>ODAK010000643.1_pt1 | contig 39856 bp, 34 predicted proteins | sample 1539591 | NCBI WGS metagenome assembly ODAK01 (sample SAMEA3539303, study PRJEB22396) | soil metagenome | biome: tundra; feature: field; material: soil | place: USA | collected 2010-05 | depth 0.15 m | reverse complement strand
CCGGTGGCGGTGTCGTGGAGCGTGAGCACGCAGGGTACGGTAACCCGATCATGCCCGAGCAGACGAACGGATCCACGCCGGCGGCCAGCCGCCCGACCGGCATCCCTGACAAGCCCGGGCTCGAGGGACTCGAGGCCCGGTGGTCGGCCCGGTGGGAGGAGGACGGTACCTACGCCTTCGACCGCTCCGCCAACCGGAGCGAGGTGTTCTCCATCGACACCCCGCCGCCGACCGTGTCGGGATCCCTCCACATCGGCCACGTCTTCTCCTACACCCACACCGACGCGGTGGCCCGGTTCCACCGCATGCGCGGCCGGGCGGTGTTCTACCCGATGGGGTGGGACGACAACGGGCTCCCCACGGAGCGGAGGGTGCAGAACTACTTCGGCGTCCGCTGCGATCCGAGCCTCCCCTTCGACCCCGGGTTCGTGCCCCCGGAGACGCCGGGCAAGGAGCCGATCTCCGTGTCGCGGCCGAACTTCGTCGCCCTCTGCCATCAGCTGACCGCCGAGGACGAGCAGGTCTTCGAGCACCTGTGGCGCACCCTCGGCCTGTCAGTGGACTGGTCGCACACCTACGCCACCATCTCGGAGCGGGCCCAGCGGGTGTCCCAGCGCGGCTTCCTCCGGCTGGCCCACCGGGGCCAGGTGTCCCAGCACACGGCGCCCACCCTGTGGGACGTCGACTTCCGCACGGCGGTGTCCCAGGCCGAGCTGGAGGACCGGGAGCGCCCCGGTGCCTACCACCGCATCCGATTCCCCCGGACGGGAGCGGAAGGCTCCGTCGACATCGAGACCACCCGCCCCGAGCTCCTCCCGGCCTGCGTGGCCCTCGTCGCCCACCCCGACGACGAGCGCTACCGGCCCTTGTTCGGCACGTCGGTGAGCACCCCGCTCTTCGACATGCAGGTGCCCGTCGTGGCCCACGAGCTCGCCGATCCGGAAAAGGGGACGGGCATCGCCATGATCTGCACCTTCGGCGACACCACCGACGTGGTGTGGTGGCGGGAGCTGTCCCTGCCCACCCACACCGTGGTCGGCCGTGACGGCCGGCTGCTCCCCGTCGACTGGGGCGTCGAGGGCTGGGGATCGGACGCGCCCGACGTGGCGGCGGACGTCTACGACGAGCTGGTGGGCCGCACGGTGAAGCAGGCCCAGGCCCGCATCGTCGAGCTGTTGGCCGAGTCGGGCGCCCTCATCGGGGAGCCCCGCCCGATCACCCATCCGGTCAAGTTCTACGAGAAGGGGGAACGCCCCCTCGAGATCGTCTCGTCCCGCCAGTGGTTCGTCCGAACGCTCCCGCTCCGCGACCGCCTGCTGGCCCGTGGCGAGGAGCTGTCGTGGCACCCGCCCTACATGGCCCACCGCTTCCGGAGCTGGGTGGAGGGGCTCAACGCCGACTGGAACATCAGTCGGCAGCGGTTCTTCGGCGTTCCCTTTCCGGTGTGGTACCCGGTCGCCGACTCGGGAGAGGCCGTCTTCGACTCCCCCCTCTTCGCCTCCGAGGACCGGCTCCCCGTCGACCCGTCGACGGACGCGCCCGACGGCTACACCGAGGACCGGCGTGGCGTGCCCGGGGGATTCACCGGTGACCCCGACGTGATGGACACCTGGGCCACCTCGTCGCTCACCCCCCAGATCGCCGCCGGGTGGGAGGACGACCCCGACCTGTTCGCCCGGGTCTTCCCCATGGACCTGCGACCCCAGGCCCATGAGATCATCCGGACCTGGCTGTTCTCCACCGTGGTCCGCTCCGAGCTCGAGCACGACTCGCTGCCGTGGTCGGACGCGGCCATCTCCGGCTGGGTGCTCGACCCCGACCGCAAGAAGATGTCGAAATCGAAGGGGATGGTGGTCACACCGCTGCCCCTGCTGGAGCAGCACGGGGCCGACGCGGTGCGCTACTGGGCAGCGGGTGGACGACCGGGGACCGACACGGCCTTCGACGAGGGACAGATGAAGGTGGGCCGGCGCCTGGCCATCAAGGTGCTGAACGCTTCGCGGTTCGCTCTCGGGCGCCTGACCGATTCGGACGGCACCGTGGTCGCACCCGGCATCGAGGCGATCACCGCACCCATCGATCGCGACATGCTGGCCCGCCTGTCCGGCGTGGTCGACGAGGCCACCACAGCGTTCGAGGAGTACGACTACGCCCGGGCCCTCGAACGCACCGAGGCGTTCTTCTGGGCGTTCTGTGACGACTACCTCGAGCTGGTCAAGACACGGGCCTACGGGGATGCTGCACAGCCCGGACCGGCCTCGGCGCAGGCCGCGCTGGCGCTGGCACTCTCGGTCCTGCTCCGGCTCCTGGCCCCGATCCTCCCCTTCGTGACCGAAGAGGTGTGGTCATGGTGGCAGGTGGGTTCGATCCACACCGCCCCGTGGCCCACGGCATCCGAGTTCGGCGCGCACGCGACTCCGACGGGCGGGAGCGAGTCGGCCCTCGACGTGGTCGCCCACGTCCTCGGCCTCATCCGGAGGACAAAGACCACGGCGAAGCGGTCGATGCGGTCACAGGTGGCCACGCTCACCGTCTCCGATACTCAGGAGCGCATCGCCGCCCTCCGTTCGGCCGAGGAGGACCTCCGCGACGCCGGCGGCGTCCTGTCGTTGGTGACCCGGGTGGCCGACGAGCCCGACGTGGATGTGGTGCTGGCCGACGAAGCGTGAGGGCTCAAGCCAGGTAGACGCCGAGCGCGGCCTCCGCCATCTCCTCGGGGGTTCCCTGCTGCTCGATCCGGCCGTGCACCATGATGGCTGCCCGGCCGGCCACCGACAGTGCAGTGGTGACGAACTGCTCGACGAGGAGGATGGTCATCCCCTGCCCGGCCAGCGTGGCCACCAGCTCGTAGAGCTCGCCCACGACGAGCGGGGCGAGGCCCATCGACAGCTCGTCGAGCAGGAGCACCTTCGGCTCGGTGACCAGAGCCCGCGAGATGGCCAGCATCTGCTGCTCACCGCCCGACAACGTCCCGGCCATCTGCCGGCGCCGATCCTTCAGGCGGGGGAAGGTCTCGAACGTCCGGTCCTCGACCTCCTTGGTGCCGATGCCGCCGCGGTAGGTCCAGATCCGCAGGTTCTCCCGCACCGTGAGGTTGGGGAAGATCCCGCGTCCCTCGGGGATGGCACAGAGGCCGTTCCGCGCCAGCTTCTCCGGCGGGGCCTTCCCCACCGGCCTGTCGCCGATGAGCACCTCTCCCGAGGTCGGCCGCATCCGACCGCTGATCACCTTGAGCAGGGTCGACTTTCCGGCACCGTTGGGCCCGAGGAGGGCGAACACGCTCCCCGGCGGCACCACCAGGTCGACACCATGGAGGACCTCGATCCGTCCGTAGGCGGCCTTGACGTCCTTGACGGCGATGCCCGGCGGGAGCTCGAGCACCTTGCCTCCGCCGCCTCCGACAGTCGTCGCCGTCTCCGCGCTCATCGCCCACCGCCAGGCTCGAACCCGGGGGCTCCGCCGGGGGGGCCATCGCGGCCCGAGACCGCGGCGATGCGCTGGAGCTCGGCCTCCCCGGCGCGGACCGCCTCACGACCGGGCACCCCGTGGCCGACGAGGGTGCCACCCTCGGGCATCACGCCCAGGTAGGCGGCCTGCACCATCGGGTCACTCCGGATCTCCTCCGGCGTCCCCGCCGCGATGATGTCACCGAAGTCGAGCACGTAGATGTAGTCGCAGATCCCCATCACCAACTCCATGTCGTGCTCGACCAGGAGCACGGCCATCCCCCCGGCAGCGAGCCTGACCAGCAGGTCGGCCAGCGCCTGCGACTCGGCTTCGTCGAGCCCCGAGCCCGGTTCGTCGAGCAGCAGCAGCTTGGGCGCGATGGCCAGGGCCCGGGCCAGCTCCACCATTCGGGCCAGCCCGGTCGACATGGCGCTCGCCTGTTGCCGCCCCAGACCCGCGAGGCCGACGCCTTCGAGCAGCCGGTCAGAGGTGGCCACCGCCACCGATCCCGGGCCGCCGGACTCGCGATCACCGACCCCGGCATCGTCGGGGAGGGCCACTCGACGCTTCCGGGGGAACGATCGGCCCAGGCGGCGCCACTCCCACCACTTGACGGCGGATTCCAACCCGACCTGCACGTTCTCGCCGGCCGTCAGCGAGCCGAACAGCTCCAGGCGCTGGAAGGTCCGGGCCAGCCCGAGTCGGGCCCGGCGGTGGGGCTTCATCGTGGTGACGTCGTTGTCGAACAGGTGCACCGAGCCGCGATCGGGTGACTGCAGGCCGCTGATCACGTTGAACAGGGTGGTCTTGCCCGCGCCGTTGGGTCCGATCAGGCCGGTGACCGTTCCGGGGAGGACCCGGAGGCTGACGTCCGTGAGAGCGGCCACTCCCCCGAAGTGCACCCCGACTTCGGAGACGGTCAGCGCCGCCGTGGCGGCGGCTTCCTCAGCCGGCAGCACGTGTCCCGCTCCCGATGATGGCGGCACTGCCGATCGAGGCAGCAGACTTCTCGCAGATCTCCACCGCACCCCGCTTGACCCACGGGAGGTGGAATTGGAACGCCTCGATGCCCAGGATCCCTCCTGCCGCCCTCCCGATCAAGATGATCCCAATGCCTGCGAAGAGGCCCAGACCGCTGGGCCAGAGCTGGTTGAGGACCACGTAGGTGAGGGCGGCGAGGAATGCACCCGACACGGTCCGGATGCTCCAGATGGTGACGAAGAGCACGAAGATGATGCCGGGGAAGATGTCGAAGTCCGAGGTGCCGACCGTCTGTTGCACCGTGCCGTACAGGGCGCCGGCCAGGCCAGCCATGCCGGCGGCAATGGCGAACACGGCCACCTTGGTGAACCCGATGTTGAGGCCGACGGTGGCATACGCTGCCGGCGAGTCGTTCAGCGCGACCAGCCGGCGGCCGAACAGGCTGCGCCGGATGGCCAGGACCATCCATGCAGCCAGGACGAAGAACACGGAGACCATCAGGAACTCGGCGGCGTCGCCACCGAAGGAGAGGCCCGGCAGGACGATCCGACCGATGTTGACCCCGCCACTGCCGTAGATGTGGGTGTCGGTGAAGAAGCCGTTGGCCACCGCATCGGCAAAGGCGAAGGTGGCCAGGGCCAGGTAGAGGTCGCGGAGGCGGATGGTGGGGAGGGCGATGAGGGCGCCGACGGCGGCACAGACCGCGGTGGCGGCCACCAGCCCCAGCAGGGAGCCGCCGCCGGCCACCTTGCCCATCACGAAGGCACCGATGCCCATGAAGGAGAACTGGCACAGGGAGACCTGGCCGGAGTACCCGGTGACCAGTATCAGCGAGAGGCCGACGATGCCCAGCGTCATCACCACGCCACCCAGGGTAAGCACGGTGGTGCCCTTGAACTCGGTGTTGTCGAAGGCGAGGGCGGCCGCCACGGCTACGACGAAGAAGACGGCTCCGGCCACGAGCGACTCTGTGCCGCTGGGCACCCGCGGTGCCCGCATGGTGGTCAGCCGGCCCACCGCCCGCAACCGGACCGAGGGCAGCATGACCAGGGCGATGAACAAGAAGACCATTGGAAGCGCAACCGTCACGTCGGGCACGAAGCTCTGGGGCAGGTGGGGCAGCAGGTAGTTGACGACGTAGTTCTCGAGCAGGCCGATGCCGACGGCGGCGATGAAGGTCACCGCGATGTTCTTCAGCCGCCCGACGATGGCGGCCGCGTACCCGCTGACCACCAGCAGTGTCATGGCCTCGATGTTGAGGCCGGTCGTCTGGGTCGAGGCGAGGAGTACGCCGGCCAGGGCGGCCATCATGAATCCGAGGATCCATCCGTACTGGCTCATCCGGTTGGGGGAGGCCCCCGACATCGCCACCAGCTCGGGGTCGTCGACCACGGCCCGCAGGGCGTAGCCGGTCCGGGTCCCGTAGAAGAGGGCCCGCAGCCCGATGGCCACGGCGATGGCCACGCCGATGATCAGCACGTACTGGTACTCGATGTTGATGCCCACCAGGCGGAACTGGCCATTGATCATGTAGCCCACCGTCCGCTGGGTGCTCGGGCTCCAGATGATGGCGGCGAGCCCGGTGAGGATCACCATCAGACCCAGCGTGACCATCACCGGCCGCTCGGCTGATGCCCCGTGCAGCCGGCGCATCAGCACCCGCTCGACGAATGCGCCGGCGATCGACGCTCCGAGGATCAAGATGATGACGAGTGCCACCAGGACCGGAACGTGGTGAGCCGTGACCAGCTCCCAGTAGCCGAAGGCCGCGATCATCCCGACCGCCCCCTGGGCGAAGTTGAACACCCCCGAAGTGGTGTACGTGACGACCAGCCCGGTGGCAGCGATGGCGTAGCCGGAACCGAGCATGATCCCGAACACGGTGTACTGGAGAAAGTTGCTCACCGCTCGGCCCTCATCCCCCCTCAGTCATGTTGCGTGCCTCCGAAGTCGCTCGGTTCGTTCAGGTGCCCGGCTGCGTCACGTACGAGTAGTTGCAGCGGTACCCGTTGGTACTGCTGTTCACCGGCGGGTCGTCGACGCGCTGGAAGTCCCCGTTGACCACCTGGGCCTCGAGGTAGCAGTTGCTGGTCGACTTGGCCGCGGGGTCGGTCGGGGCGACGATGTGGTCCCCGTCGAACTCGGTGGTCTTGGAGAGTGCCTGCAGCAGGGAGCCCCGGCTCGGGTCGGAACCGGCGTTCTTCAGGGCCTGTGCGAAGAGCTCCGCCGACAACCAGCCGTACAAGGTGAACAGGTCGGTCTGGAACCCGGGGGAAGCCACGTTGACCCAGTGGAGAAAGGTCCCGACGGCCGGGATGGCCGTCGCGTCCTGGCCCAGGTAGAGCGACGAGTTCTGGGAGAGGTAGTCCCCGTTGACGGCCGAGGGACCACCGGAGGCCGCCACCAGAGTGTCCGAGTAGGTCGCCGCCCCCAGCACCACCTGGGGATGGAAGTTCTGCTGGTTGAGCGCCTTCAGCACCGAGGACGCATAGTTCGCCGGCATCTGGTCGATGAAGAGGATCTTCACCCCGAGGTCCTTCATCTGGATGACGTTCTGGGTGAAGTCGCCCTGGGTGACCGCGTAGGTGTCGTCGTAGATCAACTTGTAGCCGACCTTCTCCATCACGTACTTCTCGCCGTCCCAAGTGGCGGCGGCAGACGGCTCGTCGGCCACCAGCGAGCCGACCGCGGAGATGTCCTGGGGGAACTTCTGCTTGAAGTACTGCATCGGACCCTCTTGCCAGCCGTCGTTCAGCGGAACCGGGCTGAACACGTTGGGCAGCTTGTTGGTGGCACTGTCGAGGACCTGCGACACGTCGGGCATGCCGGGGTTCTGGGCAAGGAGCGCGCCGCCGAAACTGTCCTCGAGGGAGAAGTTGCCGACCATGGCGAAGTCGTTGCTGATGGCGTTCTGCGTGGCCTGCTTGTTCCCCGCGCCGGTGAAGTTGTCGTCCCCGGCGTCGACCGTGATCTTCCTGCCGTTGACCCCGCCGGTCGAGTTGACGTAGTCGGTGTAGGCCTGGACCCCGACGCCGGCGCCCTTGAACAGGCCACCGGTAAGCGTGGACACGTTGGCCACGTTGACGGACGTGGAGGTGATGCCGGTGTGGTCGCTCATGGCGCTGGCCGGGATCGGCGACCCGCCGGAACCTCCGCCCGACGTCGTGGTGGTCGACGACGAGTTGGTGGAGCTGCAGGCGACGGCGGTCAACGCGACAAGCACAACCGTGCCGAGTGCGGCCGTACGCGTCCTCCACGATGCAGCGATCAAGTCTCCCCCTTGTATCCGTAGGTGATGCCTGCAGGTACCGTCCCCGGCTGGCCCCGGCCAACCCGAATATGTGACTCTACGTCAGAAACTCGGGTGCGTGTCCAGCACTATCGGTCCGGGTCGGTCAATTCCGGCGGCAGGGTCCCGGCGGGGGGGCGGCCCCGAGATTCAACCCCTGGCCAGGGGTCCGGCACCTCATCCCCTCGAGGAAACGGACCACTCCCATCGTCGTGTGGCGGGACCGGATCGTCACCAGGATTTCGAACGCGTGCTGGGCCCGGGGCAGCTCGACGTAGGCCACCGGCGCCTCGGAGATCGATCGGAGACGCTCCACGAACCGCCTGGCCACCCTGAGCGGGACAAGGGTGTCGTTGACTCCGGCCAGGACGAACATCGGCGGGGCGGCGGCCGTGATCCGCCGGTCGGGCGACGCCAGTTCGAACAGGTCCCGGTTGTCGGAGACCGTGGTCTTCATCACCCTGCGCTGGAGCAGGTCCACCAGCCCCGGTCCGTAGGCGCCCGACGCGTCCGGATCACCGGTCACGTCGTAGACGCCGTAGAAGGGGACGCAGGCGTCGACCGAGGTGTCGGCGTCCTCGAATCCGGGTTGCCACTCCGGCTCGTTGGGCGTGAGGGCGAGCAGCGAGGACAGGTGGCCCCCGGCCGACCCACCGGAGACGGCGATGAACGAGGGGTCGCCCCCGTACTCGCCGATGTGCTGCCGCACCCATGCCACCGACCGCTTGCAGTCGACGATGTGGGCCGGCCAGGAGGCCCGCGGGCTCAGCCGGTAGTTGATGGACACGCACACCCAACCGCGGCTGACCAGCTCGTGCATCATCGGCACGCCCTGCTCCCGCTTGTCCCCGATGATCCAGGCCCCGCCGTGGATGTAGACCATGACCGGCGCACCGTCGGGGACCGGGTCGCGTCGCGTGAGGATGTCGAGCTTGTGGCGGTAGTTGCCGTCACCCCAGTAGTCGATGCTCCGAACCCGCCTGATGGACCGGAAGCGGAACGGGACGGCGATGACCAGCCTCCACCAGTGGGACCACACCGGGGTCGGGTCCGGCCCGTCCGCACCGATCGCACCACCGGTCGCCGTGTCGAGCGCCTCGTCGACCAGGGCCTTGGAGCGATGGGCGGCAACGGCCAGGCCGGCCAGGCCGGCCCAGGAGCCCACAGCGATGACCAGGCCCACCCAGCCGGGCCAGGTCCGCAGTGCGCCGACCACCGCGAAGAGGACCGCCAGTGCCACCCACACGACGCACGTCTGGATCGGCACCTCCCCCAGGACCCACCCCAGGACGAAGCTGACCACCGTCAGCGGTTCGCGGCGTGCCGGTACGTAGACGTTGACCACGAGGAGCGCGCCGACAATGCTGACTGCAAGGAACACCCATGGCACGCCTCCATGAAACACCGTCCGGCGACGGAACGTGAAACCGGCTGACCGCCGGCGGGGGCAGGTCGGACGGCTGGAGTAGACCATGGATCCAGGGGGACGGCAGTGAAGGGACCGGCATGGAACGACTGAGCGGACTCGATGCCAGCTTCCTCTACCTCGAGACCCGATCGCTGCACATGCACGTGGCCATGACCACGATCTTCGATCCGTCGACCGTCCCGGGCGGCTACTCCTTCACGAAGATGCAGGCGCTGATCGCTTCCCGGACCCACAGCGCCCCGGTATTCCGGCGGCGCCTGGTGGAGGTGCCGTTCCGACTCGGCCACCCGGTGTGGGTCGACGACCTCGACTTCGACATCGACTACCACGTGCGGCGGGCGGCAGTGCCGAGCCCGGGGGGCTACCTCGAGTTGGGCGACCTGGCCGGTGAGATCACCGGGCATCAGCTCGACCGGTCGAGGCCGCTCTGGGAGATCTGGATCGTCGAAGGACTGGCCGGCGGCCGGATCGGCCTCATCGCCAAGATGCACCATTCGACGGTGGACGGGGTGTCCGGAGCGGAGCTCCTCTCCGTGCTCTTCGACCTGGAACCCGACCCCGCAGCCACTCCCCCGCCCCCGGAGCGCCCGGTGGACACCCGAATCCCGTCCGGCCTCGAGCTGATGGGTGAAGCCGTCGTGGCCCGGACCTTCCGGCCGTTCGAGATGACCCTGGACCTCCTGCGCACCAGCCAACGGCTGCTCAATGTCCGGAGGGTCCGCAACGAGCCACAGCACCGGGCGGCCCATTCGAAGGCGGCACTGCCCCTGTCGGCCCCTCGGACGTCGTTCAATTCGGCGTTGACCAGGCGGCGGAAGGTGGCGCTGACCGCCATCGGGCTCGACGACGTCAAGCGGCTGAAGAACGCCACCGGAACCACCGTCAACGACGTCATCCTCGCCGTGTGCACCGGCGCCCTGCGCACCTTCCTGCTGGCTGGCCACGAGCTCCCGGACAAGCCACTGGTGGCAGTGGTCCCGGTGTCGGTGCGCCCCGAGAACGGCGCCCCGCGCGGCTCCAACCAGGTGTCGTCGATGTTCGTGCAGCTTCCGGCCAATCTCCACGATCCCATCGACCGCCTGATGGCCATCCGGGAGGGGACCAAGGGCGCCAAGGAGGAGCTCAACGCCCTCGGGGCCGACCTGTTGCAGAACTGGGCGGAGTACGCAACGCCCAACGTCTTTGCCAGCGCGGCCCGGCTCTACAGCCGGATGCGGCTGGCCGACCGGCACCGGCCCATCGCCAACCTGGTCATCTCCAACGTCCCCGGCCCCGACTTCCCCCTGTACCTGGGAGGAGCGGAGCTGGTCGCCGGCTTCCCCCTCGGCCCGGTGATGGACGGAATGGGGGTCAACATCACCATCATGAGCTATCGGAGGGTCCTCTACTGGGGGATCATCGCCTGCCCAGAGACGATGCCGCGGGTGTGGGACCTGGCTGCGGCCGTCCCGGTGGCACTGGATGAGCTCCTCGAGGCGGCCAGGGAGGGGCCGGCCACCTACCGGTCCGAGGAGGCCGCCACGGCCTGTGCCTCCTCCCCCGGCCCGGCCCGGCCCGTCGCCTGACGCTCCGGCCTACGACGCCGATACCGGTTCAGGGCGCCGCGGCGACGGTCATCGACGTCGCACCTGTGCACACCGGAATCGCCCGGCCGAAGGCCTCGGTCCCGGGCGTGTAGGGAACCACCGAATCGAAGCCGTCGACTACGAAGGCACCGGTCCGGCCCGGGCCGAGCACGATGTCGGTCGGGTGCTCGGTGCCGGAGTCGGCCCCGCCCCCGTGTCGCTGCGGCAACAGCACCGGCTGGCCGGGGGTTGCGAAGGTGGCCACGGCGACGGGATTGAGCCAGTCGTTGGCCGAGTCGACCACCATCAACTGGGCACCGTCCGAGGTCACCGCCAGCGCTGCCGGGTCCGAGATGCCGAACCGGTCGAACCCGGTGGCGGGCAGCGTCGTGCCGGTGGCCGTGGCAATGGGCAGCACACGCCCACCGAAGTCCACGCCCCCCTGGCCCACCACGTAGACGGTGCTCCCGTTGCCGGTGATGGCGATCCCGTGGGGCGAGTAGACCGAGGAGACCGCCAGCCCGGTCGGGATGAGGGTGCCGGCGCTGGCGTCGGCGGTGTCCACCGGAACGACGCCCCCGGGCACCAGTGCGTACAGCGTGGTGTTGACCGGGTCGAGGGCGAGCCCGAAGATCGTACGCCCGGCACCGAGGTCGAGCGGTGTGCCGATGTCGTGGGTGACCGCGTCGACCGGCACGATGGTGGAGCCGCTGGCCGCCAGGATGGTCCGGTCGTTGTGCATCAGCACTACGGCATGGGTGGCACCCTGGCCGGGGATGACGATGGGTGCAAGCGCCCGTTGGGTCACGAGATTGATGGGGACGACCACGTCGTGCACCCCGCCGGCCGAGGCCTGCGAGCCGGCCGCGGCACCAACAGTGGGTGCGGTCGACGACGACGTGGCGGAGTTGGGGCTTCCGGTGGTGGACGTGGACGCACCGGTGGTGGACGTGGACGCACCGGTGGTGGACGTGGACGCACCAGTGGTGGAGGTGGACGCACCGGTGGTGGACGTGGACGCACCGGTGGCGGGAGCCGACGGGCGGGGCACCCCGCTGGTGGTCACCACGTAGGCCCACCGGCCATCGGGCGAGGTGGTGATGGCGAAGTCCCCGAGGGGAGGGGTTCCGGTGACCGGGAGTGGGATCGGGGCCTCGGCTGTATGGGTGGTCAGCTCCACTGGAGTGACCGCGGTGGGGCACGCCACGTACCCCACGGGACCGGGCGGGGCCAGTGAGGAGTCCCGTGCCGGAGCCACCTTGGGCTGGGCGAAGAGCGAGCAGCCCGACAGTGCCGCGGCAGCCAGCACCAGAGCCGGGACCAATCGGCGCGGGCACACCCGCGCCCTGCTCGGAGGTGGGGTCGCGGCCATAACTGGTGACGACCCTACTGGGACAGACTCGCCCCGTTCACTCGGGGCGAGTCTGTCGTCCGGCGAGGGCAGCCGCCGATTCAGTGATGCTCGAAGCTCGGGGCGCCGTCGACTCCGAAGGCCATCTCGTCGACGTAGCACCACCACCACTCCTCACCCGGTTCGAACGACTGGATCAGGGGATGGCCGGTCTCCTCGAAGTGGCCGGTGGCGTGCCGGCCCGGTGAGCTGTCGCAACAGCCCACATGGCCGCAGATCATGCACACCCGGAGGTGCACCCACCTCCCCCCGGTGCGCAGGCACTCTTCGCAGCCGTCCGAGGAGGGCTCGACCTCCTGCACCTGGGCCAGATGGTTGCAGAACTCCTCGGCATCGGTCATGGCGCCTCCTCGCGTCGGCCCGCAGGCGTGGCCCTGAGCGTACCGGTGGGCCCGGCCTGCCCGGCCAGGATCGCCCCCAACGCCGCGTCGGTTGGCGTGGCCTCGAGCCCGAACACACGGGTGAACGCCGAGGAGTCGAGGACGAACGGCCGGTCGAACTGGTAGAGGGTCTCCTTCAGCCCGCGCGTCTCGGGCGAGAAGAGGCCCGCCAGTCTGAGGCCCACCGCTGGCACCGGCACCACCCGAGGAGCCGGCAACCCGGCCACTTCGCACAGGCGGGAGGCCAGCTGCCGTTGGCTGCACGGAGCGGCGGTGGGAACGTGCCAGGGCTTCCCCCAGGCGCGCTCGTCGGTCCCGAGGACGGCCAGGGCACGGCCTACGTCGGGCACGTAGGTCCAGCTGTGCGGGGCATCCGGGTCTCCCACCACCCGGACCTTCTTGCCGGCCAACAGCCGGCCCACGTTGCGGCCGAAGTGGCTGTCGACCACCCCGAGGCCGTAGAAGTCCGACGCCCGGGCCTCGGTGGCCCGAACCCGCCCGGCCCGGTGGGCAGCCAGGGCGTCGGTCCACATGGCCGCCCGCACCCTGCCCTTGGTCCCGGTCGAGGCCAGCGGGTCGCTCTCTGCCATCGGATGGTCGAGGGGACCGTACCCGTAGAGATTGCTCATGGTCACCAGCACCGCACCCGTGTTCGAGGCCACCGAGAGCATCGAGGAGGCCATCGGGGGCCACAGCTCAGGCCAGCGGTGGTACGGCGGGTTGGCGCAGTTGTAAAGGGCCTCCGCTCCACCCGACAGGTGGGCCAGCGCGACCGGGTCGGACACGTCCCCGGCGAGGCGCTCGACGCCGGTGTGGACCGGACCGGACCCCGACCTGGTGATCATCTTGACGTGGTGGCCCCGCTGCACCAGCTCGAGTGCGGTGGAGGTACCGATCGGCCCTGCCCCGACGATGACATGGGTTCCCATAGCCGTTCCTTTCTGTGAGCACTGCACTTGTACGTGATCAGTATTCACCATCATGAGTGCCAAATCAAGAGCAGTGCTCATCTATTGATGCATCGCTCTCAATCTGCCAAACTGATGGCATGCCCGCCTCCACCGGACTACGAGCCAGGGTCCGGGCGGAACTGACCGCCGAGATCAAGGACGAGGCCCGCCGCCAGCTGGCCGAGTCGGGGGCCTCCGGCCTCTCACTCCGAGCGATCACCCGAGCGCTCGGGATGGCGTCGTCGGGCATCTACCGCTACTTCCCGAGCCGCGACGACCTCCTCACCGCCCTGATCGTCGACGCCTACGACTCCCTCGGGACCGTGGCCGAGGAGGCGGACGCCCGCTGCACCCGCGACGACTTCGGCTCCCGCTGGGCCGCCGTCGGCCGAGCCATCCGGGGATGGGCCCGCTCGCACCCCCAAGAGTACGCCCTGGTCTACGGATCACCGGTGCCCGGCTACCGGGCGCCCCAGGACACCATCGGGCCGGCCAGCCGGGTGACGTCGGTTCTGGCCGGCATCGTCAACGAGGCGTCGCGGGAGGGCGCGCTCCGTGTCGGCCTGACGCCTCCCGGACTTCCCCCTCTGCCGGCCCATGTCGCGGCCGAGGCGCGCCGACTGGCAGAGGTGGCCTTTCCCGGCACCCCCGACGAGACTGTCATCCGGGCCATCGAGGCCTGGACCCAGCTGTTCGGGATGGTGAGCTTCGAGCTGTTCGGGCACCTCGAGGGGGTGATCACCGACCCGGCCCCGATCTTCGATCGGGCCCTGCTCGAGATGGGGACCCACGTCGGCCTGCCGGCACCCCGCACCGGCACCCCCTCGTCCGGGCCGGCGATCCCCTTCCCGGAATCCGGTGTCGGGTGACCGGGCCTCCCGGAGGGATCCTCGCCCTCGATGCCGCTCCCGACGCCGCGGCGATTCCCCATGGCCTCGGCGGTGCGCTGGCCCCGGCCCGGAGCACCCGGCGGGCCCGGTCGCTCGCCTCAGTGCGGTGAGGAGGGTACCCCGATTGCCCGGACCGCCAGCGGGACGGGCAACGCACCGGAGCGGGCCAGTGAGTCGTGGAAGACCTGGAGGGACCCCCCGGCGGCCAGCCAGTCGTCCCGGGCCCGCTCGATGGCCATGGCCCCGGTGAGGTAGGCCGACGCCTGGGTCGGCCATGCGCAGTACCGGGCAACCTCCGAACGGGCCGTGGGCAGTGGCACCGCCACCTTCTCGTGCATGAAGGCGACCGCCTCGTCGAAGGACATCTCGCCGGTGTGCAACGAGGTGTCGACGACGATGCGGGCGGCCCGCAGGAGGCGGGCCTCCAGCTGGCCGAGCCCCCCCTCCGGGGAGAAGAAGCCGGCGTCACGCATCATCCCCTCGGTGTAGAGCGCCCATCCCTCGACGAAGTAGGTCGACGTGAAGATGCGCCGGACGGGCCGGGCCTCCTTCATGGTCATCAGGTGCCAGTGGTGGCCCGGATAGGCCTCGTGCACGGCGGTGGTGGGGATCGCGTAGGCGGCATTGCTCTCGAGGAGGCCGGCGACCTCGTCAGCGTCGCCGCCGTCGACCGGATAGGGCACGAAGAAGTAGCCGTCCTTGGACGGCCGGAACATGGGCGGCGAGACGTAGCAGGCGACGGCCAGGGTGGCCCGCACCGCCGCGGGAGCCGGCACGACGTGGCAGTGCTCGTCGGGGGGGTTGGTCACCAGCCCGTGGTCGGTCATGAACTTCCGGGCGTCGCGGCAGGCGACCTCGTACTCCGCCCTCATCCCGTCGATGGTCGACGCGTGCACCTGTTGCAGGCGGTGGACGACCGCGGGCCACCCGTCGGAGCCGCCGGCGATGAGCGACGCCACCTGGTCCATCTCGCCCGCCACCCGGTGGAACTCGTCCCAGCCCTGACGCTTCAGCGCCCGCAGGTCGGTGTCGAGGAGCTCCCCTTTACGGAGGACCTCGTTGTAGCGCTCCTCGCCCAGCACGTAGGTACCGGTGCAGCCGGGGGCAAGCCGGCCGAGGAAGGCGGCACACCGCTCATAGGCGCGGGCCGCGACCTCGCCGGCGGCGGCCAGCCGGTCCTGATTGGCGGGATCGGTGGCCAACCGGGCCACCTCGTCACGGGCGAACCCGATGTTCGCCGTGCACTCACCGAGGCTCCGCTCGACGATCAGCCGGTCGGCCAGGGTGGGGTCGAGGTTCTTCTCCGCCTCGTCGAGCACCGCACCGATCCCCTCGAGCCGATCGACGGCGGCGGCGGTCAGCTCGTCCTCGGGGCGCAGGCCCTGCAGGAACAGCTCGGTGACGCCGGTCTCGAGGTACCCCTCGGGTGAGCGTTTCCACTCCTGCCAGTCCGCCAGGGCCAACCGCTGCCCGAGCGTGGCGATGACCAGTGCGTGGTCGATCTGCTCCTCGGGATCGAGCGCGTCGGCGTCGAAACCCTCGAAGCGGTCCAGCCAGCGGCGGTCCCCCGACCGGCGACGCTCGAACCCGGCCGCGGACAGATCGTCGAGGCGGTGGTCGAACTCGTCGCAGCCGAGGACGGAGGCCATCCGGGGCGATTCCTCCAACTCCCGGGCGATCAACTCTCCGACGGCGTGTCCGAACGTTTCGGGAGCAGGCTGCACCGCCCGCAGTATAGGAACGCTCGGGAGTCCGGTCCTCATGTGACGGCATTCACGATGTGACTTTCGACCCTGCCACCTACGTTGCTCCCTCCCTACGATGGATTGCACATGGAGGCAACCCCCGCGGTGAGCCGATGAGTTCCACATCCAGGAGCCCCGCTTCCAGGGGCACCACGTCCAGGCGGACCCCTCCCATCGACCCCCGGCTGTTGCGTTACACCCGGTCGACCAGGCGGTACCTCGAGTTGTCCGTCGTCCTCGGTGTCGTCACCGCTGGGCTGGTGGCCGCGCAGGCGTGGTTCTTGGCCACCACGGTTGCCGAAGCGTTCATCGAGCACCGGGGGCTCGCCCAGCTCACCACGCCGCTGGTCCTCCTCCTGTGCGCCATCGTGGGCCGGGCGCTCGTCGTCTGGTGGTCCGAGCGGGCGGCGAACCGCGCCTCGGCGGCGGCGAAGTCCGACCTTCGCAACGCGCTCATGCAGCACACAGCGCTCCTGGGCGACCGCGGGCTCGAAGGCGTCAACGGCGCTGGCATCGCCGTGCTGGCCACCAAGGGCATCGACGCGCTCGACTCCTACTTCTCGCGCTACCTGCCCCAGGTGTTCCTGGCAGTGATCGTTCCGGTGACCGTGATCGTGATCGTCGCCGGAAACGACTGGATCTCCGCGGTGATCATCGCCCTCACCGTCCCGCTCATCCCCATCTTCATGGCGCTCGTGGGTGCGTCCACGCGGGAGCACACGGAACGTCAGCTCCTCACCCTCCAGCGCCTGGCCGGACACTTCCTCGACGTGGTCACCGGTCTGCCCACCCTCAAAGTGTTCGGTCGGGCCAAGGCGCAGGCCGCGGCGATCGAAGAGGTCACCGACGAGTACAGGGAGGCGACGATGGCCACGCTGCGCATCTCGTTCCTCTCCTCGTTGATCCTGGAACTGTTGGCCACCATCTCGGTGGCGCTGGTCGCCGTCGCGGTCGGCCTGCGACTGCTGGGCGGGCACCTCGACTACCGCACGGCCCTCTTCGTCCTGGTGCTGGCCCCCGAGGCCTACTTCCCCTTGCGCCAGCTGGGCCTGCACTACCACGCCAGTGCCGACGGGATGGAGGCGGCCGAACGGGTCTTCGAGGTCCTCGAACGGCCCACGGCCCCCCGGGGCACCGACCGATCGGTGCCCGATCCCCGGACGTACGCCATCTCCATCGAATCGCTGGAGGTCGTCTACCCGGGACGGCGAGTTCCCGCCCTCAGCGACGTGACCCTCACGGTGGAACCGGGTGAGGTGCTGGCGCTGGTCGGCCCCAGCGGGTGTGGCAAGTCGACCCTGCTCGGCGTCCTCCTCGGGCTGGTGCCCCCCACAGGCGGCTCCGTCCAGGTGGGAGGAGTCGACCTGGCAGCGCTGGACCCGGATGCCTGGCGGTCGCACCTGGCGTGGGTCCCCCAGCGGCCCCATCTCTTCGCCGCGTCGATCGCCGACAACGTCCGGCTGGGCCGACCCGACGCCAGCGACGAGGAGGTCCGGAGGGCGATCAGCGATGCCAACCTCGACGACGTGGTCGGACGGCTTGCGGACGGCCTCGCGACCCTGCTGGGCGAACGGGGAGCGGGGCTGTCCCAGGGCGAGCGCCAGCGGATCGCCCTGGCGCGGGCCTTCGTCCGCGATGCGCCGTTGCTGCTCCTCGACGAACCCACGGCAAGCCTCGACGGCAAGACCGAGGAGGCGGTGCTCGAGGCGGTGCGCCGGCTGATGATCGGGCGCACCGTGCTTCTGGTGACCCACCGGCCGGCACTGCTCGGCCTGGCGGATCAGATCGTGTCCATGGACCGCGAGGCGGTGCCGTCATGACCGCGTCGAACCCACCCGCCGAGACGGCGGTCGAGCCCGGGCCGCCGGCACCCATCGGTCGCACCCTGGGGATCGCCCGCCCCGCCGCACGCCGCCTGGTGCTGGCATCCCTCCTCGGAGCGGGAGCGGTCGGAGCGGCCATCGGGCTGATGGCCACGGCGGCCTGGCTGCTGTCCCGTGCGGCGCAGCATCCGTCGGAGTCCGCCCTGGCCGTGGCCATCGTGTTGGTCCAGTTCTTCGGCCTCTCCCGGGGCTTCCTCCGCTACGGCGAGCGTCTGGTCGGACACGACGCTGCGTTCCGCGTGCTGGCCGTCCAGCGGGTCCGCATCTACAAGAACCTCGAGCGCCTGGCCCCGGCCGGACTCCCGGCGTTCCGCAGCGGCGACCTGATGTCCCGGCTGGTCGCCGACGTGGACTCGCTGCAGGACCTGATCCTCCGGGTCATCCCACCCTTCGCCATCGCCGTCCTGGTGGGGACGGCCACGGTCGGGCTGGTCTGGGCCCTCCTGCCCGCGGCGGGGCTGGTGCTGGCGGCCACCCTGTTGGCCTCGGCCACCATCGTGCCGTGGCTGACCGGGACCCTGGCCCGCAGGAGCGAGTCCAACCAGGCCGCACTGCGGGGTGAGTTGACGGCATCGGTGGTCGACCTGATCGAGGGGGCGTCGGAGCTCGCCGTCTACGGCGCCACCGAAGGCCAGCTCGCACGCATCTCCACCGATGACCGGGAGCTGACGGCCGTGGCAACCTCGTCGGCGGCGACCGCCGGCATCGGGCTCGGCCTGACCACCCTGCTGTCGGGCCTCGCCGCCTGGGGCATCCTCGTCGTGGGCGTACCCGCCGTCCACTCCGGGCGGCTCGGCGGCGTGTGGCTCGCGGTCGTCGCCCTCATCCCCCTCGCCGCCTTCGAGCTGGTGTCGGGCCTGCCCGCCGCCACCCAGACCCTCCAACGTGCCCGTCGGACCGCGGCACGCCTGTTCGCCATCATCGACGTGCCGGATCCCGTGCCCGAGGCAGTCCACACCGTGGAGACCCCCGCCCCGCCGGTCGACCTCGAGGTCCGGGCCCTGTGGGCCGGCTATCCGGGGGCGCCCCATCCCGTGCTGCGCGGCATCGACCTGAGTCTGCCCACGGGCAGGAGGGTCGCCATCGTCGGACCGAGCGGAGCCGGCAAGTCGACCCTGGCCGCGGTGCTCCTCGGGTTCCTCCCCATCGAGGCCGGGAGCGTCCGGCTGAACGGGACCTCCACCGCCCAGCTGTCCGGGGACGACCTGCGCACGCTCGTCGGCCTCGTCGGGCAGGACGCACATCTCTTCGATACCTCGGTGGCCGAGAACCTGCGCATCGGCCGCCGCGCCGCCACCGATGCCGACCTGCGCGAGGTCATCGGCCGGGTCGGGCTCGGCACGTGGCTGGAGAGCCTGCCGTCCGGCCTCGCCACCCAGGTCGGACGATTCGGGGCCCGGGTCTCCGGAGGCCAGCGCCAACGACTTGCTGTCGCTCGTGCGCTTCTGGCGGACTTCCCCGTCCTCGTCCTGGACGAGCCCGCCGAGCACCTCGACCTGGACGCGGCCGACGCACTGACCGCCGACCTACTTGCGGTGACCGAGGGACGGTCCACCGTGCTGATCACCCACCGGCTGGCCGGGCTCGAGAACGTCGACGAGATCCTGGTCGTGATCGGCGGCCGCGTCGCCGAGCGGGGAAGCCATGTCGAGCTGCTCGAGTGCGGTGCGAGCTACGCGGCGCTGTGGTGGAACGAGGCAAATGCGGAACGAGGAGCGAAGGAGCTGTTGAACATGCGATTGACCGATGAATCACCCAGAGCGGGTTCTCCGGAAATGTGCGCCGGTGACCACATCAGCGTGAGGAGCGTCGCACAATGAGCACCGACCTGGCTCGGTGGCAATTCGCCACCACCTCCATCTACCACTTCCTGTTCGTGCCGGTCACCATCGGCCTCTCCTTCCTGGTGGCCCTCCTCCAGACCACCTGGTACAAGAACGACAACCCCACCTACAAACGGCTCACCAAGTTCTTCGGGACCCTCCTCCTGATCAACGTGGCCATCGGCGTAGTCACCGGCCTCGTGCAGGAGTTCGAGTTCGGCATGAACTGGTCCGCGTACTCCCGGGAGGTCGGCAACATCTTCGGCGGCCCGCTGGCCATGGAGGGGTTGCTGGCCTTCTTCCTCGAGTCCACCTTCCTCGGACTGTGGATCTTCGGCTGGGACCGCCTGTCGAAGAAGGCCCACCTCACCTGCATCTGGCTGGTCGCCTTCGCCACCATCATCTCGGCGGCGTTCATCATGGCGGCCAACTCGTGGATGCAGCACCCGGTGGGCTACGTATTGAACGCACAGCACCAACCGGTGTTGAACAACATCTTCGCCCTGTTCACCAGCCCCGAGTTCCTGTGGAGCTACGTCCACGTCCTGCTGGCTTCGCTGGTGACCGGATCGCTGGTCATGCTGGCCGTGTCGGCCTGGCAGATCCGTAAGAAGCGCGACGTGGACGCCTTCCGTCGGACGGCGACGGTGTCCACGATCGTCCTCATCCCCGCGCTCATCCTGGCCCTCTTCGTGGGCAGTGAGCTCGGCGTCGTCGAGGGCACCTACCAGCCGATGAAGATCGCCGCAGCCGAGGCCCAGTGGAACACCTGCAACTCGCACTGCTCCTTCTCGGCCCTCCAGATCGGTGGTGGCACCAACGACCAGAACCCGACCAAGATCCTCGAGATCCCGTCCCTGCTGTCGCTGCTGGCCACCAACCACCTCAACGGCCAGGTGCAGGGGATCAACCAGCTCCAGGCGCAGTACGTGAAGGAGTACGGGCCCGGCAACTACGTGCCCAACGTCTTCATCCAGTACTGGTCCATGCGGGTGATGGCCTACCTTGCCGCGGTGATGCTCCTCTTCTCGCTATGGGGGGCGTGGCTGCTCCGCAAGCACCGGTTGGCCGATTCGAAATGGTTCCTCCGGATCGCCCCGTGGGCGGTGGCGGCACCGTTCCTGATGAACACCGCCGGATGGATGCTGGCTGAGAACGGCCGCCAGCCGTGGATCGTCCAGGGCCTCCTGAAGACCGTCAACGGGGTGTCGCCCAATGTGACCTCCGCCGAGATCTGGATCTCCCTCATCGTCTTCGTGCTGATCTACATCGTCCTGGGTGCCGCCGACGCCTTCTTGATGATCCACTACGGACGCAAGGAGCTCGGCGACGGTTCGGACGACGAGGGCGGCGGAACGTCCGGTCCCCCGGTGGACGGTTCCGAATACGCGCACGATTCAGAGTCCGACCAGTCAGAGCGCGTGCCCGCGCTCATCTACTAGGAGGTCATGATGCATCTGAGTACCCTGTGGTTCCTGATTGACGGCATCTTCTGGATCGGCTTCTTCATCCTGGAGGGCTTCGACTTCGGCGTGGGCATGCTCCACTCGTTCGTCGCCAAGGACGACACCGAGCGCAGGATCGCGGTCAACTCCATCGGCCCCCTCTGGGACGGTAACGAGGTCTGGCTGATCGTGGCCGGCGCCGTGATCTTCGCAGCCTTCCCGGGGTGGTACGCCACCATGTTCTCCACGTTCTACCTCGCGCTGGTGGTGGTGCTGCTGGCCTTGCTGATCCGAGGCGTCGCCTTCGAGTACCAGCGCAAGATCGACGACCCGCGGTGGCGGGCGACGTTCACGTGGTTTCTCACCATCGGCAGCGCGTTGATCCCGCTGTTGGTGGGCGTGGCCTTCGGCGACATGCTGCACGGGCTGCCCATCGACAAGGCCCACAACTACACCGGCAACTTCTTCGGGCTCCTCACACCGTACGGCCTCTACACCGGGGTGACCATGCTGGTGATGTGCCTGCTGATGGGTGCCACCTACCTCGCCCTCAAGACCACCGGTGACTACCACGACCGGATGCTCCGCCTGGCCGGGACGATCGGGTGGGTGGCCGCCGTGGTCGTGTGGGGATTCGTGACCTGGACCCACCTGGGCTTGGGCAACGGGTTCATCCCCAACCCGCTGGAGGTGCTGGCCGTACTCGCCGTCATCGCCGCGGCATGGCTGGCCAACGTCAAGTCGGACGGCTGGGCGTTCGCAGCTGCCGCCATCGCCATCGTGGGAGTGGTCGGCTCGCTGCTGGCCGAACTCTACCCGAGGGTGATGGTGTCCACCACCAGTGCCGCCTACAACCTGACGGTCGCCAACACGGCCAGCCCGTCCTACACCCTGAAGGTGATGACCGTGGTGGCCGTCATCTTCTTCCCGGTGGTGCTGGTGTACCAGGGCTGGAGCTACCACGTGTTCCGCGCCCGGCTCTCCGCTCCCCGGTCCGGTGGTGCGGTTCCGCCGGTGGATGACAGCAATTCGCCCGCCCCCGACTTGGCACCGGGTACGAGCACTGCCGTGGGGCCCTGACAGCCCTGTCTGCGTCGATCCGCCTCTTGTTTCCGGCCCCGTGGTCAGGATCGCGAGGCCGTCGGGTCCAGGGTTGATTACGTCGGACCAGGGCCGTCGAGGCGCTCTGCACCCCGCTCCGCGCCCCGTTCGGAGCGGGTGTGGCGGGAGGCACGGGCCGCCTCGTAGGCATCGGTGGGCTCGATGGGGAAGCGCACGCTGATCGTGCCGGATTCGGAGGTCGAAGTGACCGGGAAGCCCGAGTCGAAGAACACTCTGAGCATGTCGCGGTTTTCGGCAAGGGTCTCCGCGACGAACGTGGTGATGCCGTTCCTCCACGCCGCCTCGGCCAGATGCTCGAGGAGGAGGGTGCCGATGCCGTCGTGCTGGTACTCGTCGGCAACCACGAACGCCACCTCGGCCTCGGTCGTCTCCGACCTCCGCTCGTAGCGGCCGACGGCAACCAACCGGAGGTCGTCCACTGCCACGATCGCCAGCCGATCGACGTAGTCGACGTGGGTGAATCGTTCGACTTCGGCTGGCGACAGGCTCGGGTGCACGAAGAAGAAGCGCCGATAGACCGAGCGGGTCGAGAGGCCCTTGTGGAACTCGACGAGCCTGGCGGCGTCATCGGGCCGGATGGGGCGCAGATGCACCGTGACCCCGCCCTTGGTTTGCTCGTCGCGGGCCAGATCTGCCAGATGGCCCGGGACGGCCCGGACGTCGTCATCCTGCTCGGCGGGGATCATCGCACCAGGATGCCACGGACCCTCCTCGGATCATGCCCATCGCGGGCGACCCGGGCTGGCGACCTCGGGTCTAGTGGGACAGGACGAACACCACGTCTGCGACCTGCGACCTCCGAAGTTCCGACGGCGTCAGTGCGACCTCCTCGATGAGGTAGGGACTGAGAGCCGAACTCGTCGAGCGGTGATGGCCTCCCGCTCGGGTGTTGGTGGGACGACGCATGGCATCTTCCTCTCTCCTCGGTGACAGATGCATTCCCTCACGATTACCTTCCATCACAATTAGAGACGCTCTGGCTCCCAGCGGGTAGGGCCGAACGTCACTCCCCCCGGTGGGGAGAAGATCTCAGAGCCCCGCTGTGCAGGCCTCGCCCGACCCGAACGGGCCCGCCACCGCGCAGCCGATAGAGGTCCCGTCGCTCGTCATCCGCCCGCCCGCCCGTCGTACCAGCAGCTCGAGCGCCTCGAGTGCACCGGCTCCTTCGGGTCCGACGACCCGAAGCCCGGCGGTTTGCAGGTCGAACTCGCGCACCCCTTCGACGATCAACTCCTCCACCACCGCCACCAGGTTCACCGCCGTGGACCCGTCGAGCGTTCCGGCCAATCGGACGCTCACCGGCTGTCGAGCCACATCGACCCACAACTCGAGGGCCACATCCTCCTGCCATCCGTTCTGCGACGGGAACAGGGTGACAGGGCCGCGGCTCTGTCCGCGGTATGCAGGGGCGGCCTTCATGGCGCGACCCCCGAGAAGCCCGCCGGAGCCTGGACCCCACCCCCGTTCCACCGGATCAGGGTCATCGCCTTCTCCTCTCGCCCGCATACGGTGCCCTTCTTGGTTCATGATCCGGCTATCGGCGCTGCTGTCATAGAGCCGAAGGTCCCTTTGGCGACCTCGGCGCGGCGCGAACGCGCAGGGAGACTCCGGCCCTTCCGGACGGCTGTTCGGGTCCGCACCATCGGGACGTTCGGCCCTACCACCACCGACCGGACGCGCACATCCTTGCCGTAAGGAATCCGGAGAAAGGGGAAGCCATGCCGGAGACGACATCCGAATCGACGCCTGGGGATCAGCCCGGAAACGGCACCGAGTTGGACCGCGCCGCATTGGACCGGTTGCGCAGGTCGCTGGACGACTGGCGGGGGCGGATCGACGAGTTGATGGTGCGGGTCGACCTGGCGGATATGGATGTCCGCGAGGAGTTCCGTAAGCGCGTCGACGTCGCCCAGAACGCCTACCTGGCCGCCAAGAACCGCCTCTCGGATATCCCCAAGGATGTCGGAGCGAACGTCGGCACTGGGGTCAAGGGGCTCGAGAGACTGCTCGCCGACCTCCGGCAGGCCTACGAGGCCGCAGAGGCTGTCGTGCGGCGCAGCCGGCCGGACGAGTAGGGCATCTCTGTCACCGGCTCCCGAGAGCAGCAATCGCGGCGCTCGCAGGCGTGAAGCCGATGAGCATGTCCCCGGGGAGGTGAAGCCAATGCACGCTCGATCAATGTACTCCGACCTCCTCGATGCGGCCCTGAGTGAGGTCGGCCGACCTGATGACGGGTTGCGGACGCGCGGCTCGCTCGCCGAGCTCCTCCACTACCGCCGGAAGTTGGCGGAGGACGCTGCCCGCACGGGCCCGGACTGGGCCCTTCAGGCGCTCGCCGACCAGCTGGCCTACGACGTCGCCCTGATCCGGTTGGCACGACGCGCCGGGGTGCGCTGCAGCGTGAGGGGCTTCGACCGGCCCGAGCAGGAGCGAGGGCGGCTGGAGCACGACCTCGAGAGACAGGGGATCAAACTGCACGGGTCCGAGGAGCTCGCCTCCGGCTAGGTTCGGCCAGAGGGGCGTCGGTCACGTCCCGGAAGAGTCGGTGCGGTGCGTCTGGGCCGAGCGTTCGGCGAGCCTGGCCGCATAGGTGGCGGCCTGGGTCCTCCGCTCCATGCCGAGTTTGGTCAGGAGATTGGAGACGTAGTTCTTCACCGTTTTCTCGGCCAGGTACATCGTGTCGGCGATCTGGCGGTTGGTCTGCCCCTCGGCAATCAGGTCGAGGATCCTCCGCTCCTGTGGGGTCAAGGTGCCCAACAACGGGTCGTCCTCTGGGCCCTCCCGGAGCCGTTCGAGCACCCGCTCGGTCAGCGCAGGGTCGAGCAGGGACTCGCCGGCGGCCACCCGCCGCACGTCGTCCACCAGGCTGGTCCCCCCGACCTGTTTGAGCACATATCCCGAGGCACCGGCCATGATGGCGGCAAAGAGCGCCTCGTCGTCGGCGTACGAGGTCAGCATCACACACGCGATCTCGGGCGACTGCGAACGGACCTCGCGGCACACCTCGACCCCGCTGCCGTCCGGAAGGCGCACATCGAGGACCGCCACGTCGGGGTGGGTGGCGGGAATCCGGATCAATGCCTCGGCAACCGTGGCCGCCTCTCCCACCACGACCAGGTCGTCCGTGGCCTCGAGCAGCGACCGCAGGCCGGTGCGCACGATCTCGTGGTCATCGAGGAGGAACACGCGGACACTCACCGCCCCATCCTTCCAACTGGCTGCGGCCGGGACAATTCAGCGTCGTCCGCCCTGCGGCGGCCACAGCCGCGGCACTGGCCACCCACCCACGACCGCATTCCCATCAGGCTCCCATTCGATTACGGCCACGCTGCCCTTGTGGACGGTTCCAGACGATATCGCTACCCTGGTCGGTGATGTCGGACCGGTCGAACCAGGACCAAGCGCCCTACCGTACGATCGAAGATCCGTCCAAGCTGCGCCGGATACTCGAGGCGACAATGCTCCTCGAGGCGAACCTCGACCTCCCGGCGCTCCTGCACCACATCGTAGAAGAGGCCCGATCCATGACCAATGCCCGCTACGGCGCGTTGGGGGTCCTCGACGAAGAGGGGACCGGTCTCGCCCAATTCATCACGGTGGGACTGCCCATCGAGGAGGTGGAGCGGATCGGGGCGCCACCGACCGGCAAGGGTGTCCTCGGGCTGCTCATCGTCGATCCCAAGCCCATTCGGCTGTCCGATCTCTCCTCGCATCCCGAGAGCTTCGGCTTTCCGGCGAACCATCCCAGGATGGAGTCGTTCCTGGGGGTGACGATCAGGGTGCGCGGCCGGTCCTACGGCAACCTCTACCTGACCGAGAAGATGGGCTGGTCCGAGTTCACCCGGGACGACGAGGCCCTCGTGGCTGCCCTCTCCATCGCCGCCGGCTTCGCCATCGAGAACGCCCGACTCCACCAGCGGGCGCAAGAGGTGGCCGTCTACGAGGAGCGCGACCGTCTGGCCCGGGACCTGCACGACACGGTCATCCAACGCCTGTTCGCGGTCGGGCTCTCCCTCCAGAGCATGGCCTCCACTCCTTCGGCGGAACAGATCGTGGACCGCCTCGACGGCGCCATCAGGGACATCGACGACACGATACGGCAGGTCCGCACGACCATCTTCGGCCTCGGCTCGGCCGGGTTCGGCAGAGGGATCCGGGCCACCGTGCTCTCGCTGGTCCGCGAGCTCACGCCTGTGGTCGGCTCCAACATCGAGGTGTCGTTCCACGGCCCGGTCGACTCGGCCATTCCGGACCGGGTCGCCGAGCACCTGCTGGCCACCGTCCGCGAGGCCTTGACCAACATCGGCCGCCACGCGGAGGCCACCAAGGCCCGGCTGGACCTCACCGTGGAGAAGGGCGTCTGCAGCCTCGAGGTCGTCGACAACGGACGGGGTATCGGGGACCAACCGAGCGGCCAAGGCGGACTCGGGCTGGTCAACCTCCGGAGCCGGGCGGAGAAGCTCCACGGCAGCTTCACCGTCGAGTCCCCGGCGGGCGGCGGAACGTCCCTCACGTGGCAGGTGCCCGTCGACCAGTAGCCGGCCGTGCCACCGGGGGCCTCGGTACCCGAGGGGCGCCAAAGGGGCGCCAAAGGGGCCATTGGACCCTTTCCCCGATGCCGACATGCCCGTACCCTGGGTCCATGGATGTCGGCGACATCGCGGTACTCGAGCGCGAAGGCCTGGACATGCTCATCGCCGCCCTCCGGTCGATGGGCTTCCGGACCATCGGGCCGGTCGTGCGTGACGGGGCGATCGTGCATGGTGCGGTGTCCGGGGCGCATGACCTGCCGGCGGGCTGGCACGACCACCAGGAGCCCGGCCGCTACCGGTTGGAACAGGACGAGAGCCCTGAGCTGTTCGGCTGGGCCGTCGGCCCCGCTTCGTGGAAATCGGAGTTCTTCGCTCCCGAGGAGACCGTGTGGCGGGCATCGATCACCGCGCAGCAGGTCACCCTGTCGGAGCCGGACGACGCCACCGGCCCGGTCGCCATCATCGGGGCCCGTCCCTGCGAGGTCTCGGCGCTGGCCGTGCTCGACCGGGTCCTGATGGGTGGCGCCCATCCGGACGACCGTTACGCGGCGCGACGCGACGGCGCCTTCGTGGTGGCTGTCGAGTGCGGAGCGCCCGCGAGCACCTGTTTCTGCACGTCGATGGGAACCGGCCCTTCGGCTCGTGGCGCCTTCGACCTGGCGCTCACCGAACTGGTCGAGGGCGGGCACCGGTTCCATGTACAGGTCGGGTCGGAGGCAGGGGCCGCCGTGATGGCCCGGGTCCCCCACCGGGCCACCGAGGAGAGCGATCGATCGGCCCGCCAGGACGTCCTGGAGGACGCCGAGACCCGGATGGGTCGCTCGCTCGACACTGCAGACCTTCCCGGGCTCCTCGCCCGCAACCTCGAGCACCCCCGGTGGGAGGAGGTCGCCAAGCGGTGCCTGTCCTGCGGGAACTGCACGTTGGTGTGCCCGACCTGCTTCTGCAGCGACGTCTCCGACGTCTCCGACGTCTCCGGCACGGTCGAGCGGCAGCGCCGCTGGGCCTCCTGCTTCGACCTGGACCACTCCTACCTCCATGGGGGCCCGGTGCGGCTCACCACGGCGTCGCGGTACCGCCAGTGGCTCACCCACAAGCTCTCGACCTGGTGGGACCAGTTCGACGAGTCGGGCTGCGTGGGCTGCGGCCGCTGTCTCACCTGGTGCCCGGTCGGCATCGACCTCACCGAAGAGGCGGCGGCCATCCGGGCAGCCGACGGCGCAGTCGCCACCGGGGAGCGCCGGGCATCATGACCGAGACGATCCACGAGATCCCGTCCGCCCCCCGGGGCCGAGTGTCACCGAGATCCACGGACCTGGCCACCGCCGGCACATCCTCGACACCGTGGGACCGGGTCAGACGGTCGGACTATCGTGGGCAGCACCCGGCCGTCGGCTACGCCGTGGTCGAACGGCTGACGTCGGTCCTGCTCGGTCGGCTGCAGGTGGCACGTGTCCGTCTCCTCGACCTCTATGGCAATGACAGCGACCGCTGAGCACGCCGGCCGACCGGCCCCGCAACGCGGCACGCTCTCGCCCGAGCCCTACCGCGTGACGGGTCGCCGGCTCGAGGGTGCCGACGTGGTCACCCTCGCCCTCGAGCCGCACCACGGGCGGCCACCCACTTTCGCCCACGGCCAGTTCAACATGCTCACCGCCTTCGGGGTCGGCGAGATCGCCATCTCCATCTCCAGCGCCCCCGGAGCGCCGGGGCCGATCGAGCACTCGGTGCGCGATGTCGGTGCGGTGACCCATGCCCTGTGCAGGACCCCCATCGGGGCGACCGTCGGCGTCCGAGGTCCGTTCGGGACCCACTGGGACGTCGACGACATCGAGGAGGGCGCCGATGTCGTGATGGTGGTGGGGGGTATCGGCCTCGCCCCGCTCCGCGGGGCACTACGCGACCTGGTGGACCGCCGCCACTCAGGCGGTGGGCGGGTGTTCGTGCTGGCCGGCATGCGCTCGCCCGACCAGATCCTCTTCGCCGAGGACCTCGAGGAGTGGCGCAGGACCGGCGCCCATGTGGCAGTGACCGTGGACGTGGGAGCTCCGGGGTGGCAGGGACCGGTCGGCGTGGTCACCTCCCTGCTGCCCGACACACCGTTCGACCCGACGCACTGTGCCGCCTTCGCCTGCGGCCCCGAGATCATGATGCGTTTCGCCGCGCGCGCCCTGGTCGACCGGGGGGTCGACCCCCGGCAGATACGGGTCTCCCTGGAACGGAACATGCAGTGCGGTGTGGGACTGTGCGGCCACTGCCAGCTCGGTCCTCTGCTCGTCTGCCGCGACGGGCCGGTCGTCCCCTACGGGGGGGTCGCCGACCGGCTGTTCATGGAGCGCCAGCGGTGACGGCGGGGAGCCGGCCGACACTGGCCGTCTGGAAGTTCGCGTCCTGTGACGGATGCCAGCTGAGCCTCCTCGACTGCGAGGACGAGCTGTTGGCCGTGGCCGACGCGGTCAGGATCGTCCACTTCAACGAGATGTCCCGGGCCAAGGCCCACGGCCCCTACGACATCTCGCTGGTCGAGGGATCCGTCACCACCGCGGCGGACGCAGAGCGGATCCGCGAGGTACGTCGAACCTCGCGCCGGCTGATCACCATCGGCGCCTGCGCGACTGCCGGCGGCATCCAGGCCCTTCGCAACTTCGCCGCCGAAGGGGAGTACCTCGGCGCCGTGTACGCCCACCCCGAGTACGTCTCGACACTCCGGTCGTCCACACCGATCTCCGCACACGTGCCGGTCGACCTCGAACTCCAGGGCTGTCCGATCGACCGCGGCCAGCTCCTCGAGGTGATCACGGCCGAGCTCACCGGACGCCGACCGGTCCTCCCCGTGCACACCGTCTGCCAGCAGTGCAAGGGCCGCGGCACCGTGTGCCTCCTGGTCGCCGAAGGCACCCCGTGCCTCGGACCCGTCACCCGGGCCGGCTGTGGCGCGCTCTGCCCTTCCACCGGGCGCGGGTGCTTCGGTTGCTTCGGTCCGTCGGAGGGGGCCGCCACCGGGCCCCTCGCCGAGCGGCTCCTCGACGACGGCATGGCGCCGGTCGACGCCTCGCGGCTGTTCGCCACCTTCTATGCGGGCAACCCGACCTTCGGCGACCAGGCCGTTGCCCTGTCCCGGTCGGACAGCCGGGCGGACCTGGCCGAACAGGAGGAGCCGCCATGACCGAGGACTCGGGCGGGCGCCGCACGATCGCCGTCGAGGGCATCTCCCGGGTCGAAGGAGAAGGCTCGCTACGTGTCGACGTGCGGGACGGCGTGGTGGACGGCGTCGCGCTCACCATCTTCGAGCCCCCGCGGTTCTTCGAGGCGCTCCTCCGAGGGAGGCAGAGCACCGAGTCACCGGACATCACCGCCCGGATCTGTGGGATCTGCCCCGTCGCCTACCAGATGAGTGCCTGCGCAGCCGTGGAGGACGCATGCGGCGCCACGGTGGGGGAACCGATCAGCGCCCTGCGCCGGCTCCTCTACTGTGGTGAGTGGATCCAGAGCCACGCACTCCACATCTACCTGCTTCACGCGCCGGACTTTCTCGGGTGCGCCGACGCCATCGAGCTGGCGGCACGGGACCGGGCCGCCGTCGAACGCGGGCTGACGCTGAAGCGGACCGGCAACCAGCTCATGGAGACGGTCGGCGGTCGGTCCATCCACCCCGTCAACGTCAAGGTGGGCGGCTTCTACCGCGCTCCCGCCCGGGACCGGGTCGCTGCCCTGGCCGAGCCCCTGCACCTGGCCCTCGACGCCGCCCTGGCCACCGTCGAGTGGGTGTCGGGGTTCGACTTCCCCGAGGTCGAGGGCGATTATCGCTTCGTCGCCCTGCGGAGCCCCGGGCGCTACCCGATCGAGTCCGGTCGGATCGCGTCGTCCGACGGCCTCGACGTCTCCCCCGCCGAGTTCGCCGACCTGGTGATCGAAGAGCACGTCGCCCGGTCCACTGCCCTGCAGGCCCGGATCGAGGGTCGTCTCGACTACCTGACCGGGCCCCTGGCCCGGTATGCGCTCAACGCCTCCGAGCTCCCCGACATCGCCCGGCATGCGGCAACCCGGGCCGGGCTCGGCGCCGTCTGCGTCAATCCCTTCCAGAGCATCATCGTGCGGGCCGTGGAGCTGGTCTTCGCCTGCCATGAGGCACTGAGGCTGGTCGAGGCCTACGAGCCACCCGAACCCGCTGCCGTCGCCGTGCCCCCGCGTGCGGGAGTCGGGACCGGCGCCACGGAGGCGCCACGCGGCCTGCTCTTCCACCGCTACGAGCTCGACCAGGATGGCGTCATCGTGGCCGCCCGCATCGTGCCCCCGACCTCTCAGAACCTCATCACCATCGAGTCCGATCTCCGCAGGGTCGCACAGGATGGCCTGGCGCTGCCCGACGACGAGCTCACCTGGCGCTGCGAACAGGCGGTGCGGAACCACGACCCGTGCATCTCGTGCGCCACCCACTTCCTCGACGTGACGGTCGTCCGGCGGTGAAGGGGCACGACGATCCGGGCGCCGGGCTCCGGATCGTCGTGGCGGGCATCGGAAGCGTGTACCGACGGGACGACGGCGCAGGCCCGGCTGTCGCCGCGCAGGTGGCCGACCTCGTGCGCGGGGTGACCGATCTCGGGACGATCGCCGATCCCCTCGACCTGCTCGGCCTCTGGGACGGCGCAGATCTGGCCGTGGTGGTCGACGCCGTGCGCTCGGGAGCGAAGCCGGGTACCGTACGGCTGGTCGAACTGGACATCGCATCGCGACCGGAGCCTGTGGGGGACGCCTCCCGGACGACGAGCACCCACGGCATGGGCCTGACCGACGTGTTCCGATTGGCGCAGGCCGTCGGGACTGCCCCGGGGCGGGTGGTGGTGGTCGGCATCGAGGGGAGCGACTTTGCGCAGGGCACCGGGCTGAGCCCGGCCGTGGCCCGGTCGGTGCCCCAAGCCACCCGATGGGTAGCGGAGCTGATCGGCGACGCCCGCTGACGGGGGCACAGCGAGTGCACCGGCCGCACCGGGCACCGGTGGTGGCCGACCGGAGCGCGGCGCGTCCGTGGTGACCTTCGGCCCTAGCGACCCGAAGCCTTCCGCCGGAGAATGGAAACGCTGGCATGACGGTTCGTCGCCCGGTGTTGGGGAAGGAGGCAGGTCGTGCGGACAGTGTTCGTCAATCCCGAACGGTGCATCGGGTGTCTCCAATGCGAGTTGGCCTGTGCGGTGGAGCACTCGGCCAGCCAGGACGAGACGGTCGCCTTCCTCGAGGTCCCGGTGCCGCGCAAGCGCGTGCACGTGGGGGCTGGGCCGGTGGCCACCTTTGCCTTTCCCAACCGTTGCCGGCACTGCGACCCTGCACCGTGCCTGCAGGTCTGCCCGACGGGCGCCATCACCCGCGACGACAAGCACGCACTGGTTCTGGTAGAGCCGAGGCGTTGCATCGGATGTGCCATGTGCGCCGTGGTCTGCCCCTTCGACGTGCTCACGTTCCACCCGGTGGCCGACGGGCCTGGTCCCGGAGTGGCCGTGGCGGTCAAGTGCGACGGCTGCATCGAGCGCCTGCGCCGGGGGGAGACCCCGGCATGTGCGGAGGTTTGCAAGGTAGATGCCCTTGTCTTCGGCGACCTCAACGAGTTGGTGGCCGCGGGCCGGCTCCGCGAGACCGGTGCGGTCCTGGCCGCCGCCGGCGCCACCCCGACGGAGCCGCCGGGCGGGGACCCACTCGCCGGTTGGCATGCATGGGGCGAGGCCACCGCTGCAGCGGCGGATGCGGCGCGCCGGCACGAGGGAACCGGAACAGCACGACACAACGGGCATGCCAGGGGTAGGTCCCCGGCCGGAGACGACAGCGAAGGAGGCCCACGATGAGTGCAATCAGCGGCAACGGCCACGCACGGCGGCTCACCATAAACGAGGACGCCCAGGCGATGATCGACGTGGCCCGGGCGGAGGGCATCGAGACGGTGTGGGATCGGCTTGCCGCCCAGGAGCCGCAGTGCGGGTACTGCGCCCTCGGATTGAGTTGCCGGAACTGCGCGATGGGGCCCTGCCGCATCGACCCCTTCGGCGAGGGGCCCCAGAAGGGTGTGTGCGGGGCCGGGGCCGACGTGATCGTGGCCCGCAACCTGGGCCGGACCATTGCCGCGGGCTCCTCTTCGCACTCGGACCATGGTCGGGACATCCTCGAGGCGTTCCGCGCCCTGGCGCATGGTGAGACCACCGGCTACCGGATCGCCGACGTAGACAAGATGAAGCGCCTGGCGGAGGAGGTGGGCGTGGCAACCGAGGGCCGCACCACCGAGGAGGTGGCGGCAGACCTGGCCGACGTGCTGCTCGAAGACTACGGCACCCGGCGGGGCTCGTTGTCCTTCGTCGCCCGGGTCCCCGAGGTCCGGCGGGCCAAGTGGGACTCCGTGGGCATCACCCCGAGGGGAGTGGACCGTGAGAACGTCGAGATGCTCCACCGCACCCACATGGGGGTCGACAACGACTACGTCAACACCCTGTTGCACGGATTGCGCACCGGGCTCTCCGACGGCTGGGGGGGATCGATGATCGCCACCGAGCTGTCCGACGTGATGTTCGGGACCCCCACCCCGGTCATGTCCGAGATCAATCTGGGTGTCCTCCGGACGGACCAGGTCAACATCGCCATGCACGGGCACAACCCGATGCTCTCCGACGTGGTGGTCGCCGCCGCACAGGATCCCGAACTGGTGGAGCTGGCCCGGTCGTTCGGCGCGACCGGCATCAACATCGTGGGCCTGTGCTGCACGGGGAACGAGCTGCTCATGCGCCGCGGCGTGCCGATGGCCGGCAACCACCTCATGCAGGAGCTGGTGCTCGTCACCGGTGCCCTCGAGGCCATGGTCGTCGACTACCAGTGCATCATGCCCTCGGTGGTCGACGTGGCGAAGTGCTATCACACCAAGATCATCTCGACCGCGGACAAGGCCAAGTTCACCGGGGCGACCCACGTGTCGTTCGACCCGATGCACGGTGCAGAGATCGCTCGCGACATCGTGCGCATGGCGGTCGAGGCCTACCCCGACCGGAACCACGAGCGGGTGCGGATCCCGGTGAAGCCGGTCCGCATGATGGGCGGGTTCTCGGTCGAGGCGATCCTCGGCGCGCTGGGCGGCACCCCGAAGCCGCTCGTCGACGCCATCGCCGCGGGCACCATCCGGGGGGCGGTGGCGGTTGTCGGCTGCAACAACCCCAAGCTCCCCCAGGACCTCGAGCACATCGAGCTCACCCGCCGGCTGATCGAGAACGACATCCTCGTGCTGGTCACCGGATGCGCCGCGGTGGCCAACGGGAAGGCCGGCCAGATGCTCCCCGAGTCGGCCGCCATGGCCGGGCCGGGCCTGCGCTCGGTCTGCGAGGCCCTCGGTATCCCGCCGGTACTGCACATGGGGAGTTGCGTCGACAACAGCCGGATCATGGTGCTGGCCGCAGCCCTGGCCGACTTCCTCGGCGTCGACATCGACCAGCTCCCCCTGGCCGGCGCCGCCCCCGAGTGGTACTCGGAGAAGGCGGTGGCCATCGGTGCCTACGTGGTCGCCTCGGGCGTCACCACCGTGCTCGGGGTCCAGCCGCCCGTCTTCGGCAGCCCCCACGTCGTGGAGCTCCTGGCCGGCGGCCTCGACGGTGTGGTCGGCGCCAAGTTCGCGGTCGAGCCGGACCCGGCCCGGGCCGCTCTCCTGATCCGACGACACATCGAGGCGAAGCGCGAGGGCCTCGGCCTACCGTTCGTCGAGGTCGGCGCGGATGAGGCCGCCGACGTGTCGACCGAAGCGCCGCTGGGCGCCGGCTCGAAGGCCTGATCGCGGTGTGTGGGACCTGCGGGGCCCATGGCCGGGCCGAGTCGCCCCGTGGCGAAGGGACCCGGATCGTCGTGGTCGGCAAGGGCGGGGTCGGGAAGTCCACCCTGAGCGCCCTGCTGGCCCGCCAGATGGGCCGCCGGGGCCTTCGCGTGGTGGCTGTCGACGCCGACGAGCAACGGAACCTGGCCGCGACGCTCGGGCTGGACCTCGAGGCGATGGCCTCGATCGTCCCCGTCGCCGAGGATGCCGACTACATCGAGGAGAAGACCGGGGCCAGGCCGGGCGAGGGGGCGGGCGGGATGCTCCGGCTGAACCCCGACACTTCGGACCTGGTGGACCGGCTTTCCGTGGCGGCGCCAGACGGGGTCCGCCTGGTGGTGATGGGAGGTGTGCTGCGGGCCGGCGGTGGATGCCTGTGCCCCGAGACCGCCCTGGTCGCCGCGGCCGTGGCCGGGATGCACCTGCAGGAGGACGACGTGGTGGTGATGGACACCCATGCCGGCGTCGAGCACTTCGGACGCGCACTGGCTCGCGGCTTCGACACCGCCATCGTGGTGGTCGAACCGACCTTCAATGCCGTACAGGTCGGGGTGGACTCGGCCCGCATGGCAGCCGAGCTCGGGATCGGCACGCTCCACCTGGCGATCAACCGCTCGAGGTCCGGCGACGACGTCGAGCGGGTACTGGCCTACGTCGACCGGCTCGGTGGGTTCACGTTCTCCTCGGTGACCACCCTCCCCTTCGACGACGTCGTGCTCGAGTACGAACCGGCGGTCGACCACCTGCTGGACGGCTCTTCGCTCGCCGAGGCCATGGTCGGGTTGGCCGACGGCGTCCTGGCGCCCGGCCGGCACCCGGCCGGATCGGTGGCCTGATGCGGGCCGTCGTCATCGGGACGGGCCCGGCAGGGATCACCGCCGCCGAGACCCTCCGCCGGCTCGACCCCTCGGGCTCCGTGGTGGCACTGTCGACCGAGCCCTACCCGCCGTACTCACCGCCGGCGATGGCCGACCACTTCCTCACCGGCCGGGACGAGCCCCTCTACTGGAAGGGCCAGGACGTGGGGGCCCGCCTCGGCATCCACGAGCGGCGGGACGCAAGGGTGGAGGCGATCGACATCGATCACCGCGAGGTCGTGCTCGCCGACGGAGGGCGGATCCCCTACGAGGGCCTGGTGGTGGCATCGGGCAGTCGGCTCCATGCCCCGCTCGAGGGCGCAGACCTTCCGGGTGTTCTGGACTTCAAGTCCCTCCGTACCGCCACCGAGCTCATCGGCCGCGTCCGCCGGGGCGAGGCCACCAGCGCCCTCATCGTGGGGAACGGGTTCATCGGCATCGAGCTCTCGCTGCTGCTGGCCGGCCTCGGGGTGGAGGTGACGGTCATCGGCCGCCGCAACTGGGTGATGCCGCGTGTCCTCGACCCGGTCACCTCCACGGTGGCCGAGGCGGCGCTCACCGCCCGGGGCGTGACCCTGCGGCTGGGAGTCCAGGCCGATGCCATCATCGGCGAGCCGTCCGCCACCGGCGTCAGGCTGGCCGACGGCACGCATCTCGATGCCGACCTGGTCGTCGCGGCGACCGGGGTCAAGCCCCACACCGAGTTCCTGGTCGACTCCGGCATCGCCACGGGCTGGGGCGTGCACGTCGACGACCGACTGGCCACCTCGGTGCCCGGCATCGTGGCCGCCGGCGACGTGGCCGAGGCTGCCGACCGGTTCACCGGGGAGCGCTTCGTTCACGCCATCTTCGTCAACGCGGTGGCCCAGGCCCCGATCGCCGCCGCCAATCTGCTCGGAGCCGACCTGCGCTACGACGGGGCCGAGGCCATGAACAGCCTCAAGCATCTCGGCGTGCCCATCGTGTCCATCGGCACCACCGATGCACCCGACGAGATCCTGCGCTGGCAGAAGGGTGGCGATGTGCGGACCGTCTACCTGCGCGACGACACGGTGATCGGTGCCCAGTTGGCCGGGGACATCCGGGCGGCCGGCGTGTATCGTTCGCTCATGCTGCATCGGGTTCCGGTCACCCGCTACGGCCGGCGCCTCGTGGAGCCCGGCTTCGGGATGGCCGACATCGCCTTCGACGCTCTCGGGCACGGTCCCCGGAGCGTCTCGGTCGTCTGACGGCGTGCGGATCGTTTCGGTCGAAGAGCTGACGTCCCGGCTCGGCGCGCTGCCGGGGGTCGAGCCGCGTGTCGTCGTCTCGGGCAATTTCGGCACCCCCACCATCCTCCTGGAAGCGCTGGCCGCCTCCCGCGACCGTTGCCGGGTGTTCACCCTCAACGCGCAGTCCGGCTGGCTCATCAACCCAGGGTTCGTCAACGAGACTCCGTTCGTCGGGCCGGGGATGCGCCACGACCCGGAGCTCGACTACCTCCCCATGCGCCTGTCGCTCGTGCCGCGCCTGTTCGATTCGCTCCGCCCCGTGGACGCCGTGCTCGTCCACACCTCGGTGCCCCGCAACGGGAGGCTCTCCCTCGGGATCGAGGTCGACATCCTTCCGGCCGCCATCGAGCGGGTGCATGCCCGGGGCGGGCTGGCGGTGGCCCAGATCAACCGCAACATGCCCTACACCTTCGGTGACGGTGAGTTCCCGACCGACTGGTTCGACCTGGCCATCGAGTCCGACCAGCCGCTGGGCTCCCCCGGCCCGCGGGTCATCTCGGAGGCGGAGATGCGGATCGGCGAACAGGCGGCCGGTTTCGCCGCCGACGGGGCCACGGTGCAGTTCGGCATCGGGCAGGTTCCCGATGTGGCTGCCGGCGAGCTCATCGGTCGCCGCAACCTCGGCATCTGGACCGAGGTGATCGGCGACGGCGTCCTGGCCCTCGAACAGGCCGGCTCGCTCGACCCGGGCCGGCCGATCCAGGCCTCGTTCCTCTTCGGCTCGCCCGAGCTGTACGAGTGGGCCCACCTCAACCCCCGGCTGCGGATGACCAGGACCGAGGTGGTCAACGACCCGGCGCGCATCGCGTCGAACCCGGCCATGGTCTCGATCAACACGTGCATGCAGGTCGACCTGTTCGCCCAGGCCAACGCCAGCTTCGTCCGCGGGGAGGTCTACTCGGGCTTCGGCGGCCAGCCCGACTTCGTCCTCGGCGCCCTCCACTCGCCGGGTGGCCATGCGGTGGTCGCCCTGCGGTCGTGGCACGACAAGTCGGACTCCTCGGCGGTACTTCCCATCCTCACTAACCCGGCAACGTCGTTCCAGCATTCGGCCATCGTCAGCGAGCACGGCATCGCCGAGATCTTCGGCCACTCGCAACGGGCCCAGGCCCGGTTGATCATCGACGAGGTCGCCGATCCCCGGGCTCGCGACGACCTGCACGCAGCGATCTCGGCCCGCGTCCCGTCGGCGTGACCGGCTACGCCCACCGGAGGCCATGGGCGGGTCGGCTGCCCGGTGGGGTCGGCCGATGCGTCGGCCCCGGCGGACGAGTGACGGTCACGCCTCCTTGACCACCGCGTACCAGATCCGGTGGGCCACGGCCTCGACCGCATCGCCCATCCGGGCACAGCGGCGGTAGAGCTCGCGGCGACCCATCACCTCGCGGAGGTCGTCGATCTCGAGGAGGGCCGACATCGCCCGGCGGTAGACATGCTGGAGGGATCGCTGCTGGTGCACGGCCGCGTCCGCGAACCCGGTGGCCCGATCGGGGTCAGCGGCCAGGAAGGGGAACGCCTGCACCAGCGCCCGCACGCCCAGGCCCACCAGGTCGGCCATCTCGGCCATCGGGGGATCGGGGTCCATGCCCAAGAGGTCGGCCTCGCGGACCAGGTTCTTGGCCGCGTTGAGCACCGCGTCGAGCCGCTCGGAGATCTCGTAGATGTCCTCGGGGCCGATCGGCGTCACGAACGAGTGCTTGACCGCCGTGAGCACCTCGCGGCCGGCATGGTCGGCCTCGTGCTCCTGGGCCCGCACCGTTGCCTCCTCCGAGCGGTCCCCCTTGGCCCAGGCGCAGAGCGCGTCGATCCCCTCGACCGTCACGTCACCCTGGCGCCCGAGGAGCCCGAGCAGGTCGGGCGACTCGGGCAGGAACCACCGTCTCATCCGGCCCACCTCCAGAACACGAGGAACAGGGCGCCGAGCGCCCCGCTCACGGGAAGCGTCACCAGCCACGCCAGGGCGATCTCCCCGACAACGGACCAGCCTACGTGGCGCCACCGCTCTCCGGAACCCACACCCACCACGGCCGGGGCGACGACGTCGGTCGTGCTCACGGGCGCCCCCACCAGCGATGCGGTCAGGACGATCAGCCCCGACGAGGCCTGACTGACCAGGCCGTCGAGAGACTTGATCCGGTAGATGCGCCGGCCCAGGGTGACCACCACCCGCCACCCGCCGAGCAGGGTGCCGAGGGTCAGGAATCCTGCCGATGCGAGCACCACCCAGAACGGCACGGCGAAGTGGGACAGATGCCCCGAGGCGACCAACGACGCTGCGATCAGCCCCATGACCTTCTGCGCGTCGTTCGAACCATGGGCGAAGGCAAGCCCGGCCGATGCCACCAGGTCGCCCCGGCGCACCGGGGTCTCGATCGCCCGGCTCGCCCGCCGTAGCGAACGTCGCGCCAGGTGGATACCGGCCATGGCGATCGGCAAGGCGATCGCCGAGGAGAACACGAGCCACAGGAGCGACCCGATCACCCCCTCGGGGCGTATCCCGCGCAGCCCCCCCCAGTACACGGCACCGGCGCCACCGTCCGCCAGCGCGGCTCCGGCCAGGGCGCCCACCAGGCAGTGCCCCGAGCTGCAGGGAAGGCCCCACCACAGGGTGGCGAGGCTCCACACCAGGGCTCCGAGCGTTGCCGAGCCGAGCACCGACAGCATCTGGTCCGAAGGGACGATCACGATTCCGGCGATCGTCGCCGCCACCGCGGTGCCCACCACCACTGCGCCGACGACGTTGAACATCGCGGCCCACACGACTGCCGGACCGGGGCGCATGGCGCCGGTCACGACCGGCGCGGCGATGGCATTGCCGGCGTCATGGACGCCGTTGGCCAAGCCGAAGGCCGCGGCAAGGAGCACCACCACCACGAGCACCGGTCGCTCCTTTCCTGTCACTCGGCCCTGTCACCGATCCCCCCGCCCGCCGGCACCGGGGTTCGACCCTACCTCGCCAGATCGGAAGAGCACACGTCTGAACTCCAGTCACTGACCAATCTCGT
>ODAK010000642.1_pt1 | contig 39876 bp, 41 predicted proteins | sample 1539591 | NCBI WGS metagenome assembly ODAK01 (sample SAMEA3539303, study PRJEB22396) | soil metagenome | biome: tundra; feature: field; material: soil | place: USA | collected 2010-05 | depth 0.15 m | reverse complement strand
TGGCTCGATCAGCACCAGGATCGACCACATCGCTGCTCGCCCCCGCTTGTCTAGGGTTGTGCGTCCGTCGGAGAGATTGAGAGCTCCTTGCGCACCGAGTCTCTACTGGAGCCGGAGGGTCGGCCCTCTCCACACCCATTGAGTGCCCGGTCGGACCGCTTCGGCGCGGTTGGTCGAGTTGGTATTGGCGAGGATCTGTCTGACCTGCCATCGATCCTCGCAAACCGCGCCCATCACTTCATCCGGAGGAACCCACACTCCGGATACGAACACGCCTACGGCGCCGGGTCCGAAGCAGTCGGGGCCGGGCGCGGCAGGACGCTTGCGGGCGGCCGCAAGGTCGGCCCTCGTTGCGTCCGATCGCGATGCTGCTGTGCGGTCGCCCGGGTGATGATGAGCAGCACGGGCGAGGCGCTGGTGCGCGCTTCAAACTGTCCCCTGCTCGTCGTCCGGCGCCCCGCACGACTGACCGCGCGTTGATCAAGGCTGGCCGCGGCGATGTGTGAGCCAGCGCACGCGGCTGGCTTGCTCGCGCTGGCTCTCGTCGAGCGCCAGGTCGAGCTGCGCGAGCGCTTGCTCGTGCTGCGGTATCCACCGCTGTTGGAGGGCGCGCAGGCGACGGGCTGCACGGCCGAGCTCCGCCGAGAGCTCGGCTTCGGCACGCTCGGCTACTGCGTAGTGTGCCGCGGTACGGGTTGCCTCACAGCACGCGCGTGCCGCGATCACCGTAGCGGAGCTGCCGCCGAGCGCCGACAGCGCTGGGGGGTCCGGGATGCTGATCTGTTCGGCAGTCGGGAGCCGGGCGCCCATCAGGTTCGACCACGACAGCTCAAGCGATGCCTGCGCGTCGACGTGGCGAGCGAGCAGCTCCAGCCGCCCGGCGCCGTCGAGCATGGCCGCGCGAGTCATCCACAGAGCCGCATTCTCGGCGGCCTCGTGCCACGCGCACCGCGCGCTCGCAGCTTCGCCGCGCACGCGTGCCTGCTCGCGCAGCAGCGCCTGGCGCTTGCGGTCAAGCAGCTCGGCGCCGCGTCTGGCGATCTCCAGACGCCCGACGAGCCATGTCCGACCGGCTCTACCGGGAGGAATCCGCAGCGCCATTCTGTTTGGCGGGTAGGTAATGGGCGTCCAGCGTGGCAGGGCTGATCATCGACAGCTCGCTGCGCGGCAGCAACGACGCCACGGTCCAGGCCCGGTCGAGCGTCTGATCGAGGGATCGGCTTTCGTCCAGGGGTTGGGAGAGGAAGTCCGACTCGAACGCCGCGCGGGCACTGAGGTAGTCACGATCGCTTGGCGAGAGTGCGTCCTCGCCGACAACCTCCGCGAGGTCCGCCGCCTGACGCGCACGCGCAGCGATCCCGTAGATCTGCGAGGAGATCTCGAGGTGGTCATCACGCGTCAGCCCCGGGCCGGCTCCGTGGCGCATCAGCCGCGACAGCGAAGCTAGCGGGTCAAACGGCGGGGAGATCCCGCGGGCGTAGAGCTCGGGACTCAGCACCAGCTGCCCTTCGGTGATGTACCCGGTGACGTCGGGGACAGGATGGGTGATGTCGCCGGCCGGCATCGTCAGCACCGGCAGCTGAGTGATCGATCCGGGGACACCCTTGATCCGCCCGGCGCGCTCGAGCAGCGAAGCTAGGTCGCTGTACAGGTAGCCGGGATAGCCGCGGCGGCTCGGTACCTCGCCGCGCGCGGCGGAGACCTGGCGCACGGCCTCGCAGTAGTTGGTGAGATCGGCCAGGACGACCAGCACGTGGCGACCGAGATCGAACGCCAGGTACTCCGCGACGGTCAACGCGACCCGTGGGGTCACGATCCGCTCGACGACCGGGTCATCGGCGGTGTTGACGAACAGCGCAAGGTCGCCGAGCTCAGCGCGGCGCTCAAGCACGCTGCGGACCGCGTGCACGTCGGCGTGCGGCAGGCCGAGCGCGGCGAACACGATCGCAAACGGCTCGTCCTCGACGTGGGCCTGCGCGGCAACCTGCGCGGCTAGCTCGAGGTGCGGGAGTCCGCCGACGGAGAACACGGGCAGCTTCTGTCCGCGCACCAACGTCGCCAGACCGTCGATCGCGCTCACCCCGGTGAGGATCGCCTCGGTCGGGGCCGCCCGCGCCGCAGGATTGATCGGGGCACCGGCAACGGGCCGCTGCTCGGCGCCTAGGACCGGCGGTCCGCCATCGATCGGCTCCCCGCGTCCGTTGCAAGTCCGGCCGAGCCACCCCTCGCCGACGGGGATCTGCATCGGCGCTCCGGAGAACGCGACCCGCGCGGAGTCCAGCCGCATCCCCGCGGTGCCCTCGAGGATCTCGACTACGGCGAGGTCGCGGTGGATGTCGAGCACTGTCCCGTGCCGGATCTCGCCCGACCCAAGCGTGACCTGCGCGACCTCGTCCCAGCCGACACCGGCTACGTCCTGCACGACGATCAGCGGCCCGCGGATCGAGCCGATCGCTGTGTACTGGATCGGTGCCTGCACCTTCATGACGATGCCCCGAGCGCGTCCATCGCATCGATCAGCTCCGTGCCGATGCGCGCGACCTGTGTCGCCCCGTCCGGCGGCGTGTCGTAGCGGGCGCGAAGCACCGGGAGGAGATCGAACGAATCGATCTCCGCGATCGCCACGCCCCGCTCGAGCAGAGCCGCCAGCCGGTCTCGGACGTCGAGGACGAGCGCAAGCAGCGCGCGCTGCTTCGCCGGCGATGTGTACTGGTCGTTTTCTTGTTCCGCGCTCTGCTGCAGCACCGCCTCGCGCAGCAGGCGCGCGGAGCGCAGCGTCAGGCGCTCCCGGGCGGGCAGTGAGTCAGCGCCGACGAGCTGCGCAATCGATTCGATCCGGTCAGCGTCTGTGAGCAGCCGCAGCGCATATGTGCGCCGCTCGCCCCAGCCGGGATCGCCGTGCGCGGCCTGCCAGGCCGCGAGCCGGTCCGCGTCACGCGAGGAAGAGTCACGCCAGCTTACGGCCGGATAGTGCCGGGCGTAGGCCAGATCGCGATCCAGCGACCACACCGAGCGCACAAACCGCCGCGTATGCGAGGTGACAGGCTCGGTCAGATCGCCGCCCGGAGGCGAGACGGCGCCGAGGATGCTCACCGACGCGACCTTGCCGCCAAGCGTCTCGACGCGGCCGGCGCGCTCGTAGAAGTCGGCCAGCGCGGACGACAGTCCCGCCGGATACCCTTCCTCGGCCGGGAGCTCGTCGGTGCGCGAGGCCAGCTCGCGCAGTGCCTCCGCCCAGCGCGAGGTCGAGTCGGCGATCACGACTGCATTGTGGCCCATGTCGCGATAGAACTCGGCGACGGCCACACCCGTGTAGATGCTCGCCTCACGGGCCATCACCGGCATGTTCGAGGTGTTGGCAATCAGCACCGTGCGGTCGAGTAGCGACCGCCCAGTGCGCGGATCCTCGAGCGCCTCGAACTCCTCGAGCACGTCGGCGAGCTCGTTGCCGCGCTCACCGCAGCCGACGTACACGATCACCGCCGCGTCACACCACTTCGCGATCTGCTGCAGCGCCACCGTCTTCCCGGTGCCGAACCCGCCCGGGATCGCCGCCGTCGAACCGTGGGCGACCGGAAACAGCAGATCGAGCACGCGCTGCCCGGTGATCAGCGGCTCAGCTGCCGGCAGCCGCGCATGCACCGGTCGCGGCCGACGCACTGGCCAGCGCTGCGACAGCCCGAGCTCCACGCCGCCGACACGCGCGACAATCTCGCCGCCGCGGTGCTCGCCCTCGGGGGCGATCCACTCCAGCATCCCGCCGGCGCCGGGCGGCACGAGCACGTGATGGTCGATCGCGGATGTCTCGCGGATGCGTCCCAGCTCCGTGCCGGCGGTCAGCTGCTTGCCGGCCTTGGCGCTGGGGAGAAAGCGCCACGCGCGGTCGCCGGCTAACGTCTCGGTCGCGCCGCCCGGCTTGATCCGCGCACCCGCGGAGCGAAGCGGACGCAGAACGCCGTCGAATACGCCCCCCAGCAGGCCCGGGCCGAGCTCGACCGTCAGCGGCCCCCCAGTCGCGAACACCTCGTCGCCGGGTTTGAGCGCGCCCGTGTACTCGTACACCTGCACGGTCGCGGCCTCGCCCTCGAGCGCGATCACCTCACCGGGGAGGCGCAGCGGACCGATGTGGACAAGCTCGAGCATCGCCAGCCCATCTCCCACGCTCACCTCCACCACCGGGCCGTTGACGCGCGTGACGATGGCATCCCTCATCGCCACAGTCCGTCCAGCTCGCTAGCCATCGCCTGAAGGCAACGGTCGAGCTGTGCGGCGAGCGAGTAGTCGATCTCGCGGCTGCCGGCACGGGCCACCAACCCGCCCTCGGGAAGCACGGAGATCTCCACCGGTCCGACCGGCGCGAGACGCCCGCGCGCCTCCGCCTCTAAGCGCTCGAGCAGCGGCTCGTAGCGCGAGTCATCAACCAACCGCCGGACGGCGGCTTGCGCGGCCCGCCGGGCGTCGATCAGCACCGACCGCTGCGCTCGCAGCACGCTCGCGCGGGCCTCGGCGCGAGCCTCCGCAAGCCGCTCGCCCTGCTCGAGGTCCGCGAGCCGCTCGGCGGCAGTGTGCCGCTTCGCGCTCAGAACGGCCGCCTCGGCGCGGGCCTCGGCGATGATCCTCTCGGCGCGCTCCCGGACGGCGGAGCGGATCCCATCAGCCTCGGCGGAGGCGGTGCCGAGCGCGGAGTCCTGGACGGCCTCGAGAGTCAAGTCGGCATCACGACCCACAGTCGCTGATTGGGCTGTTGCAGCCTCTCGACCGCGAGCGCGGCGTGCGCCTCAGGGGTGAGGATCACGAGCCCCACATCCGCGGGCAGCTCCCGCCACGCAGCACGCGCTGCGGGCGCATCGTCCGCCGCGGCGACGTGCACGCCGGCGAGAGCGAAGCCACGCACGCGCTCGCGCTCGCCGATCGCGACGATCCGGCTCATGCCTTGCCGATCAGGATGACCGCCACGATCAGCCCGTAGATCGCGATCCCCTCGGCGAGCCCGACAATCACGAGCGCACGGCCGAACATCTCCGGCTTCTCGGCGATCGCCGCGAGCGCGGCCGAGCCGGTGTAGGAGACGGCGACCCCGGCGCCGAGCGTGGAGCCCGCAACAGCGATCCCGGCCCCGATGAACGCGTCCCCGGAGCTGCGGCTGGTGGCCACCGTGGCGGCCTGGGCCGGATCGACCACGCCCGCGAGCATCAGCGCCAGCGCCACCACAGCGGCGCCGGCGACCGTTGCGTTGACCCTCACCAGCCACCGCACCCCCATTCGCGGTGACCGGCGCAGGACGGTCTGCGCGAGCAGACCGCCCGCGACGGCTCCCGGCGCACCAAGCAATAGGGACTCGATCATCTTGCCTCCTCGGTTGACAGCAGCGGCAGGCTGAAGGGCGTGAACGGGCGACCCTCTCCCGCGAACATCCGCGAGAACAACTCGTAGTACTCGAGGCGGAGCGCCTGTACGGCAACGACCAGCCCCTCGAGCGCGAACGCCACGGCCCAGCCCAACGTGAACGCCACAGCGGCGGCGAGGTCGCCGATCGGCGTCCCCGTGAGACTTCCCGCAGCATGCAGCACGACCTGTCCGATCGCTGCGTGCATCAGCCCAAACGCAGCCAGGCGCGCGAACGAGAACACGTTCGAGAACAGGCGCAGCAGCGCGTCCAGCAGGCCGATCAGCACCTCGAGGATCCCCGTGGCGCCGCTGCCGGCCTCCGCGCGCAGCCCGACTGCGAGCGCCACCACCGCCGCCACCGCGAGCGCGAGACCCAGCGTCTCCAGCAGGCCCACATGAGCGGTGATGCCGTACCCCAAGAGAGCCGCACCCGCCAGCAGCGTCAGTCCGGGCACGCCTGACCCCGCGGTCAGCGCCAGCGCCGCCCCGCCCTCGCGCCACCGGTTGACGATCCCGATCAGGTAGCCGGCGGCGAGCAGGCATCCGCCTGCCACGATCGCGACCGCGAGCAGGCGGGTTGGTGAGTCGAGGGGCGAAAGCCACACGGTCGGCAGCAGCTTGGTGGGGCCGAACAGCTCGCCGTAGAGCACGCCGAACACAACCGCCGCCGCGCCCGGCGCAGCGATCATCGGCCACGCCTTCCGCAGCGCCTGCAGCCGGGGGTGGCGAGCGCGGCGCAGCGCCAGTGCGGCGAGCACGATCAGCAGCCCGTCGCCGACGTCCCCGAACATCATTCCGAACATCAGACAGTACGTGACTGCCACGAACGGCGTCGGGTCGAGGTCCCGATACGGCACCGCTCCGTAAGTGGTCACCAGCGGCCGGAACGGCTCCGCCGCCGGCGCCGGCGCAAGCAGCGTCGGCGGCTGCTGGCCGCGCGGAGCGCGGAGCTCGACCAGCGAAGCGCCGAGCGCCTCCAGGCGCGCTGCCAGCTGGGCGAGCGCCGGCTGTGGCGCCCAGCCGACGAACAGCGCGAAGTCGCCGTGGTGCACAGCGCTCGCCCGTACGCGCTCGATCTCGACCTCCCCCGCCACCAGGTTGCGGGCGCTGCGCCGCTCGAGCTGTTCGAGATCGGGTGGGTCGCGGGCCAGCGCCGGCGTGGCCTGCGCCCCTCCGTGGCGGGCGCTCTCCATACGCCGCAACGCCTCCAGGGCCGGCCCCTCTCCGCTCCCCAACGGCCCTGCGAGATCGACCGTCCCGGCGTCTGCCAGCGCGACCAGTACCTCGCGCACGCGGCCGGCGAGCGCGACCACCGCCACACGCCGCATCCGCACGGGGAACGCGCGCTCAGACAGCTCCACCGACCAGCTCCACCAGTTCGGGGTTTCCGCCTTGCGCCGCGGCCTCCAGCGCGCGCAGCGTGCGCTGCGCATCGACCGCCAGCAGCGCCACGGCCGCGAGCACCACGGCCCCGTCGCCCATCGTCCGCAGCAGCCTGGAGGCGTCGCGCTCTACCTCGCCCCACCACCCGAGCTCGGCGCGCCACAACTCGCTCGGCTCGCTCACCCCCGCCAGCGCCCAAGCCGCCTGGGCGGGCAGCGCGGCGTGCAACTCGCGCAGCGAGCCTGTCCCGAGTGCATCCTCGCCGATCCCCGGAAGCCGCTGCAGCTGCGCCAGGTGCGCGCGGCTACCGGCTACGAACAGCTCGCGCGCCGCCAGCAGGGCGCCGGCGCCGGCGACCCATCCCGCCGCTTCCGGTGCGGCATTGCGCACCCTGCGCGCCCATTCGACACGCAATCCGATCGCAAGCTCCGCGGGCGTGCGTCCGCCTACGTCGCCCCAACCCGAGCCGGCCACGCCCTCCACCACCTCCTCGACCCTGCGGGCCTGCTCGATCCGAGCCCACGCAGTAGCGAGGCCGCCGAGCATCAGCGGCGTCGGCTCATGACCATCGCTCGCAAGGGCGGCCAGGCGCGCGTCGATGTTGACCAGCTCGAACCATCCGGCAAGCGCCCGCACCAGGCCTGCGCCCGCGGCGGGCAGCCAGCCCGCCATGATCCGCAGGTGCCACAGCAACGTTTCTGCGACGCCACGCTCCGCTGCCTTGAGATCGATGCCTGCCTGCACACGCTCCCCATAGGCGCTGCCCGCCAGCGCGCCCACGGCCTCGCCCAGCGACCGGCAGCCGGCAATTGTGCGCGCGTGATCGATGCCGATGACGCGGCTGAGAAGCAGCCGCGCGCGCGCGACCCCCGCGACCCAGCCTGCGCTCATCCGGGAGACTCCAAGATCCGAGCTAGGAGTTCCGCCACCAGCGCCGGCGTCCGCTCCCGGCCGCAGGCGAGCGCCCGCTCGGCCTCACGCTCGGCGTCGGCCAGCATTGCGCGTGCCCGCTGCTCGTAGCGCGCGCGGCGCTCCGCTAGGTGTTCCGCCGCCAATCGCTCGGCCTCCCCGCGCGCGTCCTCCAGAAGGCGGCGACGCCCGCGCCCCGCCGCGGCCTCGACCTCCGCTGCATCAGACCGCGCCGATGAGATCAGCAACTCGCCGCGCTGCTCGATCTCGTCCAGATCACCAAAGAGGAAGGCGACCTCGCCTGACAGCCTATCCCCCGCGGAGGGGACCGCGACCACACTCGCCGCCGCGCCCGGGGGAAGCCGCGCGCGACGCAGACGCTCGAGCAACTGGTCCAGGGCAGACACGTCCCGGGAGCCTACGGTGATTCACGCGTCGGTGCCGGCGCGTTGCCGATGCTCGTCGGCGAGGTAGGCGACCGCGTCGTTCAGCGTCGAGAGCTTGGGGTAGTCGCGCTCGGGGATCTCGATTCCGGTGCGCTCGTGGATCGCCACGACGATGTTAAGGAAGTCCATCGAGTCGATGTCCAGTTGCTCCGCCAGGTCCGTGTTCGGATCGATCGTGGCTGGCTGGACGTCGGGTGCGACCTCGGTCAGCGCGGCGATCACGATCTCGTGCAATTCTTGCTCGTTCATAGCTGCTCCGGATGTTGGAGTTTTCGCTCGATCAGGGTCAGAAAGCGGGTTCCGGCATGGCCGTCGCTTGCTCGATGGTCGGCCGCGAGCGTTGCGATCACCACGGGCCGCACGCCGAGCATTCCCTCCGCTGCCCACGGCCGCTCGCGAACGCCACCGAAGCCGACCAGCGCGACCTGCGGCGGGTAGATCACGCCATGCACCAGATCGACCCCCCGGTCCCCGAGATTCGTGACGGTGATCGTGGGGTCGGACATCTCCGAGCTGCGCAGCCGCCCTGCCCGCGCCCGCGCCACCAGATCGCGGACACCGGCCATGAGCTCGTCGAGGCTCTTCTGGTCGGCGTCGTGGAGGGCCGGGGCGATCAAGCCCCCGCCGCGCAGCGAGATCGCCACCCCCAGATGGACGCCGGTTCCCGGTTGCCATGCCCCGTCGATCCAGAAGCCGTTCATCGCCGGCATCTCCGTGACCGCCCGCGCGACCGCGCTCAGCAGCAGCACCGAGGACAGCAGACGGCCGTTTACCGGCCGTCCCAGGTTCGCCTCGTGCAGCCACTCAAGCGCCCGGCGCATGTCGATCTGCAGCTCCAGGTAGAAGTGGGGAATCTCGCGCTTCGAGCGCGCCATCAGCGCGCCGATTGCCTCACGCATCGCGGCCTGGCGATCGGTCGGTGCGGCGACACGCGGTGGTGGGAGCGGCGGTGCCTGTGCTGGCGGTCGCTCGGCCGGTGCGACGACTGCCTGCGACGATGCACGTTCCACATCGGCCCTCGTGATCGCGCCCTGCGGTCCGCTTCCGGAAACCGCTGACAGCTCCACTCCGAGCTGCTCGGCGGCGCGCCGCGCGAGTGGGGAGACGCGGAGCCGGTGGTCCTCGCGGATCGCGGCCGGTACCGGTGGCGCTGTGGCTGCTGACCCGAGCGCTGTTGCCGACGCGACGGCGGGCTCAGGTTCAGGCGCCGGTTGTGGTGCTGCCGCTCCGGGCTTGGCAGCGGGCGGAACCGCAGCCGAGGTCTCGGCGGCAATCGGACGCAGGGTTGCCAGCACCGTTCCGACGGGCACCCGCGTGCCCTCTCCGACCAGCAGCTCGTCGATCACGCCGTCCTCGAAGATCTCGACCTCAATCTCGGCTTTGCTCGTGTCGACGACGGCGACGAGATCGCCGCGCCTGACGATGTCGCCGGGCTTGACGTACCACTCCAGTAGCGTGCCGGCCTCCATGTCGGCTCCGAGTGAGGGCATCAGGAATTCAGACATCGCCGCTGACACCCATCATCCGGCGGACTTCAGTGGCCACGGTGCCTGGCTGCGGGAGCGCCGCCTGCTCGAGTTCGCGTGGGTAGGGAATCGGGACCTCCGCTGAGCAGACTCGGGCGACGGGCGCGTCGAGCTCGTAGAAGGCCTGCTCCATGATCCTGGCGCTGACCTCCGCCGCGAGGCTGCCGGACCGCCAGCCCTCGTCGACGATCACCGCGCGGTGTGTTCGAACGACGGAGCCGATCACGGTCTGATCGTCGAGCGGGCGAAGCACGCGCAGGTCGATCACCTCGGCGTCGATTCCGTTCGCCGCGAGCTCGTCGGCGGCACTTACCGCCGTCGCAAGGGTGCCGCCGTAGGCGATCAGGGTCACGTCAGCCCCGGGGCGGCGGATCGCGGCGCGCTCGATGTCGACTGGACCTGCGTCTGGCGGCAGCTCGCCCTCGACGTTGTAGAGCGAGCCGTGCTCGAAGATCAGCACAGGGTTCGGGTCCGCCAGCGCGGATGCCAGCATGCCACGCGCGTCGGCAAGCGTGGCCGGCGCGAGCAGCTTCAGACCGGGAATGTGCGCGAGCCAGCCTTCGAGGCTGTGCGAATGCTGTGCGGCGACCTGGCGACCGGCGCCGGTAGCCATCCGGATCACGAGCGAAATCTGAAACTGTCCGCCGGACATGTGGCTGATCGTCGCGGCGTTGTTCATGATCTGATCGAGCGCCAACAAGCAGAAGTTGACGGTCATCACCTCGACGATCGGCCGCATGCCGCCCATCGCCGCGCCGATTCCCGCGCCGACGAACGCCGACTCCGACAAGGGCGTATCACGGATCCGCTCGGGGCCGAACTCCGCCAGCAGTCCCTTGCTGACGCCGAAGCACCCACCGTATGCGCCCACGTCCTCGCCCATCAGGAACACCCGCTCATCTGCCAGCAGCGCCTCGCGGATCGCTTCGCGCACCGCCTCCCGGTAGCTGATCGTCTTTGTCGGAGCGGCGCTCATGCCGGCGAGCCCTCCCAGTAGACGAACCGCTCGAGATCCTCGACCGGCTCGAACGTGCCGGCCTCGGCGAACTGGATCGCCGCCTCGATCTCCTCGGCAACGGCTCGCTCCAGCTCTGCGACGTCCTCGTCGCTGAGGACTCCGGCGGTCTGCAACTCGTCGATCAAAGCTGGGATCGGGTCGTGCTGCTTGTAGCGCTCGATCTCCTCCCTGGTGCGGTACAGATCGGGGTCATACATCGAGTGCGCCCGGAAACGGTAGGTTCGCAGTTCCAAAAAGCACGGCCGGCCGCCGTCGCGGACCTCGGCAGCGGCCTTACGCGCAGCCTCCTCCACAGCGATCACATCCATCCCGTCGACCGACCAGGCAGTCATCTCGTAGCTCGCCGCCTTGAGCGCCAGATCAGTCTCTGACTCGTAGCGCTCCAGCGCGGTGCCCATCGCATACAGATTGTTCTCACAGCAAAACAGCACCGGCAGGCTCCACAGGGCGGCGAGGTTCATCGACTCGTGAAACTCACCTTCGGCCACCGCGCCGTCGCCAAAGAAACACGCAGTCACCCGTTCGCGCCGGGCGAGCTTGTCCGCGAGGGCCAGGCCGACCGCCAGCGGCAGTCCGCCGCCAACGATCGCGTTGCCGCCATAGAACCGAGTGGCCGCGTCGAACAGGTGCATCGACCCGCCGCGACCACGCGAGCACCCCTCCACCTTGCCGTACATCTCGGCCATGATCGAGGCCGCTGACACGCCGCGCACCAGCGCATGACCGTGCTCGCGGTAGGTCGCGACGACCGCGTCATCTGGCCCGAGCGCCTGCATCGTGCCGACTGCGACCGCCTCCTCGCCGATGTACAAGTGCATGAAACCGCGGATCTTCGTCGCGCTGTAGAGCTCGACGCACTTCTCCTCAAAGCGGCGAACCAAGAGCATCTGCCGAAGCAGGTCGAGTCCGTGCTCGCGATCGACGGGCGCCTGGGGCCTCATGGCTCGGGCTCCAGCGTCGAGATGTCACCCTCGGGAAGGCCAAGCTCCCGTGCCTTGAGCAAGCGGCGCACGATCTTGCCGCTGCGGTTTCGCGGCACCGAGTCGACGAACTCGATCTCCCTCGGGGCAACCGCCGCGCCGAGCCTGCGGCGCGCGAACGCCAGGAGATCGCGGCGCAGATCCTCACCAGGCTCCTGACCGGGCGTCAGCGAGACGAACGCCTTGACGATCATGCCCGCCACCGGATCCGGCTTGCCGATCACACCCGCCTCCGCGACGGCGGTGTGCTCAAGCAGCACGCTCTCCACCTCGAATGGACCGATCAGATGACCGGCCGATTTGATCACATCATCGCCGCGCCCCACAAACCACACGTAGCCATCCGCGTCGCGGCGCACCAGATCGCCGGTTAGGTACCACCCGCCGGCGAAGCACTTGCCGTAGCGCTCCTCTTCGCCCAGGTAACCGCGGAACATCGACGGCCAGCCCGGCCGCAGCACAAGCTCACCCTGCTCACCTGTCTCGACCAACTCGAGCGTCCCATCCGGCGCGAGCACCGGATTGTCGTCCGCGTCGCGCCTGGCCACCGCCGCCTCGATTCCCGGCAGCGGCCGACCCATCGACCCCGGACGGACATCCATCGAGCGGTAATTGGCGATCATGATCCCGCCGGTCTCGGTCTGCCACCAGTTGTCGTGCACCGGCATTCCAAACGCCTTCTCGCCCCACGCGACGACCTCCGGATTGAGCGGCTCCCCGACGCTCGCGATGAATCGCAGCGACTCAAGGTCGAACTCGTGCGCGACCTCCGCGCCGGCGCGCATCAGCATCCGCAGCGCGGTCGGCGCCGTGTACCAGACCGTCACGCGTTGATCTTGGAGGATCCCGTACCAGCGATCCACCTGAAGCTCGGCCTCATCCACGATGCAGGTAGCACCGAGCGTCAGCGGCGCGATGATCCCGTACGAGGTCCCGGTCACCCAGCCGGGGTCGGCCGTACACCAGAACACATCCCCGGGACGAAGATCCAACACCATGCTGCCTGTAGCGCGATGGGCGACCACCGCCTCGTGCACGTGAATCGCCCCCTTCGGCGTCCCCGTTGTGCCGCTGGTGAAGTGCAGCAACGCCATCTCCTCTGAAGCGGTCGCTGGAATCTCATACGAGTCATCGGCAGCGTCCATCAGCGCCCGGAGGTCGGCGACATCAGCTATAGCTGCGACTTCGGCCTCGTCGCCGACCAGCATTAGGTGCTCGAGCCCCGGCAGGCGCTCGCGCAGCTCAGCCACCTTGCGGTGATACAGCGCCGCAGTGGTCACCAGCATTCGTGCATCGCCCAGCCGCAGGCGCTGCTCGATCGGCTCGGGGCCGAACGCCGAGAACAACGGGCAGAACACGCTGCCGTGCTTCAACGTCCCAAGTGCCGCGACATATAGCTCGGGAATCCGTCCCGCCAGCACGAACACCCGCTCACCACGCTGGACTCCGAGCGAATCGAGCAGATTGGCAAAGCGGTTGGTAGCTCGCTTGAGCTCGGCGTATGTCAGCTCCGACGCGGCTCCCCGCTTGTCCAGGAAGCGCAGAGCGACGACATCCGCGAGCGGGCCGCCCGCGTGGCGATCAACCACCTCGTGGGCCATGTTCAGCCCGCCGCCAGGCAATCCGGCGAGCTGGGCGCGCGCCGTCTGCCACGAGAACTCGGCTCGCGCCCGATCGTAGTCGGGCATGTTCGGCAATACGCCCGCCGCGGAGGACTTACGGATCGTCGCGACGGCGTCGCTCCGGGTGACGCTCATTGCTGGTGCCCGCGACGCGCCCGGCACAGACGGTCATCGGCGCCCTTCCACATACGCTCAAGCTCGGCTAGGCGCAGCTGCGTCTTCATCGGGCTCGCGCCGTCGCTGCGATAGAGCCGGGCCCGGTATGCAGCAAGCCGAATGCGGGCCCTGCGCTCCTCGTCCTCAAGCATCTCGATCGGAGTCGTGACTCGCATCGTGCCTCCTTTACCGGGTTCACGCTCTCCGCGCACCACCGCTCTGAACACGGAGGGACACTTCTTATCCATAACGACGCTACGCTCGACGAAGCTCCCCGGCATCCGCGCGCGTCCGCAGTCAGGGTCCGGTGTTCTCCGTATCAGAGCAAGCGTCACGCCGCGCGTCGCAACGTGGTCCAGTCGGAGCTAACAGAACGGATCGAAGGTCCCGCGCCCGCCGTGATCGCCGGTTCGCGGCGGTTGGCAGGCGCTACCGAAGCGCGGACGGGATCGCGCCCCAGACGACCTGGTAGTTGTAGACGACGGCGCCGACCGCGATCACGACTGCTGCCGAGAACACCGCTATCAGTCCGGCCGCGCCGAGGCGACCTGGCCATGTATATCCATGGTGGCAGCGGCTTTCGACGCTGGCGGTCATCGCGACCATCCCCACGGCCCGAAGGGAAGCTACGGACCGCGCTCCACTACGCCGCTTGGGTGAGCCAGCGAGAACAAGCGCAACGCGGCGTGTCGCAGTATCTCGCGTGCACGGCCGTGCACCTGCTCCAGATCGGAGAGATCGACCCCGAACTCCAAGCAACCGCGAACTGCCGTCGCGGGACTTCATCGACGACCGCCACGGCCACGTCCGCCATCTCGGGATCGTCGATACGCCTCACGTAGCGCGCGACGCCCACCGGCTCACCGTTGCGCCCGAGGGCACCAAGCGCCTCGTGATCGCGATGATCGATCCGTGTCAAATACGCCAGCTGCGCATCGTCGAGTTCCCCGATCGGCGTCAAAAAGCGCCGCCTGCGCGACTCGTCACCGAGCCGAGCAAACCCTCGCTTGATCAGCACCGCATCGCCTGGCTGCACCGCACGGATCGTGATCATCGTCCCGTCGCGCAACTCAACCCGCTCAGCAGCTCCGTCAGGCCCGGCAGTCACCCCGGCGCGCCCATCCAATGCCTACCTCAGGTTGGCACTCGTCTGCGTCGCGCAGATCCTGATCCGCGGGCGCTGATGAGCGCGGTCACGTCCTGAGCAGCTCGCCGTTGGTTGCTGCCGGTGGGCCTGGTGTGCTCGTCCTGTGTGCATAAGAGTCATCGCGGCGGGTCGCTTGTCCCGCCTGCCCTCATGTCCCCACGCAAGCGGGGTGACAGCCGGTGACCCTCGGATCGGCGGCGATCAGAACCAAGGCAAGAAGTTTTCATCGTCACCCTCACCGACCGCATCAGGGCTCAGCGTCGTCGACTCCCGCCCGCCGGATGCCGGCGGTCCAGAGCTATGGATTCGATGCCCGAGCGTTCGACGCCCGCGGGGATCTGTGCAGCTGACGCGCTCAATTGCATATCCGGCGAGCTGCAGAGCGTATACCGCCTGCCCAGGCCTTGTGACCCCGCACCCCTTCAACGCCGCGACCGTCACCAAGCCTGCCTGATCGCTCTCCAGCAGCGCGAGCGCTCGCGCCAACTCACGATCCCCCTCGCTTTGAGTCGAGCGGTCAGCGCCAGCGCTTGGGGTCCTGTCGGCCGTCAGCTGACCCCGAGCGATGGCGCGTAGAGTCGAGAGCTTCCAACGACATTCCCGGCCGCGTCCGAGTGATGGCGCCTGTGATCGGCGTGGATCGCTCGTCGGTAGACACGCTCATAGCCGGCGGCGGTGACCGACATGCTGTAGCGCTCGGCGACGCTCGCACGACAGGCTCGCGGGTCAACCGAGCCGAGGCGGGCGACCGCGCGGGCCATCTCGGTCTCGTTGGCGACCAGCATCCCGTTCACGCCATCGATCACGACCTCGGCCGCGGCGCCCTCGGGGAACGCGATCACCGGGGTGCCGCACGCAAGCGCTTCGACCATCACCATCCCGAACGGCTCGCTCCAGCGGACCGGCATCAGCAGGGCGGCGGCGTTGGCGAACAGCTCCTGCTTGGCGCGCCCGCCCACCTCGCCGAGGTAGTGAACGCGCCGCCCGTCGATATGAGGCTCGACCAACTCACGGAAGTATTCCTCCTGTCCGGTCTGAACTGGCCCGGCGAGCATCAGCTCGCGGCCGGCCAGCCGCGCGGCCTTGATCGCGCGATGCGCCCCTTTGACGGGATGCATCCGCCCGACCCACAAGATGAGCGGCTCGCTTCGGCGATCTGTTCAACCTGGTCTACCACCCCGCGACGTTGTTCGTCGCGTGGGAGCGGGCGAAACGCAACCGGGGGTCGCGGACCGCCGGTGTCGATGGTCAAACCCGCAGGCAGGTCGAGCAGATGGGCGTGGATGGCGTCCTCGCCAAGCTCCGTCAGGAACTCAAGAGTGGCACCTACCGTCCTCTGCCGGCCCGTGAGCGGCTGATCCCGGCTCAGCCAGCCCGGGAGAACCACCCCTGCCTTCCGTCCGCATTCTAAAGGCGATGCGCTCGCACCTCGAGCAACCTTCCTATCCCGCGGGCTTGGAATACGGAGATGGCCTCGTCGGCATAAGTCGTGCGTGCGGCAAGCCGCTCCCAGAAACCGACGGGACTACGCCTCCTCGCTCAACGCCTCAGGCGAGCATGAGGTCGGCCTCCGCTCGGAGACCACCCGTACCTCCTCTCCTGAGTGTTCAGCTACCAGGCCGGCGAGCCTCAGCCTCGCCTCCGTCGGCGGAATGCTCGATGGCGGGCACGGCCAGCACCGGACACGGCGCAACATGCAGCAGACGCAGCGTCACGCTCCCGAGCACCAGCCCGACGACCGGCCCGCGGCCGCGGGTGCCGACGACGATCAGGTCGCCCCCGACCTCGCGAGCGACGTCGGCGATCTCGTGCGCGGGCTGGGGTCCGACATGGTTGACGATCTTGAGAGTGGCCTTGAATCCCTCTCCAGCGAGACCTTCGATCACTCGCTCGAGCTTCTCCTCGACCTTCTCCTCGTCGGCGAACACCGCCAGCCCCTCCTTCGTGGCGAACCTCTGCACGATGTGCACGACGACAAGCGAAGCTCCGTGCACATGTGCGAGCGTCTTCGCCACAGAGAGCGCCCTGTCGGCGTTCTCTGAGCCGTCTGTGGCCCAGACGATAGTGTTGAACATGGCACCTCCATCTAAACGGACAGGGTCTTGGGCTCTTCAGCATCCTTGAGTTCGAGGCACGGACAATCGGGCGAGAGCCACATCTCCGATACGTGGGATCTACCGACACGACGGCGGATTGACCGTACGTGGGCGGCGAGCCGCTCAATCTCGTCCCGCGTCCGGGTAACGCAGCCCCGCCGCGTCGCATTCAGCGCGCCAGCGGCCATCGTTCGTCAGACCAGACGGTCCGGTGGTAATCGTCGTGTCTGGAGGCGTCGTGTCGGGCGGCGGAGCCACCGCCGGACCCGCTTCGTGCAACCGCAGCGCCAGCGAAGACACATCCGGATCAGGCGGCCCGAGGACCGGCCACCCCACAAAGCGCGCCGAAATCAGTGCATGCTGACGGTACCCCGCAGCGGTCCGGCAAACCGCTTCCAATCCGGCGCCCGCTCGATCAGATCTGCGTGAAGCCGAGTAGCGTCGCGACGGCGCTCTGCGCGTGGTCACGAGAGACGAACGCGAGCTCCTCGCCGGGTTCGGCGAGCCCGGGCAGCGCTAGCGACGCGACCGCAAGGTGCCACGCGTTCATCGCTCGTAGCGCGTGCTCGCGCACGAGCCGAAGCGCTGTGTCTTCTACCTGATCCTGCGCTGCGCGGAGCACGGCGACCGGTCCATCTGGCGCCAGGTCCGCGTCCAGCAGCGCCAGCAGCCCCTCGGCGTCCGCCCGACCTGATCGAGCGGCCCTGATCAGCGCACCCGAGACCTCGATCCTCGTCCACGTGCCCGTGACCGTCGCGATCTGCGGATCAGCGAGCAGCCGGATGGCCTGGTCGTGACCGTCCTCGTCAGCAAGGTACGCACGCGCGAGGATCGACGAATCCAGATACGCGATCACACCCGCTCGCGCTCTTCGGCCAGCAGTCGGTCCACTTGCGCGCCCAGACCGCGCGTTGAGCCCACGATCCGCCGCCGCCGGGCGGCGCTAACCGAGCGGGCATCCACGCTACGCAGCGTGCCCGCGGCCGCTGCGGCGGCGCGAAGGCGCGCGCGGCGATCGCCCTGATCACCGGCCGCAGCCGCATCGAGGATCTCGGTCGCTACAGCGTTGACGCTCCGGCCTTCCCGCTTGGCGCGCGCAGCCAGCCGCCGATGAACATCCTCGGGAACACGCAGCAAGAGCTGTTTCAGCATGCCCAGAATGCTATCACGTGTCCACTCTGCTATCAGTCCACTTCGAAACCCGACCGTCTGCTCAGCTGCCGCGACGTCGATATGCCGTCGCGCCTTCAGCGCAGCAGTGCCTGCGTCACACCCTGGATGGTGTCGATCCCGTATCCCATGTCGGGGTCGCCATCTGTCATCACCGCCATCGAGAACGTGCGGCGGTGACCCTCGAGCCGGGCGATCTGGTGCACCAGGTACACGTCCGGGCTCGGACGCCAGCCGGCCTTGAAGAACACCTTGTAGCCGAGCGGGCGTGCGATGGCCGGGATCCCCCAGCTCTCGTATGCGGCGATCGTGGAGAATAGGTGACGGGCGTAGCCGACGAACTCGCGCGGGATCAGCGAGTCCATCCCGAAGAAGAACTCGGCTTGGTCGGCGGCGCTGATCATCGCCTGGGCCCAGATCCCGGAGATCGAGAAGTCGGTCATCCCGGCGGCGCGCGCGACCGCGTACAGCCCTGGGTCGCCCACGATCGACCAGCACTGCGTAGCCGCGCTGTTGTCCGACACGTGAATCATCGGATACAGGAAGGAGTTGCTGTAGGAGTCGACGGAGTGCCGGCCGATCGCGTCCAGGCGGCGCAGGTAGGCGACCAGCAACATCGCCTTTACGACACTCCCCGTGATGAAAGTCCGATGCACGTGCACGCCCGACAACCGGCCCTCGCTGTCGACGACCGCGAACGCCGTGCGCCCGATCCGGCCGGTCAGAAACCGCTCGGCGCGGGCGATCGCCCCCGGCCTCGGGAACCCAACTGGCAGATACCCGCTGCCGTGGTATCCGCGGCCGTTGCAGCCGGGCGGACGCCGCGGATTCTCGAGCGCGTGGTCACCCGGGGCGTGGAAGCAGGCGCGCCAGCGAAAGTGGCCCGCCGGCAGCGTCACTGTAGTCCGAAGCACGGTCACGTACGGACTGAGCCTGAACGTCCGCGTGGCGGGGCCGCGCATGAAGCCGCGGTGATAGCCGCTCGCGAACCACCAGCTGATGCGAGCGTCGCCCCAACGGAGGTCTCGCGGGTGAAAGACTACGATCCTCACCCGGGCGCGCCCGAGTGATATCGCTTTGACTTTCGTCAGCGCCACGCCGGTGACATGTACCCGGACCAGCGCGCTCGCGGCCCCGCCGACGAGAGTCACCCGGTAGCGCACGTCGCGATCCGGGAACACAGCGAACGCAAACGAGCCGTCGCTCCGCGTCATCGTGGTCTGGATCAGCGCAGCGGCCGGATAGGGATAGGCGCTGCGGTAGAGCCGGACGATGCTCCCCGCCGGCACGCCAACCGCCCGACCAGACAGCACGACGCGATGGTCGCTGACCGACGATGAGGGGGAGGCTTGCAGCGACAACGCGCTAGGCGCGGCAGGGCTGGTCGTCACGCCCGTGATCGTGGTAGGGCTGCGTGCGCGCATGGACGTGGCGATCGCCCCCGGCGCACATCCCCCCAGGACCGCGAGCGCCGTTCCGAGACCGGCGGCGAATTCCCTCCAGCGCACACACCAACACTAAACCTCAATGGACCAGAGTTCCTTCCGGCCACTGAGCGCGTACACGGAGGTCATCCAGGACGGGATGCTGCAGCTGCTTCGCTCGGGCCCCCCGAGGTCGCCTCGGCGACCGCCTTCGCGCTGAGCGAGGCCAGTGTCAAGGAACTGTGGGAGAACAGCGCGGACTACCGCAACCGAATCGTTCTTCGCCCCCAGGAGATCAGCAACCGTCCGGAGGTCATACGCCGGCTTGGCTGTGTCGCGATGAACTCGCCGGTCTAAGGTTTGGCGCCGTTTCGGATGATTGCGGCCTGGCCCTGGCCGCCGCCGACGCACAGCGCCGCGACCCCGCGTACTGAGTTGCGGCGTCGCATCTCGTGCAGGAGGGTGACCAGGATGCGGCCGCCGCTGGCTCCGATCGGGTGCCCGAGGGCGATCGCTCCGCCATGGGGGTTGATCCGTTCGGGTTCGATGTCGAGCTCTCTGAGCACGGCGAGCGATTGCGCTGCGAACGCCTCGTTGAGCTCGAACAGATCGATGTCGCTGAGCTGGAGCCCGGCTGTTGCCAGCGCCTTGCGTACGGCGGGAACCGGGCCGATGCCCATGATCTTAGGCTCGACCCCGACGGAGGCATAGCTCTCGACTGTCCCGAACGTCCGCAGCCCGAGCTCGTTGGCCTTGCTCGCCGACATCACGACGATCGCGGCCGCTCCGTCGTTGATCCCCGAGGCGTTGCCCGCAGTCACGGTGCCGCCGTCACGGCGAAACGCTGTGCGTAGCTTCGCCAGCGCGTCGGCGGTCGTGCCCGCGCGGGGAGCCTCGTCGCTGTCAACCAGGCGGGCGCCACCCTTTGCGGGCACCTCGATCGGCACGATCTCGTCGCTGAAGATCCCTTCAGCGACCGCACGCTCGGCCTTCTGCTGGCTGATCGCGGCGAACTCATCCTGTTCCTCGCGGCTGATCTCGCGCTGATCGGCGAGGTTCTCCGCGGTGATCCCCATGTGGATGTCGTTAAAGGCGTCCCACAGGCCGTCATGAACCATCGAGTCGATCAGCTCGGCGTTGCCCATCCGCGCGCCGAAGCGCCCGGACGGCAGCAGATACGGAGCGCGCGTCATGTTCTCCATGCCACCCGCTACGACAACGTGCACGTCGCCTGCGCGGATCATCTGTGACGCGATCGCAACTGCTTTGAGGCCCGAACCGCAGACCATGTTGATCGTTGTCGCCGGCACCTCCTTGGGGATCCCCGCGCCGATCGCGACCTGGCGCGCAGGGTTCTGTCCGAGCCCAGCCGTCAGCACACAGCCGAGCACGACCTCGTCCACGTCCTCGCCCGCGATCTCGGCTCGCTCGAGCGCGGCGCGCACAGCGTGCGCTCCAAGCTCGGTGGCCGGGACGTCCTTGAACTGCCCGCCGAAGATGCCCACCGGCGTCCGCACGGCACTGACGATCACAGCAGATTCCATAACAGCCTCCTCAGCTGGCAAGACTCGATTTCTCCAACACCAACATACGCCCATGCCTGCCTATGCCGCGACGGACCTGCGGGATCCCCATGGCTCCCATCGGCTAAGGCTCGAGCACGATCCGCGCGGCGACTCGGCCGGCCTCGACGTCGGCGATGGCCTCGTTTACTTGGTCGAGCGGTCGCGTTTCGCGGATCACGCGGGTCTTGCCGGCCGCGTGCAGCTCGAACACCTCGCGTAGGTCCTTTCGTGTGCCGACGATCGAGCCCACGATTGTGATCCCATTGAGCACGGTCTCGAAGATCGGAATCTTGACCTCGTTGTCGGCCGGTAGCGCGACGAACACGAGCTTGCCGCCGCGTCGCAGCGACCTGTACGCCTGCTCAAACGCGCTGGGCGAGACGGCAAGCGCGATCGCCTGGTCAGCGCCGCCGAGCCGCTGGATCGCCTCGACCGGGTCTTCCTTCTTGGCGTTGATCGTGAACTCAGCGCCGAGCTCGCGGGCGAGCTCGAGCTTCTCATCGATCACGTCGACCGCTACGACCCGCCCTCCGGCGATCGCCGCGTACTGGATCGCGAGGTGTCCCAGACCGCCGACGCCGAACACGGCAACGAAATCAGAGGAGCGGGTGCCCGCGACCTTGACCGCCTTATAGGTCGTCACACCGGCGCAGGTCAGCGGCGCGGCGTCGAACGAGTCGAGCCCCTCGGGGACCTTGACGACGTAGCGGGCATAGGCGGTGGCGTACTCACCGAAGCCGCCGTTGATCGTATAGCCCATCATCTTCTGCTCAAGGCACAGCGTCTCCCAGCCCGACACGCAATACTCACAGCAGCCACACGCGTAGCCAAGCCAGGGCATCGCGACGCGGTCACCGACCGCGACCTCGCTCACGCCGGGCGCGACCTGCGTGACGATGCCGACGCCCTCGTGACCGGGGATGAACGGCGGCGAGGGCTTGATCGGCCAGTCGCCGTTCGCGGCGTGGATGTCGGTGTGGCAGAGGCCACACGCCTCGACCTTCACGCGCACCTGTCCCGGACCGAGCTTCGGCATCGGGACCTGCTCGACGGTCAGCGGGCTGCTGAAGTCGTGGACGACCGCGGCGCGGTAGGTGGTGGGTGCTACCTCTGAGTTCTGGGGGGAGCGGTTTGATGTCGTGGCCATTGGTGTGGTAGTTCTTTCGGGTTAGCCGGCCTTTGTCAGGTCGTTCTGGGTTGGGTTGGGCGGGCCCGGGGAGAAGCGCGGCCCATCGTTACGGTGTGCGAGAGACGAAATGCACACCCTCGAGGCCCTCGAGCGAAAAGCCCTCGGCGGCGCCGGGCGCGACATCGATCAGAAACCGCGGCGTGCCCCATCGCTCGTGCTGGTCCGCGTCGATGTAGAACGGCGCGCCCCCGATCTCGCCGAGTCGCAGGTCGTACGGCCCGGGCGGCAGCTCGCCGTCCTTAAGGCAGATCGCGGAGCTGCCGTCGCAGCAGCCCCCCGACTGGAAGAACACAAGCGGGCCGTGGGCAATCTCGAGGCGAGTGATCACCTCGAGAGCCGCTGGGGTAGCCCCAACAGCAGGCCCACGATCGCGAGCCGCAGCCTCCATCTCTAAAAGAACCCCATCGGGTTCTGGTCGTAGCTGACCAGCAGGCACTTGGTCTGCGAGTAGTGATCGAGCATCATGCGGTGGTTCTCACGGCCAACGCCGGAGCTCTTGAAGCCTCCGAACGCCGCGTGCGCTGGGTACTGGTGGTAGCAATTGGTCCATACGCGACCGGCCTTGATCGCGCGGCCCATCCGGAACGCCCGGCTACCGTCACGCGTCCAGACACCGGCACCGAGCCCGTACAGCGTGTCGTTGGCAATCTCGAGCGCTTCGCGCTCGTCGCGGAATGTCGTCACCGCCAGCACCGGGCCGAAAATCTCCTCTTGAAAGACCCGCATCTTGTTGTGGCCCTTCAGCACCGTGGGCTCGAAGTAATAGCCGCCGGCGAGGTGCTCGCTCAGCTCCGGGCGCTGGCCGCCGATCAGCACCTCGGCACCCTCATCGCGTCCGATCTTGACGTAGCCCTCGATCTTCTCGAGCTGCGCTGCTGAGACCTGCGGGCCCATCATCGTCTCGCGGTCGAGCGGGTCGCCCTGCTTAATCGCGCGGATGCGCTCCAGGCAGCGGCCCATGAACTCGTCGTAGATCGACTCGTGGATCAGCGCTCGCGACGGGCATGTACACACCTCGCCCTTGTTGAACGCATACAGGACCAAGCCCTCGATCGCCTTGTCGAGAAACGCGTCGTCGGCCGCCATCACATCCTCGAAGAAGATGTTCGGCGACTTGCCGCCCAGCTCGGTGGTCGAGGGAATCAGGTTCTGGGCGGCGTAGCTCATGATCAGCCGACCCGTCACCGTCTCGCCGGTGAAGGAAACCTTCGCGATGCGCTTATTCGACGCGAGCGCCTTGCCGATCTCTGCGCCTGGTCCGTTGACGATGTTCAGCACACCGGGCGGGACGATCTCGCCGATCACCTCGGCCAGCTTGAGGATCGACCACGGAGTCGGACTCGCGGGCTTGAGCACCGTGCAGTTGCCGGCGGCGAGCGCCGGGGCGATCTTCCACGCCGCCATCAGCAACGGGAAGTTGAACGGGATGATCTGACCCACGACGCCCAGCGGCTCCTGGAAGTGGTAGGCGTAGGTCTGATCATCGATCTCCGAGATTCGCCCCTCTTCGGCCCGCACGGCAGCAGCGAAGTAGCGGAAGTGGTCGATCGCGAGCGGGATGTCAGCCGCCAGCGTCTCGCGCACCGGCTTGCCGTTCTCATAGCTCTCCGCTACCGCAAGCATCTCGAGGTTCTCCTCGATCGCATCCGCAACGTCATTCAGGACGGCGGCACGTTCGGTTGGGGAGCGTTGGCCCCAGTCATCCTTAGCCGCGTGCGCCGCATCGAGCGCCAGCTCGATGTCCTGCGCACCGGAATGCGCGACCTCGCAGAACGGCTCGCCCGTCGACGGAGTCAGATTCTCCCTGTACTCCCCGCTCGTCGGAGCGACCCACGCACCGCCGATGAAATTCTCGTAACGCTCCTGCAACTCGACCGGACTACCCGACCGGCCCGGTGCCTCGAAGGTGGTTGAATCAACGATCGCCATGGTTGCTCCTCGCGGTGTAATACGTTTCACCACCAACTGAACCACCAGTTGGCGTTTGTGTCATCCGGGGCCAGCTCGGATGGCACACGTTGTAAACCCCCATACGGCCCGAGCGTTCCCGCAGCACGCCACAGCAAGACCGGGTCCCCTAGCGGCTCGCACGCAGCGATCAGTAGCAGTAGTCGCGTGTCGGCAGGTAACTCCTCCACGCGGCGCTGAAAGCTCTGCTCGACGCGGCCCGGTACATGCACCGCGTCCTGCAGCCCAAATCCGCCCGCGAGCTGCACGGCGCTCAGCCCCGGAGGAAGCTCCAGTAACGCCAGCGGATTGCCGCGGCTTTCGGCTATGAACCGTTCCCGGACGGGCGCGTCGAGTGGTACCGACAGCGCCGAGGCGAGTAGCTCGCGGGAATCGTCGGGTGCGAGCCCCGAGAGGACGAGCTCGGTCAGGCCGGCCAGCTGCTCCAGAGGTTCCCGGACCGCGAAAACGACCGCGGTCGCCTCCGCCTGGAGACGACGCGCCACGAATGCCAGGATCGAGGCCGAAGCCCGTCAAGCCATTGCGCGTCGTCAACGACGCACAGCAGCGGCCGCTCCTCTGCGACGTCCGCTATCCGGTTCAGGACCGCCAGGCCAACGAGAAAAGGATCCGGTGGCCCGCCGACATTCAGCCCGAACGCCATCCCCAGCGCCTCGCGCTGCGGGACTGGCAGCCGATCGAGTCCTCCCTCCATCATCTGCGAGCACAGGTGATGCAATCCCGAGAACGCGAGCTCTGCCTCGGACTCCACGCCACACGCGCGGATCACACACATGCCTCCGGCTCGCTCGCACTCCCCACCTGTCGATGATCTCCAACCCAGGCGTGGTGACGAGGTGATCATCGGGGCCGCCCAAGCCACCGGCTGACCCCGTTCGCCAGCCATCCGGTATCCCGCGGCTCGCGCCACGTCGCGGGACACCGGCAGCGAGCTGCAGGCACGACGAGATCCTCGCCGACGACAGTAGCCGGCAGATGCAAGCGGCACTCGCGGGAGGCGTCGCCGCGCTATACCCCCAACTGCCGACCTCTAGCCCGACGCTGGCTTGCGTGAGTACGGTCAGTCTTCTGGTGTCTCCTCGCCCTCGCTGGGGTGCCCCTGATGGCCTGACCTAGGCAGCGTCTCCTCGCCCTCGGCAAATCTCCCCTCGTGCTCTTCCTCGGGGTAGGACGCGGGGTCGGCCTCCCCCTCAGCGAAGGTCCCTACGTGCTCTTCCTCGGGGTAGGACGCGGGGTCGGCCTCCCCCTCAGCGAAGGTCCCTACGCGGTCTTCATCGGGGTAGGACTCGGGGTGGGCCTCTCCTTCGGCAAAGCTTCCATGATGCTCTGCTGGCTCGCTCCCGGCCGGGGGCGGCTTACGTTTCGGATCGTTGGGCATGCCAACCTCCTCTCGGTAGTCGTGTCGGATGGCACAAACAAGCTTAGCGCCGGATTGCTCAAGCCAGTGCCGCGTATGCCGCCGCTCGGATGTCACGATGCACCTGCGGAGCCTCGGACGTCTCGAACCTGCGCTGGGTCAGGACGACGATGGTGAGGTCGTAAGCGGGGTCCACCAGCCAGGAAGCGCCGAACCCGCCGTCCCATCCGAACGCGCCGGTATTGCGCACCGACTGGCCGAACGCCCACGACCGGTCGGCAAAGAAATCGGCGCCCAATCCGCCGTGGGCCTTCTGTGCCTCGGTGAGCTGGTCGGTGGTCATGGCCCGGGCAGCATCGGGCGTCAGCACGGGAGCGCCGCCTCCGAGCAACATCCTCGCGAACGCGAGCAGGTCGTCGACCGTCGAGACAAGGCCAGCTGCGCCGTCGCCGAACGCGGGTGGGCGGCTCCACGTGCCCTCGGGCCCGTCCCAGGCGACCAGCCCGCCGGGAGTGGGCCGGTAAGCGGTGGCCAGCCGGTCGGTATGCCCCGTCCAGAAGCCGGTGTCGCGCATGCCCAGCGGCGCGAACACCCGCGTTGCCAGCACGTCGGCAAACGCCTCACCGGTGGCACGAGCCAGAAGTACGCCCAACACCGAAGCGCCGGTGTTGTACAACCACCGCTGTCCGGGTTGCGCCAGCAGCGGCAGCTTGCCCAGGTTGGCGATCCAAGTGTCCGGGTCCGGCTGCACATCGGGGTTGGGCGGTCCGATCGTCGAGAGGTTCAGCGCCTCGGCGGCCACCACGACCGGCCACGGCGTGGCTGACATGAACATGGCCAGGACCATGCCGAAGCCGAAGGTGAACGTCAGTAGGTCGCGCGTGGTGATCGCGCGGGCGGCCGGGACAGTCTCGTCAAGCGGTCCGTCCATCCGCCGGAGTACCCGGCGCCCGGCGAGCTCCGGAAGGAGCCGATCGACCGGCTCGTCGAGGTCGATCAGCCCCTCGGCGACAACCGCGAGTGTCGCCGCCGCGGTTATCGGCTTGGTCACCGACGCGATCCGGAAGATCGAGTCGCGGGCCGCCGGCCGGCCGCCCACCGCCAGGCTTCCGAGCGCCTCGACGTGCACCTGTGGCCCCCGGGCCACGAGCGCCACCAGGCCGGGGATCTCAGCCGCTCCGACGTGCTGCTCAGCCGCGGCGTGCAGCCGGTCGATCCCGGTGCTGGTCAGACCCTCAGCCATCGCCGATGCGCCATCCGAGCGGGCAGACAAGATGATCGAGCACGGCGGCTCAAGTTAGCCAGGTGTCGAGCGGATTGCTAGTTTGGAAATTAGATCAAATTAGTCGGCTGCCCGGCGCTGTTAAGCTCAAGGGAACCGGGAGCACCAGCCTGACGCGGGCCAGCGAGTGAAAGCGCCAATCTGATTCTCCGGAAACCGCTAACGCGCGGAGTCCGCTTGTCGCTCGAGCCCCACCTGTTGACCGTCGGCCAGATCGAGGCCGCCGAGCGCCCGATGTCCTTGCCGTCGTTCCGCCGGCGGGTCGCGCTGAGCGTTCTGGGCGCGCTCGCAGTCACCTGCGTGCTGGGGTTCGTGCTGGCGGGCCGGCGAGGGCAATTCATCTCCGCGCTCGATACCGCGCCGGTCATCCTGCTGGTGCTCGCGGCGTTGCTGCAGATCCTCGCGCTCCTGGCTCGCAGCGAGGCCTGGAACATCTGCGTCCGGGCCGCCGGCGGGACCGTTCCCCGCCGGCTGCTGTTCCGCGCGGCGGGTGTCGGCTACCTGGCCAGCGTGCTGAACGGATCGGTGGGGCTGGTGGCCCGCATCGCCTCCCTGCGCCGCGTCGCCCCCGAGACGGCGCCCCGGCTGCCCGCGCTGCTGGCGGCCGAGGTTCCGATCATCACCGTGGAGGTCACGCTGGCGGCGATCTTCTCGTTCACGCTGATCGCACCGCTCGGCGTTCCCTGGTGGGCGCCGGTGATCGCCGTGGCGATCATGGCGGGGGCCTTGACGGCACTGCGGCGAGTCTGCGAGCGCCGTCGCACCGGGCTCTGGGCGGGACTGGCGATCGTGCGCGATCACGGTCGCGGGCGGATGATCGCCTTCGTGCTGCTGGCCGTGTGCGCGCAGATCGCGCGGAACTGGCTGATGCTGCACGCGATCGGCGTGAACGTCTCGGTGTTCGACGCCATGGCGCTGCTGATCGCGATGTTCACGCTCGGTCAGATTCCGATCGGTCCGAGCATCGGGCCGGCTGCCGCCGTGCTGATCCTCGGCGGCAACGGCGTCGCCGCGACCGCCGCCGCCGGCGTCCTGCTCGCCGTCACCGGCACGGTCGGCTCCCTCTGCTACGCCGCCTGGGCGATCGGGGACCGAGTGATCGCCGGCCGGCTCAAGGCCAGTTCCGGGCCGGCCGCGCCTCTGTTCGCCGTGGTGCCGCCGGCCGCCGTCATGTCGCCGGTTGCCCTGGCGCCGGTGACCGGGGTCCCGGCCGCCGTCGTGCCGACCTCGGGCTGACCGGTCGAGCCACTCGCCACGGAGCTGCTGCACTCAGCCGTTTCTGCGTACTTGGCTCGGTGGCTAACGACGCCGCGAATCGCACTCGATGCCCGATGACGGCGCCCGCTCGAACCCGGTCCCCGCCCAGGCGCGGGTGCAAAGTTTTGACATCATCTATCTGTTTGGTCCTACCATTAGCTGAATGGCTATTACTGTGACGCAGCTGACGTACTTCCTCGCGGTCACTCGCGGCGGTTCGGTGACCGCCGCGGCCGACGAGCTGGTGGTGACGCAGCCCTCCGTGTCATCCGCGATTGCGGCACTTGGACGCGAGCTCGGATGCGAGCTGTTTCAGCGGGCAGGACGGGGAATCAGGCTCACGCCGGCAGGGCAGGCGTTCGCGCCGTACGCCGCGGATGTGATCGGTCTGCTCCACGACGGCCGGCACGCCGCACGCGAAGCCGCCGCGCTCGCGTCGCGCCGGCTTCAGATTGCCGCCGTCACGACCGCCGCCGAGTCGTTCGTCCCGCCGCTGATGCGCACCTTCTCAGCGCAGCATCCTGATATCGAGCTGACGCTGGACGTCGGCAACCGCAAGGACGTCCTCGATCGGGTTTGCGCACACACGGTCGATGTCGCGATCTCCGGCAAGCCACCCGCCGACGAGCGGCTGCTGGCCGATCCGCTCAGCGATAACGAGATCGCCTGCATAACCGCGCCTGAGGATCCCGCGGTCGCGGGCGGGCCGATCGCGGCGATTGACCTGGCCGACCGGGTATGGCTGCTGCGCGAGTCCGGTTCGGGGACGCGAGCGCTGAACGAGCAGTTCCTGGAGGCACGCGGGCTGAGCCCCGGCACGCTCACGCTCGGCTCAAACGGCGCGATCAAGCAGGCCGCACGGGTTGGCCTGGGGGTGTCGCTGCTGTCCCGCGCCGCGGTCGAGGTGGAGCTGGCGTCCGGGCGGCTGGGGGAGATCGAACTCACGGACGGACCGGCGACCCGGCCGTGGTTCGTCCTGCGATCGTCCGTCGGCCCAACCCGCCCGACGGTCGACCTGTTCGTCGAATTCGCGCGCTCGGCATCAGCGATCGACCCCTAGGCTAGGCAAGCTTTCGGTATGCGCCGGGATCCCACGCGAGCAGCGCGAGCAGCTGCACCATGGCGCTCTGGGTCAGCAGCGTCACACCGCGCGAGAAGTGGAAGCAGTCGTAGCGGTCGCGCCGCTCGGACCACGCGCGATCGGTGTAGGCGCGCATCGTCTGGACGATCTCGGTGCGCAGTCCTGCGTCGCCAGTCGCCGCGTGGAGCAGCAGCAGGTTGCGGAAGAAGATTGCGTTGAACGCGGGCGGCTGGCGCTCGTACCCACCGCCGGCGAAGTGCCGGAGAGCCCTCCGCGTGATCGCCTCGGCGCGGGCAAGGTAGTCGGCTCGCGGGCCCCCGGCGCGACGGTCGAGCAGCACGTTCGCGCCGATCATGCTGCCCTGGTTGTAGCTCCAGAGTGTCGCGTCGAGCGTGTCGTCGCTGCGCAGCTTGTCCCAAAAGAGCCCAGTAGCTGGGACGGCGCCATCGCGACTCGCGTCGAGCGTCGCGTTGACCCACCTGTACATCTCCTCGGCGCCGACCAACCCTTGCGCTCCCACGGGGGCGCCGGTCAGCTCGGCGAGGTGCAGCCCGAGCTCAGCGTTCGGCGCGTTGGACACGGTATTGCGGTCGTGGTTCCTCGTTCCGGCTCCCCGGTCCTGCTCGACCCAGAAGACGCCACCGGGGCTTGGCACGTCCGGCCGCCGGTCCCAGCCCGCGACGGCGAAGCGAAACAGGTCGCCGGCTCGATCGAGGCGCCCGGCGCCCGGCCTCATGCGCTCGAGCTGCACGAGTGCGAGGCCGACCCATGCATTGTCGTCGTAGTAGCGATCCCGGCCGAGACGCGTCCCGAGGACGTCCGACGAGTACGCCGGCGCATCTCCGGCCGGGTCCCAGTAGCGCTCGAGCGTCTCTAGGCGTTCCGCGATCGAGGCGTCGGCGTCAAAGCGCTCGACGAGGTCCTCACGGACTCCGGCGAGGTCGAGCGTCGCGACAAGCGCGCGCGCGAATGGCCACAGGTGTGCGGCGGTCCCGGGCCGGTGCAGCAGCCCGTCTCGGCGATACAGCCCCCCGCTCGTGCAAAAGCGGCTCTGCATCGCGGCATACGCGCGCGCCGCCCGCCCGGCGTAGACGTCCGGCGCGTCTCCGGGAGGATCGGAGTCGGCCGGGCGTCTCATCTACGTCCTCCGCCCGCCGCGCGCAAGGCCTTGGCGATCAGTGGGCCGGCCCGACGGAGCGCCAGTCGTCTCAGCGCAGCTCCGGTCAAAGCCGGAACACCAACACCTATAAAGATGTCAGCCCGAGCCCCGTCATCACGATCGCGGCGAGCCACAGGCGGCGGTCGTTGCTGAGTGCCGCGAGCGGCAGCAGCCAGGCCACGTACCAGGGAAGCAGCAAGCCCGTCGTGATCAACAGCGCGACCGTCGCCCAACCGGCTCCGGTGATCCAATCGAGCTCGCCCACCCAGACGCGTCGCAGCAACCACAGGACGATGATCACGAACCCCGCCGCGAGCACGAGGCCGGCGGCGTGGCCGAGTACCCCGAACCCGAGCCCCGTTGAGATGAATCCGGCAATGCTGTTCCCACCGCCCTGGTTCTGGATATTCTGCAGCGTGCCCACGAGGTGCAGAGGGCCGGCGCCGAATAGCGCGAAGCCGAGGGCGGCGATCAGCGTTGTCCCGATGCCCACGCCGATGAGAAGGCCATGACGGTCGCGAGCGCCGTCTCGGCGGCCAGCGCTCCCGGCGAGGGCGAACGGCAGCAGCAGGCCTGCTGTCAGCTTGACCGCTGTGGCGACGACGATCAACGCACCGCTGGTGCGCTCCCGCCGCTGGAGCAGTACGTACACGCCGGTAACCAGGATGGCCAGCATCAGCAGATCGTTGTGCCCTCCCCCGACCCCATACACGACGATCACCGGGTTGAGGCCCACGAGCGCCGCGGCCTTGACCGGGTCGAGACCGCGCAAACGAGCCGCGTTCCAGACCACCACGACGATTACGAGGCTCGAGATTGCCGCGATCGCCTTGTACGCGAACACGTTCGCCGGGATGTCGAGTGGGGCGAGCAGATAGCTAAGTGCGGTGAACAGCGGGCCGTAGGCCGTCGGGGTGGTGACCCATTGCGTACCGATGAACCTATACAGAGGATCCAGCGCGATCGCGCTCGGCCCGAGCAGGTAGGGGTTGGCGCCGTACAGCGCTCCCATGCGGCCATACGCCCCGTAGCTGAAGATGTCGGTTGAGAGCAGCGGCGGCGCGAGCAGCACAAGCGCGTGCAGAGCAGCGATGCTCATCAGCACCGCCCGCCCCGAGAGCTGGTCGGCGGCCCGGGTCGCCACCACGTATGAGACGAACATCAGCGCGAAGACCGCGATCAGAGCGCCTAGTCCGAGGTCGAGCCCGGTGCCTCCGAACGAGCCCGCGAGCGACCTGGGCACGGGTCGCACGGACTGCGGCAGCAGCAAGTCGGTCTGCGCCGCCGAAAGGGAGATCACGACACCGGTCACGAGGAGGCCGGCCAACCCGAGCCAGCCCTGTCGCACGGACAGCCAGTGGCGCGCGCCAAGCGTGGGTGTAGTGAGCTCGAACGCGCCGCCCTGCGCGGTACCACCGAGCCCTTCGCTTACGCTCATCTCAGGGAGGATGCCCGCCCGGCGGCCGGATGCGGGTTGCCAAGGCGCCTGAGTTGGTGTGATCGATAAGGCGGCGATTGCGCGGCGTTATCGGCTGTTGATTGGAGAGCGACGAGTCGGATGAGCGTGGCTGGAGAGGGAAACTCGAGGGGGCTAGTCGACCGCATCCTACGCTCGCTGTCTGGCCTAACCGTTCTCTAAGCGACCTGTGAGACGTTTCTTTGGCAGCGAGCGGTCCCATTTCGACTCGAGCGTCGGTTCATGGGCCCATGGAGACGAGCATCATGCGCGGTCGCCAGAACAGGCCAGCCCAGCCATCTGGCCAGCCCAGCCATTCGCGCTGAGCTCAGCGGAGCGCCTCCCCGCCCTAGCTAGCCATAGCTAGTGTCTTGCGCCGTTAATTCGTTGGAGAAGTCGGGCGAGCTTGGCAAGGATCTGCTCGGCGGATTTGGTTCAGATGAACGGCTTGGGGTTCTGGTTTCACTCCGCTACCCAGGTGCACGTCGAGATCGTCGGGGACCAGGCTGGTCGTCCCGTGACGCAGGTAGTCGTGGGTGCGCTGCTCGGGCATCCCGGGCATCATCAGAAAACGCCGGCCGGGAGCGCGCCAGCAGCGACCTCCGTGTTTGACAAGCCCGCCGCGCACCTCAAAACGATCCAAGAGCGCAACGCCAACGCCTGGGAGGACTTGCGCCGCCGCTCCCACCCCACGAGCTGCTCACGCTCGGGATCTATCAACCCCAGAACAGCTTTGCGACGACCAGTTCTTGGCATAACGAAGAATCCCATAAATCCGGCACGAACTTAAGGCGCAGGCCACCAGTTCACTCGGGCATTAGACGACGCCGGGGATCGGCGCGTGGATCTCACACGACGCCCCCTCGGTGGTCCAGCAGCGAACGATGTCGCGCATCGACAGGATGCCCGCGACATCGGATCCGTCGAGCACGATGACGTGCCGAAAGCCACCGCGCACCATCGACGCCGCCGCCTGCTCCAGTGACCAGTCCGCAGCTGCGTAGACCACCTCCGAGGTGAGGTGGCGGCGCACGAGCTCGACATCGATGTCCTGACCGACCCCGTTTGAGTGCAGGATGTCGCGCTCGGTGATGATGCACGGGCCACCGAGGGAGTCGTCGATCACCACCGCCGCGCCGACCCCGCGGGCCGTCATTCGCCGCGCCGCCTCGCGCAGCGTGTGGTCGGGTCCGGCGGTGACGACGATCGGGTTCATTCCATCGCGCACGAGCATGGTCGGCCTCCTATCGGGTCTCGTCCCGAAGGTTGCGGTTGGCCTCGGGCCGGGGGTTGCGGTCGACCTGGGGCCGGGGGTTGCGGTTGGCCTCGGGCCGGGGGTCGGCGCCCGCGCGTCACTCACGTAGCACAGGTAGCTGCCCAGGCCGGCCACGGGCACCAGCGTGCTTCTGTCACATCCGGTCAGGCGCGCATCGCGATCGGGCTCGAGCATGATCTCGGCCTCGACCGCGTCCGCGACCGCGTCGGCGAGCAGATCGAAGATCAGCGCGCGGGCCTCCCAGCGCTGGCCCGGTACGTCCAGGCAGACCTCGTACACGCACCAGCCGCCGTGATCAAGGATCGCCTGGGCGGCCTGCACCACGGGCAGGCGTTGATAACCGGGCATAGCTGATGGATACCGGCAACCGCCACCCGCATCCATCGGAGTTCTCCGCTCTGCTGCGGGAGACTTCTATGTCTGAGGGATGGCCGCGACGGCCGTCGCCGTGCCGTCGGTGCGTACGCCGGTGGCTCCGACGGCTACCGCGGCACGGGCCGTGACCAGCTGATAGAGGACGAGCAGCTGCGTGATCGCCAGCGATTCGGACCGGTGAAGCTCCGTGCCGACGGTGAATTCGCCGAGCCGATCCGTACGCAGATGGCTGGCGAAGTGCATCCGGTCCCAGACCGTCTCCTGAATCGTCGCGCCGAGCCTGGCGTCGATCGTCCCGGGGATCCACAGGGACGTCTCAGAGCCGCGCTGATGCAGCGTAATTCCGTCGTGCCCGCCCTCGACGAGCGATGAGAGGTCGGGATGCACGAGGCCGGGTCCCATCGCGACCGTGGCGTCGAGATGCTCCTGGTCACCGCCGTCGCCGGGCATGAACGAGATCACCAGGTCGGCATGGCGTCGCTGCGGGCGGATGTAGGCCTCGGCGTCACCCTCGCGGCGGTCCAGCTCCTCCAGCACCTGGTCAGTCGTGTAGCCACGCCGCGAGCAGTCGCGCTGGACCTTCCACCGGCGTCGCAGATCCTCGGGCGGGTCGAGGTAGACGCGGACGTCGTAGACGTCGCGCATTGCCGGGGTGTGGAATCCCAGCAGCCCTTCGACGATCGTGAACCGCGCCGGCTGCACGTACTCGGCCGCCTCGAAGGTCCCGCCGCGGTGACTGTAGACCGGCTTGAGGATCGCCTGCCCGGCGCGCAGGTGCTTGAGGTGCTGGGTCAGCACGTCAAGGTGATTGCCATCGGGGTGCAGCGGCGTGAGCCCGCGCTCGGCGCGCTGCTGGCGGTCGTAGCGGTGGTAGTGGTCGGCCGAGATATGCGTGACCTGCGTCTCCCCGAGGATCCGGACCAGCCCGCGCGTCAGCGTGGTCTTTCCGGCGGCCGAGTCGCCGACGATGCCAAGCAGGATCGGACGGGGCATCAGACCTCGCCCGTATCAACGCCGTCAATCGCCGAGGGCGCCTGGGCGGCGCGGGCGGTCGGGCCCCCGCCGGCGACGACGACCGCCACACCCGCGTCCGCCGAGCTCACGCGCGGCACGAGATCAAGCACTGACTCCCGGGCGCAATCCGCGATGTCGTCGCCCAGTCCTGACGCCCTCAGCACGCGGGCATCGGCTCCGGCCGCCAGCGCCAGCAGCGGCGTCGCGAACGAGCGCGCCAGCCCCTCGGCGACCAGCGCGGCGTCGGTCTTCGGTCCCGACAGGCAGGCGCTCAGACGTCCGGCCACGTACACGTCCTCGAGCGCCACGGCGCCATCGGTTCCCGAGCATACGAGCTGCAGCTCGCGCGCGCCCGGGTCGCCCCGTCCCAGCTCGGCCAGCACCGCCTCGAAATTGAGCAGACACGCCAGCAGCACCTCCGGCGCCAGTCCGGCCGCCGTCAGAATCGCCGGAGCGCCGTTGGTGGTGGCGAGCACCAGCTCGTGGCCGCGGCGATGCCTGGCCTCGCGCGGGGAGTTGCCCTGATCGAAGCCCGCAGGCTTGAGGCAATGCCGCTCCCCCGCCAGTACGCGGCCGCCACTCCGCAGCGTCTCGGCGCGCTCGATGCTCTCGGCGCAGAGCACGCGCTCGTAGCCGGCGGCCAGCGCCTGGGTGGCCACCGAGGTCGCCCGCAGCACGTCGATCACCACCGCGACGTCGCTGCGGCGCAGCTCGGCGCGGGTCAGCGCGACGTCGATCACGCAGCGGCCAGCGTGCGCTCGAGCAGTGGGGTGAAGCGGCCCAGGGTGGCCTGGCCGCTGCAGCGGGCCCGGTGCGCCAGCGCCGCCTGCGCGTCGGACACGTTGGCCTCGGACCCGGCCCAGATCTTCAGCGCAGTGGCCTGTAGCGCGCGGCCAAAGGAGAAGCTGAGCCGCCACGGCGCACCTCCGAGGGCGTTGCAGGCGTTCAGGTGCGCGATCGCCACTTCGTCGCTCAGGCCGCCGGACAGGAACGCCACCCCCGGCACCGCCGCCGGCACCACCTGCCGCAGCAGCGCAACGGTGCGCTGCGCGACCTCGTCGACGGGCGCCTGCCGCGGGCAGTCAGATCCCGACAGGACCATGTTCGGCTTGAGCACGATGCCCTCCAGCGCCACGCGCTGGTCAAACAGCGCAACGAACACCGCCCGCAGCGTCTCGCCGGTGACCTCCTCGGAGCGCTCGATGTCGTGCTCGCCGTCCATCAGCACCTCGGGCTCGACGATCGGCACGATGCCGACCTCCTGACACAGCGCAGCGTAGCGGGCCAGCGCGTGCGCGTTGGCCACGATGCCATAGCGGCTGGGGCGAGAGCCGCCGATCGCGATCAAGTTTGCGGCATTAGATAGGATAAACTCTATAAATATAAAAGTAATTATTATTTGCTTTCTATGTATTCGGAGTTCTAGCCTGAGGTCTCGGGACTCAATCGAAAGGCTCACCCGAGATGACGCTGACCGACGACACGCAGACCGGCCACCCACGGGATCGCTGGGCCGCTGGCGTCACCCCCTACGCGGAGATGGGCTACTGGGACGCCGACTATGAACCGCAGGACACCGACATCCTGTGCGCGTTTCGGATCACTCCGCAGCCTGGAGTCGATCCGATCGAGGCGGCGGCCGCGGTCGCCGGCGAGTCCTCGACCGCGACGTGGACCGTGTGCTGGACCGACCGCCTCACTCCGCACGAGCACTATCAGGCCAAGGCCTACCAACTCGACGAGGTCCCGGGTGCCGAGGGCCAGTACATCGCCCGGATCGCCTACGACATCGACCTGTTCGAGGAGGGCTCGGTCGCCAACCTGACCTCGTCGATCATCGGCAACGTGTTCGGATTCAAGGCGCTCAAAGCGCTGCGACTTGAGGACATGCGGATCCCGCCGCACTACCTCAAGACCTTCCAGGGCCCGCCGCATGGGATCGTGATGGAGCGCGAGTACCTCGACAAGTTCGGTCGCCCGCTGCTGGGGGCGACGACCAAGCCAAAGCTTGGTCTGTCGGCCAAGAACTACGGTCGCGTCGTCTATGAGGCCCTGCGCGGCGGCCTTGACTTCACCAAGGACGACGAGAACATCAACTCGCAGCCGTTCATGCGCTGGCGCGACCGTTACCTGCACGCGATCGAGGCGGTGAATCGCGCGTCGGCCGCCACCGGCGAGATCAAGGGCCACTACATGAACGTGACCGCGGCCACGATGGAGGACATGTACGAGCGCGCCGAGTTCGCCAAGGAGATCGGCAGCGTGATCATCATGATGGACCTCACAGTCGGCTACACGGCGATGCAGTCGATGTCCAAATGGGCGCGGCGCAACGGGATGCTGCTGCATCTGCATCGCGCCGGCCACGGGACCTATACACGGCAGAAGACCCATGGCGTCAGCTTCCGCGTGATCGCCAAGTGGTGCCGGATGATCGGCGTCGACCACATCCACGCCGGAACCGTCGTCGGCAAGCTCGAGGGCGACCCCAACATGATCAGGGGCTACTACGACGTGTGCCGACAGCGCTACAACCGGGCCAATCCGCAGACCGGCATCTATTTCGACCAGGACTGGGCTTCGCTGGCGCCGGTGATGCCGGTCGCCTCCGGGGGGATCCACGCCGGTCAGATGCACCAATTGCTGCACTACCTCGGTGAGGACGTGGTGCTTCAGTTCGGAGGCGGCACGATCGGGCACCCGATGGGGATCGCCGCCGGCGCCACGGCCAACCGCGTCGCGGTCGAGTCGATGATCAAGGCCCGCAACGAGGGCCGCGACTACTACTCAGAGGGCCCCGACATCCTGCGCGACGCTGCCCGGGGCTGTCCCGAGCTCGACGCCGCGCTCGAGGTCTGGAAGGACATCACGTTCGACTTCGAGTCGACCGACACCCCCGACGCCGTGGTGACCGCCACGGTCAGTCGCTGATCGGCGAAGGGAGCAGCCATGAGGATCACACAGGGAACGTTCTCGTTCCTGGACGACCTGACCGACGAGGAGATCGAGGCTCAGATCCGCTACGGGCTGCGCAACGGGTGGGCGATCATGGTCGAGTACACCGACGACCCGCACCCTCGCAACAGCTTCTGGGACGTCTGGAAGCAGCCCGAGTTCGACCTGACCCCCGACGAGGCCGACGTCGCGATGCGCGATGTCAAGGCGTGTCGGCAGGCCTACCCGAACCACTACGTGAAACTGGTCTGTTATGACAGCTCGCTGGGGCGCCAGTCCTCGATGCTCAGCTTCATCGTCAACCGCCCCGCCGAGGAGCCTGGGTTTCGCCTCGAGCGCCAGGACAAGGCCGATCGCCAGATCCGCTACACGATCCACCCCTACGCCGTCCAGGACCCGGTCGGGCGCCGCTACGGCAACCGGGGGGACCTCGCGAGCACGCGCGACCCGGCGGCCGTGCAGGACGCCACCCCTGGCCGGGACTCGGCGAGCGCGGGTTCCGCGAGCGCGCCGTCGCGCAACGGGATCGCGATCTCGACCGACGACGGGATCGGGGAGTCCTAGTGCATCGTTCTCGACAATTCCTTCGTGCGCTAACGGCGTCTGAACGGAAGGTTGCACCGTGACCCCGCGTGGACTCGACACCACGGGTCGGCCGCTTGACCGCAGCCCGGCCGCCGGTCCCGCCGGTCGCTCGCGAGGCATGCACCCCGGCGACCGCGGATCGCCGTCGTTTGCCGACGAGTTCACCGGCCTGGTCGTGAGACCGGCCCACGGAGCGCAGACCGGCTCGGCGGTCGCGGCCGTGGACTTCTCGGAGGCGGTCGCCGAGGGGCAGGCCGACGTGCAGTCGGTCGTGCGCGACTCAGGCGTGCGCGAGGTGCTCGCAGAGCTCGACCGCGACCTGATCGGAATGGCGCCGGTCAAGCAAAGGATCCGTCAGATCGCGGCGCTGCTGGTGATCGACCGGCTCCGCGAGCAGATGGACCTCGGCTCTGAGCATCCGACGCTGCACATGAGCCTCACCGGCAGCCCGGGTACCGGCAAGACGACGGTCGCGTTGCGGATCGCGAGCATCCTGCACCGTCTCGGCTACATCGAGAAGGGACACCTGGTCTCGGTGACGCGCGACGATCTCGTCGGTCAGTACGTCGGGCACACCGCGCCGAAGACCAAGGACGTCATCAAGCGCGCGCGCGGCGGGGTGCTGTTCATCGACGAGGCCTACTACCTGCACCGGCAGGAGAACGAACGCGACTACGGTCAGGAGGCGATCGAAGTCCTGCTGGCGGTGATGGAGTCAGAGCGCCAGAACATGGTGGTCGTGATGGCCGGCTACGAAGATCGGATGGAGGAGTTCTTCCAGGCCAACCCGGGGATGGGATCGCGCGTCGCCCACCACATCCGGTTCCCCGACTACGACGCCGAGGAGCTGTTTGGGATCGCCCAGTTGATGCTCAGCCGGCAGGGCTATGTGCTCAGCCAGGAAGCCGTCAGCGCGCTGCGCCAATACATCGAGCATCGGCTGCGGCGTCCCCGTTTCGCCAATGGACGCAGCATCCGCAACGCGATCGAGCGGGCGCGGATGCGCCAGGCCACGCGTCTGTTCGACTGCGAGCGGAAGCTGACCCGGCGCGACCTGGTCACGATCGAGGCCGACGACATCCTGCGCAGCTCGGTGTTCACCGACGCCGGCGATCACGGCAGCCGCTGATGAATCCGCGCCCGATCATCCTCGGCGTGGTCGGCGACTCCGCCGCGGGCAAGACGACGATCACCCGCGGGCTGGTGCGCATCCTGGGCGAGGAGCACGTCGTACACATCTGCACCGACGACTATCACCGCTATGACCGCCGGCAGCGCGCCGAGCGCGGGATCACACCCCTTCATCCCGACTGCAACTACCTCGACATTATCGCCCAGCACCTCGCCCACCTGCGTGACGGCGAGCCGATCCTCAAGCCCGTCTACCGCCATCAGGACGGTACGTTCGGAGCGCCGGTGTACGTCGTACCCGAGCGCTTCACGCTGATCGAGGGCCTGCTCGGCTACTACCTGCCGGAGATGCGCGAGGTCTACGACGTGCGCGTGTTCCTCAACCCGCCGGAGGAGCTGCGGCGCCGATGGAAGGTGTCGCGAGATTGCTCGCGGCGCGGTTACACCACCGACCAGGTGCTGGCCGAGCTCGATCGCCGCGAGCCCGACTCAGAGTCGTTCATCCGCCCGCAACGACGTTGGGCGGACATGCTCGTGTCGTTTCTGCCGTCCGACGGCAACAGCGATCAGGACCAGATGCACCTCGATGCGGAGCTGACGCTCTCCGACGGGCTTCACCATCCCGACCTGAGCTCGTTCACCAACGGCGAGCCCGATGGGCTGACGCTGGTGCAGCGAGGGGACGACCGGGTCCTACAGATCCCGGGGCGGATGGATCACGCACATGCCGCCGCCGTCGAGGAGGCGATCTGGGCGCGGATGCACTTCGCGACGCATCTGCGCGCGCGCCGCCTGGGCGAGTTCACGATCGGAACCGAGCTGCATCGCTCCGAGTCACTCGCGCTCGTACAGCTGCTGATCCTCTATCACCTCGTGACCGCCAAGGCGGCCGTGGCGCTCGGAGGCGCCGGCGCGCGTAGCGATGACGGCGGCGCTGACGCTGGCGGCGGGGGGCTCGGCG
>ODAK010000641.1_pt1 | contig 39884 bp, 30 predicted proteins | sample 1539591 | NCBI WGS metagenome assembly ODAK01 (sample SAMEA3539303, study PRJEB22396) | soil metagenome | biome: tundra; feature: field; material: soil | place: USA | collected 2010-05 | depth 0.15 m | reverse complement strand
GCCGTAGCATCCAAAACGGATTTACCGGCCGGGAACGGTCGCCCCGGGCGCGGGCCGCGCGCGGGAACTCTTAGTCAGGGGACGGCGGATGGGTGCTGAGCACGACCGGGTGGCCGGGTTCGGGCGGCTGGAGGACGGCCTCCGCCAGGCAGGCGACTGGTACCGGTGGGGACCGTACGTCAGCGACCGCCAGTGGGGAACCGTCCGGGAGGACTACAGCCCTGACGGCGAGGCCTGGGACTACCTGCCGCACGATCACGCGAGATCCCGCGCCTATCGCTGGGGCGAGGACGGCCTGGCCGGATTCTGCGACGTGGAGCAGCGGCTCTGCCTGGGGCTGGCTCTGTGGAACGGCCGCGACCCGATCCTGAAGGAGCGCGCATTCGGGCTGACCGGCGCGCAGGGCAACCACGGCGAGGACGTCAAGGAGTATTACTGGTACCTGGACGCACTGCCCAGCCATGCGTGGAACGTGTGGCGCTACCACTATCCGCAGGCCGCCTACCCCTATGAAGAGCTGATAACGCAGAACGCTGCCCGCAACCGGCTGCAGCCCGAGTATGAGCTGGTCGACACCGGGGTATTCGACGACGGGCGGTACTGGATCGTCGAGGCGAAGTATGTCAAGGCAGGGACGGATGACCTGCTCCTTGCCATCCAGGTGACCAACGCCGGACCGGACGCCGACACCCTGCACGTGCTGCCGACCGCCTGGTTCCGCAACACCTGGTCCTGGGATGCCGGTTCCTCCCAGCCGGTCCTCCAGGCGGGCCCCGGGGCGGCCGGCGGCGGTGCGGCAGTCAGCATCGATCACCCGTTCTGCGGTGATCTTGAACTACTGGGCGGGGCGGGGCCGGACGGCGCGCTGCCCGAGATGCTCTTCTGCGAAAACGAGACCAACAGTGAGCGGCTGTTCGGCAGCCAGTCGGCCACGCCGTATCCCAAGGACGGTATCAATGATCACGTGATCAGCGGCGCGGCCACCGTCAACCCGGACCAGCGCGGCACCAAGTGCTCATTCTGGTATCAACTGCACCTCGCGCCTGGTGCGACCGCAGAACTGCGACTGCGACTGCGCCCGGCGGTCACTGCGCAGGCGGCCGGGGCTCAGGTTGCCGGGACGCACGGGGCCGAGGCGCTCGGCGGTGACTTCGACCGGATTGTCGGGCAGCGGCGGACGGAGGCTGATGAGTTCTACGCCGACCTGACGCCGGAGCAGGCCAGCGCGGACGAGGCGCTGGTCATGCGCCAGGCGTTCGCCGGGATGCTGTGGAGCAAGCAGCTGTACTACTACGACGTGGCCCGGTGGCTGGACGGGGATCCGGCCCAGCCGGCCCCGGATCCGGCCCGGTTGCGGGGACGCAACTGCAGGTGGCGGACTTTCGACGCCTTCGACATCATGTCAATGCCGGACACCTGGGAGTACCCGTGGTTCGCCGCGTGGGACCTGGCCTTCCATTGCGTGGCGCTGGCCCATGTGGACCCGGCTTTCGCCAAGTACCAGCTGATCCTGCTCTGCCGCGAGTGGTTCCAGCATCCCGGCGGCGCGCTGCCCGCCTACGAGTGGGACTTCGGCGACGTGAACCCGCCGGTCCAGGCCTGGGCGGCGCTCGAGGTGTTCGCCATCGACGGCGGCACCGACGTCGCGTTCCTCAGCCGGGTCTTCGACAAGCTGCTGGTCAACTTCACCTGGTGGGTGAACAGGGAGGACGAGGAGGGCAACAACCTGTTCGAGGGCGGCTTCCTCGGGCTGGACAACATCGGCCCGCTGGATCGCTCGCACCTGCCCGTGGGCGGGATCCTGGAGCAATCCGACGCCACCGGCTGGATGGGCTTCTACGCGATGGCGATGGCCTCAATCGCCGTCGTCCTGCACCTGTCCGGCCAGCGCCCGGGCACCGACCTGGTGCTGAAGTTCGTCGAGCACTTCGCCGCGATCCGCGACGCCATCGACAACCAGGGCCTGTGGGACGAGACCGACGGGCTCTACTATGACCGGCTGATCACCCCGGACGGCCGGGTCGTTCCCGTCAAGGTCGCGTCGATGGTGGGAATGATCCCGGCGCTGGCCGTTGGCGTGGTTGGCGCGGACGTGCTGGAGCAAGCGCTGGTCGTCGGCAAACGATTCGCTGACTTCCTGGCCGGCCGCGACCTGACCGACCTGGCGAAGCTGTCAGCAGCCGGCCTGCTCCGGGGCGCCCCTGGCGAGCAGCGGCTGCTGCTCAGCCTGGCCGGGCCCGCTGAACTGGAGCGGATGCTGGCCACACTGTTCGACGAGGCGCAGTTCCTCTCCCCGCACGGCCTGCGGGCGCTATCGGCCCGCCACCGCGAGCAGCCGTACGAGATCGACGTGGAGGGCTTTCAGGCGACCATCGACTACGAGCCTGCCGAGTCAACCACCCCGATGTTCGGCGGTAACTCCAACTGGCGGGGACCGGTCTGGTTCCCGCTGAACTACCTGGTCATCAGCGTTCTGGAGCGCTACCACCGGTTCTTCGGGGACGAGGTGACGATCGAGTACCCGGCCGGCTCAGGCAAGCGGCTCACCCTGGATCTGATCGCGGCGGACCTGCAGGACCGGCTGATCTCGATTTTCTGCACCGGAGCGGATGGGCGGCGGCCGTGCCTCGGGCCGGACGGCCTGCTGCAGCGGGATCCGGCGTGGCGGGACAACCTGATCTTCAGCGAGTACTTCCACGGCGATACCGGGGCCGGGCTCGGCGCCTCGCACCAGACCGGCTGGACCGGCCTGATCGCCGACGTGATCCGTCGCCGCTACGGCGCCGTCGCCACCGTCGGGGACGTCATCGCCCGCCTTGGTAACAACGCCCGGGCCAGGTAAGACAGGGCGCCGGTGTCGATGATCAGCAGCGCGCCGATGCAGATGTACAGAATCGGCACGAGTACGTGGCCGATGCGGGAGAGTGCCGCGACGACAGCCCTGCTGGTCCCGATGACCGCTCCGATCGTGCACCAGATGCCGAGCATGGCGAACAGCACGACCAGGGCCAGCGCGCTCGACGGCCAGCCGAGGGTGCGGAGCAGCGGGGTGTAGATGGTGATGTTGTCGCCGCCTGCGGACACCGTCGCCATCGCGATAGCCAGCGGGCCTGACCGGCCGCTGAACAATCGCAAGGCCGGCACGGCTGGCTGGCCGGGGCCGTCATGCCGCGCCGACCACAGTCCGTAGATACCGAGCGCCAGCGGGACGATGCCAAGAAGGCCGACCCAGTGCACCGGTATCACCGCGAGCCCGAGTGCCGCAATTCCGCTGATGGCGATCAGAACGGAGAATCCCAGGAACTGGCCGAGGACGATCTGCCGTGACCGCGGAATACCGCTGGTCCGGCAACCAAGGAAAAGGATAGTCAGGACAACCATGTCATCAATATCGGTCGCGACGAAGGCCCCGACCGAGACGAGGACGATCGTCGCGACATTTTTCATGATCTCTGATACTAGGCTCAGGTGGCCCCGGCCTGATCATGCCGGGGCGTGTTGAGAATCTGCGATTCGGCGGATGGCCGGCGGGCACGGGTTTCCCGTTGTTTATGCGGTTCCCGCAAACTGGACTGGTATCTCATTCGCATATAGTGATAATTCGTGTTTGATCCGGCACCGGCAGCAACAAGCATAATCCTGGAAACAAAGTATATTTTGGCCCGCCCGTGCGGCCGTAGCCCTGTCACAGCTCCCGAGGCCCGCCGATACTTATCCGCTGATCTCGCCATTTTCATTACTTCGGTGCACGATGGGCTAAGTGATGAACTGCCATAGCTGAGATGGGCGGGGCGCCTTGGGGGGTATGCATGGCAGGCTGGGCGATGGCAGAGATCATCGTGAGCTGATCAGCATCAGCCTGGCATGACGCGGGCCAGCCTCCCTCTCAGGTCACCGAGGGAGCCTGGCCCGCTTTTCGGACTGGCTGTCAGGCGGTGGCTACTACTTGACCGTCAGCACACCGCTCGCCAGGAAAGACGCCACTGCGCCCCTGTTGAGCGGCCGGGCGCTGTTGCTCATATTGCACTTGCCCTTATGCTTTCCCGAGGTGTACCTCGGGAAATAGGCGGCGAAGTAGATCTGGTATGCACCGGGGCCCGAGGCACCGGCGAATGCTCCCGTGCTCTTGCTGCCCACGAACCTGAATGTCTGCCGCACCGTGAAGGAGGCATGGCAGGTCTTCAGGTTGGCCGTCTGACTGGCCTGCTGTTTGCCGGTGGCCTGGACGGTAAGCTTGCCAGCCGGGGTCGAGAGCGTGTGCCTCTTGCCCTTGCCGTTACCCAGGACGAAACCGACGTCGCGGGTGTTCACCACCCCCCGGAACGTCAGCGGAATGTGCGGACTGTTCGCGTTCGCCGCTTTGCCGTGCACCGTGCCGTAGATGATTTCCGGGCCGGTGGTGTTCTTGGCACTGGCCGCGTGCGCACTCGCCAGTGCGGGCACTCCCGTGAGCACGAGTGCCGCACTGCCGCCCGCCACCGCCAGCGCGCCGAGCTTTGCTCTTAGTCGCAGCATGTTCTCTCCCTGTGGCTAGTCCTTTATTGACGACACGCTACGCTCGGCTAGCCTCAGTTTCCTGGTACTTCAATCTATGAGCATGGCATTTGAGGTGCGTCAAACGAATTGACGGCTGATAACGAAACGTGATAAGCCAGTCAATTTCCGTAATTCGCCGGAATATAGATCTTCGGGGTGTTTCCCGCAGCGCCAGAACTGGCGGCAGGTCCTGGACGCCTCCCGTTGTGTCAGCTCGCAGTCGGCACCGGGGGGCCGGGCGCGGCAAGCGCTGCGATGATGTCGCGAATCTCGTCCGCGGACAGGGCGCAGGTGGCGTCACCGACGGAAAGCTCGACCCGCTGGACACCGGGATCGGCGGTCGTCATCGCCTTCGGCCAGGTCCAGATGCCGTCCTCGGCGAGCCGGCGGGCGGCCGCGTTGAAGCCGTCCTGGCTGGTGCCTAGCAGCACGTGCATCATCGGGGCCTGCGGCGGGTCAGGTATCACCCGGACGCCTGGCACATCGCTGAGCGCCGCCGCGATCAGCCGCGCGTGCCGCAGGTATGCAGGCATCAGCGGCAGCCGCCGGGACAGGCAGGTCAGCGCGGACGCCGCGTTCGGCCACATGCCGAATAGCGTGCCGCCCATCCGCTGCCGCCACTCCCGCAGTTCGGCCACGATGTCAGCGGGCCCGGCCACGCAGCAGCCAGCCAGCGCGCCGATTCCTTTGTAGAAAGAGACGTAGACGGTGTCGAACAGCGCGGCGATCTCGGCTTCGGGCCGTCCATATCCGGCTGCGGATTCCCACAAGCGGGCACCGTCGAGGTGGACCGCCGCGCCATGGTCGCGTGCCCAGCCCGTTTGCGCCTGCAGGTCCTTCCAGGCCGGCTGCTGCCCGCCGATGTCCCGCTGTGGCAGCTCGAGCACAAGCGCGGCGGCGGGCTCGGCGACGGCGCGCAGGTCGTCAAGGGCCAGCAGCCTGCTGGGGTCACCCGCCGGGCGGCCGGTCAGCCGCTGCAGCCTGGCGTAGGCGCCGCCCTCGTGGGTGTCCAGGTGGCACATGGGATGGAAGATGACGGTGGCACGCTGCCGCCGGCCAGCGTGTACCCGCAGCACCGACTGCTGGGCCATCGTGCCGCTCGGCACGAATACCGCCGCGGGCTTGCCGAGCAGCCGGCCGATCTCGGCCTCCAGGTCGGCCACGACGCCGCCGCCGCCGTACCGGTCGACGGCCGTGTCCGGCGGAACGGTGGCGAGCAGGTCGGCGGCCCGGACCGGGCCATGCCCGGCCAGGAAACGCATGCAGCTGTCGCGGAGCGCGGAGATGTCGTCATCGGCTGGCATCACGCCATTTTGCCCGGGGCCGCGGACCGGCGGCGCGCGGGCCGGGAGCCCCGGGGTTGGCGAGCCCGGGGCAGCCTGCGAGGCGGTCGCGGGCCGGGCCGGGCCGGGACCACGGGGCCAGTAGACTCCCGGCCATGTTCCCTCCCCTGCCCGGCAAGCCGGATGCGGACCCGCTGGAGCGCGCGGTCCTGGATTTCTGGGATCGCGAGCACATCTTCGAGGAGCTGCGCGCGAAGAACTCCGGCGGCCCCCGGTTCAGTTTCATTGACGGGCCGGTGACGGCGAACAAGACGCTGGGCGTCCACACGGCCTGGGGCCGGACGCTGAAGGACGTGTTCCAGCGGTACAAGGCGCTGCGCGGATTCCATCAGCGCTACCAGAACGGCTTCGACTGCCAGGGGCTGTGGATCGAGGTCGGAGTCGAGCGCGAGCTTGGCCTCAATTCGAAGCGCGAGATCGAGGAATACGGCCTGGAGGCCTTCGCGCAAAAATGCCGCGAGGTCGTGGAGAAGTCGTCGTCCGAATTGATCGCCGGTTCTATCAGGCTCGGGCAATGGATGGACTGGGGGCGCGACTACTACACGTTCTCTGACACCAATATCGAGTACATCTGGAAATTCCTGCACGTAGTTCACGAGCGGGGCTGGCTTTATCGTGGGCACCGGCCGACCGAGTGGTGCCCCCGGTGCGGCACCTCGATCTCCGCGCATGAACTGGTGGGCAGCTACGCCGACCGGGCCGATCCGTCCCTTCAGGTGCGCTTCCCGCTGACTGACCGGCAAGGCGAGGCCCTGGTCATCTGGACCACGACGCCGTGGACACTGCCGGCGAACGTGGCGGCCGCCGTCCGCCCGGATGCGCAGTACGGGCGCCTCGAGGGAGGCGACTGGCTGGCGGTGGAGCGAGCCGGCGGACGGAGGTTCACCGAGGTGCTCCGGGGGTCCGACCTGGTCGGCTGGCGGTACCAGGGCCCGTTCGACGATCTTCGCCCTGGCTCGGAGGTCGACCATCGGGTGGTCGGGTGGGATGAGGTGTCGCTCCAGGAGGGCACCGGCATCGTGCACATCGCGCCCGGATGCGGCGCTGAGGACTTCGAGCTGGGCAAGGCACACGGCCTGCCCGTGCTGACCCCGGTCGATGAGTCTGGCCTGTTTTACCCGGACTACGGCTGGCTGGCGGGGCTGGCCACCTCCGATGTGCGCGACCGGGTCGTCGAGCAGCTGCGGGAGCGCTCGCTCCTGGTGCAGGCGGGCGAGATGACGCACCGCTACCCCGAGTGCTGGCGGTGCCACACGCCGCTGATCTTCCGGGTCTCCGACGACTGGTTCATCTGCGTCGATGAGATCCGGGAGCCGATGCGCACGGCGAACCGCGGGGTCGAGTGGATCCCCGCCTACATGGGCAGCCGCATGGACGACTGGCTGATCAACATGTCCGACTGGAACATCTCCCGACGTCGGTATTACGGCTTGCCGCTGCCCTTCTATCCCTGCTCCTGCGGCCACCTCAACGTCATCGGCTCGCGCGCGGAGCTGGCCGAGCGGGCGACCGCGCCACTGACGGGACTGAAGGAGCTCCGGCGCCCCTGGATTGACGCCGTGAAGATCCGGTGCGATTCCTGCGGCGGCGATGCGGCCCGGATAGCGGAGGTGGGCGACGTCTGGCTGGATGCCGGGATCGTGCCCTTCTCGACGCTGGGCTGGCAGAACCCGGCCTGGCAGCAGGCGGGTTACGCGACAGGCGCCGCCGAGGGCCTGACCACCGCGGACCTGCCCGACCACGCGTACTGGCAGGAGTGGTTCCCTGCCGACTGGGTCTCGGAAATGCGCGAGCAGATCCGGCTGTGGTTCTACTCGCAGCTGTTCATGTCGGTCGCGCTGACCGGCCACGCGCCGTACCGCACCGTCCTGGGCTACGAGAAGATGCTGGACGAGCACGGCCGTGAGATGCACGGGTCCTGGGGTAACGCGATCGACGCGGGGGAAGCGTTTCGCCGGATGGGCGCCGACGTTATGCGCTGGCAATACAGCCAGCAGCCCCCGAACCAGAACCTGCTGTTCGGATTCGGCCCCGGCGCCCAGATCCAGCGCAAGCTGCTCACGTTGTGGAACAGCGTCTCCTTCTTCGTCAACTACGCGAACATCGCCGGCTTCACGCCTGACCTCGGCAACCTCGGGGCTGCGCCCGCTCCGCAGGCGCAGCTCCTGGACCGCTGGCTGCTCGCCCGGACGGCCAGGCTCGTGGCCGATGCGACGGGCGCGTATGAGGAGTTCCTGACGGTCAACGTGCTGCGAGCCTTCGAGGCCTACCTCGACGACCTGTCAACCTGGTACATCAGGCGGTCGCGGCGGCGGTTCTGGAATGGCGACGAGACGGCGCTGGCCACCTTGTGGTCCGGGCTCGTCCAGGCGCTACGGGTTGTTGCGCCGGTCACTCCCTTCCTGGCCGAGCACCTGTGGCAGATTCTCGTGGTCGGCGCGTGCCCGGGCGCGCCCGCGTCGGTGTTCCTGGCCGGCTGGCCGGCGGCCGCCGATGTCGACGACCGGCTGCTGGCCGACGTCGCCGCGGTGCGGCAGGTCGTTGACCTCGGGCGGCGGGCCAGGGCCTCGTCGAGACTCCGGCTCCGTCAGCCGTTGCGCCGCCTCGTCGTCGAAGGCGCCGAGGGCATCGATCCCTATCTTGGCGAGATCGCCGACGAGCTCCGGGTCAATGAGGTCAGCCTCGACCGGATCGAGACAACGAGCCTGCGGGTCCGGCCTAACTTTCCCGTCCTCGCGCCGCGTCTCGGCGGGGAGGTGCAGCTGGTGAAGAGAGCGCTGGACGCCGGCGAGTTCGCGGAACTCGACGGGGGCAGGTTCGAGGTCGCCGGGCACGTGCTCGAGCCCGCCGAGGTCCTGCTGGAGCGGCACGAGAAGCCGGGCTGGGCGGTCGCGTCCGAGGAGGGCGTGACGGTCGCTCTTGACACCGCCCTGGACGATGAGCTGGTGCGCCAGGGCCGGGTCTACGAGATCGTGCACCTGGTCAACACGATGCGCAAGGAAGCCGGGCTGGAACTCACCGACCGCATCAAGCTGTCGTTGCCGGAATCGGATAAGGACCTGCTCGACTTCAGGGACTGGATTTCCGCTGAGACGCTCGCTGTATCGCTCGATCTAGGGCCCGGCGATCAGGTCGCCTTCGACCGCGCGTGACGGCTGCGGGCGGGTCCCGCACTCCCGGCCATCGGCAGTCCCGCTGCTACTGGGGCCAGCGCGCCCGCCACAGCGGGCGCTTCGTCCCGCAGTACAGGATGCCGGCCGCCAGCGCCCCGGCCAGTATCAGCATCGCGGTCCTGGCGGACAGGAACTGAAGCAGCAGGCCGGCCGCGGCGAAGCCGAGCGGCATCCCCAGCGCCAGGAGCGTCGTCACGGCACCGACCACCCGGCCCCGCTCCGACTCCGAGGCCTGCCGGAGGATCAGGACATCGAAGAGGACCCGGATCGCCGGAATCCCGAGCATCGAGACAAAGAGCAGGACAGCTATCCACCAGGGCCCGTGGACCATGGCGAGCAGGACGTATACCGGAATCTGCAGCACACAGACCGCGAGCAGCAGGATGCCTGGCCGGAGCCGGTGCAGCGGTCGGACCAGCGGGGCACCGGCGAGGCCACCGACCGCCCCCCCGGCCAGCGCGACGCCGATCATCACCGATGACACGGCCTGGCCTCTCAGGATGACCACGGCGACCAGGTCCAGGCCGACCCCGGCAGTGTTCACGGCCGTTATCAGCAGCGTGGCGGTCCGCAGCACCGGATTGCCCAGCAGGGCCTTGATTCCGGCGAGCATGCCGGAAGCTGCCCCTGGCCGGTCTCCTGCGGCACCGCCTGCCGGCGGCCGGGCCGGGCCGACGCGGACCAGCAGCGCGCAGAGAGCCGAGAGAATGAACGAGCCAGCGGTGAAGAGGAACGGCGCCGCATGGGCGAGCGCTCTGAGCCCGTAGAGAAACCCAGCAGCCGGCGGCCCGGCCAGGGCAGCGCCGTTGATCCGTACCTCGTCCTGAGTGAGCGCGCTGGTCAGCTGCTCCGTCGGGACAGCTGAGCGAACCAGGAGCATGCGCGTGGTGCTGGTCACCGGCTGGCCGATTCCCAGCAGCAGAGCGGCGCCGATGAGCAGCGGAAAGGTAAGCAAGCCCAGGGCGAGGGCGATGGCGATCGCCGCCGTGACCAGTGCCCGGCAGGTCTCCGAGATGATCAGGATCCGGCGCGGATTCCAGCGGTCCGCAAGCTGGCCGGCCGGCAGGCCAGCCAGCAGCACGCCAGCTGCCTGAACCGCCGCGAACAGGCCTGCCCTGGCGGGCGAGCCGGTCACGGTGAGGATCGCCAGCGGGTAGGCGACATCGGCGACCGCGACCCCCAGGGTTGATGCGGCCGACCCGGCCCAGAGCGTCTGGAACTGCAGATTGCGCCGGAGCGGCGCGGGCGGGCTGGCCGGTGCCAGCACCTCGGGGAGCATGTCAGTCATCGGTCGCCTCTCTGTATCTATGTTCATGCCAGCCTTAACATTCACGTTATCATGAATGCTTGCACCTACATGAACATCTGGCAAGATGGGGGAATGAACGAGACCCGCAACCCGGCGCGCGAGCTGACGGCCGTCCGGACCATAGCGGACGCTGAAACGCTGAAGGTGCTCGCTGACCCGCTCCGGCTGGCGATGCTGACGGCCCTGATGCGCCGCGCTCCGCGGGACCTGCCCGTCATGTCGGTGAAGGAGCTGGCTGAGGAACTCGGCGAGCCGCAGACCAAGCTCTACCGGCATGTGAAGCAGCTCGAAACCGCTAGGCTGATCCGGGTCGCGGCGACCCGGATGGTCTCGGGGATTCTCGAGCAGCGCTATCAGGCCTGCCAGACCGCCCTCAGGTTCGGCCCCGACCTGCTTCGTGAGCACACGACCACCGACGACGCCAACGCCGTGCTCGCCGCGCTGTTCGACGAGTACCGCGAGCGCTTCTTCACCGCCTACCGGGACAGCCGGATCGGCACCCCGGCTGAGTTCCCGCCCGGGGAGTCCTACCGCAAGCCGCTGCTGAGCATCGCCGAGACCCGGGTACCGGAGGCCAGGGTCGCCGAGATCCGGGACCGGCTGCAGCAGGTCATCGACGACCTCGGCGAGCAGGAGGCCGATTATGCGGGCGGCGTGCCCGTCAGCGCGCTGATTGCGTTCTACAGCCCGGCGGAGCCGGACGAGAGCTGATCGGGCTGCGTGTCACGCCCCTGGCTCCGGTACGTAATGCCGGCTCTGGTCGGCCGGGTCAATCCAGACCCTCATGATCTTCCCGCTGGACGGATCGCGGAACCGCTCCGGCGTCGGCACCCAGCCGGGGCCAGGCTCAGCCACCTGGGCATGCCGACGGCGCCCCGCCGGCTTCCCTCCCGGATGACGTCCCGGTGGGGGCAGGTCAAGGGGCGGCAGGCCGGCCACGGCCGACGCAGCCTGGTCGGAATACTCCGCGGCCAGCACCACGCCCACCCGCCGGCTGAATTCGTCCAGGTCAATCCGCCCCCGCGCAAAATGCTCGCGCAGCAGGCTCACGAGCCGGTCCCGATCGGCATCGCCGACCAGCGAGCGCGGCGGCTCAGGGGGCACGGCCGGCTCAGTTATGCCGTCGGCCGGACGATGACCGCCGTCCCGTAGGCAACGATCTCCGTGAGCTGCTGGCCAATCTCGGAGGAATCGAACCGCATCGCGACCACCGCGTTGGCGCCTGCCAGCCGGGCGTTCTCAATCATGCGATCCACCGCGTGCCGGCGGCTGTCCTCAAGCAGTTCCGTGTACTGCGTCACCTCGCCCTGGCGCATCGCCTTGAACCCGGCACCCATCGTCTTAGCGAACCCCATGCTCCGCACGACCAGCCCGAACGCCACTCCGAGGTCGCGCTCGATGGTCATGCCTGGCAACTCAAATGCGGTCGTGACCGGAAAGGCGCTGGCTGGAGAGTCTGTCATTCCAGACATCCTACGGAGCCGTCCCGGGCTAGTGCCCCGACCCAAGCAATCCACCGGGTGAGCGGCGCACGTCAACAAGGGCAGACAAGTCTTGGCTTCTGGAGGCGCTGCAGGTCGACAACGCCCGCGCTCATGGCTGGTGCTGGCAGGAGATCGCCTTCTTCCTGGGGGTCAGACCAGCCGGGCGAAGCGGCGCATCGAGGCTGCCATCCCCCAGCGGGCCACCGGTAGCAGCACCCACTGCCGCAGCGCCCTCGGCACTGGAAAGGGGAGCTGCAGCCGCTCGGTCCAGGAGAACTGGGTCACGCCCTCGGCGGCCGTCACTTCGAACAGCCCGAGCCCTCGCACGGTCCGGCCAGTGTGCCGGACAACGCAGCTATACGGCGGATCCCATTGGGTGATCACCATGGTGTCCTCGAACCCGACGGGACCGATGCCGGTCCTGGCCACGACCTCGGCACCGACCCCTTCGCCGCCGCGGACCCGTGTCCCCAGCATCCAGTCTTGCTGCCGCTGCCAATCCATGGCCAGTTGCCACACGCGTTCAGGCTCGGCCTGCACGAGCACGTGCGCGGTGACTTCCAGTCCTGGCGCCATATCACCACGGTAACCGTCGGCACCAGACCGGCGCTGGATGGGCCCGAAGGCCGCCCGCGGCTGAGCGGGTCCGCAACTCTGGCCACCAGACGGCCGGGACGCTGTGGGAGGCTGAGGACGTGACCCAGATCCTCCCCGATCCGGCCCTGGTCGTACTGGTCGGACCGGCGGGATCGGGGAAATCCACCTGGGCGGCCACCAGGTACCGCGCCCAGGAGGTGGTCTCATCCGATCAGTTGCGCGGCGTGGTGGGCAGCGGTGAATACGACCTCGATGCGTCGGCTGATGCGTTCGCGCTGCTCGACCAGATCGTCGCCGCGCGGCTGCGCCGCGGCCTGACGACTGTCGTCGACACGCTCGGCCTGGAGCCGAGCAGGCGGCGCGGCTACCTGGAGCTGGCCAGGCGCGCCGGGCTGCCTGCCGCGGCCGTACTAGCCGACGCAGATCCCGCCGAGATCCGGCGCCGCAACCGGGCGCGCACCAGGCCGGTGCCGGCCGCTGCCCACGAGGCGCAGTTGCGCAAGATGCGGACGGCGGTCCAGGAGATTCCTGGCGAGGGATGGGACGTCGTGGTCCGCGCCGGCGGCGCGCAGGCGGAACCGACGCATACGCCAGGCACCCGGCGGGCGGCGGCTGCGCAGCGCCGGGAGCCGGCCCGGATGGGCCTGGTGCTGCAGATTTCCCGATTTCCGTGGGGTGCGGACCCGCGCGGCTGGCTGACCGCAGTCGCCGGAGCCGCAGCCGAGGCAGGCCTTGAGGGCATCGCGCTGATGGATCATCTGATCCAGATCCCGCAAGTCGGCCGCGCCTGGGAACCGATCCCCGAGCCATGGGTCACGCTCGGGATGCTGGCCGGCCTGCCGGCCCATCTTCGTCTCGGGACACTGGTGAGCCCCGTCACGCTCCGCGCGCCCGGCGTGCTGGCCAAGACAGTAGCCACGCTCGACGCGCTCAGCGGGGGCCGGGCATTTTGCGGCATCGGCGCTGGCTGGTGGGCCCGCGAGCACGCCGCCTTTGGCCTGCCGTTCCCGCCAGCGGCGCAGCGGCTCGACCAGCTGGAGTCGGCAATCGAAACGCTCCGCGCCCTCTGGCAGCCGGGGACCGGGGCGTATCACGGAGAACGGGTGACGCTGCCCGAGACCACCTGCTATCCGCGCCCAGTGGGACCGGTCCCGATCATCGTCGGCGGCGCTGGCGAGCGGCGAACCCTGCGCATCGCGGCCCGGCTCGGCGACGGCTGCAACCTGCCAGCTGACCTGCCGGTCCTCGACCGGAAGCTGGCCATCTTGCGCTCGCACTGCGAGGCGGCCGGCCGGGACCCCGCACAGGTCCGCATCACCGTCCTCGACCTGCCGGTCATCGGCCGGGACCGCGAAGATGCCGGGTCGATCGTGGAGCACCTCCGGGGCCGTACCAGCGCGGCGGACTTCGCCCGGCGGCATCACGCGGGAACGGCCGATGATCACATCGGCCGCTACCGGATGCTCGCCGAGCGAGGCGTGGGCACCGTCTTCGTCGCACTGCCCGACCTCAGCGGACCCGACGACGTGCTGCGCCTGGCTCCGGTAGCCGCCGCGTTCGCCTGACAAGCCGCCCGGCAAACCCTTCCCTGGTGGCCGTCGCGGTCGCGTGACCGGCTAGCCGCGGACGAACCTGGCGACTACCTTTCCGGCCGCCTCGTGCGCGGTCATGCCTAGCGGGCCCCAGGTCATCCCGAAGGCGGTGCGGTCGACCACCAGGTCGGCCCGGAGGGTGACCGAGTTCTCGCCGGACTCATCCGCCTGCGCAGTGAAACTGACCGGCTGGCTCCGGCCGGCGGCTTCAAAGGTTCCCTTAGCGGCGATCTTGCCGTCAGCACCGGGCTTCGCCTCGGTCACGGTGAGCACGACCGAAGGATGGTTTTCGACGTCGAAGAAGTCCGCGGACCGCAGGTGCTTATCACGCCGGGGATTCTTGGTGGTGACCGAGCTCGCATCAATGGTCAGCTGGCCATTGATGGCACCAGTCGCGTCCACCGACCCGTCGCCTCCGATACGGTCGAACCAGCCCCGGACCGTCATCGCGCCCCAGAAATGCTTCACCCGGAACTCGGCAGTCGAGGCGGCCGGGTCCAGCACCCAGCGGCCCGACAGGGAGCCGCTCTGAAGCTTGGCAATAGCCGTCTGGGCATCAGTCATCGTCGTTTCCTTTCCAGGCCGGTGCGGCTCAGCGTGCACCGGCGCTCCGCTAGCTTATGACCGAGTTTATGACCGCACCCCCGAAAGGGACGCACGGGGCCCGGCCCGGCTCAGGGCGGCGTCAGCCGGGCGGCTTCGTCGCGGGACCAGAGGCTGGTCAGGCCCCGGAAGTGGGCGATGAACTGCTCGTGCTCGTGCGCCGGGTAGGTAGCGGCGACCGTATCGACGATCAGCCGGTCGAATTCCGGCCCGGTGGCCCAGTCGAGTACCCGGTGGTCGATATCGGGCAGCTGCTTCGCGCAGAACTCCTGATACTCTGCCACCGCGAAATAGGAGTCGGCCAGCTTCAGGTACCCGGCGAGCTTCTGCCCGTAGTCGAGGTCGTCGCGGTCGCTGATCTCGAAGTACGCGCGGGTATGCAGATCGGTCCCGGCCCGGCGCCCGGTGGCCAGGCAGAAGACCGTCCATTTCACCAGCGCGCGCATGGCCCAGGGGAAGTAATAGTGCAGCGACGTGACCGAAACATCGGGACAGGCGTTGGCGTAATCGATCGGAAAGACCTCATCGCCCTTGACGAGCATCTCGCAGGAGTTGAACTCCCAGCGGAAGAAGGCGTTGACGATCCGCGAGATGGCGATCGCCTCGGCGCCGGTAACAGGCTGGAGGAAGTTGTGCTGCACCCGGTAGCGCTCGTGCATCGGCGCGTCCGGGTCGAACTTCATCACCATCGTCTCTGCCCCGATCGACAGGGCCCTGGCGAAGACGTCGTAGTCCTTGACGGCCGCCTGCAGGTGCATGAGCATCCCGCCGGATGAGTCGTAGGCGCGGCGCAGGTCCTCGGCATTGTTGACCCGGGAGACCCCGCGCCAGCCGCCCCCGTCAAACGGCTTCATGTACATCGGGTAGCCGACCTGCGCGGCCACCTCGTCCAGGTCGAAGGACTTGTTGTAGCGCTGCGAGGTGTAGGCGTACCTCGCGTTGTCCAGCGGATTCTTGTAGGGCACCAGCACCGTTTCCGGGATCTTCAGGCCCAGCCGCAGCATCGCGCAATACGCCGCGTGCTTCTCCATCGCCTGGAAGCTGAACGGGGAGTTGAGCAAGTAGACCTCGTCCATCAGCGCGACCTTCTTGAGCCATTCGCGCGGGTGGTAATACCAGTAGGCAAGCCGGTCGATGACCAGGTCAGCGCGGGGCTTCGAGCGCAGGAAGAACGGCTCGATGGTCAGCCGCTCCGTGCCGAAAACGTGCCGCCTGCCCCCGGCGTCGGTGACCGGACCGAGGCTGGCCAGCAGGTACTCGAACGCGCGGGGCCAGTCGTCCTCGGTCCCGAGCAGCAGCCCCACCAGATGCCGGACTTCGTCATCCACAGCGTCTCCCCTTTCTCGGCAGCACCGTCATCTCAGCAGAACCGTGGCAGATGGTGCGCCAGCTGGCGGCACCACCATGGCCAGTCATGCGCCACGTCGTGGCCCCACAGGTCGAGTTCACACCGGATTCCCTTACCCTGCAGGAGCGCCGCAAGCCGGCGCGACGATGGCAGTGCGCCTGTCGGGTGCGTCTCCCAGGCCCCCTGGCCGACCACGAGCAAGATCGAAACCCGCGACCGCAGCCAGTCCAGATGGCCGCCGCCGGCATTGGCCACGTAGTCGACCGGGTTGTTGAAGTAGGCGGCGTCGCCGCGCTCGCCCCAGGCGCGCCAGCTGGACGGCTCATAGTTGCCCGACAGGCCGATCGCAAGGGGGAACAGGTCAGCGCGCTTCAGCGCGAAGTTCACCGCGTGGTAGGCACCGAGGCTGCAGCCGGTGGTGATGATCTCGGCCGGGCCGCCGCAGTCAGCACTGATGAACGGCACGACGCTGTCAGCGATCCAGGATTCATAGTGGCCGTGGCGCCGGGCGCGCTCCTCCAGCGGCAGGTCATACCTGGCCCATGAGCCCCCGTCGAAAGAGTCGACGCAGTACAGCTTGACCCGGCCAGCATCGATCAGGGGGGCGATCGCGGCCACGATGCCGTTGCGCTCAAAGTCGCCTGCGCCGCCCTGTTCGGCGGGGAAGGCGAGCAACGGGCGTCCCCAATGGCCATAGCACGCGACATTGCCCGCCAGCCCGGTCACGGCGGAGCTGATCTCACGATATTCGCGCCGCACTGGCTCCTCCTCGCGGGCTGCCCAGGCCCCAGACCCGGGACAGCAGGGCGGCCAGCTGCGGATCGAACGCGTCTCGCCAGCCCGTGAAGGTGTGCGCGTCCGGCACCTCGGTGAGTTCCACGTGGTGGCCCAGCCGGGCCAGCGTCGCCGCCATCAGCCTGTTGTTGGCCAGGTTCTCTTCGGCAAGCCCGCAGGTCATCCCGATATCAAGGGGCACTGCAGCAGCCGGCGCGCGGCTGAGCCGCGCGACGAAGGACGTAACGGCCCTGAATCCGGCAAACGATCGCTCCTGCGCATCGGTGGCGCCGGTGAAGAAGCTGCCCGACTGGAGGAACAGCGCCCCGAAGGCGGCCGGCGCGCTGACGGCAGCGTGCAGCGCTGCCAGCGCACCGAGGCTGACGCCGGCCAGCGTGACCGGCCCCGCAACCGCCGCGGCCTCCCGCAGCCCGGGCATGACGACGCTGGTCAGCGCGTGGCCGTAGGCGTGATTGGCCGCATACCAGCGGTTGCGGTCACCTGGCCCGAGCAGCGCGACCCGGTGGGCGGGCAGCGCGCCAGCGCCGATCAGCGCCGCGCTGAACCGGGTGACCGACGCGAGCTGATCGAGCTCGGGACCGTCATGCAGCACGAGCAGCGGCAGCGCGGCGCCGTCATCGGCGTCATCAGGCGACCAGATCGTCACCGGCACGGCCGGCTGCAGGTTCGGTGCCCGGATCGTCAGCGAGACCGACCGGCCGGGCGCGGCCGGGGCAGCCAGCCAGGCTGGTTCGCGGTAGCCGGGAAACGCGATAACCGAGTGATCGCCGAACGGGGTCGGGGTCCGGGCCTCATTCGTCGGGTCGCAGATCATTCCCCGCGTGCCGTCGCCATTCTTGACGGCGAACAGGTACTCAAGCCGCTGCACCGGCGGCCGGTCAACGCGCAGCTCCCAGCCGCCGGCCGCGCGGCGCATCGCCGGGGCTTCGCCATGATGGCTGAGGTCCAGCCATACCCGCGCCGCAGCAACAGGGCCGGCCTCATCGGGCAGCCGGAAGGTCACGTCCGCCGCCGTCACCTGCGTGCGAAAGGCCGCCGCCTGACCGCTCATGGCTGGGAATCTATCGCCCGCCGCCGCTGCCGTCAGGACACGATGTCCTTGGCGGCGAACCGGCGGAACGCCAGCGCGAACAGGATCAGCGCGTACGACACCGACACGGCTGCCCCCTCGATCATGCCGGCCCAGGTGACCTGCGGCGCGACGGCGTCCAGCCAGGCGAACTGCCAGTGGCTCGGCAGGATCTCCCGCCACGATCCGAGCGCGGTCACCGCGTCGAGGATGTTGCTGACAATTATCAGGCCGACGGCACCGCCGACCGCGCCGAGCGGTGAGTCAGTTGACACCGACAGCAGGAACGCCAGGGCTGCCACCACCAGCTCGGTGGTGAGCACGTATCCCAGGACGATCGCGAGCCGGCCGGCGGCGGCCCCGGTGGCCAGCTGGACACCGGTGGGCGGCAGCCGCAGCGGGTGCCAGCCGAAGACCAGCGTTCCCGCCACCAGGGCCATGAGCGGCAGGCTCAGGACCGCGACGGTGGAGTAGGCCAGCGCGACGGCCAGCTTCTGCCGGAGCAGCCTGGCCCGAGGTACCGGTGCGGCGAGCAGGTACCGCAGCGACGACCAGCTGGCCTCGGTGGCGACCGTGTCGCCGCAGAACAGCGCGACCGCGACCACGAGCAGGAAGCCAGCCGACACGAAGACGCTGAAGACGGCGAAGTTGAGGCCGCCCAGGGTGGCGACGTCGACCAGGCCGGGTGCCCCGCTGCCGGGTGCCGCCGGGCCACTGATCTCAAAGGCGGCGACCAGGATCCACGGCAGTACCAGCAAGATGAGGAACGCGATCATGGTCCGGCGGCGGCGCAGCTGGCGGACCGTCTCCACCGCGAGGGGCAGGGTGTGCCGCGGGTTGTAGCCGGGAGCGCTCTCGCGGGTCGTCATCGGGCCCCCTCGGGGTCAGGAGCGGGCGCCGGGCGGCCGCCCGGCCCCGGGCCGCCGTCAGCCAGCTGGCCGCCGCCTGGATCGCCGATCAGCGCGAGGAAGGCATCTTCCAGGCGACGGCCCCGCGTCACCTGCTCGACGGGCACCCCGGCCCGGACCAGCGCCGCCACCACTACCGAGGCAGCCAGCCCGTCTGGGTGCACAAGTACGCCATCGCCGACCGCCTCGGCGCGCTCGATTCCGGGCAGGCGCTGCAGCACGGAGACCGCGCGCTGCGCCTCGCTGGTTCCGATGACAAGCGCCGCTCCCGTTCCGACGATCTCGCCCACCGGCCCGGCCGCGAGGCGGCGGCCCAGGTGCATCACCACCACGTGCGTGCAGGTCTGCTCAACCTCGGCGAGCATGTGACTGGACAGGATCACGGTCCGGCCGCCGGCAGCGTACCCGAGGAGCACGTCACGCATGTGCCTGATCTGCGCTGGATCCAGCCCGTTCATCGGCTCATCGAGCACCAGCAGGTCCGGCAGGCCGAGCATCGCCTGGGCAATGGCCAGCCGCTGGCACATGCCGCGCGAGTAGGTGCGCACCTTCCTGTCGATGGCCGCGCCCAGGCCCGCGACCTCGAGCACCTGGCCGAGCTGGGAGTCGGCGGGAGGCCGGCCGGCGGACCGCCAGTACAGCTCCAGGTTGGCCCGGCCGGACAGGTGCGGCAGGAAGCCCGGTCCTTCCACGAACGCGCCGAGCCGGGACAGCGCGGGCGACCCGGAATGGACCCGCCTGCCGAAGATCGTGATCGTGCCGGCGTCCGGCTGCAGCAGCCCCATCAGGATGCGCAGCGTTGAGGTCTTCCCGGCCCCGTTGGGCCCGAGCAGCCCGAGGATCTGGCCGCGCTCGACCCGCAAGGACATGTCGTCGACCGCCAGCTGGCCATCGTGGTAGCGCTTGGTGAGCCCGGTGATCTCCAGCGGGACCTCCGCCAGGCCCGGCACCAGGATGTCCCGGTGGCGGCGGCGGCCGGCCAGCAGGATCGCCGCCGCTATGCCGAGAGCGGCAGCCGGAGCTGCCCAGGTCCACCAGGGAACGCCGCCGTTAATGATCTGCAGGGCGGGATCAGACGGCACCGACAGCCCGCCACCGCCGGCCATGGTCACCTGGTAGGTGGCCGGGACCGGCGACGTGGCGTAGGCGAAGTCGGTCGTGGTCAGCACCAGCCGGAGCCGGTGCCCGGCGGCGAAGTCATAGTCGATCGCCGGAAGCTGGACCGTCACCACCCGGCCCGCTGTCCCGGCACTGACCCGGAGCGGCGCGGCGAGCTGATCAGGCAGTGTGGTGTTGCCGGCCTGGTCGACGTCGTAGACCTTGACGAAGAGGGTGACCTGCGCAGCGCCGCTGACCCGGATGTGCACCGCCGGAGCGCCGGTGACCTGGAGCGGGCTGCTCAGCGGCGCCGAGACGAAAGCCGCGCTCTGGCCGGGCATGTCGAAGGACAGGCCGCCGTCCGCTGAGCCACCAGACGACCCGCTCCCGGCCGCCGCGGCGAGCGAGGAAAGCCCGGGGAAGACCGACACCGACGGCGGCGCGCCGCCCGGCGGGTTCGCGATCGCCCGCGACGGCCCGGTCAAGGGCACCACAGTCCGCCGGGTGCCGGACAGGCCCGGGTAGCCGGAGGCAGTAGCGATGCCGAGGATCTCCTGGCTGGTGGACGGGTCGAAGCCCAGATCCCGGCTGACGGCGAAGCCTGGCTGACCGGTAGCAAGGCGGCTGCCGCCCGGGCTGCCAGGCCGGAATGGCAGCCGGGCGGGCTTCAGCCAGCGGTCGAACCAGGCCACCGTCAGCGCGCTGACCCGGCTGGTCTCCTGGTCGCCGCCGTCGTGACCGCCGGCGAACCACACCATGTCCACGGGAGCTCCGTCACGCCGGATCGCGGAGTAGTTGGCGCTGGCCTGGTCGAGGCCGAACAGGGAGTCGTTCTCGCCCTGGATCAGCAGGGTGGGCACATCGATCCGGCTGGCCACGCTCGCCGGGCTCGATCGGGTCAGCAGCGCGATCGCCTGCGGGGTCGGCCGGCCCAGCGTCGCGACCTGCTGGTAGATGGCGCAGATGCTGGGCAGGAAGCGCCCGCACTGCGGCGGCCCGCTAGCTCGGGCGGCGGGGCCGAAGCCCGCTGATCCCTGAGTGAACAGCAGCCCGGCCCACTGTTTCTTGAAGACCCCGCCGGCCGGCCCGCCGCCTGCCGCGTTGGGGAACAGCGCGGTTGCCAGGTTGTTCCAGGTGATCTCGGGGACGATGGCATCGATCCGGTGATCGTAGGCGGCCGCGAGCAGGGCGATCCCGCCGCCATAGGACGCCCCGGCGATCCCGACCCGCGGATCGCCCGGATGGTCGGTCAGTACCCGGGGCTGGCGGGCCAGCCAGGTGACAAGCTGCTCGACGTCCTTGACCTCATAGTCAGGAGAGTCCAGCGCGATCTGGCCCGTGGAAGCCCCGAAGCCGCGCGCTGACCAGGTCAGGACGGCGAAACCGGCGCTGGCAAGCTGCTCGGCCTCCGGCGCAGTCGCCGCCTTGGTCTCGCCGAAACCGTGTGCGAGCAGGATGGCCGGGACCTTGCTGTCGCCGGGCGGGGTGAACAAGGTCGCATCGAGCAACACGTGATCATCGTTATGCGGGCCGTCAATCACTGGTATCAGTACGTTAAGCGAGCTGACTGGCCCGGGCCTGCTGACGGTGACGCCGATCACCACGGCACACGCGATGAGCGTCGCGGCAGCCGCCAGCCCTGCCACGGTGCGCCCCCGGGGACGCCGGCCCGGACTCATGACTGGACCGTAGCAACGCCGCGCCACCAGCCGGGACGCCCGGCAGGCCGCCGCGCCTCGCTGGTCAGCCTGCGCCGGCCAGGACGTCGTCGAGCTGGCTGCTGTACAGCTCCTGGTAGAGCCCGCCGCGGGCCAGCAGGTCAGCGTGGCTGCCCTGGTCCGCGATCCGGCCCGCTGCCATGACCGCGATGAGGTCGGCATGCCGGAGGGTGGACAGCCGGTGCGCGATGACGAAGCTGGTCCGGCCGCGCCGCAGCCGGGCCATCGACTCCTGGATCGCCGCCTCGGTCCGGGTGTCGACGTGACTCGTTGCCTCATCGAGGATCAGGATGGCGGGGTCGGCGATGAAAGCCCTGGCGATCGTGAGCAGCTGCCGCTGGCCCGAGGAGATGGTGGCCGCTCCCCCGTCGGCCAGGAGCGTGTCGTAGCCGTCCGGCAGCGCGGTGATGAAGCGGTCGGCATGTGCCGCGGCGGCTGCCGCGGTGATCTCGGCGTTGCTCGCGCCCGGCTTACCGTAGCCGATGTTGTCCCTGATCGTTCCGGTGAACAGCCAGGTGTCCTGGAGCACAATGCCGAAGCAGCCGCGGACCTCGTCGCGGGTCAGGTCGCGGTAGTCGGTGCCGTCGATCAGGATGCGGCCGCCGTCGATCTCGTAGAAGCGCATGAGCAGGTTCACGATGGTCGTCTTGCCCGCGCCCGTCGGGCCGACGATCGCCACGGTCTGGCCTGGCTCGGCGGTGAGGCTGACGTCCTCGATCAGCGGCGTTCCCGGCAGGTAGCGGAACGACACGTGATCGAGCGTGACCTGTCCGGCAGCCGGCCCTCCCGGGGGGCCGGCGTCCGCCCGGGGCCCCAGCGGTCCGGCGGCGGCCGGGCGCGGCAGCCGGGGGCAGCGCGGCAGGCCACGCAGGCCGGGTACCGGCACGTCGCCGGGCTGGTCAGGCACGTCGAGGAAAGCGAAGACCCGCTCCGCGGAGGCGAGTCCCGACTGCAGCAGGTTCAGCTGGCTGGCGATCTGGTTGAGCGGCATCGTGAACTGGCGCGAATAGTGGACGAACGCCTGCATCTCCCCGAGCGTCATCGTCCCCGTTACGACGCGGTACCCGCCGAATACCGCGATCACCACGTAGTTCAGGTTCGCCAGGAACTGCATCGCGGGCTGGATGATCCCGGATAGGAACTGGGCGCCGAAGGTCGCCTGGTAGAGCTGCTGATTCTGCCGGTCGAACTCGCTGAGCACGGCGTCCTGCGTGCCGAAGGCCTGGATCAGGGCGTGCCCGGAGTGCGCCTGCTCGACATGACCCGACAGGCTCCCGGCCCAGTCCCACTGATCAGCGAAGTTTGCCTGCGAGCGCCTGGCGACCCGGAGCGTGAGCATGACCGTGAGCGGGATCATCAGGACTGATGCCGCTGCGAGCAGGGCCGAGATCCAGAACATCATGGTCACGGCGCCGATGATCGTCAGCAGCGAGGACAGCAGCTGGCTGAGGCCCTGCTGCAGCGTCGTGCTCAGGTTGTCGATGTCGCCGGTGACCCGGCTGAGGATGTCGCCGTGCGAATGGCCGTCGAAGTAGCGCAGCGGCAGCTGGGCGAGCTTGGCCTCCACATCCCGGCGCAGCCGGTGGATGGCACGCTGCGCCACGCCCGCCGTCAGGTAGCCCTGCGCCCAGCCGAAGGCGGCCGCGGCCAGGCAGCAGAGCGCCGCGGCGCCGAGCACCTGGCCGAGCGCCGCGAGGTCCGCGCCGTGGCCGGGGACCACGTTCATCCCCGACACCATCCGCGCGAAGGGGGCCCGGCCGCCGGCCCGCAGCACGGCGAGTGCCTGCTGCTTGGACATCCCGGCAGGCAGGTGCCTGCCGATGACGCCGTTGAAGACGATGTCTGTCGCGTGCCCGAGCAGCCCGGGGCCGGCCACCGTCGCCGCGGCCGCGCTGACCCCGAGGACAGCGATGATCAGGATGCGGCTTCGTTCGGGGCGCAACAGGGCCAGCAGCCGCGTCACGGTGCCGCCGGCATCCCGGGCCCGTTCCGGGCGGAGGCCCTGGCCATGGCCGGGAACGAAGCCGCGGTCCAGCAGCCGGCCGGCGGCCGGCCGCGTCATCATGCCATCGCTCCGTGGCCGAGCTGGGAGCTGACGATCTCGCGGTAGGTGGCGCAGCTGGCCAGCAGCTCCCGGTGACGGCCGGCCCCGGCGATACGCCCGTCGTCCAGGACAACGATCTCATCGGCATCGGCGACGGTGCTCACCCGCTGCGCGGCGATGACCACGGTGGCGCCTGCCGCGGCGGCCTTCAGCGCGGCGCGCAGCCGGGCATCGGTCGCCCCGTCTAAGGCGGCGAAGCAGTCGTCGAAGAGGTAGATCAGCGGGCTCTTAAGCACCGCCCGGGCGATCGCCAGCCGCTGCCGCTGGCCGCCGGCCAGATTGGCGCCCCCCCTGCCGATGGCGGCGTCGAGCTGGCCGGGAAGTCCCGCCACGAAGTCACTGGCCTGGGCGGTCCGCAGGACCTGCCAGAGCTCGGCGTCGGTCGCGTCGGCCTTGCCGAACCGCAGGTTGGCGGCGACGGTGCCGCTGAACAGGAACGCGTCCTGCGGGACGAGCCCGATGACAGCTCGCAGCCGCTGCGGATCCTGGAACCGGACACCGACGCCGTCGACGGCGACCTCGCCCGCGGTCGCGTCTTGCAGCCTGGGGATGAGGCCGAGCAGGGTCGTCTTCCCGCTTCCGGTGCCCCCGATGATCGCGGTGGTCGCGCCGGGCTTCACTGCGATCGTCAGGTCGCTGAGAACCGGCCGGGCGCTGCCCGGGTACCGGAAACTGACCTCGCGGAACTCCACGGCGCCGGTCCTGACCTCGGGTGCCACCGGATGGCGGGGGGCGGTGACCGAAGGGATCATGGTGATGACCTGATGGATCCGCTCGGCGCTGGCCATCGCGCGCGGTGCCAGCATCACCATGGTGACCGCCATCATCACCGACATCAGGATCTGCAGGATGTAGCTGACGAACGCGGTGAGTGCCCCGATGGGCAGGCTGCCGTGGCCGACCAGCCGGCCGCCGAACCACAACACGGCGACGCTGGCGAGATTCAGGATGACGGTCAGCCCGGGCATCGCCAGGACGAAGATCCGGTTCACTCGCAGCGCGAGGGCGGTGAGATCCGCGTTGGCGGCGCCGAAGCGCTGGCTTTCGGCCTGCGTCCGGGTGAAGGCCCTGATGACACGCACCCCGGTGATCTGCTCGCGGAGCACCTGGTTGATCCGGTCAATGCCGGACTGCATAGCGCGGAACAGCGGGATCGCCGTGGTCAGCAGCACGCCAGCGACTGCCGTCATCACCGGAATGGCCACGATGAGCAGCGCGGACAGGGCCACGTCCACGCCCAGCGCCATGATCAGCCCGCCCACGCAGATGATCGGGGCAATCACCATAAGGGTCAGCGCCATCTGCAAGAACAGCTGGATCTGCTGGACATCGTTGGTATTGCGGGTGATCAGGGAGGAGGCGCCGAATCGGTGCAGGTCGGCTAAGGAGAATGCCTGGACTCGGGCGAAGACCGCGGCCCGCAGGTCCCTGCCAACCGCTGCCGAGGTACGCGATGCCCAGTAAAGAGCAACAACGGCTATAACGCATTGCGCGACCGTGACGGACAGCATGATACTGCCCAGCGCCCAGATATGACGGCCGTCCCCGCTGGCGATGCCATTGTCGATGAGCTCGGCGTTGATGCGGGGCAGGTAGAGGTTGCCCGCCCCCTGGATCGCGAACAGCATCCCGACAAAGACCATCCGGCCGGAGTACGGGCGCAGGTAAGGCCGGAGCAGCCGGGTCAGCGTGCCGCGCCGCGCGTGCGCGCGTAACCTCCGTCGGTGCGCGGTGCTGGCCGCGCGCTGCGCGGCACCTGTTGCGGCCGTCACCGGTCGCTCGGGCAGTCCGCCGCCCCGGACACGGTCCCCACGCGGGCAAGAATGCAACTGGATCAAGGCTGCTGTCTAGTGCCTGACGTCCCGAATCGGCTGCGCCCGGCCTCGGGCATTGGGGGGCAGCGGTTTGCGCGAGCCGCGCAAAATGGGACGTTCTTCCTTGGCCTTCGCCTCTACCGTGCCCAACTGGCCTGCGGAAACGTACTAAATGAGGGGGTTGCCTGCGGACCTGTCGCACGACCGCTCGCCCGACTGCCCACGGTGACCGACTCATGGCACTGCGGGATCCCCGCCGGTCATCAGTGCGGGTCACCGTTGCGATGAAGGAGCAGCCATGAGGTATGAAGAGCCCGGGAGGGCGGGCAGCATCGTGGCCGTCGAGTCACACTACGAGAACTTCGTCGGCGGCAAGTGGCTACCGCCGGCCGCCGGCACCTACCGGGTCAACCTGTCACCTGCGACAGCGCGGCCGATCTGCAGGGTGCCTGAGTCCACCGCTCAGGACATCGAGATGGCGCTGGACGCCGCGCATTGCGCCGCGCCCGAGTGGGGCGAGGCATCGCCCGCCGCGCGCGCCGAGGTGCTCAACGCGGTCGCCGATGCCATCGACGCCAACCGTGAGATGCTCGCGGTGACCGAGAGCTGGGAGAACGGCAAGCCGGTGCGGGAGACGCTGGCAGCCGACATCCCGCTGGCCGCTGACCACTTCCGCTACTTCGCGGCCGCGGCGCGGTCAATGGACAGCACGACCACCGAGATCGACGCGAAGACCATCGCCTACCACTTCCACGAGCCGCTGGGCGTCGTGGGCCAGATCATCCCGTTCAACTTCCCGTTGCTGATGGCAGCGTGGAAGCTGGCGCCCGCGCTCGCGGCGGGCAATGCCTCTGTCATCAAGCCGGCTTCGCCGACCCCCTGGTCGATCCTGAAGCTGGCTGAGGTGATCGGCGACATCTTGCCCCCGGGCATCCTTAACATCGTTAATGGTCCAGGCGCAGGGATCGGCAAGGCGCTGGCCGCCAGCCCGCGGATCGCGAAGGTCGCCTTCACCGGCGAGACCGTGACCGGCCGGATGATCATGCAGTACGCGGCGCAGAACATCATCCCGGTGACGCTGGAGCTCGGCGGGAAGTCGCCGAACATCTTCTTCTCCGACGTGATGGCCTGCGACGACGAATTCCTCGACAAGGCAGTTGAGGGCCTGGTGCTGTACGCGTTCAACAAGGGCGAGGTCTGCACCTGCCCGTCCAGGGCGCTGATCCAGGAGGACATCTACGACGAGTTCATGGCCAGATGCCTGGACCGGATCGGCCGGATCCGCCAGGGCAACCCGCTGGACACCGGCACCATGATCGGCCCGCAGGTCTCCGCCCAGCAGCTCGAGAAGATCACCCGCTACGTGAAGATAGGGCTGGATGAAGGAGCCCAGTGCCTGATCGGCGGCCACCAGGCGAAGATGACCGGCGAGTTCGCCGACGGCTACTTCTTCGAGCCGACCGTGCTGAAGGGCAACAACAAGATGCGGGTCTTCCAGGAGGAGATCTTCGGTCCGGTGCTCGCGGTCACTACCTTCACCGACGAGGCTGCTGCCCTGGCCATCGCCAACGACACCCCCTATGGCCTCGGGGCCGGCGTGTGGACCCGCGACGGCAGCCGTGCCTACCGGATGGGCCGCGCCATCAAGGCAGGCCGCGTCTGGACCAACTGCTACCACCAGTACCCGGCAGGGGCTGCGTTCGGCGGTTACAAGGTCTCGGGCATCGGCCGGGAGAACCACAAGATGATGCTCGAGCACTACAGCCAGACAAAGAACCTGCTCGTCAGCTACGACCCGGCTCCTATGGGCCTGTTCTGAGCGAGCAGACATGACGGGGCAGCAGGCGAATTCGCCAGTGACCGCCACTGCGGCGGCGCGGCAGGCCATCACTGGCCTGATCGCCCGCCGGGGCCCGGTCATGTTCGTCCAGTCCGGCGGGCGGCGCGGCGGAAGCGCGGCGATGTGCTTCCCAGCGGGAGAGTTCATCACCGGAACCGGTGACATCATGCTCGGCGAGGTCGCTGGCTGCCCGTTCTGGATGGACGCCCAGCTCTACGACGCCTGGGGGCGCCCGCAGCTGATCCTCGATGTCGAGCCCGGCTTTCCGGCGGGATTCTCGCTCGGCGCCGGGCCCGACAGGCACTTCGTGACCCGCACCGGCCGGTCTGGCCCGCACTGACCTGCCGGGCCTGCGGGCCTGCCGGGCCTGCGGGCCTGCCGGGCCTGCGGGCCTGCCGGGCGACGAATTGGCCGGCTCATCCCGGTCTGCTCGCTAGGTGAGCAGGCCCGGGCGTGCGTACGCTCTGGCCATGTCCGGGGAGATCGTCGGACGTGACGCCGAGTTGCGGACCTTGGGAGCCTTTCTCGACGGCCTGGTGGCGGCGCCCGGTGCGCTGGTCCTTGCCGGGCCGGCCGGGCGGGCACGACAACCCTGCTCCGCGCGGGCGCCGCGCTCGCGGCGGCGCGCGGATTCATGGTGCTGGAGACAATGCCGGCCCAAAGCGATCAGCGGCTCGCCTTCGCCGGGCTCTCCGACCTGGTCGAGCCGTTCCGGGCGGGCGCCCGCCCGGCTCGGATCAGCTCACTGTCACCGAACTGCGGGTCGCCGAACTCGTGGTGCGCGGGATGTCCAACCGGCAGGTGGCTGCCGAGTTGTTCGTGAGCGTCCGCGCCGTCGAGTCAACTCTTACCAGGGCCTACGCCAAGCTGGGCTGCCGATCGCGCACCGAACTCGCCGCCCGCCTGCTCGCCCGGCCGCACTGCCGCACTGACCCGCTTGCCGTCGGGCACCTGCGGCCCGGTGTCCGCTCACCGCGAACGACCACCGGAAACAAAACTGGGCCGCGCCTTGCTTGAACCTTGAACAGTTGTAATTAAGTAAGGCAACCAGGGAAGTGACCCACATGAGTGAAACCCTCTCGCTGCCGGTCCTACCGCTCGACGACACCGTGGTGCTGCCCACCATGGTCGTGCCCGTCGACATCTCCGGTGCAGAGGTCCGCGCGTCCATCGAGGCGGCCCAGCTGTCCGGCGGTCCCGGCAAGTCCGAGGCCACGCCGCAGGTGCTGCTCGTGCCACGGCTGGACGGTAAGTACTCCTCGATCGGCACGCTCGGAGACGTGGAGCAGATCGGCCGGCTGCCCAGCGGCGAGCCCGCCGCGGTGATCCGCGGCCTGGCGCGCGTCCGGATCGGCACCGGGACAGTCGGGCCAGGCGCCGCCCTGTGGGTCGAGGGAACGGTGCAGGACGAGCCTGCGGCCAGCCCGCGCGGCCACGAACTGGCCCGCGAGTACCGCGGGCTGGCCACGGCGATCCTGCAGAAGCGCGGCGCCTGGCAGGTCGTCGACGTCCTGCAGCGCCTCACCGAGCCGTCGGCCCTTGCCGACAGCGCCGGGTACGCGGCCTACCTGACCCTGCAGCAGCGCAAGGAACTGCTGGAGACGATCGATCCGGAGCAGCGGCTTGAGCTGCTCACTGGCTGGGCCCGGGACCACCTCGCCGAGCTGGATGTCGCCGAGACCATCCATAACGATGTCCGCGAGGGCATGGAGCGCCAGCAGCGTGAATTCCTGCTCCGCCAGCAGCTCGCCGCCATCCGCAAGGAGCTGGCCGAGCTGGACGGCCAGCCCGCGTCCGAGGAGCAGGATTACCGGGCCCGGATCGAGGCGGCCGGCCTGCCGGAGAAGGTGGCCGAAGCGGCGCTGCGCGAGGCGGCCAAGCTGGAGCGGTCCTCGGACGCCTCGCCTGAGGCGAGCTGGATCAGGACCTGGCTGGACACGGTGCTGGAGATCCCGTGGAATGAGCGGACCGACGACTCCTACGACATCGGCGGCAGCCGCGCCATTCTCGACGCTGACCACGCGGGGCTGACCGACGTCAAGGACCGGATCATCGAGTACCTGGCGGTGCGCAAGCGGCGCGAGGACAAGGGCCTGACCCTGGTCGGCGGCCGCCGCAGCGGCGCGGTGCTGGCCCTGACCGGGCCGCCCGGCGTCGGCAAGACCTCGCTCGGCGAGTCGGTGGCCCGCGCCATGGGCCGCAAGTTCGCCAGGGTGGCGCTCGGCGGCGTCCGCGACGAGGCCGAGATCCGCGGTCACCGGCGTACCTACGTGGGCGCGCTTCCCGGCCGCATCGTGCGGGCCATCCGCGAGGCGGGCACCATGAACCCGGTGATCCTGCTGGACGAGGTCGACAAGCTGGGCGCGGACTACCGCGGCGACCCCACCGCGGCACTGCTCGAGGTGCTCGATCCCGCGCAGAACCACACCTTCCGCGATCACTACCTTGAGGTCGAGCTCGACCTGTCCGACGTGCTGTTCATCGCGACGGCCAACGTCGCGGAGGCGATCCCCGATCCGCTGCTCGACCGGATGGAGGTCGTCAGCCTCGACGGCTACACCGAGGACGAGAAGGTGACCATCGCGGCAGGCCACCTGCTGCCACGGCAGCTGGAGCGGGCCGGGCTTGACGCCTCCGACGTGACCGTCACCCACGGCGCGCTGCGGCGGCTGAGCGCCGAGTACACCCGCGAGGCCGGGGTGCGCGCGCTGGAACGAGCCATCGCCCGGATCCTGCGGAAGATCGCCGCGCAGCTCGCGGCCGGGCGGGCCGAACTCCCGGTCACGGTCGGGCCAGACGACCTGCACGGGTACCTGGGCCATCCGCGGCACACCCCCGAGTCGGCCGACCGGACGGCGGTGCCCGGCGTGGCAACCGGCCTTGCGGTCACCGGGGCAGGCGGCGACGTGCTCTTCATCGAGGCATCGCTGGCCGACGCGGAGACCGGCAGCACCGGGGTCACGCTCACCGGCCAGCTAGGCGAGGTGATGAAGGAGTCCGCCCAGATCGCCCTGTCCTACCTGCGCTCGCACGGCGCCGAGCTCGAGCTGCCCGTCGGCGACCTGAAGGACCGCGGCGTGCACGTGCACGTGCCGGCCGGGGCGGTGCCGAAGGACGGGCCGAGCGCCGGGATCACGATGACCACGGCCCTGGCATCGCTCCTGTCCGGACGGCTGGTCCGCTCGGACGTGGCGATGACCGGCGAGGTCTCGCTGACCGGGCGCGTCCTGCCAATCGGCGGCCTGAAGCAGAAGCTGCTCGCCGCGCACCGGGCCGGGATCACCACCGTGCTGATCCCCGCGCGCAACGAGCCTGACCTCGAGGACGTGCCGGACAGCGTGCTGGCGGAGCTGGAAATCCATCCGGTCAGTGACGTGCGCGAGGTCCTGGACATCGCCCTCGAGCCCGCGGCCTCCCGGTCGGTCATGGCCGCCTGAGCAGCACGCCTTCTCGTGCTACCGGGTCCTCCCGGCGGGCTACCGGGTCCGGCCGGCGGCCGCCAGGTGGCTGATGAACCAGTCGCGGGCCAGCTCCGCGACGGCAGGCAGCGCGCCGGGCTCCTCGAACAGGTGCGTGGCGCCGGGGATGACGGCGAGCTTGCTGTCGCACCGCAGTTCTTGCTGGGCACGCGCATTGAGGCTGAGCACCGGCTCGTCGGCGCCGCCGACGATCAGCAAGGTCGGCGCGCGGACCAGCGCGAGGCGCGGCGCCGCCAGATCGGGCCTGCCGCCCCTGGACACCACCGCGGCCACGTCGCTGTCCGGCTCGGCGGCAGCCCACAACGCGGCCGCCGCGCCGGTGCTGGCACCGAAGTAGCAGATCCTGGCGTGCTGACTGCCCAGCTCCCTGGTGACATCGAGCAGGCGCGCAGCCAGTAGCTCGATGTCGAAGACATTCCCCCGGTCGAGTTCCTCGTCGGGCGTGAGCAAATCGAACAGCAGCGTGCCGAGGCCGGCGCTGTTCAGCGCGCCGGCGACCGCACGGTTGCGCGGGCTGTGCCGGCTGCTGCCGCTGCCGTGCACGAACAGCACCAGGCCAGCCGCCTGGGCCGGCACGGTGAGGTGGCCCGCGAGCTCCGCGGACCCGGTGCGCAGGGCGACGTCTTCGTCGACGCCGGCCGGGCCAGCTGCCGCGCGGGCCGCAGCGCCGCCGCCCGCCGCTCCGGAATCCGGTCCCGGGCCCGCAGCAGCCGCGGCATGGTAAGCCGCCGCGTCCGCCAGCAGGTTGATGACCTCCTCATCCGAGGTCTGCGAGAAGTCCTCGTACCATTCGCCGATCGCCATCAGCGACCGCGGCTCGGTCAGGCAGATCACCTCATCGGCGTCGCTGCGCAGGCTCGCGATCGCCTCGGTATGCCCGACCGGCACGGCCAGGATGACCTTGGCGGCCCCATGGGCCCGGGCGACCCGGCATGCGGCACGTGCTGTCGCGCCGGTCGCGATGCCATCGTCGACTACGATCACCGTGCGGCCGGTGATCGGCAGTGGCAGCCGCCCGGCCCGGTACCGTACCGCACGCCGTTCCAGTTCGGCCCGCTCCCGTGCCTCGATCGCGGCCAGCTCCGGCTGGCTCACCCCCGCCATCGCGACCACCTCGGCATTGATGATCCGCACCCCGCCCTCGCCCAGGGCGCCCATCGCGTATTCCGGCTGGCGCGGGACGCCGAGCTTGCGAACGATGATGACGTCGAGCGGGGCGCCCAGTGCGTGGGCCACCCCGGCCGCGACCGGGACGCCGCCCCTGGGCAGCCCGAGGACCACCACGTCCTCGCCCCGCAGGTAGCGCAGCCGCTCGCCAAGGCGCCAGCCCGCGTCAATGCGGTCGAGATACCGGATCACCAGCCGTCGCACCCCAATCTGCGGGATCGGCCATCCGCGATGGTGACGCTGAGACAACAGGATCGCACGGCCCGGTGCCTGCTGCTCAGCCGCTGCCGTCCGGGGTAAGCGCAGCCGGCGCCACTTCAAGCAACTCCCTGAGATACGGCGGAAGCAGCGCAAACGTCCCGTCTACCGTGCCCGGTGACATGTGTCGCCTGGCCACGGCGGTCACTACGCCCGCTGCCACGGGGACCTGCTCTTCGCGGATCCGCGCATCGCGGGCGAACTGCGCCGCATATTCAGCCTGGCTGGATCTGACCGGCACCTGACCCGGCCGCCACCCCTCGTAGTACACACCGCGGAGCACCTCAGTGAGCTGCGCCCCGAAATGCGCTGCAGCATCGACGGTCAGATGATCCCGCAGGGTGTGCAGCCACGCCCCCGCGATGCGGTACGCCAGCCGGCGATCGTCGGTCCCCAGGCTGTCGGCGATGTCGGCCAGCCATGAGTTAGTCCTGCTGATGCTGCTGTCGATACTGTGCACTCCAGTGACAGTCATGACGGCCTCCTTGCCCCCCTTTCATTGCCGCTCAGCGGCAGTACGCGGGCCCAGGGCCGAAGGTCCCCGGGCAGATCCGAAGGTCCCCGCCCCGGTCCGAATAGCCCCTGGCAGGCGCGAATGTCCGGGTCAGGGCGCCTCGGGGAGATGCCACCGGTGCGGCGCGGTGATGCGGCGCACCGAGTCAGGACCCCATGAACCTGGCTGGTAAGGCTCGACTGCTGGCGGGTTGTCCAGCAGCGGCATGGAGATCTCCCACAGCCGCTCGATGCCGTCCGAGCGGGTGAAGAGCGCCTGGTCGCCGAGCATCGCGTCAAGGATAAGCCGCTCGTAGCCTTCCAGGTCATTGGCGGCGCAGAACGAGTCCGCATAGCGGAACGTCATATTTGCCGCACCGATGCGCATCTGCGGTCCCGGCTCCTTGGCCAGGAACTGCGCGGTGATGGAGCCGGGATCGGCGAAGTCGATGACGAGCTCGTTGCCCCGGCCGGCCAGGGCGTCGCCCGGATCCACCGGAAACATCCGCATCGTCGGATGACGAAACCCCAAGGTCACGAGCTGACGGCTTGCCCCGAGGCACTTTCCGGTCCGCAAGCAGAACGGCACTCCGGCCCAGCGCCAGTTGTCGACCTCCGCCCGCAGTGCCACGAATGTCTCGGTCTGGGAGTCCGGCGCCACGCCTGGCTCGTTCCGGTAGCCCTCGTACTGACCGCGCACCACGTGCCTGGCATCGATCGGCGGGATCGACTCGAAGACCTTTGCCTTCTCATCGCGAAGCGCCTTGGCCGACAGCGAGGACGGCGGTTCCATCGCCAGGATGCCGAGCACCTGGAGCAGGTGCGTGACGACCATGTCACGGTAGGCCCCGGTCTTCTCGTAGAAGCCGGCCCGGCCCTCGATGGACAGCGTCTCCGGCACGTCGATCTGCACGTAGCTGATGTGCGTCCGGTTCCAGATCGGCTCGAACAACCCGTTAGCGAACCGCAGGGCCAGGATGTTGTCAACCGATTCCTTGCCGAGGAAATGGTCGATCCGGAAGACCTGTGACTCATCGAAGACGCTGTGGATCTCCGCGTTCAGCGCCTGGGCCGAGGCCAGGTCGGTGCCGAACGGCTTCTCCACGATCACTCTGCTGGCTCCCTGGGCGAGCCCGGTCGCGCCTATCATCTTGATCACTGATCCGAAGGCCGCAGGCGGCACCGCAAGGTGAAACAACCGCCTTGGCTTGCCGCCGATCTCGCCGTCGGCCCTCGCGACCGCGGCGACGAGCGCCGCCGGATCGGCCGGGTCGGCCGGCCCGAAATGCAGCGAACTCTCGAACTGCTGCCACTGGTCGCCGGCGGGCTTGATGGTCCCGAACTGCGCCACCGCCTCGCGCGCATGCACGCGGAAGTCAGCCTCACTGAGCGCGTTCGCGATCGGCGCCGTGCCGATGATCTGGTAGCGCTCCGGCAGCAGCCCGGCGGCAGCCAGCCGGAACAGGCCAGGCAGCAGCTTGCGCTTGGCAAGATCACCGGTGGCACCGAACAGGATGATGACGTGGTCGCCGGGCCGGGCGATACCGGCCGCCCGGCGCTTGGTCGCGGGGCTCATGATGCCTCCTTGGCTTGTCGGTGGCACAGCGGTGCCGCGCCATTACCCTGGTGTGGGCCTCCGGTCGGCCGGGACCTGGCGCCGGGGCACTCCGGTAGATCCGATACGGGGAGGGCACGATGACAGCCGAAGCCGAAACGGAGAAGGAGTCCGCCGCCAGGGCAGCTGCCGAGCTGGTCGAAGATGGCATGACCGTAGGCCTCGGTACTGGCTCCACGGTCGCCTACCTGTTTCCGGCGCTGGCCAGCAGGCGGCTGGCGGCGCGGTACGTGTCCACCTCGCCGCGAACCGAGGAAGCGGCCAGGAGCGCCGGCCTGCGCACCGAGCCGTTCACCGGCGTGGACCGCTTCGATCTCGCGATCGACGGCGCCGACCAGGTGGCGCCGGACGGGTGGCTGGTGAAGGGCGGCGGCGCCGCGCACACCAGGGAAAAGATCGTGGCGGCCGCCGCTGACCGGTTCGTTGTGATCGTCGACCCGGCCAAGATCGTCACAGCGATAGGCAGCCCGATCCCGCTGGAGCTGCTTGCGTTCGGGCTCAGCGCAACCATCCGCAGGCTTAGCCCGGTCACGCTGCGCGACGTGCCGCGCAGTCCCGATGGCGGTGTCATCGCCGACTACACCGGCGAGGTGACCGATCCGGCGGCGCTGGCCGCGTTCTTGTCCGCGACGCCGGGCGTCGTGGAGCACGGGCTGTTCCCCCCGCAGCTGGTGTGGGCCGTCGTGGTGGGACACGGCAGATCGGCCGAGCAGATCAGCATCACCGCTGTCACTGCGTGACCGCGGCCTGGCGGCGGTCACGTCGCGGTCTGGTCGGCAAGCACCAGCGAGCGCGCCGCCTCGACCCGGCCAGCCGGTATCGAGCGGTCGCCCGCCAGCAGCTGGGCCAGCGGCACCTTCTTGCCGGCCCCGGTCACCAGCCAGAGCAGCTGGTCTGCCCGGGCCAGCGCCGGGTACGTCAGGGTCATCCGGCGGTGGCCCTGATAGGCGCCCGTGACGGCGGCGAGCCGGTCGGTCACCTCCAGCACCGGGTCGCCAGGCACCAGCGACGCGGTGTGCCCGTCCGGCCCGAGGCCGAGGTGGACGAGGTCGAACCGGTCCGGCAGGCGGGCCCCGTACGCCGCCGCCGCGGCGTCCAGGTCCGGCTCGGTCACCGGCATGGCAGTCACCCTGGCGGGCGCGCCGCGCAGGCTGTCCTGCAGGTGGGTGAGGTTACGGTCGGGGTCGCCATTGGCCGCCACCCGCTCGTCGACCTGGAACAGCTGCACCTGCTGCCACGGCACGTCCTCATCAGCGAGCTCGGCGAACATAGCCCAGGGCGTGTGCCCGCCGCTGACGGCGAAGGTGAAAGTGCCGCGAGCCGCCACCGCGGCCCGCGCCACGCTGGCGACGAACGCAGCCGCCCTGCTGGCGACCGCGCCAGCATCCGGGAGGCTGGCAAGCTCGTGCCGCACCGCCTAGCCCTTCTTCTCCGCATGACCGCCGAACTCCGACCGCATCGCGGAGAGCACCTTGGCGGCGAACTCGCCGTTGCCGCGTGAGTCCAGCCGCTCGAACAGCGCGGTGGCGATCACCCCGGCGGGCACGCCGGTGTCGATGGCCGCCTCCAGCGTCCAGCGGCCCTCGCCGGAGTCAGACACGCGGCCGGAGAAGTCATCGAGCTCCGGCGACCGGGCGAGCGCGTCGGCGGTGAGGTCTACCAGCCAGGAGCTGACGACCGAGCCGCGGCGCCACACCTCGGCTACCTCGGCCACGTCGATGTCGTACTGATAGGCCCACGGGTCGCGCAGCGGCGTGGTCTCAGCATCCACCTCGCCGTGCTCTTTGCCGGCATTGGCGTGCTTGATGATGCTGAGCCCCTCGGCAATGGCGGCCATCATCCCGTACTCGATGCCGTTATGCACCATCTTCACGAAGTGGCCGGCGCCATTCGGGCCGCAATGCAGGTAGCCGTGCGGAGCGGTACCGCCGGCAGCGGTCCGGCCGGGAGTCGGCTCCGCGCTGCCCTTGCCGGGGGCGATCGTGAGCCAGATCGGGTCCAGGCGCTGGACCGCCTCGGGCTCCCCGCCGATCATCAAGCAGTAGCCGCGCTCCAGGCCGAAGACACCGCCGCTGGTCCCGCAGTCGAGATAATGCAGTCCCTTGGCACGGCACTGGCGGGCCCGCTCGATGTCGTCGCGGTAGTAGGAGTTCCCGCCGTCGATGATGGCGTCGCCCGGCTCCAGCAGGCCGGAGAGCTCATCAAGGGTGGACTGGACGATGCCAGCGGGCACCATGATCCAGACGTTCCTCGGTTTCTCCAGCTTGGCCACGAAGTCGGGCAGCGAACTGGCCCCGGTCGCGCCGTCGGCCTCCAGGGTCTTGACCGCGTCGGCGCTCACGTCGTAAGCGACACAGCGGTGACCGTCCCTGATGAGGCGGCGCACGAGATTGGCGCCCATCCGGCCGAGGCCGATCATGCCGAGCTGCATCGGTCTGTCGGTTGCCATAGTGATTCTCCTAGCTCTTGAGTGCGCGGTAGCGCCGGATCAGGGCGTTCGTCGACGAGTCGTGACGCAGCTGCGGCTCGGCTGCGCTGTCTAGCTCGGGGATGATCTGCTTGGCCAGTACCTTGCCCAGCTCGACCCCCCACTGGTCGAAGGAGTCGATATCCCAGATGGCTCCCTGGGTAAAGACACTGTGCTCGTAGAGGGCGATCAGCGAGCCGAGCAGCCCCGGGGTCAGCTTCTCCGCGAGGATCACGTTGGTCGGGCGGTTTCCCTCCATCACCCGATGCGGCACCACCGCCTCGGGTGTCCCCGCTGCGCGCACTTCCGCCTCGGTCTTGCCGAACGCAAGTGCCTGCGCCTGCGCGAAAATGTTGGACGACAGGATGTCGTGATGGTCCCGCAGCGGGTTGAGGCTCTTGGCGAACCCGATGAGATCGACAGGGATCAGCTTGGTGCCCTGGTGAAGCAGCTGATAGAAGCTGTGCTGGCCGTTTGTCCCCGGCTCTCCCCAGTACACCGCCCCGGTCTGGTAATCGGCCGGCTGGCCCGCCAGGGTGACATGCTTGCCGTTGGACTCCATGGTCAGCTGCTGCAGGTAGGCGGGGAAGCGCTTCAGGTACTGGTCGTAGGGCATCACCCCGGCCGTCTGCGCGCCGAAGAAGTTCCCGTACCAGACAGCGAGCAGGCCCATCAGGACCGGCAGGTTGGCCTCCAGCGGCGCGCCGGCGAAGTGCTCGTCCATCTCATGGAAGCCGGCCAGCATCGCCCTGAAGTTGGCCGGGCCGATCGCCAGCACCGTGGACAGGCCGATCGCCGAGTCCATCGAATAGCGGCCGCCGACCCAGTCCCAGAATCCGAACATGTTCGCCGTGTCGATGCCGAACTGCGAGACACGCTCAGCATTGGTCGATACGGCGACGAAATGCTTTGCCACTGCTGCCTCATCGCCTAGCTGCCCGACCACCCAGTCCCGGGCCGAGGTGGCGTTGGTCAGGGTCTCCAGCGTGCCGAAGGTCTTGGAGGAGACAATGAACAGGGTCTGCTCGGCGTCCAGGTCCCTGGCTGCCTCGACGAAGTCGGTCGAGTCGACGTTGGACACGAACCGGAACGTCATGTCCCGGCGCGAGTAGTGGCGCAGCGCCTCGTACGCCATTACCGGCCCGAGGTCGGATCCGCCGATCCCGATATTGACGATGCTGGTGACCGGCTTGCCGGTGTATCCGGTCCAGTGCCCGGACCGCACCGACTCGGCGAACTCGCACATCCGGTCCAGGACGTCGTTGACCTCTTCGGCCACGTTCGCGCCATCGACCACGAATGAGCTCCCCCGTGGCATCCGAAGCGCCACGTGGCCGGCCGCGCGATCCTCTGAGACATTGATGTGCTCGCCGTTCAGCATCGCGTCCCGCCGCTGCGGCACGCCCGATTCCGCCGCGAGGTCGACCAGCAGCCGGATCGTCTCGTCCGTCACCCGGTTCTTGGAGTAGTCGAGGTAGAGCCCGCACGCGTGCGCGACCAGCCGCTCGCCGCGCCCGGGGTCCTGATCGAACAGGTCCCTCAGGTGACGGCCGGCGATCTCGCCGTGGTGCCGCTCGAGTGCCTTGTAGGCGACACGGTCCCGGAGCGGGGTGAGCGACATTACTGATGCCTCCGATTGGTCATGCAAGTGCCGAGCCAGCTGCCTCGATCCTCGTCACCTGGCCCTGCTACGCGCCGGCCAGCGCGGCGGCGCCGTCGGAACTGCAGCTGATCGGCGATCGCTTGCGTGTTGATGCCCGCCTCGGCGAAGCGGGCAAGCCCAGCCTTGCACTGCCCGGTGGCGGCCGGCCTAGTCGGCCCCGCATCGGCCAGCCGCTGCCGCCGGTCCCGCTCGTTGCATTGACGCGGAGCAGGTCCAGTTCGGCACCGGTCACGGTCCCAGGGCCTGCCCCGGCCGCTGCCATCTCAACCATGCCCCCGGCCGCAGCAGCCCTGCTCTTCCGCCAGATAGCGGTGCCCTTCGCCGCCACGGTCCAGTCTTCGGCCTCGCCGTCGTGCAGGTCCAGATGACCTGGCGAGCGGTATCGGGCAGATGCGCGGTAGCCTGCCCGGGCGGGCGTCCCTGGCGCGGGCCGGCCTGGTGCGCGGGCAGGTAGTGAGCCCCTCAGTGCGAGGTAAACGGGAAGGAGCTGCACGTGACAGCCACGACCCGGCTTTTGCTGGCCGATGTCGACGGAACGCTGGTGACCCAGGAGAAGGTGCTGACCGAACGCGCCGTAGCCGCTGTCCGGAGGCTCCGGGAAGCCGGCATCCTGTTCGCCGTCACCAGCGGCCGCCCGCCACGCGGGATGGCGATGCTGATCGGCCCGCTAGACCTGCAGACGCCGATCGCGGCCTTCAACGGGGGCCTCATCGTTGACCGCGACATGGCAGTCATCGAGCAGAAGGTCGTGGCCAGCAGCCTGGTAATGCCGATCATCAAGCTGCTCAGCTCGTTTGAGCTCAGCATCTGGGTCTACCGGCACGCCGACTGGTTCGCCCTGGACGCACATGGCCCGCACGTCGACAGGGAGACCTGGACGGTCAAGTTCGCGCCGACCATCACCCCCGGCTTCGATCAGCTCACCGACGACGTGGCCAAGATCGTGGGTGTCAGCGACGATCATGACGCGGTGGCTCGCGCCTCCGCCGCCGCGCACGATCAGTTCGGCGACCATGTATCGGCCTCGCAGTCGCAGCCCTATTACGTGGACGTAACTCATCCGGACGCCAACAAGGGCGCCGTCGCCAAGTGGCTGTCCGCCCGCGACCGGATTCCCGCGCAGGCGATTGCCACCATCGGTGACATGCCGAACGACGTGCTCATGTTCGCCCATTCCGGCTTGAGCATCGCGATGGGCAATGCCAGCACCGATGTCCAGCGAGCCGCGCGCCGGGTGACCACGTCCAACGACGACGAGGGCTTTGCCAACGCGGTGGACCGGTTCATCCTGCGCAACCACTGAACACGCCGTGCGGCGGAGCCGCGCACGGCGTGCGCCCCTTTCGCTTCTGGCGCCGAATCGGCACCGCTCCATCCTGGCGCCGCTACGGGCCTGTTCCATGCCGCTAGGC
>ODAK010000640.1_pt1 | contig 39899 bp, 42 predicted proteins | sample 1539591 | NCBI WGS metagenome assembly ODAK01 (sample SAMEA3539303, study PRJEB22396) | soil metagenome | biome: tundra; feature: field; material: soil | place: USA | collected 2010-05 | depth 0.15 m | reverse complement strand
AGAAGAATCCGGGCAAGCTCAACTACGGATCGGGCGGCAACGGCAGCGCCGGCCATCTCGCGGGCGAGATGTTCAAGGCCGAGGCCGGCGTCTACATGGCCCACATTCCCTACGCTGGCGGCAACCCGGCTCAGCTCGCACTGCTCTCGGGCCAGGTCGACCTCACGTTCGACAACCTCGCCTCCGCGGCTGCCAACATCAAGGCCGGACGGCTCAAGGCGCTTGCCGTGACGACGGCGCAGCGCTCGAGTGCCATGCCCGACGTGCCGACCATCGCCGAAGCCGGCAAGTCGGTCGGCCTCGGCAAGTTCGACATCGATACCTGGTTCGGCATCTTCGCGCCGGCGGGGCTGCCCCCCGAGACGACGGCGCGCCTCAACAAGGCCTTCGTCGACGCGATCGAATCGAGCGAGATCCGGGCCCGGCTCGGCGCCTTCTTCGCCGAGCCGATGCCGATGTCGCCGCAACGCTTCGCCGCGTTCGTCAAGGCGGAACTCGCAAAGTACGAGCGCGTCGTCAAGGCCTCCGGAGCGCGTATCGAATGAGCCGTCTGGGCGAGGAGCTTTGCTAGACTTGCCGGCTTTTCGTCGCCGCTTCGCAGCCCTTCATTCCTCGCATCTTCCTCGCAGACATGGCACCCGCTCAAACCGATCTGCAGCGCGAAGTCGCCGCGCTTCTCGTCGAGGCATTGAACCTCGACATCACTGCGGAATCGATCGACCCGGCGGCGCCGCTCTACGGCGAAGGCCTCGGCCTCGACTCGATCGACATCCTCGAAGTCGCCCTGGTCGTCTCGCAGCGCTACGGCTTTCAGATGCGCTCCGACGACGAGGACAACGTGCGCATCTTCAAGTCGCTGGCGAGCCTCGCGGACCACATCGCCGCCAACCGCCAGAGTTGACCCTATGCGTGCCCGCACCATCGTGGTCGGGTTCAGCGCCGTGGCCTACGTCGCGGCGTCGCACTGGCTCATGACCCGCGCGCCAGCGTCGCAATGGAATGCCGTGGTCGTCGTCGGGCCGATGCTGGCGCTGCTCGCGCTTTACGCGTGGCAACGCGGGCAGCGGGCGCTCGGCACCGCCGCCACGCTCGGCCTCGTCGCGCTGGTCTGGCTCGGCTGGCGCGGCGGCGGCGTGTCGCCGGCCTCGCTCTACGTGACGCAGCACGTCGCCGTCCATGCGGCGCTGGCCACGGCCTTCGCGCTGACGCTGCGCCCGGGCCGCGAGCCGCTCATCACGGCGCTGGCGCGCCGCGTGCACGGGGGGCGGCTCACCCCCGACATGGCAGCCTACTCGCGCAAAGTCACCGTCGTCTGGGCGATCTATTTCGTGGCGATGGGGCTGACCTCGATCGCGCTTTTTGTCTTCGCGCCATTCGAGGTGTGGGCGACGTTCGCCAATTTCGGCACGCCGGTCTCGATCGCGCTGCTCTTCGTCGGCGAGCACGTCTTGCGCTATCGACTGCATCCCGAATTCGAGCGCGCAACGCTCGGCGCCGCCATGCGCGCCTTTTCGCTGCGTGATGCCGCCGCGATCGACCCGGGGCCATGAAGACCGAGCCGCTCGTCGGCGCGAGCGCGCCGGATGCCGTCGTCGCCTACCGCGACGGCCGGTCGATCTCGCGTCTTCAGTACATCGCCGACGTGGCCGCGCTCGCTGCGCGACTGTCTTTTGCCGGGACGATGCTCAATCTCTCCGTCGACCGCTACCGGTTCAGCGTCGGCCTCGGCGCGGCGCTGCTGCGTGGGCATACGAGCCTGCTACCGCCCAACCACACGCTGCACACGGTCGAACGGCTGCGCGCCTCCTTTCCCTTCGTGTACGCGCTGGTCGAGGGCAACGACGACGGCCACGGCCTGCCGACGATCGTGCATGACGACGGCCACGCGCTTGCCCGGGAATCAGCCTCGACTCCGCAGATCGCTGCCGATTTCGTCGCCGCCTGCGTGCTCACCTCGGGATCGACCGGCGACCCGGTGCCGCACGCCAAGCCCTGGGGCCTGCTCGCGGCGAGCGCCCGCGCCGAAGCGGCACGACTGGCAAGCGCCATCGGCCGCGAGTCGCTGGCCGGCGTCTCGCTCGTCGCGACCGTGCCGCCGCAGCACATGTACGGTTTCGAATCGAGCGTGCTGCTCGCCCTGCACGGCGGCGCCGCGTTCGACGCGGCACGGCCTTTCTACCCGGCCGACGTCGTCGCCGCCCTCGAGCGAACACCGGTCCCACGCATGCTCGTGACGACGCCGTTTCATCTGAGGACGCTGCTCGAATCCGGCGTCGCGTTGCCGCGAGCGGAGCTCGTGCTCTGCGCCACAGCGCCGCTGTCGCCGCAGCTCGCGGCGCGCGCGGAGAATGCGTTCGGCGCACCGCTGGTCGAGATCTACGGCTGTACCGAAGCCGGTCAGGTGGCGACGCGGCGCACGACCGCGGGCCCCGAATGGCGAACCTTCGACGGCCTCGGGCTGCACGGCGATGGCGACGCCGCCATCGTCAGCGGCGGCCACGTGCCGCAGCCGACGCCCCTCGCCGACGTTCTCGAGGTGATCGATGCCGAGACCTTCCGCCTGCTCGGCCGCTCGAACGACCTCGTCAACATCGCCGGCAAGCGCAGCTCGATCGGGCACCTCACCTTCCATCTCAACGCGATCGAAGGCGTCATCGACGGCACGTTCTGGATGCCGCCCGAGGGTGTCGACGCACCGGGCGTGACAAGGCTCATCGCCTTCGTCGTCGCCCCCGGCGTCGCGCCGGAGAGCATCCGCGCCGCCTTGCGCACGCGCGTCGACGCGGCCTTCTTGCCGCGGCGCATCGTCGCCGTCGATGCCTTGCCGCGCGAAGCGACCGGCAAGCTCACCTCGGCGCGTCTCGCTGCCCTCGCGGTTGCGCATCGCGTCTGATGCAAGGCGCCGCCGTGCCTGCAGCCGCGATGGACGAGCCGGTCGTTCGCCGCCTCGACATCGCCGTCGATCACCCGGCGTTCGACGGTCACTTCCCCGGCCGGCCGGTTCTGCCCGGCGTCGCCCTCATCGCCGAAGTGCTCGAAGCGGCGCTTGCCGAGCCGGCGCTCGCCGCGCGAGTCGGCGCCATGCCGCAGCTCGACGTCGTCAAGTTCCTGGCGCCGGTCCTGCCGGGCGCAAGCCTCGTCATTGCCTTTCGCATCACGCCGGGCGGGCTCGAATTCAGCGTCGGTGACGGCGATCACGTCGCCGCGAGCGGCAAGTTCTCGAGCCGCGCGGCGTCCGGGACGGCACCGTGAAGAGCGAAACGAGCACGACGCCGCGCGCCGGCTGGGCCAGCCAGCGGGAGCGCAGCAGCCTGCGCTTGCTCCGTCTCATGCGCTGGGTCGCCCTCGCCGCCGGCCGGCGCGTGTCACGGGCGCTGCTGCATCCGATCGTTCTCTACTTTCTTCTTGCGGCGGGCGATGTGCGCCGCCACTCGCGCGCCTATCTCGACCGCGCTCTCGGCCGCAAGGCGGGTTGGCGCGATGTCTACCGACACCTCTTCACGTTCGCCGCGACGCTGCTCGACCGCGTCTACCTGCTGCGCGGGCGCTTCGACGAATTCGAGGTCGAAGCGAGCGGCGTCGAAATCGTCATGCAGCCGTTCGCGAACGGCGAAGGCGTGCTCGCCTGCGGCGCCCATCTCGGCAGCTTCGAGGCGCTGCGCATGATCGGCCACGACCACGGCGTGCGCGTTGCGATGATCATGTACGAAGACAACGCCAGGCTCATCAACGCCACGCTCGCCGCGATCGCCCCGAATGCCACGCTGCACACGATCGCCCTCGGCCGCGTCGATGCGATGCTGTCGCTGCGCCGCTGGCTCGACGACGGCGGCGTCGCCGGCATGCTCGCCGACCGGACGCTGCCCGGACCGTCGCAGCGCTCGAAGAGCGTGACGCTGCCGTTTCTCGGTGCCCCGGCGCGCTTTCCCGATGGGCCGTTCCGTGTCGCCGCGATGCTGCGCCGCAAGGTCGTCTTCATGGCCGGGATCTATCGCGGCGGCCGAAAGTACGAGCTGCGTTTCGCCGAGCTCGCCGATTTCGGCGCGGCCGTCGCCGATCGCGACGCCGCCGTTCGCGCCGCGGTCGAGCGCTACGTGACGACGCTCGAATCGCTCTGCCGCGAGGCGCCTTACAACTGGTTCAACTTCTACGACTTCTGGGCCGACGCCGATGCCGACACGAGCGAGCGCACGGCGTCCTGAGCGGCGCACGCCGGCCTGGCGAAGCGCGGTCCTCGCCGCTGCGCTCGCCGTCTCGATGGCCGGCTTCGTCCTCGCCGCGCCGCTCTTTGACCTGGCGCAGCTCACGACCCTGCTCGGCCGCGTCAAATCGGGCGAAGCAAGCTTCGTCGAGAAGCGGCGCATCGAAATGCTCGATCGCACGCTCGAATCCTCAGGCCGGCTCTCGTTCCGTGCGCCCGACAGCTTCACCCGCGAAACGCTGAGGCCAAGCCACGAGAAACTCGAGGTCAACGGCAACGTGCTGACGATGAGCTCGGGCGATCGCAGCCGCACGCTGCAACTCGACAGCTCGCCCGAAACCGCAGTCGTCATCGAGGCGATCCGCGGCACGCTGACCGGTAACCGCGACACCCTCGAGCGCTTCTTCGCGACGACGGTCTCGGGCAGCGCCGAACGCTGGACGCTCGATCTCGTTCCACACGACCTGCGCCTGCGCGGCCAGGTCGCTTCGGTGCGCGTGCTCGGCCACGAGTCGGCCGTTCACGAAGTGCAGGTGCTGCTCGCCGACGGCGACCGCTCGACGATGACGATCGCGCCGCTGCCCGGCGGCGCCACGCCCTGAGCCCCATGAAGCAAGACGGTGCCAGCCGACCGCGAGTGGCAGTCGCGGTCTGGCTCGTCGCTTGCGCATTGGCCGCGTGGATCGCGGCGCGCGCGAACTACGTCGCCGACCTCTCGGCCTTCCTGCCTTCGGCGCCGACGCCCGAGCAGGCCTTGCTCCTCGACCAGCTCAAGAACGGCGCGGCGTCGCGCCTCGTGCTTGCGGGCATCGAAGGCGGCGATCCGGTCTTGCGCGGCGCGGCCTCGAAGCGTCTCGGTACGGCGCTGCGCGCCAGCGGCCGTTTCGCTTCGGTCGACAACGGCGACACGACGCCCTGGCAGGATGCCGGCCGCTTCGTCTTCGAGCATCGCTACGCGCTGAGCCCGGCCGTTGACGAGGCGCACTTCACGACCGAGGGCCTGCGCTCGGCGATCGACGACACGCTGTCGCTGCTCGGCACGCCGGCCGGGTCTCTGATCAAGCCCATCCTCTTTCGCGACCCGACGGGAGAGACCGTACGCATCGCCGAAGCGCTGACTCCGGCGTACGCGCCGAGAAGCGAAGACGGCGTCTGGGTTTCGCGGGTCGCGCCGCGTGCCGTGCTGGTCATGACGACGCGCGCCGACGGCGCCGATCTCGACGGCCAGCAGCAGGCGCTCGCCACGATCCGCGACGAGTTCGCGAAGATCGCGACGACGACGGGCCGAACGAGTCCGGTGCTGCGCCTCGAGATCTCGGGTGCGGGCAGCTTCGGCGTCGCGGCGCGCGAGCGCATCAAGGCCGGGGTCGAGCGGCTCGCAGTCCTCGGCTCGGTCGTGATGATCGCGCTGCTCTGGCTCGCCTTCGCTTCGCTTCGATCGCTGGCGATCGCGGCGCTGCCGGTGGCGACCGGCGTTCTCGCCGGCATCGCCGGCGTCAGCCTCGGCTTCGGCCAGGTCCACGGCATGACCCTCGGCTTCGGCACGACGTTGATCGGCGAAGGCGTCGACTACGCGGTCTACTACCTCATCCAGGCGCGGGCTTCGGGACGCGATGCGAGCGCAGGCCGCGCCGCGAGGCGCTGGCTGCGCGAGAGCTGGCCGACCGTTCGGCTCGGCCTTTTCACCTCGCTGATCGGATTCGCAGCCCTCGTTTTCGCCGGATTTCCCGGGCTCGCCCAGCTCGGTGTCTTTTCGATCGCCGGCCTCGCTGCCGCAGCGGCGACGACGCGCTTCGTCTTTCCCGTGATCGCGCCGAACGGTGCTCCGGGAGAAGGCCTGCGCCGCAGGCTGGGCTGCTTCATGGGGCGCGCCGCGAGGGTGTTGCCGCGTGCGCGACGGGTGTTCGTCGCGATGGCCGTGCTCGCCGCCTTCGCACTCATCGTGTTGCCAACGCCTTGGCGTGGAGCGCTGACCGACCTGAGCCCGATCGCCGCCTCCGACCTCGAGCTCGATGCCGCCTTGCGCAGCGACGTCGGGGCGCCCGACGCCGGCACGCTCGTCGCCGTTTCGGCGAAAGACGCGGCCGGCGCGCTCGCCGCCGCGGAAGCTGTCGGTACGCGTCTCGACGGGCTCGTTCGCGAAGGCGTGCTCGGCGGCTACGATTCACCAGCGCGCTTCCTGCCGAGCCCACAGACGCAACGCTCGCGCCTCGCTTGGCTGCCCGATGCGGCGACGCTCGCTTCTCGGCTCGCCACGGCGACCGAGGGCGGCGCGCTGCCGGCCGATCGTCTTCAACCCTTCGTCGATGACGTGCAGGCGGCGCGGCGCGCCGCGCCGTTCGACCGGGCCGCGCTCGACGGCACCCCCCTCGCCGCCGCCGTCGATGCGCTGCTGCTCACCGGCAATGCGACGCGGCCCTGGCGCGCGCTCCTCAACCTGCAGCCGGCCGAGGGCCGGCCGATCGATGCCGCCCGCGTGCGCGCCGCGATCGCCGGTGTCACGAATGCGCAGCTCGTCGGCATCAAGGCCGAGCTCGACGCGCTCTACGCGCGCTATCTGCGCCGGGCGATGTGGCAGGCCGGCCTCGGCGCGCTGGCCGTCGTCGTCCTGCTCGCGCTCTACCTGCGGCGGACGCGGCGACTCGTCACCGTGTTGCAGCCGCTCGCGGCGGCGACGCTGGTCGTGCTGGCCGTGCTCGCGGCGAGCGGTACGGCGCTCGGCATCCTGCACCTCGTCGGCCTGCTCCTGACGATGGCCATCGGTTCGAACTACGCGCTTTTCTTCGACCACCTGCGCCGGCGTGCCGAGGTCGACGAAGACACGCTCGCCTCGCTCCTGCTCGCGAACCTGATGACCGTGATCTCGTTCGGCCTGCTGGCCACGTCGCGCATTCCGGTCCTGCAGGCAGTGGGCGAGGTCGTCGCGCCAGGGACCTTGCTTTGCCTCGTGTTCTCGGCGGCGTTCATTGCCCGGCCGCTAGACCATGCGAAGATTCGAAGGTCATGAATCGCGACCCGGTGCAGCTTCTCGAGCCGGCCAAGCGCTCGCGCGCCGCGGCCAAGATGCCGCTGCCAGCCTACGTGAAGGCGAGTCTCGCCTGCCACGCCGGCGCCGCAGGCTCGGCGCTCGTCTTGCCTTCGGCCTGGCCGTGGGCGCTCGGTGCCGTCGTTGCCAATCATCTCGTGCTGGCCGGCGCCGGCCTCTGGCCGCGCTCGACCTGGCTCGGCCGCAACTGGACGCGCCTGCCAGCTGCGGCGACGGCGCGGCGCGAGATCGCGATCACGATCGACGACGGCCCCGACGCCGAGGTGACGCCGGCCGTGCTCGACCTGCTCGATGCGCACGGCGTGCGTGCGACCTTCTTCGCCATCGCTACCGCCGCCGCGCGCCAGCCGGCGCTGTGCCGGGAAATCGTCCGCCGCGGCCACAGCGTGCAGAACCACAGCGATCGCCATTCGCATCGCTTCTCGCTACTCGGGCCGCGGGCGATGGCACGCGAGCTCGGCGCCGCGCAAGCGCGGCTTGCCGACATCACCGGCATCGCGCCGCGCTTCTTTCGCGCGCCCGCCGGCCTACGCAACCCCTTTCTCGCGCCGTTGCTCGAGCGTCTCGACCTGCAGCTCGTGAGCTGGACGCGGCGCGGTTTCGACACGGTGCGAAGCGAGCCGGAGCGCGTCCTGGCACGCCTCGCGACGGGTCTGGGCGCCGGCGACATCCTTCTCCTTCACGACGGCAACGCGGCGCGCACGGCAGCGGGGCAGCCCGTCGTCCTCGACGTGCTGCCCGCATTGCTCGAACGCTGCAAGGCCGCAGGCTTGCGCGCCGTGACCCTGCCCGCAGCCTTCGATGCGACGAGCGACGGCACATTGCCGGGCGCGGCGCCCGCATGAGCGCGAGCGCGCCAGCGAGGCGCTATCTCGTCGAAGCGGCCAGTGCGCCGTACCGGCGCGGCAGCCGCTTCGCCCTGCACTTCGCACGCGGCAAGCTGCGCTGGGATCCGGTGTTTCACCATCTCATCGGACGCGGTCTCATCGCGCCGCGCTCACGCGTCCTCGACATCGGCTGCGGCCAGGGCTTGCTCGCCAGCCTGCTCAACGCCGCGGTCGCGCAGGCCCGCAGCGGCGGCTGGCCGGCCGACTGGGCCGAGGCACCGGCGGACGCACGCGTCACCGGCATCGAGCTGGTGCAACACGACGTCTCGCGGGCCCGCGACGCGCTGGGCCGGGACGCCGATTTCGTCTGCGGCGACATGCGCCACACCGCGTTCCCGAAGGTCGACACGGTGGTCATCCTCGACGCGCTGCACTACCTCAGCATCGCCGAGCAGGACACGGTGCTGGCGCGCGTACGCGCGGCGCTCGGACAGGGCGGCCGACTCGTCCTGCGTGTCGGCGATGCAGCGTCATGGCGCGGCTATGCGACGAGCCAATGGGTCGACCGGATCGTCGCCTTCGCGCGCAGCCGGCGCGCCCGGCCTCGCTGCGGCCGCACGCTCGCCGAGTGGCAGATGCGCCTCGTCGCGCTCGGCTTCGACGTCTCGAGCCTGCCGATGCATCGCAGGACGACCTTTGCGAACATCCTGCTCGTCGGCACGGTGGGAGCGAAAAAGGGGGCGACATGAGCGCGGCGCCACCCGCGACGCTGGACCACGCGGGCATCGAAGCGCTGGTTCCGCATCGCGGCGCGATGTGCCTGCTCGAACGCATGCTGTCGTGGAGCGAAGCGCGCATCGAATGCGTGGCCGTCAACCACCGTGACGCGGGGCATCCGCTGCGCACGCGGAGCGGCCTGCTGGCGAGTGCGGCGATCGAATACGCCGCGCAGGCCGCGGCGCTGCACGGCGCGCTCGGCGCGCGCAGCGCCGGAGAAGCAGCGGCACCGGGCTCGCTTGCGAGCGCACGCGATGTGCGACTCGCGGCGTTGCGGCTCGACGACTTGCCCCGCGCATCGGCCGCGACGGGCCTGGACGAGTTGCGCGTCGTCGCCGTCCGGCAGGCGGGCGACGCGACCCGGCTGCTCTACTCGTTTGCGATCGGCCACGCCGGACGCGACATCGCCACCGGCCGCCTCGCCATCGTCCTGCACGCGCCAGTTCGGGCGGAAGCGACGTGAGCGAGACGCCGGGCCGCCGCCGCGCCATCGTCACCGGGGCGAGCGGCGGCATCGGCCGCGCCATCGCCGAGCGCCTCGCGCGCGATGGCGCTCACGTCATCGTGCACGCCAATACACGCCTCGATACCGCCGAGGCGATCGTCGCGGCAATCGTCGCCGCGGGCGGCAGCGCCGAAGCCGTCGCGTTCGACGTCACCGATCGCGCAGCGGCTCGCGCGGCGTGCGACCGGCTGGCCGCGTCCGGCGCGATCCAGATCGTCGTCAACAACGCCGGGTTGCACGACGACGCCGTCTTTGCGGCCTTGCGCGCCGAGCAGTGGAGTCGCGTCATCGACGTCTCCGTGGGCGGCTTTTTCAACGTCACGCAGGCGCTCGTCATGCCGATGATCCGCACGCGCTGGGGCCGGATCGTCAACCTCTCTTCGATCGCGTCGATCACCGGCAACCGCGGCCAGGTGAACTACGCCGCAGCCAAAGGCGCGATCAACAGCGCCACCAAGGCCCTCGCTCTCGAGCTGGCGAGCCGGGGCATCACCGTCAACGCCGTCGCTCCGGGCATCATCGATGCCGGCATGGCCCGGTCGTTCGACCGTGAGACGATCCAAAGGCTCGTGCCGATGAAGCGCGCCGGCAGCGCCGACGAAGTCGCGGCGCTCGTCGCTTTCCTGGTTTCCGACGAGGCCGCCTACATCAGCGGCCAGGTCATCTCGATCAACGGCGCGATGATCTGAGTCTTCGCGCGCCGAGCTCGTTCAGAGGGCGCCGAACGGCGGCCGCCGCCTCAGCCGCCGCGACACCAGGGCCGGCAGGCGCAGCACGAAGCCGAGCATGAGGCGCAGGTGCATCCAGGTCAGCAGCGCGTTGTCGCGGCCGTAGCGAAAATGCGAAACGCCGCCTTCTTCGGGGCGAAGGTACTTCACCGGCGCGGCGAGATTGATCGGCCGCACGCCCTTCCAGGCGAGGCGCACGACGGCCTCGGTATCGAAGTCGAAGCGGCGCATCCAAGTCTGGCCGTGCATCACCTCGACGAGCGGCGCGATCGGATAGACGCGAAAGCCATAGAGCGAATCGTCGATGCCGGCACCGAGCGTCTCGAGGTTGGTCCACCAGTTCGAGACGCGCCGGCCGCGGACGCGAAGCAAAGGTGCCGACGCGTCGAAGACGGGCCGGCCGAGGATCATCGCATCCGGTTTCGCCTGCGAGGCGCGCATGAAAGCCTCGATGAGATCGGCCGGGTGCTGGCCGTCGGAATCCATCGTCAGCGCGTGGCTGAAGCCGGCGCCGCCGGCGGCCGTGAGCGCGTGCAGGACCGCGGCGCCCTTGCCCTGATTCGTGGCAAGCACATCCACGCGCAGGCCGGGGTCGCTCGCAGCGAGCGCGCGCAGGCCCTCTGCCGTGCCGTCGTCACTGCCGTCGACGACGACCCACACCGGCGTCCACGCGGCGCGCGCGGCGCGCACCGTCGCATAGACGGTGGCGCCGGTGTTGTAACTCGGGATGACGACGAGATGCGTCGCCGAGGGTGTCATCGCCTGACCTCGCGGCCGAAGTAGTTCTCGAGCCGGCGCAGCAAGGCGCGATGGTCGGCCTCCGGCGCGAAGCGCTCGCCGAGCCTGAGGCGAATGACGACCGGGATCGGCGGCGTACGCAGCAGCGGCCAGCCCTTGGTGAGATAGGGCGAATCGCTTTCGATCAATACGGTCTGGATCGGCACGTGGGCGAGATGCGCGATGAGCGTGATGCCGGGCTTGAAGTCGTTGATCGGCACCCGCACGGTACGTGTCCCCTCGGGAAAGAGAACGAGCTGGCCACCTTCTTTCAGGCTCTTGACGGCGTCGCGCACCATGCCGCGCCCGGCATCGTTGCGGATGTAGCGCGCCAGCTTGGCGCCCGTGCCGAGGAAGACATTGCGCAGCAATTCTGCCTTCATGACGCAGACGCCGCGCGGCAGGCGCGCGACGACGACGAGCGCGTCGAGCATGGTCGGATGATTGGCGGCGACGATGAGGCCACCCGGCTCGTCGCGCAGGACATCGAGCGCGCTCGAGTCGACTCGCATCATGCCGATGCGCTGCGCTGTCTTCCAGAACGTGCGGTAGATGAAGGAGATGACGCTGCGTCCGAAGCGCGTGCCCGAGCGCCGCGGCAACAGCGGAAACAGAAGTAGCGCGACGAGACTCCAGACCAGCGACATCAGGCCGAGCTGCGCGATGAGAAGCGCGAACAGCAGCCGGTGCAGCGGGCCCGGCGCCCTTTGCGCAAGCGTCGTCGTCGTCAATCGTCGACCACCACCCGCTGCCCGGAGACGGCGAAGATCCACGACACGCCGAAGCCCGCCGTGAACGAGCTCTCGCGCCGCACCAGCGGGCTCGGCGCGAACGCCGCGCCGTGCAGATCGTCGTAGCGGATGAAGCCGCCGAGCCAGGCGTTGCCGAGGCGGCGCGAGACGGCGGTCGTCGCGCGCCAGCCGGCATAGCCGCCCGGCGCGTCGTACGCCGGCCGCGAGGCCGTCACGAACTCGGGCGCGACGCCGTAGAAGTGCTCGTGATAGCGCCGGTCCGCGAAGAGCGGGCCGGCGAGCATGCCGAGGTTCCAGCGCCCGGCGAAGCCGCGCACGTCGAGGGCGAGATTGGGCGAGAAGGTAACGCCGATCGTCTTCGGCGAGGCCTGCAAGGTGATCGCTTCGCGCAGCGGCAGGCGCAGATCGAGCCTCAACCGGCGATCGCCCGATTGCCACAACTCGACGTTGAGGTTCGGCCCGATCTCGAAAGTGCCTGGCAGGTCAGGCATGCCTTGCCGGGCGTCGCTGTGGTTGCTCTTGGTCGGCACCGACGCCGACAGGCTCATGTCGATGACGACGCGCCGGTCGGCGAAAAGGATGGCGCGAGCGCCGTCGCGGTCGGCGCGCAGGAACCGGCCGCGATAGGCGACGAAGGGCAGCGGCAGCGCGTAGTTGCTCGTCTGGTCCGAGCCGCGATAGTCGGGAAAGCGCACGGCGGCGACGCCGAGACCGAGCTCCCAGAGCGGCTCGCTGACGCCTGCAGTGGCAGCGTCGGCGTCACTCGTCTTCACGACTGGGCCTTCGACGACGGGGCCGGGCAGCGGCACGTCGTCGGCACGAGCCCCCGGAGCGAGCGTGAATGCCGCAAGGAGCATGGCGGGCGCCGCAGCTCGACCCCGCCGCAGCATTGACCGCCTCACGACGCCGAGACCTCGATGTCGCGGATATTGGCCCGGCGGCGCTTCCAGAACGCCAGGCTGCGCCCCAGGTTACCGAGCGAAACCAGGTAGTACAGTGCCTTCAGCGCGAAGATCGACGGCCAGATCGGCGTTTTGCCGTAGATGTCGCCGGCGAACAGCGAGATGAGCGCTTCCTTCACGCGCAGCGGGTTCTGCGGATACATGAAGAACTCGCGCATCGTCGGGCTGGAGACGCGAAAGATGAACCACGAGAACTCGCGCGGCCCGCGGCGAGCCACCGCGTCGAAGCGGCGCCGTGCCCGCGCCGCCCGGCGCGGCCGGTCGAGCGTCGTCTCGACGACATCGGCGCCGGCAAAGGCGCTCTTCATGGCGAGCAGAACGCCCGACGAGAAGACCGGATCGATGAAGGCATAGGCATCGCCGAGCATGAGAAAGCGCTCGCCGCTCGAAACGCTGCTGCTGTACGAGTAGTTGCCGGTCGCGTGCACCTCGCAGACCAGCGTCGCGCGGTCGAGCCGCGCTGCGAGCGCCGGGCACGAGGCGATCGTGTCGCGAAAGAATTCCGGCAGCGGCTTCGTGCGCGTCTTCAGGTAATAGGGCCAGCACACGGCGCCGACACTCGTCACGCCGTCGGCGAGCGGGATGAACCAGAACCAGCCGTGGTCGAACCAGAAGATCGTGATGTTGCCCTCGGCCTTGCCCGAAAGACGCGTCGCGCCCTCGAAGTGGCCGAACAGCGCCGCGCTGTTGTGCTTGGGATTCTTCTGCTTGCAGCGGAACTGGTTGGCCAGCAGGGTGTCGCGGCCCGATGCGTCGACGACAAAGCGCGCCCGCCACGATCGCTTCGCCCCGTCGTCGAGCTCGGCATCGACGCTGGCGCCTTCGGCGTCGAACCTCACCTGGCGCACGCGGCAGCCTTCGATGGCTCTCGCGCCCTTGGCGGCGGCGTTGCGGAACAAAAGCTCGTCGAGCTCGGAGCGCCGCACCTGCCAAGCGTAAGGCATGGTCTTGTCCCAGGCCTCGACGAACTCGATCATCGCCTGGTGGTCATGCTCCGGCGAGACGAATTCGACACCATATTTGGCCAAGCCGAGGCGCTCGACCTCTTCGCGCACACCGAGCGCGTCGAAGAGTGCCGCGTTCGCGGGCAAGAGCGATTCGCCGATGTGAAAACGCGGGTGGTGGCCCTTCTCGGCGAGGATCACGTCGCGACCGCGCTGGGCGAGCAAGGTTGCGATCGTCGCGCCGGCGGGGCCGCCGCCGACGACGAGGACATCGCAGTCGAAGGCTGAAGCCGGCTTCGGCACGGGGGCGGGGGCGGGGGCGGGGGCGGGCGTCACGGTCTCGGTCAGGCTCTGCATGGCACTCGCAAGCGTCGGCGTCGCTGGCGGCCTCGACCCCTTCGCAGATTCCGCTCGAACGAGGGCATGATTCTATCGTCGAGGTGACGACGATTCGCCGCGATCAACACGGTGGATAGGCCCGAAACTCGGGCAAGGCCTCGGCCGCGGCCGAATGCGCCACAAGCAGGGGATGCGCCGATTCGCTCACGATTCCCGGCAGGAGCGCCTGCGTGAATTGCCAGCCGACAGCAGCGCTGACGCCGGCCTGCGAAATCGATCCGCTGGTCACGGCGAGCGGTCGTTCGACCCACTCGGCTTCGAGCGCCCGATAGGCCGCGCCGAGCTGACCGCGCACGCGCTCCACCCAAGGCTCGTGCTGCTTTTCGGGCGGCCGCAGATTTCGTTCGTAGACGATCTGGACGCTCTTCTCGCACGCGGCGAGAGCCAGGCCGATGAGGCGCAACTCATGCTGCATTTCACCCCGGGCAGTCGGCATCAGCCTTCTCTTGCCGTCGGCAAGCGAATCCGCGTATTGCAGGATCAGAGTCGAATCCATCAAGACCTCGCCGTCGTCGCAGACGAGCGAAGGCGCCTTGACCACGGGATTGATCGCCGCGAACGCGTCGAAAGCGCGAAAGACCGAAATCGGCCGATGCTCGAACGGCACTCCGAGCAGCGTCAGCGAGACGGCGACGCGGCGCACATAAGGTGAGTCGAGCATGCCGATCAGCTGCATGGAATTCGCTCCTCTTCTTTCAACGAAGGCAAGCCTAACGCGGAGCTTTCGCCGCCGCATGCGGCGCCGCACCGAGCACGCACTCGCGCATGGTCTCGAAGCGGCCCGCGCGGTTCTCGATCAGCGCGGCCGCGTTGCAGCGCGACCGGATCGGACCCGACGCGCGCAGCGCGACTTCGAGCTTGGCCTCGACCTGGGCGGCCTCGCGATCGTCGCCGTCCGCCACGGTCAGATGTGAAACGATCGCTTCGTGCGCACCGGCGAACGGCAGGTGCTGCGGAAATTCGCGAACGAGCGCTTTGGTCAGCGCGATAAAGGGCGGGCCCGGTCCGGCGCCAGCCCGGTGGTCGCCGCGAAGCGCCCGACGCCTTCGAACACGAAATCGAAAGGCGCGAATGCGGCGAAGAGGCTCGCGGCCCGGTCGAGCACGGCGGCGTCGATCCCTTCGAGCGCCATGAAGGGAAACAGCAGCGTGACGTGGGCTGCCACGCCGAGCCGAGCCGAGCCGACGCGTCGTGGCGCCATCGCCACGCCGAAACCATCGCCTCGGCTTCGGGGACGAAATCGACAAATCCCGATTCAGCCATGCGCGCTCCTCGGCGCGCCGCGCCGCGCTAGGGGCGATCGCCCGCGGTCGACTCGAACTCGATGCCGCCGGTGAACGGAACGAGCACGTTGTAGATCGCGCAGCCGATCACCACGCTGATGTAGCCGATCACGAGGTAGAAGACCGGCAGGATGATGATCACCCACATGTGCATGCCGCCACGGCTGGCGCCAAAGAGCGATCCGATCACCAGGAACGGAATCATGAAGATGAGCGAAGTCAGCGCCATCATGATGGCCATGACCTTGGCGTTCTGGTGCGGGGGAAAGCGGGCGACTTGTTGTTTCATGGCGAGGCGCCTCCCTTGCGCCGTTTCCTGAGGCGCCCCGGTGCGGGCCGCCTTGCACTGCAGGGCTTTCGCGCCCTTCAGCAATGAATGCAGTCACTCCCCGAGGTACGCCGCCCTCACCTTCGGGTCGGCGAGCAACTCGCTGGCAATGCCTTGCATCGTCACCTCGCCCGAATCCATGACGTAGCCGCGCGAGGCGAGCTGCAGGGCGCGGCTGGCGTTCTGCTCGACGAGCAGGATCGTCGTGCCCTGCTTGTGGATGTCGTTCACGACCTCGAAGATCTTGTCGACCATCAGCGGCGACAAGCCCATCGACGGCTCGTCCATGAGCAGCATCTTGGGCCGCGCCATGAGCGCCCGGCCCATCGCCAGCATCTGCTGCTCGCCACCGCTCATCGTGCCTGCGAGTTGGCTGCGCCGCTCCTTCAGCCGCGGAAAGATGCCGAAGACGCGCTCGATGTCGGCTTCGATCTCCTTCGTGTCGTCGCGTACGAAAGCGCCCATCTGCAGGTTCTCGGTGATCGTCATCCGCGTGAACGTGCCGCGCCCCTCGGGCACCATCACGAGGCGTTGCTTCACGAGATCCCACGGACCCTGGCCACGGATGCTCCGGCCCATGAACTCGACCTCACCGCCGGTCGATGGCAGCGTGCCGGTGATGGCCTTCAGCGTCGTCGTCTTGCCGGCGCCGTTGGCGCCGATCAGGCTGACGAGTTCGCCTTCCATCACTTCGAAAGACACGCCCTTGACGGCCTGGATGCCACCGTAGGCCACGCGCAAATCGATCACGCGAAGCAGCGTCTTCTTGTTGCCCAGGTCAGCGGCCATCGCAGGGTTCGCCTTGTCAGTCTCGTCTTGTTCGCGCGAGGGCGTGCTCAATGCACGGCGTGATCGGCGCCCAGGTAGGCCTCGATCACCTTCGCATTCCTCTGCACTTCGGCCGGCGTGCCCTCGGCGATCTGCTTGCCGTAGTCGAGCACGGTGACGCGGTCGCACAAGCCCATGACGAGCTTCACGTCGTGCTCGATGAGAAGGATGGTGCGGCCGTCGTGGCGGATGCGGTCGATCAGCTCGCGCAGCGTCACCTTCTCGGTGGTGTTCATGCCCGCAGCCGGCTCGTCGAGGGCGATCAGCTTGGGATCGGTGGCCAGCGCCCGCGCCACTTCGAGGCGGCGCTGATCGCCGTAGCTCAAGGTCCGTGCCTTGTACTCGGCAAAGCCGCCGATGCCGACATAGTCGAGCAGCTCCTGCGCGCGTTTCGCGATCGCCGCTTCCTCGGCCTTGAAGCCCGGCGTGCGAAACACCGCGCCGATCAGGCCCGAATGCGTTCGCACGTGCCGGCCGACCATCACGTTCTCGAGCGCCGTCATCTCGGCGAAGAGGCGGATGTTCTGAAAGGTACGGGCGATGCCCGCCTTTGCCACTTCGTGTACCGCGCTCGGCTTGTATGGCTTGCCGCCGAGCTCGAAGGTGCCCGAGTCCGGCGTGTAGAGACCGGTGAGAACGTTGAAGAAGGTCGTCTTGCCTGCGCCGTTGGGGCCGATCAGGCCGTAGATCTGGCCTTCCTCGATCGTGATGCCGACGTCGGAGAGCGCCTGCAGGCCGCCGAAGCGCTTCGACACGCCGCCGACCTTCAGGACGGTCGCGCGTTCAGTCATGCCTTGCTCCGGAGGAATGAACTTCGTTGGTCGCCTCGCTGGCCATGGGCCCGACGCGCTGCGGCACGGCCGGATCGTCCGGGGTTTGCTGCGGCGGCGCGGCGGGCGCGAGCTTGCCGTGCTCGGGCGAAGGCCAAAGACCCCGCGGCCGCGCCAGCATGATGCCGATCATCGCCACGGCGACGAGCAGCTGGCGCAGGATCGAGGCGTCGAGCCGGCCACCGGTCATCTCCTGAAGCGGCCCGGCGACGTAGCGCAACACCTCGGGCAAGGCAGACAGCAGGAGCGCACCGACGATCACGCCCGGCAGGTGGCCAATGCCACCGAGCACGACCATCGCGACGATCATGATCGATTCCTGGAGGCTGAACGATTCGGGCGAGATGAAGCCCTGGAAAGTCGCGAACATCACGCCGGAGACGCCGCCGAAGGTCGCACCCATGGCAAAGGCGAGAAGCTTGAGGTTGCGGGTGTTGATGCCCATGGCCTTGGCGGCGATCTCGTCTTCGCGGATCGCCATCCAGGCCCGGCCGATCCGGCTGCGCTCGAGCCGGTAGCAGATGAGCACGGCGAACGCGACGAGCGCCAGGAACAGGAAGTAGTAGTTGGTGACCTTCGGCCATTCGAGGCCGAAGAAATGCTGCGTCTTGCCGAGGTCCAGGCCGAAGATCGATATCTCGTCGATGCCGGTGATGCCTTTCGGCCCGTTCGTGATGTTGACCGGCGCATCCAGGTTGTTCACGAACACACGGACGATCTCGCCGAAGCCGAGCGTGACGATGGCGAGGTAATCGCCGCGCAGCTTCAGGGTCGGCGCGCCGAGCAGCGCGCCGGCGGCGCCGGCGAGCAGCGCACCGAGCGGGATCACCGCCCACCACGGCGTGTGCAAGCCTCCGGGGATGGCTGCCGCGATCGAGGGAAACGTATCGGTCAACTGCGACGAAGCGAGCAGGCCCATCATGTAGGCGCCGACGGCATAGAACGCGACATAGCCGAGATCGAGCAGGCCGGCGTAGCCGACGACGATGTTGAGGCCGAGCGCGAGCAGCACGTAGAGCAACGCGACGTCGATGATGCGCACCCAGGCGTTGCCCGCCATCCCCAGGACGAAAGGCAGCACGGCCAGCGCCAGGGCGGCGACCAGGAAGACGACCGGCTTGTTGCGGCGCACGGTGTCGTTCATGGCAGTCGCGGCGGCCGCCGGGGCGCCCGAAAGGGGGCGGGCGCCCCCTCGGGAGGCAGCGAACGCAGTAAGCGTGGGGGCTTCTTCATCTCAGGCGCGGTCAGCGACACGCTCGCCGAGCAGGCCCTGGGGCCTGAGCGTAAGCACGAGGATGAGAACGATGAAGGCGAAGATGTCTTGGTAGTTGCTGCCGAAGACGCCGCCCGTGAGAGCGCCGATATAACCGGCGCCGAGCGACTCGATCAGGCCGAGCAGGACGCCGCCCACCATCGCACCCGCGAGGTTGCCGATGCCGCCGAAGACGGCCGCGGTGAACGCCTTCAGGCCGGGCAGAAAGCCCATGGTGTGCTGCACGGATCCGTAGTTCGCGGCGTACATGACACCCGCCAGCGCCGCGAGCGCGGCGCCGATGACGAAGGTCGCGGAGATTACCGTATCGGGGCGCACGCCCATCAGCGCGGCGACGCGCGGGTTCTCGGCCGTGGCGCGCATGGCCCGGCCGAGCTTGGTGCGGTTGACGAGGTACATGAGGCCGCTCAGGGTGATGACGGTCGCGACCAGAATGAGAATCTGCACGTCGTTGATGACCGCGCCGAAGATCTTGTGCGGCTCGCTCGGCAGCAGGATCGGGAAGGACTTGTAGTTCGGCTTCCAGATGATCATGGCGAGCGTCTGCAGGAGCAGGCTCATTCCCATGGCGGTGATGAGCGGCGCCAGGCGCGGCGCGTTGCGCAGCGGCCGGTAGGCGATCTTCTCGATCGCGAAATTGAGTACCGAGCAGACGATGACCGCGGCGATGAGGCCGATGAGCAGAAGCAACCAGCCGGGCAGGCCGAAGCCAGCCAGCGCCGTCACGACCGTCCAGCTCGTCAGCGCTCCCACCATCAGTACCTCGCCGTGCGCGAAGTTGATGAGGTTGATGATGCCGTAGACCATCGTGTAGCCGAGCGCCACCAGCGCATAGACGCTGCCCAGGACGAGGCCGTTGATGATCTGCTGGATGAAGATATCCATGCGCTTTGTCCTAAGCAAGTTGCCCGCCACGTCGATGCGGCGGGTTCTCGCGAGCTCGATTCGGCGCGATTCTAGGGTTGGCCATCGCTTGGCCCACCCTCGCTAACCCGCTCACCTTTACATTCGCGAACGAGGCAGGCGCCGCCTCATTCGCCCCGGTCGGCCGCCTCGTTTCGGGCGCGCAATTCGGCCAGCCGCTCGCCGATCCGGATCTCGAGGCCGCGCTCGACCGGCTCGTAAAACCGCGGCGGCGCCAGGTCGTCAGGCCAGTAGCTTTCACCGGCCGCGAAGGCGTCGGCCTCGTCGTGGGCATAGCGATAGCCCTTGCCGTAGTCGAGGCTCTTCATCAGCGCCGTCGACGCATTGCGCAGGCGCAGCGGCACCGGTCGGGTGCGGTCGGCCTTGACGAAGGCGCGCGCCGCGTTCCAGGCGCTATAGACGGCATTGCTCTTCGGCGCCACGGCGAGATAGACGACCGCCTCGGCCAGCGCCAGCTCGCCTTCGGGCGAGCCGAGCCGCTCGTAGGTTTCGGCCGCGTCGAGAGCGAGACGAAGCGCCCGCGGATCGGCCAGGCCGATGTCTTCGCTCGCCATTCGCACGAGCCGACGCGCCGCGTAGCGCGGATCGACGCCGCCGTCGATCATGCGCACGAACCAGTAGAGCGAAGCGTCCGGATCGCTGCCGCGAACCGCCTTGTGCAAGGCCGAGATCGTGTCGTAGAACTGCTCGCCGCCCTTGTCGTAGCGGCGCAGCTGCTCGCCCAACGCTTGCTCGAGCAAGCGCTCGTCGATCTCGGCGGCACCGCTCGCCGTTGCGACGAGGTTCTCGAAGGCATTGAGCAGGCGCCGCGCATCGCCATCGGCATAGCCGACGAGGCGCGTCGCCGCTGCTTCGGTCAGCGGCGGCGCGCAAAGCAGCGCACGGGCGCGCTCGAGCAGGGTGCGCAGGTCGGCGTCGCCGAGGCCTTTCAGCACGTGCACGGTGGCGCGCGAGAGCAAGGCCGAGTTGACCTCGAAAGACGGGTTCTCGGTGGTGGCGCCGATGAAGGTGAAGAGGCCCGACTCGACGTGCGGCAGGAACGCGTCCTGCTGGCTCTTGTTGAAGCGGTGCACCTCGTCGACGAAGACGACCGTGCGCCGGCCCTGCGCCCGCGCCGCCTGGGCGCGCTCGACGGCATCGCGAATGTCCTTTACGCCGCCGAGGACGGCCGACATGGCGATGAACTGGGCATCGAAGGCATCGGCCATGAGGCGCGCCAGCGTCGTCTTGCCGACGCCGGGCGGACCCCAGAGGATCATCGAATGCAGGCGCCCCGATTCGAAGGCGACACGCAGCGGCCGGCCCGGGCCGAGCAGATGCTGCTGGCCGATGACCTCGTCGAGCGTCTTCGGGCGCAGCCGCTCGGCGAGCGGCGCCGCGATGTCAGCGAAGGGAAGTTCGAGCGAAGGAGTCGGCACGTTGGATCGACGGCGCAGGCGGCGGGCGTCGCGCCGATTCTGCCGTGGCCACCCGCGGCGCGCCGGGCCGGGGACATAAGATGCGCCATCGCTCACCTCGGCCGATGCGCCCCTGCCGCATGAATCGTTCGACCTTCGATGCCGTCTCGACCGTGCTCGTCGACAAATTCCACGTCGAAAAGGAAAAGGTGCACCCCGATGCGACGCTCGAGCAGCTCGGCCTCGATTCGCTGGCGCTGATGGAATTCGTCTTTGCGGTCGAGGATCGCTTCGACGTCCGCATTCCCGAAGATCGGCTCGACCCGCGCCAGGCAGGCGTCACGCTCGGGCAGCTGGCCGGCCTGCTCGACGAAGCGATGGCGGCCCGGCCTGCGAAAGATGGCGCCGCGCCCTAGCCCGCGCTCGGCGCCTGTGGCGGTCACCGGAGCCGGCGTCGTCAGCCCGATCGGCAACGACCTCGCGAGCGTCGACACCGCGTTGTTCGGTGGCGTGTCCAGCGTGCGCGCGCGCGAGCTCGATCTGCCGGGCATCCCGCTGCCGCCGGTTCCGGTCGCGGCCGCCGATTTCGACGCCGATGCTGAAGTCGCGCCTTCGCGGGTGCCGCTCGATCGCGGCACGGCCATGGCGCTATCGGCGGCCCGCGCCGCGGCTCGCGCCGCACGTCTCGAGCCGGGGAGCTTCGACGCCGATCGGCTGGGCATCTTCTGGGGCAGCGGCATGGCCGGCGCCGCGACCTTCGAGGCGACCTGTCGCACCGTCTACGCCGATCGCCGCCGCATGCGGCCGACCAGCGTCGTGACGACGATGCCGAACGCGCCCGTCGCCGAGATTGCCCTCCTCTTCGGCGCGCGCGGCGCCGCGCTCGCCTATGCCTGCGCCTGCGCTTCGTCGGCGGTGGCGATCGGCGAGGCGATGCGGGCGATCCGCGCCGGCTGGATCGACGTCGCCATCGCCGGCGGCAGCGAAGCGATGCTGACGCCGGGCGTGCTCGCGAGCTGGCAGGCGATGCGCGTTCTCGCGCCTTTGGGTGCGGCGGCGGCGGGCGGCGACGCAGCCGTCATTGCCGCCGTGTGCCGGCCCTTCGCCGCCGACCGCGCCGGTTTCGCGCTCGGCGAAGCGGCCGCGGCGTTCGTGCTCGAGTCGCCGGCGCATGCCCGGGCCCGCGGCGTGCCTGCGGAGTCGATGCTCGTCGGTTACGCGACCAACTGCGACGGCATTCACATCACCCAGCCAGACGCTTCGGGCCAGGCCCGCGCGATGGCCGCGGCGCTGGCCGACGCCGGCCTCGCGCCGCACGAGATCGGATACATCAACGCCCACGGAACGGCAACGACGGCGGGCGACGCCGCCGAGGCCGAATCGATCGCCGCAGTGTTCGGCGCGAAGGCCGTTGCGGTGAGTTCGACGAAGGCGATCCATGGCCACCTGCTTGGCGCCGGCGGCGCGGTCGAGCTGCTGGCGACGCTGCGCGCGTTGCATGCCGGCTTGTTGCCGCCGACGGCGAATGTCGTGGCGGCCGACCCGTCGTTCGCGATCGACCTGGTCGTCGGCGAAGCGCGGAAGGCGAGTACGCTGCGCGCCGCGATGTCGAATTCGTTCGCCTTCGGCGGCACCAACGCCGTGCTGGTCGCGCTTCGCGCCGATCCGCGTTAGGCCGTCACTTGGCCGCGTGCTCGACGACGAACTCGGCGAACAGATCGATGGCTTTGCCCTTGGCCAGCTTGGCCGCCGCCTTCTTCACGAACTCCTCGATGCCCGTGCTCGGGTCGCTTTCCTTCTTGCTCTTGATCAAGTCCTCGACGACGCCTTTCACCAGATTCTCGGCACGCGTCATGAGGAAGTCCTTGACGAGCTTCTGACCCGTGGAGGTGAAGTAGTCGCGAGGCAGGGGAACGGTCAAGCCGGCGGCTTTGCCCATCTCTAGCAGCTCCTTCTCGCTGAAGCTGGCCTTCTTCAGGTAAGCGCCGAAGAAGCCGGAAAACTTTTCGGCCATGAATCCGTGGAGCAACAGCCCGACAAGCTCCGACACGAAGTTCGCCACGCCTTCCTTGGCCACGGCGCCCCAATCGATCTTCTTCTTCGTCTTGGCGATGTTGACGGCGCTCCATTCCTCCGCCGCCTGGAACAGCGCCTTCGCGGCCGACCCGGCCGCCACGCCGGCCCCCTTGCCGCCCATCTTCTCGGCACTTTTCGAGATCACGGTCGCCGCGACGTCCTCGGTCTTCTTGGCGACTTCGACCACCTGGCCGGCCGCTTCGATCACGTCAGCGTTGTATTTCTTGATCTGCGAGATGCCGCGCTTCGTCGAGCGGGCGATGAGGGGAAACATCGGCACCAGGGCGTCGATGTCCTCGCGCTTGAGCGCCTGGCGCGCCTGGATGACCAGGTCACGCGCGTCGTCCCAGATCTCGAGCTCCGGCATATCCTGCCCGCCGGTCAGATGCGACACACCTTGCGAGATCCAGGCCGCGAACGGTTCCTCGCGGGCGATCTTCAACTCTTCGCAATGCGACTCGAACCCGCCCTGCAGGGCCCGCTCCAGCTCATCGAGTTGCTTCTTGAGCGCGACGCAGACCTGGGCCTTGGTCGCGTCGGTCAGCTGGCGGGAGCCGACCTTCATGTTGTAGAGCTGTTCCTTCGGTGCTGCTGCGCGCCGAGCCGACTTGTCGGCGTCCGCCTTGCCCTGTGCGACCTGCTTCTCGATGTCTTGCAGCTGCGCCATGGCCATGGCTCTGCTCTTCGAGTGCTGCCCGAGCTTCGCGGCCTCGATGGCGGCTTTCTTCAGCCGCTGCGCGTCGGGTGACTTGGCAGCCTCGAGCATCGCGATCTTGCCCATGACCACTTTGACATGCTTCGTGAACCGCACCGCCTCGGGGGACGGGACGTACTTCTGCGCGGGCTTGGCCGGCTGACCGGCGGCACCGCCTGCAGCCGGCAGCGCTTCGTCCACCACCATCTGGACGACGTCGACGGCGCGATGCGCCTTGTCGACCGCGGACTTATCGCCCGTTGCCGCAGCGCCGATGGCCGCTTCGGCGTCAGCGACTCGCTTCTTCAGGTCGGGGGCGACCTTTGCGCCCGTTGCCCCTGCCGCGGTGACGCGCGCCGTCAACGAGTCGAGGCGCCGCCTGAGCTCGGCACCCGCCGAAGCGGGCGTCCCGCCCGCCGCCTTTGCCGATTGGGGAATTGGTGGCAATCCCAATCTCGCCAGCAAGCTTCCCATGCGCTGTCTTCCGCTCGATCGTTTGCATCGATCTTATCGAACGCGGCCCGGGCTGGCCTCCTCCGAGAGCGGGGGACATGCCGCCTCGCGATCGCCGCTGCCCAGCCCGATCGACGCAACTTACTGCTCGATCACATCGGCGCCCGCGGGCGGCGTGAAGTGAAACGTTGCAGCGGGCACGGATACGTTCGGCGCAAAAGCGCTGAAGGTCAGCAGCGATTTCTGGCCGAAGCTGTCGATGATCTCGAGCGCGGCCAGATCCTTGCCGCGAAAGCCGACACGCACCGACTGAAAGGCACCGTCCTTCGCCTTGGGCTTGGCCTCGGCCCAATCGAGCCCGTCGCGCGGCGGCAGGTCGGAAAGATCGAAATCCGTGTCGAGCGAGCCGCCGGCGAGCAGCGCCGCCGGCGTCGCACCGAGCGCCGACGAGAACTTGCGCGAACTCACCTGGTTGAGGTCGGCGTCGTAGATCCAGACCTTGTCGCCATCGGCGATGATGGTCTGCTCGAAGGGCTTGGCGTAGACGAAGCGGAAGCGGTTCGGCCGCAAGAACTCGAAGCTGCCGCTCGACATCTTTTTCTTCTTGCCGTCGGGCGAGCTCACCGTCTGCGTGAACTGGGCACTGCCGCTCTTCACATCGCGGACGAAATCGCGCAGCGTATCGACCGGCGCGGCCTCGGCGACGAACGACGCCAGAGCCGAGCAGACGACGATTGCAGCAGCGATCGACCGCCGCGTCATTGCGCCCGCGCCGGAACGAGAATGTCCCGGTTGCCGTTGGTCGCCATGGCCGATACGAGGCCGGATTTCTCCATTTGTTCCAGAAGCCGCGCGGCGCGGTTGTAGCCGATGCGCAAGTGGCGCTGCACAAGCGAGATCGAGGCACGCCGGTGCTGCAGCACGATGCCGACCGCCTGGTCGTACATCGGATCATTCTCGCCGCCGCCGACGCCGGCTTCGCCGGCGAGCGCATCGCCGCCCTCGCCATCGAGCGTGCCGCCTTCGAGAATGCCTTCGATGTAGTTCGGCTCGCCTTGCGTCTTCAGGTAGGCGACGACGCGATGTACCTCGTCGTCGCCGACGAAAGCGCCGTGCACGCGCACCGGAATCCCGCTCCCGGAAGACAGGTAGAGCATGTCGCCCATGCCGAGCAGGGCTTCGGCACCCATCTGGTCGAGGATGGTGCGCGAATCGATCTTGCTCGAGACCTGGAACGAGAGCCGCGTCGGGATGTTGGCCTTGATGAGGCCGGTGATGACGTCGACGCTCGGCCGTTGCGTCGCCAGGATCAGGTGCACGCCGGAGGCGCGCGCCTTCTGCGCCAGGCGCGCGATCAGCTCCTCGATCTTCTTGCCGACGACCATCATGAGATCGGCAAGCTCGTCGATGACGACGACGATATAGGGCAAGCGCTCGAGCGGCTCAGGCGAATCCGGCGTGAGGCTGAACGGATTCGGCAGCGACTCACCGCGCTCGGCCGCCTCGGCGAGCTTCTTGTTGTAGCCGGCGACGTTGCGCACGCCGAGCTTGCTCATCAGCTTGTAGCGCCGCTCCATCTCGCCGACGCCCCAGTTGAGCGCGTTGGCCGCCTGCTTCATGTCGGTGACGACCGGGCAGAGCAGATGCGGAATGCCCTCGTAGACGCTCATCTCGAGCATCTTCGGATCGATGAGGATGAGCCTCACGTCGCGCGCCTCGGCCTTGTAGAGCAGGCTCAGGATCATGGCGTTGATGCCGACCGACTTGCCGGCGCCCGTGGTGCCGGCCACCAGGCAATGCGGCATCTTCGCGAGGTCGGCGACGACCGGATTGCCGACGATGTCCTTGCCCAGTCCGAGCGTCAGCTGCGAGCCGGAATCGGCATAGACCTGCGAGCCGAGCACCTCGGAAAGGCGGATCGTCTGCCGCTTGGCATTGGGCAGCTCGAGCGCCATCGTCGTCTTGCCAGGAATCGTCTCGACGACGCGGATCGAGACGAGGCTGAGGCTGCGCGCCAGATCCTTCGCGAGGTTGACGACCTGCGCGCCTTTGACGCCGACGGCCGGCTCGATCTCGTAGCGCGTGATCACCGGCCCCGGCGACGCCGCGACGACGCGCACCTCGACGCCGAAGTCCTTGAGCTTTTTCTCGATAAGCCGCGAGGTCATCTCGAGGGTCTCGCCGCTCACCGTCTCCTGGCGCGGCGGCGCCGAGTCGAGCAGGTCGACCTGCGGCAGCCGGGTGTCGACAAGCTCGCTGAAGAGCGGCTTTTGCCGTTCCTTGACGACGCGCGTGCTCTTCGGAACGTCGATCAGCGTCGGCTCGATGACGATCGGCAGATGCTGCTCGTGCAGCTCGTGCTCGACCTCGACCGTCTCCTCGCGCTCGCGGATTGCTTCCTCGCCGAGGCGCGCGTCTTCTTCGCGCTCGATGCGCGAGACGCGCCGCGAGCGCAGCGAGTCGATGGCCGCGCCGATGGCCTCGGCCACGTGCAGCCAGGAAAAGCCCAAGCCCAGCGACACGCCGGCGACGAGCACCGCGATCCAGAGCACGCCCGAACCGGCGAAGCCGAGAAAAGCCTGGCTCGCTTTGCCTAGCGCATAGCCAAGCACGCCGCCGGCGTTGCCTCCGGCAACCTGTGCTTCGAACGAGTAGAGCCGCGTCCATTCGAGCGATGCGCTCGACATGAGGAGCAGAGCGAGGCCGAGCCCGATCGGCCACGTTCTGGGACTCTCCGGCGCGACAGGACTGGCCGCGCTCGCACGCAGCACCCGCGCGAGGCTACCAAGCCAGGCACGCCCGCCGACGAGCACGGCCCACCAAACAGAGTAGCCGACGAGGAAGAAGGCGAAGTCCGAGAGCCAGGCGCCGGCGAGGCCGGCCTTGTTCTGCACCGGGGCGCCCGAGCCCGAGGTCGAAAAGCCCGGGTCGGCGCTGGTGTGCGTCGTCAGGGCGATGACCGCGAGGACCCAGACGACGGCGCCGACGAGAAGGGCAAGCTGCGCGCGCCAGGAGGGTGCCGTGCCGACCCGCGCCGCCTGCAGGGCAGCGTCCGGCCCTTCGATGCGGAGCGATCCGAGAGGAAACGTCATCCGCGAATTGTGCGGGAACGGCCGGCCCGTTTTCGCGGCCGGCCGGGCGCGTTCAGGCCGTCAGCTGTTCCTTGATCACGACCCAGCCATTCTCCTGCGTCTGCACCATGCCACGGCCCTCGAGGTCCTTCATGACGCGGCTCACCATCTCGCGCGAAGCGCCGACGACCTTGGCCAGATCCTGGCGCGAGACCTTGTTGCGGATGATCTTGACTTCGCCTTCCATCTCCGACATGTCGAGCAGGGTGCGGGCGACACGGCCGTAGACGTCGAGCAAGGCGAGCGACTCGATCTGCCGGTCGGCGCTGCGCAGGCGCTGCACGAGGCCGCGCATGATGGCGTAGGACAGGCTCGAGTTCTCCGGCAGGCAGCGCGCGAACTCGGTACGGCCGAGGATCAGCATGTCGGTCTGCACCTCGGCGCGAACTGTCGCTGAATGCGGCTCGTTGTCGATGAGGCTCATCTCGCCGACATAGTCGCCCGACTGCAGGACCGCGAGAATGACCTCTCGGCCGCGCGAATCGGCCGTCAGCACGCGGGCGCGGCCTGTCAGCAGGATGAAGAGCGCATTCGATTTCTTGCCGTGCTCGACGACGATCTCGCCCCGCCTGTAGCGCCTCTTGACGACGCTGTCGGCAATGCCCTGGGCTTGGTCGTTCGTCAGAAGCGAGAACAGCGGCACTCGCCGGATGAGATCGAGATTCGAGAGCATCGCCATCGGGGTGCCTTTCTGTTCAACAAGCCGCGCCGGGCCGCCCGCGTGAAAATCTCACGCAGACCCCAGCCCGGCTATTGTCACCATTAAGCGCGTTGATGCCAGCTGGTTGCAACCCCATGTCAGACTTCAGCGACGCATCGCATTGCGTTCCAGCTTCCCGCACCCCATGACTTCCACCCCCCAACACGCTCGCGTCCTCATCCTCGGATCCGGCCCGGCCGGCTACACGGCGGCCATCTACGCAGCCCGCGCCAACCTCAGGCCGATGCTTGTCACCGGCATCGCCCAGGGCGGCCAGCTGATGACGACGACCGATGTCGACAACTGGCCTGCCGACGTCGACGGCGTGATGGGTCCGGACCTGATGCAGCGCTTTCTCAAGCATGCCGAACGCTTCGACACGCAGGTCGTGTTCGACCACATCGACGAGGTCGACCTCGGCAAGCGCCCGTTCACGCTGCGCGGCGACTCCGGCCGCTACAGCTGCGACGCGCTGGTCATCGCCACCGGCGCGTCGGCGAAATACCTCGGCCTGCCTTCGGAGCAAACCTTCATGGGCCGCGGCGTCAGCGGCTGTGCCACCTGTGACGGCTTTTTCTACCGCGGCCAGGACGTGTGCGTGGTCGGCGGCGGCAATACGGCAGTGGAAGAAGCGCTCTATCTTTCCAACATCGCCTCGAAGGTGCATCTCATCCACCGGCGCGACAAGTTTCGCGCCGAGGCGATCCTCGTCGACAAGGTCATGGCCAAAGTCGCCGACGGCAAGATGCAGCTTCACCTCTGGTCGACGCTCGAAGAGGTGCTCGGCAACGAGAGCGGCGTGACCGGCGTTCGCGTCCGCAGCACCCAGGACGACGCGACCGAGGAGATCGCCCTCACCGGCTGCTTCATCGCCATCGGCCACCAGCCGAACACCGACATCTTCAAGGGCCAGCTCGAGATGCGCGATGGCTATATCCTGGCCAGGAGCGGGCTCGACGGTTTCGCGACGATGACGAGCGTGCCTGGCGTTTTCGCGGCGGGCGACGTGCAGGACCATGTCTACCGGCAGGCGATCACGAGCGCGGGCACGGGCTGCATGGCAGCGCTCGACGCGCAGAGATTTCTCGAGCAGGCCTAGAGATTCAGCGTTCGCGTAGGGCGTTCGACGTTTCGTCGTTCGGCGCGAAGGGTTCCAGAGCGTCTCGCGGCAGCGGCGGCCCCCGCAAACAGATCTTGAATCCGCACCCAGCTATAATTATTAGCTTTGCTGCTCCGGCCTCCGGACTCGGCACATCGCTACATCAAGCACGGAGAAGCGTCATGGCACGCGTCTGTCAAGTCACGGGCAAGCGCCCGATGGTCGGGAACAACGTTTCCCACGCCAACAACAAAACGAAGCGTCGCTTCCTGCCGAACCTGCACTACCGCCGGTTCTGGGTCGAAGGCGAGAACCGCTGGGTGCGCCTGCGCATCACCAACGCGGCGCTGCGCCTGATCGACAAGGTGGGCATTGAGCAGGTCGTCGCCGACCTGCGCGCCCGCGGCGAAATCTAAGAGGAGTCGGCCATGGCCAAGGGTGGACGCGAAAAGATCAAGCTCGAATCGAGTGCCGGCACCGGTCACTTCTATACGACCGACAAGAACAAGAAAACGACCCCGGAGAAAATCGAGCTGATGAAGTTCGATCCGAAGGCACGCAAGCACGTGACCTACAAAGAGACGAAGTTGAAGTGACGTTGCGCTGAACCCAGCGAGGTCAGCCAAATTCAAAAAGGGGTCGCGATGCGACCCCTTTCTGTTTTGGCAAGGATCGCTTGGCGGATCCTTATGCGTGTACGGCGCGCAGGCGCAGGGCGAACTCCTGCAAGGCGGCGATGCCGCTCTCCTCAGCCTTGTGCAGCCACACCTGCAGGTCGGCGACGAGCTGCTCGGCCGATACGCCGGTTCGCGTCCAGAGCTGGCGCAATTCCTCGCGCATGGCGACGAGTTTGGCGAGGTAAGGGCTCAGCGCCATGGCCTCGGCGACCTGCTCCTTCACGGCATGCGGAATCTTGTCGTCGTCGCGGTGCAGCCAGCGACGGGCGATGCGCATTTTCGCGAGCTTCGCCGTGCTGCCCGCACCTTCGCTCTTCAGGCGCGCGATCTCGGCGCGGCTCGCACGACGCAGGCCTCGCGCATAGGTCGCCATGACCTCGTAGCGGTTGGCAATGATCGCTTCGAGCGTCTTGCCGTCGGCCACGGGCTTCACCATGCCTAGCCTGAGCTGGGGCGGAATCTTGCGCACGGTGGCAAGACCGAGGATCTCGAGGCCGCGGATATAAGCCCAGCCGATATCGAACTCGTAGGGCTTGACCGAGAGCTTGGCCGAGGTCGGATACGTGTGGTGGTTGTTGTGCAGCTCCTCGCCGCCGATGACGACGCCCCAGGGAAAGACGTTGCGGCTCGCATCGGGCGCCTCGAAATTACGGTAACCCCACCAGTGGCCGATGCCGTTGACGATACCGGCGGCGGTGATCGGAATCCAGAGCATCTGCACCGCCCACACCGCCGCGCCGATCGCGCCGAAGAGAAAGAGGTCGATGATCAGCATCAGGCCGACGCCCTCCCAGCTGAAGCGCGAATAGAGGTTCCTTTCTATCCAGTCGTCCGGGGTGCCGCGGCCGAACTTGGCGAGCGTTTCCTGGTTCTTGGCTTCGGCGCGATAGAGCTCGCTGCCGGTCAGCAGCACGGTCTTGATACCGCGCGTCTGCGGGCTGTGCGGATCGTCTTCGGTCTCGCACTTGGCGTGGTGCTTGCGATGGATCGCGACCCACTCCTTCGTCACCATGCCGGTCGTGAGCCACAGCCAGAGGCGGAAAAAGTGCGACGGAATCCGGTGCAGATCGAGGGCGCGGTGCGCCTGGGCCCGGTGCAGGAAGATCGTCACCGCAGCGATCGTGATGTGCGTCGTCAGCAGCGTGTAGAGAACGATCTGCCACGCGCTGAACGACGCGAAGCCGTGCGCCAGCCAGTCGACGAGGGCGTCGAACACCGAGGTCAGAACATCCATTGAGTAAGCCTTGGGAAAGCGTAGATCATGCGAAATGGGATTCTATTCGACCACCGGTCGCCGATATCCCTGCAAATCGGCAGGAATCACCGCTAGATGGAGAACTATTGGTCTGGATCAAGCCCTTTGCGGCGTTGCCATGCGGCGGCGAAGAATTCATCGCTGCCGTGGCGGTGGGTCCACAGGCGCAGGTCATCGCCGCTCACGAGCGTTTCGGCATCCATCACCTGAGCGCGGCGCAACAGATCGAGAACGGGCAGGCGAACGAAGGCGGCGGCATGCGACGCATCGAAAGCGGCGGCCACGGCTTCGTCCTCTTCCATGAGCGGGCTGCAGGTCGCATAGACGAGGCGGCCGCCCGGCTTCACCAGCTTCGCGGCGGCTTCGAGGATCGTGCGCTGCCTGGTCCCAAGCTCGGCGAGCAATTGCGGCGTCTGCCGCCACTTCAGATCGGGGTTGCGGCGCAGCGTGCCGAGCCCGGTGCACGGCGCATCGACGAGAACCCGGTCGATCTTGCCGGCGAGGCGCTTGATGCGGTCATCTCGCTCGTGGGCGATCTGTACCGGATAGACGTTCGACAGGCCGCTTCGCGCTAGGCGCGGCTTCAGCGCCGCCAGGCGCTGGCCCGAGATGTCGAAGGCATAGAGCCGCCCGGTGCTGCGCATCTGGGCTCCGAGGGCGAGCGTCTTGCCGCCGGCGCCGGCGCAGAAGTCGACGACCATCTCGCCGCGCTTCGCGCCGGTCATCAGGGCGAGCAGCTGGCTGCCTTCGTCCTGCACTTCGGCCCAGCCCTCGATGAAGACACCATGCCGCTGCAGGGCCGGCTTGCCAGCGACGCGAATGCCGACCGGCGAATACGGCGTCGCCGCGGCTTCGATGCCCTCGCCGCGCAATCGGGCGAGAACCTCGTCGCGGCTGACGCGGGCAATGTTGACGCGAAGATCGAGTGGCGCCGGCCTGCCGACGCTTTCGATCCAGGGCCAGAACTCATCGCCGAGGGCCGGTTGCAGGCGCTCCGCGAGCCAGTCGGGAAGGTTGTGGCGCAAACGCTCGGGCAAGGCCGCGCGGTCGAGCGCGAGGCTGCGCTCGAGCCACGCGATCTCGGCGTCGCTCAGCGCCGCACGCAGGAAGCCGGCATTGCCCTGCCAGCCGAGGATCGCCAGGCGCCGCTCCGTTTCGCCGCTGCCCGACTGCGCCAGGTGACGATAGAGCGGCAACTTGCGCAGCACGGCGTAGGCGGTCTCGGCCAGCGCGTGCCGCTCGCGCGCACCGAGCGAACGCGACTCGCGAAAGAACTCGGCAACGACGCGATCGGTGGGGTGCTCGAAACGCAGGATGCGATGCACAAGCTCGGTCGCGGCCTCGAGCGAGGCGTTCGGATGCATCACCGAGATTATCCTTGCCGCTCGCTCGCAGCCGCACGGCGCGATCCGCCCGCCTCCGAATACCGCCCGCCCTTGCCTCGACACTCTCCATCACCGCCCGGGAGAACGGCGGCCCCCCACGTTCTGGCGCACTACCGCCTGATCGTCTGCGCGGTCGCCGGCAGCATCGCAGCCGTCGCCTGGCCCGACGTCGAGTCGACGCTGTCGCGCGCCCTCATCGGCTGGAACGTGCTCGCCTGGCTCTATCTGGTCTGGGTCGCGGTCACCCTGAGCCGGGCCGACTCCGGCCACATCAAGCGCCTGGCCCTGGCGCAGGCCGACAGCGCGGCCAGCGTGCTCACGATCGTCGTCATCGCTGCCGTCACCAGCCTCGTCGCCGTCGTCTTCGAGCTCATCGCCGCCAAGGCGGCCGGCCCGCATCATGTGGCCGGGCATCTTCTTTTCGCATTCGTCACGGTGCTCGGATCATGGTTACTGCTGCCGACGCTGTTCGCCCTGACCTATGCCGCCGCCTACTACGGCCGCGAGCCCGACAGCGGACTCGGGTTCCCCGGCGCGACGGCGACCTTCGAGCCCGAACACACCGACTTTCTCTATTTCTCCTTCACCATCGCCGTCACCGCGCAGACTTCCGACGTTGCCGTCACGACGCGCGAGATGCGCCGGCTGGTCGTCTTCCAATCGGTCCTGTCGTTCGTGTTCAACACGACGATCCTGGCGTTCGCCATCAACGCAGCCGCGGGCTTTTTCTAGCGCGGTCCGAGCAACTGCGACTCGCCGCCGACGTGAACGACGCGCCGGTCGCGGCGCTCGAGCGCACCTTCGACGAGCCAGCGGATCGCCCGCGGATAGAGCACGTGTTCCTGCTCGAGCACGCGTGCCGCGAGCGACACCTCCGTGTCAGCCGGCAGCACCGAAACGACGGCCTGCGCGATGATCGGCCCGCAATCGAGATCGCCGGTCACGAAATGGGCCGTCGCGCCCGCGACCTTGCAGCCGGCCTCGATCGCCCGCGCATGCGTGCGCAAGCCGGGAAAGAGCGGCAGCAGGGACGGATGGATGTTGACGAGCCGGCCGTCGAAGCGCTGCACGAAACCCGGCGTAAGGATGCGCATGAAGCCCGCGAGCGCGACGACGTCCGGCGCAAAGGCTTCGATCGCCTTCGCCAACGCTTCGTCGAACGCGTCGCGCGACGCGAAGGCCTTGTGATCGACGACCGCCGTGGCGATTCCTCGCTCGCGAGCGAAGGCCAGGCCCGCGGCGCCGGCACGGTTGCTGATCACCGCAACGACTTGCGCCGGCCAATGTTCGGCGGCGCAACGGCGGACGATCGCCTCCATGTTCGAGCCGCGCCCGGAGATGAGGATGACGATGTTCTTCATGCGCCGCCGAAGTGTATCGGCGCGCTTCGGCGGCAAAACTACAATCGCACCCTTTTGCCGACGACGAGTCGCACGCGATGAGCGAGAGCATCCCCACGACGAGCGCAGACGCCGGCGCGAGCCCCGGCCCCGGCCCCGCGCCGCGCCGCGAGCGCGTGCTCTCCGGCATGCGGCCGACCGGGGCGATGCACCTCGGCCACTATCACGGGGCGTTGAAGAACTGGGTTCGCCTGCAGCACGATTACGACTGCTTCTACTTCGTCGCCGACTGGCACGCCCTGACGACGCACTACGAAGAGCGCGGCGTCATCGAGCAGAACGTCTACGACATGGTCGTCGACTGGCTCGCCGCCGGCATCGACCCGAACGACGCGACGATCTTCATCCAGAGCCGCCTGCCCGAACACGCCGAGCTGTTCACGCTGCTCGCGATGGGCACGCCGCTCGGCTGGCTCGAGCGCGTGCCGACCTACAAGGACCAGATGGAAAAGCTGAAGGATCGCGATCTCGCGACCTATGGCTTTCTCGGCTACCCGCTGCTCCAGGCCGCCGACATCCTCATCTACAAGGCGGCCTACGTTCCGGTCGGCGAAGACCAGTCGTCGCACGTCGAGCTGACGCGCGAGGTCGCGCGCCGCTTCAACCATCTCTACGGCCGCGAGTCGAACTTCGACGAGCTCGCCCGCGCCGTGCTGAAAAAACTCGGCAAGGACGCCGTGAAGGCACTCGAAACCGAGCGCAAGTCGTTCCAGGAAGAAGGCAGCGAGGCCGCGCTGCAGGGCGGCCGTGCGATTCTCGAGGCGAGCCGCTCGCTCGCGGCCGCCGACCGCGAGCGTCTCGATGCCTGGCTGCGCGGCACGGGCAAGACCATCCTGCACGAACCGCTGGCCCTGCACACCGAAGTGAAGAAGCTGCCGGGCCTCGACGGCGCGAAGATGAGCAAGAGCTACGGCAACGCCATCGCAATGCGCGAAGAGCCGGCCGAGGTCGAGAAGAAGATCCGGCGCATGCCGACCGACCCGGCGCGCGTGCACCGAAGCGACCCGGGCGATCCCGAGAAGTGCCCGGTCTGGCAGTTCCATCAGGTCTATTCGAACGACGAGACGAAGACCTGGGTCGTGCACGGCTGCACGACGGCGGCGATCGGCTGCCTCGATTGCAAGCAGCCGGTGATCGAGGCAATCCAGCGCGAGCAGCTGCCGTGGCGGGAGCGGGCCGAGACCTACCTCGCCAACCCGAAGCAGGTGCACTGGATCGTCGAGGTCGGCACCGAGCGTGCGCGCACCGTTGCCCGCCAGACGATGCGCGAGGTTCGCGACGCGATGGGCCTCACCTACTAGCCGCTAACCGGACGCGACGCGTCCGGTTAGCGGCGCTCGTTCGAAAGAGCCTTCGGTCCCTCAACTCGCGCGCCGTGAGCCGCGGGCGGCTGGGCGGCCGCCCAGCCTGCTTTCGGTACCGGCCAGCAGGCGCGATATGTTCGCCGCATGCCGCCAGACGAGCAGCAGCGAGATGACGATGATGATCGCCGCCTCCGGCCCCGCGTCCCAGATGAGAAGTTGATAGAACGGCGCGAAGACGGCCGAGACGAGCGACGCGAGCGACGCGTAGCGGAAGAACGCGGCGATGATGATCCACGTCGCGAGCGTCGCCAGGCCGAGCCACGGATTCAGGCCGATGAGCACGCCGGCCGCCGTCGCCACACCCTTGCCGCCCTTGAAGCGGAAATACACGGGCCAGAGATGGCCGAGAAAGGCGCCGAGGCCGGCCAGCGCCGGGCTCCAGTCGAGGGCGTCGCCGCTGCTGCCGTAGCGCTGGCCGAGCCACGCCGTGAGGACGACGGCTGCGGCGCCCTTCAGCGCATCGAGCGCCAGCGTCAGGATCGCCGCCGGCTTGCTGCCCGAGCGCAGGACGTTGGTCGCACCGGGGTTGCGTGAGCCGTAGTTGCGCGGATCTTCGAGCCGCATGACGCGGCTCACGATCACGGCGAAGGAAAGCGACCCGATCAGGTAGCCGGCGACGAGAGCGAGGAAGGGAAACGCGGTCGACATGCGTATGAACAAAGTTCGATTCGCGGAGCGGATGCCATTTTGCGCCGCGAGAGCGGGCCCTGGGCCTAGTAATAACAGGCCCTAGTTCGCGCAGCGAACCGGCTTCGCCCCCAGCACGGTAATCAGCGTCTTCGGCGCGATGCCCACCAGATAACCACGCCTGCCACCGTTGATGAAGATGCGGTCGACGCCGAGGATCGTTTCTTCGATGTGCACCGGCATCGCCTTTCTCGTCGCGAACGGCGACGTGCCGCCGACCTGGTAGCCGCTGTGCCGCTCGGCGACCTCGGGTGCGCAAGGCTCGACCGACTTGACGCCGATCGCCCGCGCCAGGTTCTTCGTGCTCACCTGCTTGTCGCCGTGCATGAGGACGACGAGCGGGCGCGCCTTCTCATCCTGCATGATGAGCGTCTTGACGACGGAATGCTCGTCGACGCCGAGCTGGCGTGCCGACTCGGCCGTGCCGCCGTGCTCGAGATACTCGTACACATGCTCTGTGAAGGCGACGCCGGCGCTGCGCAGTGCCCGGGTCGCCGGGGTTTCGCTGACGTGCGCCTGCTTCTTGCCCACGCCGGGCATTGTCATGCGTCGAGCCCGAAGCGGGTCTGCCGGCCCCAGCTGCGCTGTCCGGTGAGGAAGGCAACCCAGCCGAGCACCGCGCCGGTGTGGCGCAGCAACTGGAAGGTGAAGGGTTCGGCGAGCGCAGCCACCAGTGCCCAGCCGAAGCTGGCCCGGCTCGCGTCGCCAACCCAGCGCCGGTACAGATGCACCGACCAGAGATGAAAGCCGAGGTCGATCACGATCTTGGCGCCGATAAACGCAGCGACCGGCGCGACGATATCGAGCCGGCGCGTCGCCGCATAGACGACGAGGAGCGCGAACGCCGTCAGGCCATAGAGCGGCTGCAGCGTGTCGATCGCCTTCACCGGCAGCATCAGCGTCCCGAGCCGGCCATGTCGCGCGTCGCCGACCATCGCCCGATACCAGTACTGCGTCTGCAGGAAGCCGCCGAACCAGCGCCGCCGCTGGCGCAGAAAGGCGCCGACGCTGCCCGGCGCTTCGGTGCGTGCCTGAGCCTTCCCGAGGACGCGAAAGCGCCACTCGAGGCCGTGTCTGACGGCGTGGCGGCGCATGCGGTGAACAAGCTCGTCGTCCTCGACCAGGCAGGCCGGATCGAAACCGCCGACGTTGACAAGCGCGCGGCGCCGGAAGCCCGCGAACGCGCCGGAGACGAGGAGCAGGCTCTCGACCTGCATCCACGCATAGCGCGAGAGGAAGTTGCGAATGTATTCATAGGCCTGGAACCACTCCAGGCAGCGTCCGGCGAGCGTCGTCTTGCAGACCGGGGTGATGACTCCCGTGACCGCCGCGAGCTCGGGTTCGGCGGCGAAGGCGCGGCGCACGACGCCGATGGCCTTCGGATCGAGCAGCGTGTCGGCATCGACGGTGAGAAGGATGTCGCAAACGCTCCCCACGATGGCGGTGTTGAGCGCTCGCGCCTTGCCGCCATGCGGCAGGCGCAGCCAGGCGAGCGAGGGATGAAAGGGGCTCGGCGCGCTCAGCTCGCCGAGCTTCGGCGCGACGAGGCCGTAGCCCTCGGCGAAGAGCTTCGCCGTCGCGTCGATCGAGCCGTCGTCGGCAATGACGATCGCGTCCGGCGGATCCGTCTGCGCCAGCAACGCCGCGATCGTCGCCGGCAGCACCTTCGCCTCGTTGTGCGCCGCGACGATGACGCCGACGCTGCAGCGGGTGCGCGCTTGCGCGTCGAGCTGCGGCCGAAGGAGGCGCCACATGTGCCAGCCGACGAAGCCTTGGAGCAGCGTGTCGTAAGCGATGTAGGCGATGCCGACCGACCAGGCGAGCAGACCGCGCTGAACGAATGCGAGAACGAAGAGTGCGACCTAGGCGAAGAAAACGGCCGCATGGATCGCAACGCTGCGCCAGGGCGTCGGCGGAGGCGCCAGGCGCGACGATGCGAGCGCGAGGGCCGGCGCGAGAGGATCGGTCAAGAGGAAGTCCGTTGCAGGCGGGCGGATCGCGAGACTACGCAGAAAACGCGCTCCCGGACGCCGGCAGACTGCGCCCCGCATGCAAAGTTTCGTCCGGGTGTGAAATAGCGGTCCATGCCCGCCACCCGATACACGCGGACTGCGGTCGTCCTGCACTGGCTCGTCGCCACGCTGATCGTCGTCAACGTCGGGCTCGCGCTCTCGGCCGACTACCTGCCCGACGACTGGGTTCGGCCGGTCATCGACATGCACAAGTCGATCGGCATCACGGTGCTCGGGCTCGTGCTCCTGCGCTTGCTCTGGCGTGCCGCGCATCCGCCGCCGCCGCTGCTTGCGGCCTATGCCCGCTGGGAGAGGGTCGGCGCGCACGTCGCTCACGGCGTGCTCTACGCGCTGATGCTGCTGCTGCCGTTCTCAGGCTGGCTGCACGACTCCGCCTGGAAGGACGCGGCGACGTATCCGATGACGCTTTACGGCCTCGTACCCTGGCCACGCATCGGCCTCATCGAGCGCATCGATCCGGCGACCAAGGAATCACTGCACACGCTCTTCGGCAGCGTCCACACCGCATTCGGCTACGTGCTCTACGGGCTTCCGGCGCTGCACATCGGAGGCGCGCTCAAGCATCAATGGCTCGACGGCGAGCCCGAACTGCAAAGGATGTCGCTCTAAAGCCCGCTGAAGTGGCGCGAAGGCCTGCGCCGCCGTGCCGCTCAGGAGGCCAAACGCGCGTAGATCAGCATGCGCCCCTTGTAGGCGGCGGCACCCGCCGCGGCCGGCACGGCAAGCGGCTCTTCGCGCTTGGCGAAACCGAGGCTTGCCATCTGCCGATTGAAGGCGGGCCGGTTGCCCCGATCGGGGTCGACGATCCACACCTCGGCCGCCGACTGCGCGTGGCGGCCGATGAAGCCGGCCAGCGTCGAGCGATCGTCGCGCTCGTAGAGCAGATCGCTGCCGATGATGAGGTCGAAGCGCCCGCGCACGATGCGGCCGCAGAGGCTGCGCCCGCGCCGCTGCGGCTCGACGGCCGCCCAGTCGCCGTGCCGGTACGGCAGCGGCGCGAGGTCGTTGAGGCGCAGGTTCTTGCGCAGGAAGCTCGCCGCGAGCGGATGGCAGTCGCTCGCGGTGACGTCGGCCCCGCGCCGATGCCCGACGATGCTGGCCAGGGCGAGGCCGCAGCCCACTTCGAGGATCCGCTCGCCGGCGCGCACCGGCCGCGCGGCCAGGCGCGCCGCGAGATGCGAGCCCGAAGGCCAGAGCAGGCCGAACAGGGGCCACGCCGCCGACGAGATGCCGCGCCGCTCGGCCTCGCCGAACGGATCGGCGAATTGCATCCGGTCGAGCAACGAACGAATCGTCAGGTCGGCGACGCCAACGACCGCGATGCGCTCCTGCTTCGTCAGGTAGCCGGGCATCGTTGCCGCGCCGCTCAACCGGCGCTGCCGAAAGATTGCATCGGCCGAGCTTACGCGCTCTTGCCGACGGGCACTTGGCCCAGCACGGTGCAGCGACGCACGACGCGACCTTGCGATGACGGGTCGTACACCGTTGCGCGATGCAGAAGGCAGCGGTTGTCCCAGACGATCAGCTCGTGCGGCGTCCACTTGTGCTCGTAGCTCAGGTCGGCGTGCACAGCCAATGCATTCAGCTCCTCGATCAACGCCCGGCCTTCGTCGTAGGGCATGCCGACGATGTACTCGGCATGGTCGCCGAGGAACAGGCTCGCGCGCCCGGTTTCCGGGTGGACACGAACGACCGGGTGCTCGACCGGCGGCGCCTCGCGTCGCTGCGCCTCGGTCATGAGGTCGGTGCCGTGCCGGCGGGTGCGCGAGAAGTCGAGGTTGTGCACGGCCCGCAGCCCGGCGATGCGCTTCTTCCACGCCGGCTCGAGCCGTTCGTAGGCGCCGTACATGTCGCAGAAGTGGGTCTCGCCGCCGGTCTCCGGCACGAGCTCGCCGTAGATGATGGTCGCCTGCCCGGTGACGCGCTGCCACGAGCCATCGGTGTGCCAGGCCAGCGTGCCCTTGTCCGGATGCCGGCCGTTCGGCCGACCCCGGTCGTCGAGATTTGAAAGCCGGTAGAGCTCCGGATGGCCATCGGCGTGATACATCGACATCACGTGCACCTGGAGGGGTCGTATCTTTGTTTGGACTGAAGACCCCGCGGCAGAACATTCCGCGTCGCCGGCTTCGGTATCGGTATATAGCCTGCCCCGCGCCAGCGGCTG
>ODAK010000639.1_pt1 | contig 39913 bp, 52 predicted proteins | sample 1539591 | NCBI WGS metagenome assembly ODAK01 (sample SAMEA3539303, study PRJEB22396) | soil metagenome | biome: tundra; feature: field; material: soil | place: USA | collected 2010-05 | depth 0.15 m | reverse complement strand
ACGTCGGCGGCTTGCCCGAGAAGATGAACCTGAAGCTCATCGAGCCGCTCCGCGAACTCTTCAAGGACGAGGTTCGAGCTGCCGGCGAAGAGCTCGGAATGCCTCGAGATATGCTCTGGCGTCACCCCTTCCCCGGCCCCGGCCTGGCCGTTCGCTGCCTGGGCGAGGTCAACGAGACGAGGCTCGCTGTTCTGCGCGCGGCGGACGCCATCGTGATCGGCGAGATCCGCGCGGCCGGCCTCTACGACACGATCTGGCAGGCGTTCGCTGTCCTTCTGCCCGTGAAGAGCGTGGGCGTGATGGGCGACGAGCGCACGTACGAGGAGACGTGCGCCGTTCGCGCTGTGCACTCGGTCGACGGCATGACCGCCGATTGGGCGAAGATCCCCTACGACGTCCTGGCCCGCATCTCGAACCGCATCATCAACGAAGTGCGCGGGATCAACCGCGTGGTCCTCGACATCACGAGCAAGCCGCCCGGGACCATCGAATGGGAGTGAGCGATCGAGGCCAGGCTCGCGAGAGTACGATGCTTTGTCTCCAACGCGCCTTTCTCCCCTCTCTTCTCCTCGTCGGCGCTCTGGCAGCGGCGTGCGAGCCGGCCAGGGCGCCCGCGCAGCCGACCATCTCGCTTCGTCTTCGGGGAACTCCCCCGAGCGCGACGGTCGTGATCGACGAAGAGGCCCTCGGTACGCTCGACTTCGTGGCGGCACACGGCGTCGCGCTCCCTCCGGGGCTTCACCACGTCACGGTCAAGGCGGCGGGGTACTTCCCGTCGGATCAGGCCGTTGACGCACGGCCCGGCTCGCCGCCCGTGCTCGTCGAGGTCGCGCTCGTTCCGGTACCCGACTGAAGCCGCCCATCCCACGCCATACCACCCCCCACCCGCGAGCCCGAGCGAACTCGATAGTCGGCGGATTCCGGCCTTTCCCCGGGGAGACCTTGACAGAGCGCGCGATCCAGGGCACTCCTCCGCCCGATCTCTATGGCTAATCGCGCAATCTGGAACGTCCGCAAGCGTCACGAATGGCTCGCCACTCCCCTCAAGGCGAAACGCGTCAAGCGCGCCCAGCGCCTTCGTAACGGCCAGCAAGACGCGATCGACCGCAAGGCCGGCGCCGAGCGCTCGACCGAGAACTGACCGTCCTACAGGCCTGACGTTTCACCGAGCGTGGCGCTCATTGCGGCCCACGCCATTGTGGGGGTGTTGCGCGCGAGCCCGAGTCGCCCGGCGCGGTCCACGAGGATTAGCCCGCCGGAGCCGTGGACCCGCGCGCCCAGGGTTCGAATGGCCGCCCGCGCCGCATCTTCAGGTGAGGCCCCGGACCGCATGGCGTCGATGGCGGTCTTCGCTAGCACGACCCGCATGATCGACTCCCCTGTTCCCGTTGCGGAGCAGGCCCCCCCTTCGTTGTCGGCGTAGGTCCCGGCCCCGAGCAGCGGCGAGTCGCCGACCCGGCCGACCTTCTTGTTCATCAGGCCGCCGGTGCTCGTCGCCGCGGCCACGATCCCGCCCGCGTCACGAGCGACAGCGCCGACGGTGCCGCCCTGGAACCCCTCGCTCGGGTCAGGCGCCTGCCCGGCTCGGGCTGCGCGCCATCGCGCTCGCGCCGAGGGGGTCGTCATCGCCTCGCTCGAAGACGGCTCGAACCCGTGCTCCCGGGCGAACCGCGCGGCGCCGTCGCCCGCGTAGAGCACGTGGCGCCCGTCGTTCAGAGCAGCCCGGGCGATGGCGATGGGGTGCAAGAACGGCGGTAGAGCGCACACGGCGCCTGCGCGCAGCCCGGAGCCCTCCATGAGCGCGGCGTCGAGTTCGATGAGGCCCTCGGCGTTCAGGCAGGCGCCCGTGCCCGCATTGAAGCTCGGGAGATCCTCCAGCACGAACACCGCGCGCTCCGCGGCGTCGAGAGCGCTCCCGCCCGCAGCCAGAACGTGGGCCGCGGCGCGCGCGGCTTCGAGGCAACCCGCCACGTGAAGGTGGGCGCGTTCCGCCGGAATGGCCCCCGCCCCACCGTGCACCATCACGGCCCAGCCTCCGCCGTCGGCGCCCCACGACGCGGTGACGAGGGATGTGACCAGGGTTGGGGCGTGGCCGCTTGGCAACGTGTCGTTCCTGGCGCTCATCTTGTTCGTCCCTGAGCCCGAGAGCGCCGGAGCGCGAACGCGAGCAAGAAGGCCGGGGGAAGCGCTGCGACTACGGCCGGCACGAGGAGCGCGGCGGCCGCCTGGAACAGCATCACGCTCGCCACGACCGCCGTGGCCGCCGTGAGCGCCACGGGCCATACGGTCCTCCCGAGGCTTCGGTTCTGCGCGGGCCGATCGCCATGAGCCGCGGGTCTCGCGAGGAGGAGCTGCGCCAGGAGCATCGGCAGCGCGAGGCCGGCCATCGCCGTTGCCAGCGCCGCCGCGGTTCGACCCCCGCGCGGAATCGTCAGCCGGGGTCGCGCCTCCACCGGAGGAGCGAAGCGTTCGGGCGTTCCGCCGGCGTCGACGCGAAGGCCTCGCGCGTGGTCGACGAACGTGTTGCCCTCCCAGCGCCACGCGCTCGGTCGAAGCGCTGTCGGATAGAAGCCCGCCGCGTCGACGGCAGCGGATGACCCCACCGCGAGCGCGGCGACGAGCGCAAGCGCGGCGCCACCGGCAATCGCGGCGGCTGCGATCTGGCCGAGCGAGCGGCCGAGCGCCTCCAGGGCCCGCACCTCGCCCCGCGCGCGCACGGGCCCTAGCGCCCCCCAGGCGCCCACGGCTGCGCAGATGGGCGTGAGAGGGATCGTTCGCCCTGCTCGCTCGCCCCACGCGACACCGCCTTCGTCGGTCGCTGCGGTGATGAGCCACGCGAGCCCGAGCGCGAGACCCGCGACGAGCGCGGCTCGAACGAAGACAACGGTGTCCCAGCGGGTGACCCGCATGCCGCGGGCCATGCGACGCGAAACGTAGAGCAACGGCCCTACCTTTGCTCGCTAGTTATGGGCCAGGCCAGTCGGTTTGGCTCGAAGCGAATCTCGAAGAAAGATCGCTGGCCTCGGGAAGACGGAGCGCGATCGCGTGTTATGCTGTTCAGTAGGCGGCGCATACGGACCTCGCGGTCCCGAAATGGTTCGGCGACGGGCTACCGTCGCGGTGCGGCGATAACACTCGGTGTCTTCGTGCACCACAAACTGGAAACACTCGTTGCGGCCGCGCCTGTCTGCGACCGATCCGGTCTCCGACCGCGCGCCAAGCCCCCGAGTGCCGGCCATGCGCTGGAGGAGGAAGAACGTCATGCAAAGTACTGATGGCTCTGAACCGAAAGGGCTGCTGACGTAGAAAGCCTCTTCGCGCGCGCGTGCGTTTGCCGGCCAGCGGAAAGCGGCGGCGAACTCACCGCGCTCGAGCGGCTACGGACGGTCGCGGGTCCGCTGGGCAAACTCCAAGGAGATCCGGCGTCCGCACCTCCGGACGTGCCCTTTCGCCGGGCCAGACGGCTCGGGTGGCAAATGGTCCACCCGAGCCGTTATTTTGTCCGGTGTCCGTCGACTGAGTGGCTGAGCCGGTTGACAGAGGAAGGGGGCGAGAGTTACCTGGCGCTTCGCGTTTTGCGGGACTAGCTCAGTTGGTAGAGCGTCGGCTTCCCAAGCCGAAGGTCACGAGTTCGAACCTCGTGTCCCGCTCCCCTGGAAAATCAATCACTTGGGCCTCACTCCTCAAGTCGTTTCCAGGGCGAGAAGTCACCGCCGGTGACAGCAACCGCGCAAGGCCTGGGTCGATGGTCGGCAAGGCAGCGGCGGGCACCGGCCTGGCGGCGTCGAGCTCGCGCACGTAGTTCATGTGGACCTTGGGGTCGGCATGGCTGGCCAGTGTCATGGCGGTCTGCATGTTCACCCCCGCGCCGGCGAGCGCGCGGTTGTACGCCCGCCGCATCGAGTGGAAGTTCACCCGTCGAGACACCGGGGTGTCTGAATAGAACGGGTCGGCGGGGTTGGGCGCCGGCTTGCCGTCCTTCCCGATGATGGGGGGCAGGCGGGTCACCCCTGCGCGCCAGAAGTCGCGGCGCATCCGGCCGGCGAAGGAGGTCCCCCGCCCCTTCTTGTCCTTCCCTGCCCTCGGGCCCCGGCGGACCGGGAACACGGGGCCGGCCACGGGCTTCCCTGCCCGCTCCCACCAGACGCGGAGGAAGGGCCGGAGCATCTCGGGGATCTCGAGCCGCTGAACCTCGCCCGTCTTGGCGCGTGCGATGGTGCAGAAGAGGAACGACTCGAGGTCGAGCATGATCCAGTCCCAGCGAATGAGCTCGGCACCGCGCATGCCGCCCTCCGTCCTGGCGACGAGCGTGAGGAGCTTCAACTCGAGGTCGCCCTTCGGGGCTGTGAGGAAGCGCACGATCTCGGCGTCGGTCGGGCTCACGAACGGGCGCTTGTCCCGCTTCAGGCCGTCGGGGAGCTCCACGTCCTCGGCGGGGTTGGCCAGGATGATCTTCTCGATCTTGGCCCTCTTGAGATCGCGACTCATGACCGCGCGGATCTTGTCGATGGTGCCGTGCGCCAGCCCTGCCTCCTGCGCGGCCTCGAGCACCTGGCGCACGTGGTCGTCGGTGATGCGAACGAGCGTCAGGTCTCCGATCGTCGCGTAGATGTACCGCACGCGGTTGTTCTGCTCGTCGCGGGCCATGACGACCCCCGCGGCCTCGCGTCGGTCGTTGCGGTCGGTCGTGAAGGACCGGTACGTCTCGGCGCTCGCCGTCTTGGCCTCCGCGTCTGCGACGAGCTCCCCCGCCTCGATCATGGCGACGAGGCGCGCCAGCTTTCGCTTCGCCGTCGAGCGGTCCTTCGTCTGCAGGTTCATCCAGCGGCGCTCTTCGGTGCCGTCGGGGAGCTTCACCCAGACGCGCGCGAACGCGCCCGAGGGCTTCATCACGATCGTTCCGGTTCTCTTTTGAGGCATGGCTACTACACTCCTCTCGCTATCGCGTTCGGGCGGCTTCTCTCATCCGCCGTTGCTTCGTCGTTGGATCACCTCTTGCGGCCGCTCTGCGGCTGACCGACCATCGCAAGCGTGTCATGGGGAGACGGTGCCAGCGTCGCGGGGCTTGTCGTCAGCATCGGCGGCTTCATCGTGACGATTCGCGAGGCAAGAAAGGCGAGAACCGCGGCGACCGCGGCCAAGGACGCCGTGGAGAAGCTCCGCGACGTCACGTTTCGAACCCTCACGTACGGCGATTGCAGCCGGGCAGGCGCCGTCTTGGAGGAGGTCGGCCGCCTGCAACGCCGGGCCAGTTGGACTGACGTGCCCGATCGGTATGCTGAGCTGCGGCGCCTTGTGGTCGCGATCAAGACATACGACTTGCACCTTACGCCGGCGGAACGGACTACTCTTCAGGGCGCCCTGAGCCAGTTCGCCCTTCTCCAAGCGACGGTCGAACGCATCATCAGTGGGGACGAGGTGAACCCGAATCGAGCGCGCCTCAACGAGACGCTCGCTGAGCAAGCGGACAGAGTCCAGGTAGTCTTGGTTTCCGTCCTCAACAAGTTGAAGGCATGACCGATGGCAGAGCGAAACGCAGTACGCCTCTTGAAAGCCCTCCTTGAGGGTACCCTCAGCGGAAGGGTCAGATGGGAGCAAACCGCGTCTGACACGGCGTACGTTGTTTCGTTCGCCGACGAATCGATAACGGTGGGGGGGGGCTCGGACCGCGATCAGGTCTTTGTGCGGATCTCGAGCGGCGACAAGACGGTCGACGTCTACACGGCCATGTCGCTGACGCTGGAAGGATCGTCCGGTAGCACGTTGAAAGACCTCACCGACCTGTTCGAACAGCTGTTTGTCGCGGCGCGTCGCCAGGCCATGAGCGCCGATGACGTGGTCGAGAAGCTGCTCCACGAGCTCGAGGGAAGCGCTGCTGGTAAAGCAAAGAAGTAGGGGGGTGCAGATCACGCGAACGGCCTCGTCAGCGGGCGCCCTACGCCCGTACTACGATGCGCCCCGATTGAGGGCTCATCGCAGTTTCGGCCTCTATCCTGTCGTCGTCGCGTCGAGAGCCCGCGCCACGGCGTTCGCCACTGCGGCGAGGTTCGACGTCGCCATCGCCACCTGCCGGAGGGCATCGGCGACCGCAGTCTCAGCGCCCCCGGCGGGGATGACGGGCGGGGGGCGGTCGGTGTCCGTCTCGTCGGTGCTCATTGTACCCCGGTCTCGTCGACGAGCCCGAGGCCCTCCAATCGCATGCTCGCGGTCTGCCACCGGAGCCCGTCGATCGCCTCGTCCAAGAGCGCGTAGGCCTTCGCCGGCGCGGCCATAAACTCGCAACGGAGGTGCAAGACCGCGGCGTGGATGTCCGCGACGCGAGCGTCGATCTCGGAGGCGTGGTGCATCAGACTCGGGTGGGGCGCGGGCGTCGAGAGCCACTCCGCAGCCGATAGCGGAGCGTCCGCAGTTCGCCGCTTCGGGCGCTTCGCCGGGCGCTTCTTCTTCGCCGCAGCAGCCATCACTGCACCGCCCCTTCCGCGGCCGCGCGCGTTGACGCCAGCCTCGACGCATGCTCGACGATGTCCTCGAAGTCGATCGCGAGGCCTCGCCAGGCAGCGTCGCTCTGGCGCAGGTTCGGCCACCGGATGAAGCCTTCCAGCATGCGCACGGCCGTCGCCGAGATGACCTCGGACATGACCAGCTCGCCGAGCACGGCGAGGCGTCGGCGTACGACTGGGTGGCGCGCGGGGAAGAGACGGCGCGGCTGGTCGACCGTCTTCCGCGTCTCGGTTGTGACTTTCTGCGCGCTGTCTAGACCGCGCGTTGTCGTGGTAGAATTCATCGTCGTCTCCAGTCGGTTGCTGATTGGTGCGATAAGGGGTCCGTGACCGCTCGAACGGTGGCGGGCCCCGCCTGTTCACTTCTTGCGTCTGCTCTCCCGAGACGCGAGCGCCTCACGGATGGCGAGTCGAATGATCGCCGTGGCGCTCGTCAAGCCCGTCAGCTTCCGCAGCTTGTCGAGGATGCCCTTGTCTTCGTCCGTGAGTCTGATCGTTGTCGCGGGTTGAGAGCTCGGCATTGCTTCTTCACTCATTGTTGTATGGCACCTTGGCGTAGTCGTCAACCTTCGGCCGTCGATTTCTTTCCCGAGCTCGAGTGTGAAACCTGTTGCGACAGGCCGAGTGCGGCAGCAGGCTCCTCCGATGTCGAAAAAAAAGACCGGCGCCCCTGCGACCGCGCCGGCCGCGCTGACGCGCGGTCCTCTTGCAGACCTTGGCGACCGCATAGCCTCGGGTGAGGTCGGACGGTCGGGGTCGATCAACCCGGATGACATCCGGCGAGCCGTCATTTCCGAGGGGTACCGACGCCACAATGCGAGCGCCAAGGGTCGCAGCCGAGGATAGCGCGATCGTCTCTTGACCCTGCTCATGCCCGCTGGTCCCATCGGGCCGGAGGGGCACCATGACGACGCAGTACGATCCGGGCATCATCTACACGTTCGCCGATCGGCTGTACGCCCGAGCGAAGTCGATTGCCACGCAGTACGCCATCATCGCCGCATTCGTCGGGGGCATCGCCGGCCTGGCCCTCGCGGGCGCTCTCGATTTTGCCCGTGTGCCAACCGCGCTCGTTGGTGTCCTCTGCTTTGGCGGCATCGGCGCGGCCATCGGCTACGATAAGAGCTTCAACCTTCGGTTGACCGCGCAGCAAGCCCTCTGCCAGGTGAAGGTTGAAGAGGCGGTTCGACATCTTGCTCAGCAAGCGTCGAGATAGATAGGGCGGCGACCGCGGCCTCACAGCCGCCTGACGATCCGTCCACGCCCTAAATCGTAGGGTGAGATCTCGACGCGCACGCGATCCCCCTCGACGATCTTGATCCGGTGCATGTTGAGCCGGCCGCTCCGGCGCGCGAGCACCTTGCGACCGAGCGAGCCCTCCGCACAATCGACCTCGTGGAGATCGCCGCGTAGCACGCGCAGCACGACGCCCTCGACGAGGATGACGTCGCGCTCTCGGGTCTCGGGGTTCATCGCGCTTGCCCCGTCAGCGCCGGCGTGGCGACGCCCGTTCCAGGCTGCGCCGAGCCCGAGACGTCGATGCGGTTCAGGTACGCGATCGTGACCTCGTAATGGCCTGCCTGCACGTCGAACGACGTCATCACGTTGTGCACCTGAAACTCGGGGGTCATGCGGGTGAGTGAGTCCAGGTTCTTGGTGATGAACCGAGCCATCGATTCGCTGTAGCCGCGCGCCTCGAGTGCGCCCTGCCGCTCGAAGGACGTCGGCAGCGCCTGAATGATCGTGAGCGCGGCCCGGTCGATCTCGACGCGGATGCGGTCCCCAGACTGCAGGCCGAGCAAGTCGAACGTGTCGGCCGCGAGCGTGTCGACGAACATCTCGGACGTCTTGAGCGTCCCGTGAAGCTCTTGGCGCGAGCGCTCCTCCCAGACGCGCTGGGCGAAGCGGTCGAGTGTGGCCTGGTCGGTGATTCCGAAGGGGCAGTCGAAGATCTCGTAAGCCTGCGACTTGACCGCGACCGGCGAGCCGAGGGCGCTGGCCGCCATCCGCTTCTTCTTCGGGGTCGCGTGGATCGGCGGATAGAACGCCTCGAGCGAGCGACCGAAGACCGGGTCGAACGCCCGTATTCCGACGTTCTTCGCGCTCACCGAGTGCACGTCGCGGGTCTCTTTGATTTCAAAGACGTTCTCGCCGAAGACCATCCGCGGAGGGTCGTCGGCCGTGTAGAAGTCGGTCGCCGTGGTCACGATGCAGCGGTCGCCTCGAATGAACGAGATGAGACCGAGCGACCCGACGGCGGCTTGCCAGACGGCCCACATATCGGCGAAGGCGGACCCGCCGCCCGGTGCCAGCAGTTTGCCGATCTTCGCGAGCCGCGGGCTGACAGCGCTCCCGAGAAGCAACGTGGCCAGGTCCTCGGCATCGCCCACGAAGTCGAGGTTCGGCTTGAGCCTCTGGACCGTCGAGACGACTTCCTTGCTCTCGAGGTCGTAATACCCGGTGTTGTCGCAGACCCTCTCCCACGCCTGCTGGAGCGTGTCGGTGTAGAGAGGAATCCCCTTCGGCAGGAAGGTCTTGCAGTTCAGGAAGAGCGTCGTGTAGTCGAGCGCGCGGATGTTGACGTTCTTGCCGCTCGAGATCGACAGGTCGCGCTCGACGTCGACGGCGATCCCGATGAACCGCAGGTTCTGCTTGGTCGGCCTGAATTCGCCACGGTCGTCGCCGTTGCCGAGCCACACGTACATCTCCGCGCTCTTGAGGACGCGCGGGTCGATGCCGGCGTCGTCGTACGAGAGCGACACGCGGCACTCGTCGGCCTCCATGTGGCTGTTCGCCTGGAGCTCGATCTTGTGCGCGCGGCACTGGAGCTGGAAGACGTCGTCCAGCTCTTCCTGCTGCGTGCGCTCGGAGGCCGTGCCGAGGTTCGGCACGTACAGGCTGACCGAGCATCGCGGGCGCCAGAGCTTGGCCTCGGCGGTCATGCTACCCCGGGCGGCGAGGCGCGGAGCTCGAAGTGCCGGCCGCTCACGTGTCCGAGGAGCGCGAGAGTTCTGCGCGCTTCGTCGCCCACTGAGGCCGCCTGGAATGCCTGCCACTCACCGATCGGCTGGGGGAGGCCAGAGGCCCAAGTGACTTCGCGGAGCCAGAAGGTTGTGAGCTTGTCGGTCATCAGAAGACCATCGCATCGAACGTGATGCGGCAATCAGCCGAAACGTCCGCGAGCGGGGTCATTGTAACTACGATGTTCGTGCCGCTGGCCTCGATCTGCAGGTTCGTCAGCACATTGACCATGTCGGAGTCTGGAGTGCCAACGCTCGTCGCGGGCGGGCTATTCACGACGACGGCTCCTGAACCGTCGACGCGCCACGAAACATCGAGCATTTGGGCTATCGAGTGTCCGACCGTGGCCGCACCCGGGGCGGTCGCCGTGGCCCGACAGCCACCTTTGATCCTGGCGACTCCCGACGAGGTCGCGGCAGTCGGAAACGTCAAAAACGTTGCTTTGATGTCGTGCGTAGACACGCGCGCGAAGCCCAAGATGTTGGCCCAAGCGGCGCCGACCTCCCAACTTGGCGGCAGCGGCGGGGTGAGGGTGACCTCGCCGGCGCGGGCTTTTGGCGCGGTCGCGAGCGTGAAGGTCACGGCGGCCGCGAGCGGAATGAACGCGGCGAAGATTGCGGAGAGTCGGTATCGGGTCTTGGTCATGGTGGTGGCGGTCCTTTCAAAGAGTTGGTCGGGGGTGCTCATTGGGCGGCACCCTGGATTCGCTCGGCGTGCTTCCGGAGCTGCTCAGTGCAGATGACCTCCACGTCGCTGGCGGCGAGCACGCCGTTGCGTTCGTAGGCCGTGGCGAGGATCCCGATCAGGCGAGAGCGCGGAGCGTCCGTGCGTCGAAGGCCTTGCTTCGCGATGAACGCGTCGGCGGCCGCGACGGCCAGGCGGTAGGCGGGCAGCGTGCTGAGGCTCATCGTGCACCTCGGAGCTTCGCCGACTGGAGCTCGAAGAGGGCCGCTGCGCGGGCGAGCGGGTGAGGGATCTTGCGCGCCTCATCGAGCGGGTCGAGGGCGGGCGGTGCCGGGGACGCGGGAGGGGTCGCGACGGGCGCCGGCGGCGCGGGCGGTGGCGCCGCGGTCAGCGCAGCGAGCCGCGCGCGGAGGGTCGCGTTCTCCTCTTCCACCGCGTCGGCGCGCGAGGTCGCGAGACCCAATGCGCGACCTGCAGAGAAGCCCTGATTTTTCGATGCCTTGCTCATTTTCGTTTCTCCCAAGTTCGGTGATTACGTTTTTGAGGTGAGTCCGCGGACCGCGACCGCGATGTGCTTGCCGGCGGTCACCGCGTTGACACTGACCGTGATCGCGGTGCCCTTCTTGAAGCGCACGGGGACCGCCGCGTGGTCGACGAGCGGCGCGTTCGTCGCGCCACCCCCGACGAAGTACGTCAGCGTCGTTGTGCCGTCGGAGATCGTGAGCGTCCGCGTCGCCGCCGACTCATCGGTCGTGGCCCCGATCTCGTATGCGTCCGCCCACTCATCGGTCAGGGGCGTGTAGAGCGTGCCCGTCAGCGTGCCATTCACGAGCGTGAACGATCCGCTGAACAGGTGCCGGCCTTGTTGCGCAAAGAAACTCATCGAACATCTCCTGGGCGCGGAGCAATGCGCCCGACGTTAGGGCCGAACGATCCGCGGTCGCGCTCGACCATCATTCGGCTCGGCGGTTGAGGGGCGACGGGATCGCCGGGCCCGAAGAGGCCCTCGAGCGAGGCGTGACACGCACTCTGCAAGATCGCGACGCGGTCGTCGTGCTTCCCCGAGCGCGCGCCGTACGAGATCGAGCCGTTCACGATCTTCTCCTTGAACTCGTTCATCTGCCTGCGGAGTGGCTCTTGTTCGGCAGGCGGCGCGCCAGGGAGAAGCGAGAGGCACCCGTCGGCCATGAGCCGGCGAGCGAGGCTCATTCCCTGTAGTTTGCGGTCCGAAGTCCAGACGATCTCTCGGTACTCGAGACCCCGACGTGCGGCGGCGGAGACCGATGGGTGCCGGTCGCGCTGGTCGCCGGTCACGATCGTGATGCCGCGGGCGTGGCACCGGTTCGCGATCAAATCCCATATCGAGTCGTGCGTGTACGAGTCGCCGCGCATGCCCCACATGTCCCGAATGCAGAGGACGGGAGGCTTTTGCTTCCTCGTCGCGTTGTTCAGCATCAGCCCACCGAACTCGTCGCGCTCGATGCACTTCTTGCCGTTCGGCGTGCCCATGAGCGGGCCGCTGTTGTGCAGCGCGGGCTTCCAGACGTAGAGCTCCTCTTCGCGGAAGGCCTGCTGAACCCAGGCGGCTTCGGCGCCGGTGAACTCGTCGGCCCCGCCGCTCGCTGCGTCGATCACGTAGATTCGGGAGCTGACCTCCTCGTATGCGTATGGCAACGGCTGCAGCGATTCGATCACGAGCTCCGGATCGAACGCGGAGAGCAAGCCGGCTTGCGGGATGGCCAAAAATTCCCGACGCCATCGGCGCTCGTCCGGCTGAAGATCGTGGCTGGCCTCCTCGGTGATGGTCGGATTCCAGTGCCAGCTCGGTCCTTCGGCGAGGCATTGGTGGTCCGTCTCGCCGCGGGCCATGAGCTCGGCGTGGAAGTCGTCCAGCCCCATCGGCGAGGAGATCGTGTAGATGCGCGCGTTCGGTTGCGTGACGAGCCCCGGCACGAGCGCCGCGTCGACCTCGGCGGCGGGGTTGGCGCTCGTTTCGTCGCTCCACCAGGCGGCGGCCTCGTCCTCCCAGATCGCCCCGTGGGTACCCCCGCGAGCCGTCCGCGCGGAGCACGAATAAACCGCGAAGACGATTGGCCTGCGTTGAAGCTCGATGCTGTCTTCGCGCCGCGCGTACGGCTCGCCGAGCACGTCGAGGATCGTCTCGATGTTGTGGAGACGCTCGCGGGCCTCCTTCATCGTCACCGAGACGAAGGGGAACTGCAGGTGCGTGCCGGGCGGGATCCTGTGCGTGCCGAAGAGCGCCGTTGCGACCGCGACCCGAGCCATGGTCGTCGAGCCACCGCCCTGGCGCCCCTTGCGGACCACGAGCCGGCGTTTGCCAGACAGCCAGAAACGCTCGAGTGTCGCCATCCACGGGGCGGAGGTCGGGTGATCGCCCGGCATGCGCGCGAGGGCCGCGTCGAGGGTCCGGAAGCCAGCCAGCAGGCGAGCGCCGTCATTCGGCATGGGTGAGCTCCTTCTCGATCTGGGCGCGCGCCTCGTCCGCCCAGGAGCGGCCCTTCCGCGGCTCGGCGTGGATGCGCGCGAGGTCGTGCAGGGTCACGAGCGTCCGCTCGGCGCGCTGACTCTGCCGGTCTGCCACGTCGAGCATCCGGAGGCCCTCGGGCGTGTCCAGTCCGAGCGATTCGGCCTTCAGGGTGAAGAAGGCATGAAGCGCGGCGTGCCGGCTGTAGATGGCAAGCAGGGCCCGCACCGGGGCCGCGTCGCTCTGCAGCGAGGCGAGCGTGTGACCAAAGAGCCGACGCGCATCGCGGGCTACGATGAGCGCCTCGCCGGTCGCCGCCTTCGATCCCAGCGACTTCCGGATCGCGTGCGTGAACCCCGCGCCAGCCGCCGTCCGATTGCCGGCCGTGAAGTGGCCATGGGCGTCGCGCGCTTCCGTCGGTTTGGGCTCGGTTTCCTGCGGGCGTAGGTCACTCGCGCGCACGAGCGACGGGCGCATCTTGTTCTTCGATCGCTCCACGGTCAGTTCCTCCCGAGCTCGCCGATGACGGCGTACGTTGGGGGCCACGCGGCGAACGCCCGCCCCGCCCCGCCAGGCACGCGCATGATCGGGACCGCGAAGCCGAGGGAGGCGTTCACGAGGGCGCGGGACGAGTGCCAGGCGGCCAGGAGCTCCTCGGATGGCTCGTACCGTCGGTAGAGGTCGAGCTCGTGCCGGTCGATGTACACGGGGCAGTGCTCGGCGCGGGCCCACGCGGCGACGAACATCGCGGTTACGACGTCGGGGGGCATCATCGACCTCGCCCCGCCTTCACGACCGCGGGCTTCGCGGCCGCGTTCTGCGGGTGCGGCCCTGGCGCCGTGCCGGCCGCGCCCCAGCTCGCCTGCAGGTCGGTGACGCCAACCGAGGGGCTCGCCTCGGACATCGTTTTCAACGTGCCGCAGCGTTTCGAGCAGAGCAGCTTGCCGTCGCGGGCGTAAACCCACCCCAGCGTGTTGACCGTGTCGGCGATCCGGTTCGTCGCGGCGGTCAACCCAGCGCCGCAACCCGAACGAGCGCAGTGCAGGGTCACCTCGTGCGCGGCGTACGCGGGCTCTGGGCGGTCTTTCTGTGCGAGGGCAATACGGCCCGCCGAGCTGCCGCCGTCGACGAAAAATTCTCGCCCACCATCGCGAGGGTCGCGGCGACGCCCCTCGACCGCCTCGATCGAGTGTCTTTGGCTGCAATACCAGTCCCCCGCGTCGACCGTGTACGCGCTGACGGCGACCGTCGCTGTACGCCCGTCCGCGAGCGCCAGCGGGGCGCGCTGGTCGCGCAGGGTCGCGGTGCGCGTCCACCCGCAGGCCGCGAGCACGGCGCCTAGATCGGGCTGCCAGACGCCCTCCGCGTCGCGGCGCTGTTGTACGTCCTGACGTGCGGAGCAGCGCGGACACGCGACCGACTCGACCCGCTCGAGGGGCGTGGTCACGGCGCCACCGTCGCCTTCGCGGCGCCGAGGGCCCGCACCAACGCGTCGATCGCCGCCTCGGGGCTCGCGGCGGTCACCTCGACCTCGATCCTGAGGCGCCATGAGCCGTCCGGCGCGAGCGCGAGCGCGGGCCATCCGGCGCTCACGTCGACGTCGGGGGTGGCGGAAGTCTCGATGCTGGCGGCGATGGCGCTGAGCGTGGCTACGGTCTCTTCGGGGGTCATGGTGGTCCTTGGGTCATGGGTGATTCGGTCGCGCCGTGGCGGGGCCGTGGCGGCGCGGGAAAGTGCCCTCGAGACGGCGAGGGCGCCGGGCGATTCGGGGCGACCACGCTCCGGCGCCCTGCCGGATGGCCGAGGAGCGCGCGCTTCGCTCCTTCCCGCGGGGGTGGATCGATCGACATGAGCTCATGTCGGGGGCCTCCGCGCCGAAACTGAATGATTACGCGATCACGATTCGCGGTGACTCGTCGCTAGTGACTCGTGGCGACGCAATCATGTGAAGTTGCGCGGTGATTGCTCCGTAGTGCGTCGGCTGGCGTTGCCGACGGTCTTTCCGCACTCCGCCGCGTCCTTGCGGGTCAGGTTGTTGGCCGCCAACTTCTCCGTGCGCGTCTCAACCTTGCTCCCTTCGGGAACGAGGTCGCTACGTCTTCCCTTCGCCCCGGTCTCCTTTCGCGTCAGCTCCCCCACTCGCGCCTCGGCCAGGAGCACGATGGCCACGTTTCCGGGAGGGCAGCGGCCCAGGTCGGGCGACGGCGTGACGTAGGGACAAAAACCCCACGGGTCTGTACGCTCTCTGTCGATGGCGAAGACGGCGGAACCGAAGACTGACAGGATCGAACACGCCAAAGCGTCGCCCTGGACCAAGGTGAACTACAAGGTCCTGCACGACGAGTCGGACCGGGGGTGCGTGCTAGTGGCTGCTGCGATGCTCGACGAGCAGCTTGGAGAGCTGTTTCAGATCGTGCTTCGAGACGGGACAGCAGAACACCTCCTCAAGCAGGACGCGGCGCTCGGCAGCTTCTCCAGGCGCATCGACATGGCCCATGCGTTGGGACTGATCGACGAGGAGTTTCACCACGACCTCCACATCGTGAGAAAGATCCGCAACGATGCGGCCCACTTCGAGAGGCGCCTTGGGCACGAGACCGGGTTCGACTCCCAGCCGACCAGCCAGCGTGTCCGCGAGTTGAACTACGTGAAGAAGGTCCATATGGCCTCGCCAGAGTTCGAACCGTTCCGGTCGGATTCGAAGGAAGGTTGGCGCCTCGCCTTCTGCATGGCCATCTCGGCCATCAGTGGTTACTTGATGGGTGTGATGCGCGTTCATCAAATAGCTCAAGAGGCGTTGGAGGGAGCGCCGCTAGAGCGCCGAATGGGTTGAACCTCCTGTGATTTCGGACGGTTGCGATAGGTCGTCCGCGAGGCATTGGCGGTTATGACTCGTTTCTTCGCAAAGTGCCGGACGACGACCGCAGGCAAGTTCTCGGGATCACGTCGAAATCATCATGATCGATGCTCTAGGCGACCTCGAAAGACGAATGCGTCCTTCACGATCGGCTGTCGCAGCAGTGGTGAATGAACTGAAACGCCTCGTGGGACCGACAGCTCCAGGGAAGGACTGAGCTCCCAAGCGCTCTGCCCTCCAGCAGCTCACACTTTATGTCCCATCACCGATCTGCCAGCTCGACCCTCCCGCCGCTGCTGGCTGCACCAGGTGGCGCCCATTCGTCTTCACCGGTTGCTTGCCGCGAAACGTGTCCGACTTGCTCTCGATGAACCGGAGCGTGGCGTTTTTCTCGGTGACGAAGGCGTCTTCGAAGGCGCGGCCGATGATGGCGATGGCCTCGTCGGCCGTGTAGCGCTTCGCCAACTTGAACGCGGCGGCGTGGTCGGCCGCGCCGATGTTGGCCGGCTTCACGCCCTTCACCCGCTCGAAGCTCTCGACGAATGTGGCGAGGATCTTGGTCTTTGCCTCGATGGTCTCGAGGCTGTGCTTCGGCTCCTTCTTCGGCTTCCGAACCTTCACCGGCGGGCCCCCGGAGCGCGCCAGCGCAAACTGAGCAGGTGGATGAGCAGATCCCTGAGCAGATAGGGGCTCACCATGATACTTCGCGACGTTGCACCCTGATACTTCGCGGGTGTCACCATGCGACGTCGCACTCTGCGAAGTCGCACCATGCGACGTCGCACCCTGATACTTCGCAGGGGTGTGGAGCTCGTATTCGTTGGAGGCGGTCCGGCTAGTTCGGACGCTGGAGATCCAGCCCAGTTCCCGCAGCCTCTTCGTCGCGCGCATGACCGTTGCACGGGAGAGGCCGGACGCGTCGGCCAAGGTCTCCAGGGCCGGGAAGGCTCGACGCCCGTCCTCGTTCGCGAAGGTCATCATCCACACGAGCACGGACCGGTCGGATGCCGAGAGTTCGGCGACGGGGACGCTGCGGATCGCGCGGAGGTAGTCGAGTGGTCGAAACGTCACTTTCCACTCCGCGTCGCGCCCATGTTGATGACCACGGCGTGCTCGAAGATCCGACGACAGATTCCGTCGCCATATTTCGCCCGGAGCTCGTCGACGCTGAACCCGGTCGTGTAGACCGTCGGCCGCTCCGCGGCGTGCCGGGCGAAGACGACATCGGCCGTCGCGTCGTGGTGACCCGCCTTGCCCGCGCCGATGTCGTCGAAGGCCAAGACCCGCGCCGCCAGGGCGGCGGCAACGTCGGGCGCCTCTTTGCCGAGTCCGGAATGAGCTCGAGCGATCGCGAGTTCGAAGCCGTCGAAGAACTTCGTGTCGCAGTACTGCCCGATCACATCCTGGAGCTGCCGCACCACGCAGGTGGCCAAGACGCTCTTGCCGACGCCGGCTGGACCCTGCAGGACAAGGCGATCGAGTCCCTTGGTCGCGGCCGCTCGCGCCTTCGCGATCGAGCCCGCGTCCTTCACGCGCAGCGTGAGCTCGTGCGCGTCGAATGTCGCCCAGCGCAGGCGCGCCGGGATCCGCGTTGCGATCAGGCGCTGTTCACGCTCCTTGGCGAGTCTCAGGACGTCGCTGCAGGTCGTACAGCGATCGCCTGTGCGGAGCGTCCGCGCGCCGCACTCACCTGCGCAACGATGCGGGCTCTGCTCAAGAGCGCGATTCGCCGACAGGATCGTCGCGTCCACCAAGCGGCGGAACTCGTCGTCGCGCGCCTTCGTGGCCTCTGCTCTACGACGCTCTTCGGTCTCGGGCAGATCGTCTACGGGCAGCTCGTTGGACGTCTCGGGGACGGCGGTCACGCGCCGGACCTCCGCTCGAGGAGCCCGCGCAGCACGGCACAGATGGCGCGCGCCTCTTCATCGCCGGCGACGTGGATGTCGACCCCGCCGGGGATGTTCTGCGCCCATGGCAGCCAGGCGCCGCCGGCATCGTCGATCCGCAGACGCAGGACGACTCCGCCCCGGTCCTCGTCGTCGACGGAGTGGTGGTACTCGGCCACTGCGCGGCCGGACACGGCACCTTGCCAGGCGCGTTCTCGGCGGCGAAGGAGGCGAGTGTCCGCGCGGATGCACTCCTCGTCGTCGAGCGCGAAGCGCCCGGTCACGGCGGGCGGCCGCTCCTCAGCAAAGACCTTCACGTGTTCTCGCCGGGCCGCTTCGCGGCCGCAGGCAATCGTGAGCGTGGCGACGAGCGCGCGGGCCTTGTCCGGATCGTGGCCGGCGCGAACGAGCTCGCGCTCGATGCGGTTGGCCGCCGCGTCGATGGCGGAGACCCGCTCGCCCGCGACCGTGGCGAGACGGAGGTGTGATCGAGTGCTCATGGTCCACCGTCCGCATTCGCAGTGCGCACGAGCTCCGCCTCGATCGCGTCGAGGAGCAACTGCTGCTGGCGCAGTCGTTCACGTTCGCGCGCCAGACACATCCGCGCTTCGGCGGTGTAGACGAGACGGATCGCCCGATCGTCCGACTGCTGGGCGGCGGCCAAGAGGGCCTCCGCGCTGTCAGAATCGGTGCTCATCGGCGCCCCCGGCGCGCGTCGCGCAGAAGCTCGCCTACGAGCTCGACCGCGACCCGGAAGTTTGCGCGCCCGTGGCGCACTCTCCGGCGCGTCAGATCATCGTGCATCCGCTCGACGCACAGCAAGAGGTCGAGGAGCTTGGCCTCGGTGCTCATCGCGCCGCCTTGAGGCCGCTGGCCTCGATCACATCGCTGACGTCCACGACGGCGCGCGCGGACGCGGGAGCCTTCGTGGCTTTCTTGCCGCGAGCGGCGAGCCATGCGCGGCAGGCCGCGAGGTCGAATCGTCGCGCGTCGCCCACGTGGGCCGCGATCGGCAGCCCATCGCGTGTGAGGCGGTCGACCGTGCTCGGGCTCACCCCGAGCTTGCGCGCGAGCTCTCGTTTCGCGAGGAGCCGATCGCCGTCCGAGACCAGCTCGGGCGGCTTCGACGTCGTGACCTCGCGGATCGCGGCGATGACCTCTGGCTGACGGAGCGCGAAGGCGAACGCAGCGCCCAAAAACTCGCCGAGCGGATTGCGCGTCGGCTCCGTAGCATCTACAGTTTTCATGTCGATCTCGCAGTTCCGCGAACGAGCTCCCCATCCGGCAGGCGGGGGGCTCGGTCGCTTTTGTGGGCCGCGGTGCGGCCGGTGATGTCAGAGCGGGAGGCGGGGTCGCGCGCGGTGGGGGCCATCGACGCGGGCGGCGCTCGGGCCCACGGGCGTCGCGGTCGGCCCGCCGATGTCGTTCGCGTGGCGGCGGTCGACGGCGATCACGCATCCGAGTGCCTCGCCTGTCACGTCATCGACAGGGGCCGCCGCGCAACGGGAGAGGTGGGCGTTGCGACGGCGCCGGCGCTCCGCATGAGAGAGCGCCATCAGGAGCGCGCCTCTGACGCCGCGGCGGCGAGCGCCGCGTAGACCGGATCGAGCTTGGCGCGGATCGGTGCGGTCACCCCGTTGCGATCGAGCTCGTACGATCGGACACTCGGTTCGGACACGTCGGCGAGCGCGGTGATCTTTCGGCGCGGCAAGCCAAGGCGGCGACGGATCTCGATGGGGGTCATGGGCTCCTCGCACACGTCCGCCCCTGGCTCGTCGCTCGAACTGCGACGGCGAACCCGCCATCAGTCGCACAGTGCGACAGTGGGGACCGGGGCGTGACTCCTGTTTAGTAACGCAACGAAGGCCTTAGACTTTGATCGCCTCGCTCAAGATTGAGCGAACGATGGGGCTCACCTGCTCGGCGAGCGACGAGAGCTTGGTTCCCTTGCTGACGGCGCGCACGGCGATCGCGAGCTTGAGCACGTGCCGCCACTTCTCCGATCCACGCCGCGACCAGGCCTCGACGGCGCGCGCGAGCGTGTCGTCCGAGACGTCGACATTCTCGAGCAGCCCGGCCAGCGCCCAGCGCGCGAGGTGCGCCAAGGACGACCGCCGGCCGGCGGCGACCAAGATGTCGCTCGACTCGCCGGCGACCGCGGCCACGGAGATCAGCCCGTGCACCAGGAATCGGAGGCGTTCCTTCTGGAGCGAGAGCTCGACGCCATCGAGAGCGTGAGCGGCCTTGCGTACTGCGGCGGCGAGCCGTCGGCGCTCGGCCTCCGGCAAGGTCTCGCCCGATAGCCGGGCCTCGGTCAGCAGCAGGCGACACCGAAGCGACCGCGTCTCCTCGACCTCAGGGTGAGCAGCCAACCAGCGGCGGCCCGTCGACGAGGCGCGCCGACGCTCGATGCTCTCCTTGGCTCGTGCGAGGAGGTCATCGAGCGTGTAGCCACCCGTCTTCTCCCGGAGTTCGGCTTTCTCGGTGGCCATGCCTGAGCCTATCGCCCCGCCGGGCGCGACCGGAACGCGAGCCCTGCGACCGCCGCGAAGTCGAGCGCGTCGGCCGAGTGGCCGCCGAAGAGGAACCGGTCACCAACCGGTGCCAGAACACTGTTCGTCACACTGAGTTGCTCGCGATTCTCGTCCGACCCGTGAGCCGTAGTGACTGACCCTTCGCGTGACGCTGCGCCAACTTGCTGACTTGATTGAGCTTTTCCCAAGCCGAAGGTCACGAGTTCGAACCTCGTGTCCCGCTCCCCCGAATTCATTGAGGATTGTCGGGGGGCCTTACCGCGGGCCGCGGTAAGAGCCGCGGTAAGCTCCGCGGTACGACCGTCGGTTTTTGGGCCCTCGGGAGCCCCCGCGGCGAGTCTCATCGGGAGCTCGATCACCTGCCCCGTTGAGAGGTCCAAACGAATGCTCTCGACCGCCGCGCGGAGGGTCTCCAACGACTGCGCCGTGTAGTGCTGCTGAGTCACGCCCGACCGCGCGTGACCCATGAGCCGCTTGATCGTCCCCTCTGCGACCCGACCTCGCTGAGCCAGGTTGCCAAGCTACGGCGGGTCGCGTGCGCCGTGAACGGGTGCTTGCCGTCGTAGTGGTCGGGCAGCTCCGCGGCGCGGAGATCGGCCCGCAGCATCTCCGCCATGTCCGGGCGCCACGCCTCGCCGGCCTCGTTGGGGAAAAGCGCGTCTGTCGGCTTCGGCTGCTTGCCCACCCACCGAGCCCAGCCCTGCGCCTTCCACGCCTTCAGGGCCCTCACGGCGAGCGAGTGCAGCGGGAGCACCCGCATGCGGTTGTCCGTCTTCGTGGCGCCGATGGTCGCCCACCCGTCCGCGCCCTTCTGAACAAGCGCCTTGTTGACGCGCGCGACGGGCACCGCGGCGTCGAGGTCGAGATCGTCCCACGCGAGCCCCGACAGCTCGCCCTCGGCCATGCCGCTGGTCAGAGCGACCAGCGTCCGCGCCCGTCGCCACTCGGGCACCGCGGTGCACGTCAGCACGCGCTCGGCCACGGGCCGCGTCAGGTGCACGATCGTGTGCTTGCCCGCCAGCGTGACGCCCTCGGGCACTTCGCGGCGCACGGCCTCGTGCTTCATCGGGTTCGCCGGCACGTCGATCCACTCCTCGGCCATCGCGTCGGCGAAGAACGCCGTGAGCGAGTTGACGACGTTCCTGCACGTGAACGGCGCCATGGGACCTCCGCGCGTCAACTTGCGCTCGACGCGGCCGTCCTCGCCCTTCCCCCACGTCGTCGTGACCTTGCCGTCGTCGCGCACCTTGCGGACCCACCCGCGGAGTGCCGCGGGCCCGAGCTCTGCGATCGGCGCGTCGGCGATCTCGTACGGGAGGACGTGCACGCGGATGCTCGTCGCGTGCTGCACGCGCGTGGCTTCCGAAAGCTTGGGGTTCGTCTCGCAGAGCTTCTCCCACTTCTCCGCGAGGCTGCGGATCGTGATCCGGTCGCCTTCGGGCTGGACGAGCGGCGCGGGCCTGGCAGCGAGCTCCTTCCTGTACGTGTAGAGCCACGTCAACGCGTAACGCTCCGCCGCCTTCTCGGTGCGGTGCTCGCGCGGGATGCGGTGCTCGGGCCACTTGCCCGGCCCCACGCGGTATTGCAGCACGCGCTGCCCGTCCGCGCGCTCGTAGATGTTCCAGCCGCGATCTTCTTTGGTGCTCATGCTTGACCTCCCTCCCCGGAAGGACGGCAACGAAAACTTCGTCTTCGCCACGTCGATCGCAACGATACAGCCCACCGTCACCAGCGGCAGAAGCGCCTCCACGTCGAGTTGTTCGACATCCACGGCGGCATAACTACGCTTGCGTTTCATCCGGGATGACCTCCTTCTTCCGAGGATCTTGTCCTCACTCGAGGCATCCCGGACCTGTCAACTTTCCGCGCGCTCGTTCTCGAGGTCGGCGCGTACCCCTGCGCGTCGCCCTCGCTCCCCAGGCCAGCGTCGGCGTTCCCGTTCGCCGCGCCAACCTCGAGAACGAGCCAACGCGCCGCCCGAGCCTCGGGATGCATGTCGCCGTTTCTCGGCGCGTTTACGCGCGCTGCCGCTCTCGCCGCGGCTCTCGGGTCCCATGTCGAGCCGAGCATCCTGCTACCGCTGACTACGCGCCTACGCACGCTATGCCACCAAGCGCTCCCCGCTCAGAGCGACGTGCCCGGCATTCTCCGCGCGCTCGATGGGGATCCGGCTCAGTGCTAGTCGGGGCTCGACAGGGCGGCCCGAAGAACCTCGCCCAGCTCAGCGGGATCCATCTTCACGCCGGTCCTCTGTTCGTGAACGGCGGGAAGCCAGTTGACGACGTTGTCGACCGTCGCGGCGACGTAGAAATCGAAAGAGGTCGGCGCCAGGACGCGCAGGCCGGTCATCGCGCCCCGCAGGGCGCTCGACCAAAACCCGCGCCCGTCGACGACAATTGCGACACAGGCCAGCGCATCTCGGTTGCGCTTCATCAGCTCCACCAACGCTGCCCGGGCCTCGGCGCTCGGGAGCGCCGCGCCTTCGACGATCACATGAACGTTGGAGCGGTAGCCTGAAGTACGCTCGCTCATCACATCGATTGTTCTCTTGAGGCGCTCGACCATCGGGGCGGTGGCCTGGCTTTTCCAGACGGCGATCAGCACGTTCTTCCAGGACCCAAACACGAACTCGTTTGGCTCCGAATCGAGGAGCTTAAACGCGGTAGAGCGCGGGTTCCAATTGGCGGCCGGGCCGGACTGGCCACTCGCTGTTGCAGGAAGAGCGCTTCGTTTCATCCCCCCGGAGCCTTTCGGTACTCAAACGGTGACGGTCGGAAAGATTTTACAATACACCAATACGGTGCAACGCGGTCGTTTGAGCAATGGTGGACGTTCCCTCACATGTACGTCCAACCCTGAAAGATCCCCTCTTTTTCAGGCGATCTTTGCAACGTGACGCGTTTGGCGGGAAACCATGGCCGGGGTTTCTGTCGTAGGTTCATGATGACATCGACCGTGAGGTCCACCGATTCGAAGACCGACCGTCGCCGCAACAAGGTTCGCGTCGCGCCCAAGAGCGTGGAGCGCTTCGCAGACGAGTCTCCACCGAAGCCTTCGACGCCAACGAGGCGGCGTTCCTGCTCAAGCTCCTCGCCTTCAACTTGCTCCGACGCTGGGTGCAACAGCAGCCGCCCGCCATCCGACACTGGCGCGTGTCGTGGATCCGCCGCGTCTGCGTCCAAGTCCCTGCTCGACTCTTGCGCGCTGGCGGCCGATGGCAACTTCGATTGTAACCGTTCACGGCGCCGAGGGGTCGCTCGGCACGGTGTGTCCATTGCCCACGGTGTGAGATCGATATTGCGCGGGTGCGCCGGAGCTCCTTTCCATGTCGGGCCTGTTGCGGCAAACCGGGGTCGTGCCGAACGACTCGCGTGACGATCGGATTGCCGAGTTGGAGGCCCTCAAGGGCCGCGTGGGCGTCCATGAACTCCTCCTCCCCGACGAGCGGATGCGCACGGATCTGGGGAATCCCGCGCTGACCGTGGACGCGCTGCGCCGCGACACCGTGACCCGGCTCCACATGGTCACCATGTACTGGGACGGAGTGCTCAAAGTGCGCAGCGGGGTCACCTCCTGCGACGAGCTCATGGGCCACGTACGACGACGCGAGGGCTACGTTGCAGCGCCCTGGCTTCGACTTTGCACTCCGCCGGGGCATGGGTGACGGGTTTCGCGACCGCATCTGGACGTACCTCGACGATCCCGAATTCGAGCGCCACGAGGGCCTCCGGAATGCTCTGTATCGGCAGCTCGTGGCCAGCGAAATCCCGAGCGGGATGGTCCCCGCGGGAATCGACGCCCGCGGGTGCCTCGATCTCGCGGCCTCGGCCGTCCGCGAGAAGAACGCGGCGGTCATCGCCCGCGCCTGCATTCTCGTCGACGACCTCGTGGTCCGGCTGGCCGCCCTTGCAGGCACGCCCACGGGCGGCTCCGAAGCCTGGTCCTGCGGCTCCTGCAACTGAGCCCGTCGCAGGCGGGGCAAGCGGGCCAGCGGGACGGGTCAGGTGTCGCGCGGGCTCGTGCGCGTGTCCTTGAGCATCACGTCGTGCACGCCGCCCTCGTGGATGCTCACCGTCGACGCCACCGTGAGTCGCGCCATCCGGTAGAACTCGCGAAGGTTCGTCGCGCCGCAATTGCACATCGTGGAGCGCACCTTCGCCAGCGTCAGGTCGAGGTTGTCCTTGAGCTTGCCCGCGTAGGGCACGTAGCTGTCGACCCCCTCTTCGAACTCGAGTTGGTCCTTCTGCTTGTCGGCCTCGCCGTGATCGTACCGCTGCCAGTTGCGCGCGCGGTTCGAGCCCTCGCCCCAGTACTCTTTCATGAACTGATTGTTGATGCGCACCTTGCGGCCCGGCGCCTCGTCGAAGCGGGCGAAGTAGCGGCCCATCATGACGAAATCGGCGCCCATCGCGAGCGCCATGGTCACATGGTAGTCCTGGCTGATCCCGCCGTCGGAGCAGATGGGCACGTACACGCCGGTCCTCTGGAAGTATTCGTCGCGGGCCTTGGCGACTTCGATCACCGCCGACGCCTGCCCGCGCCCGATGCCCTTCTGCTCGCGCGTGATGCAGATCGAGCCGCCGCCGATGCCGACCTTGATGAAGTCCGCGCCCGCCTCGACGAGGTAGTTGAAGCCCTCGCGATCGACCACGTTGCCCGCACCGATGTACGCGCTCTTGAAGTTCGACTTCACGAACTCGATCGTGTCGCGTTGCCACTCCGAGTAGCCGTCGGACGAGTCGAGGCAGAGCACGTCGGCCCCGGCCTCGATCAGCGCGGGGACGCGCTCGCGATGGTCGCGCGAGTTGATGCCCGCGCCCACGATGAGCCGCTTCTCGCGGTCGACGTTCTCGAGCGGGTGTTCCTGATGGGCGTCGTAGTCTTTCCGGAACACGAGATACTGAAGGTGCTGTCGCTCGTCGACCACGGGCAGGCAATTGAGCTTCTGGCGCCAGATGAGCTCATTCGCCTCCTGGAGGTCGATGCCCACCCGCGCGCCGTGAATCGACTTGAACGGCGTCATGATCTCGCGGACCGGCATCGTCATCGGCGTCTTGCCGACGCGGTAGTCGCGGCTCGTGATGATCCCTACGAACTTGCCCTGGGGCGAGCCGTCTTCGGTGATCGCGATCGTCGAGTGGTCCGTGCGATCCGTCAGCGCCAGAACGTCGGCCAGGGTGGCGTCGGGCGCCAGGTTCGAGTCGCTGACGACGAACCCGGCCTTGTAGTTCTTCACGCGCCGCACCATCGCGGCCTCTTCGGCGATGCCCTGCGAACCGAAGATGAACGAGAGGCCGCCGGAGCGCGCGAGCGCGATCGCGAGGCTTGCGCCCGAGACCGACTGCATCAGCGCGCTCGTGACCGGAACGGCGATGGTGAGAGGCGACTGCTTCGGGCTCGGGGGCGTGCCGCCGGTTCGCGACGGGTCAGCCTTGAAGCGAACGACAGGCGCCGTGAGGTCGACGTTGGCGGGGACGCTCGCCTTGGTCGTCAGGTTCGGAACGAGCAGGAACTCGCCAAACGTCCTGCTCGGCTCATCGTAGATGAATGCCATAGCGGCCTATAGCACGGTCGACTCGAGCCGGGTGCAGCCGGGACGCGCGCCGACGCTCGTCTCACGCGAGCTCGCGGGAATACGCCTTGCAGCCGAGCCACGCATGGCTGGCCTATCCTTTCTGTGTTCCCCGTTTGATGCGCTTGGCCGATCGTCGGCCTCCGGTCTACCTGCAGGCCTGCTGCAAGCTCGAGTACGACGCGGATCCGAGCGTCGTGCCGCTGCACGAGCCGCAGCTGGTGTACGTGCCGTACGCGCCGCAGTTGACGAGCGACGTATCGGTGAATCCCGCCGTGTCGTTCGGGCCGCACGTCTCGGTCGTGCACGCGCAGCAGAGCGGGCGAATGATGAGGTCCGGGTTCTCGCTGAAGTTCTGCTTCACGAGGCTCTGGGTCGTGACCGGATTCAGCAGGATGTAGCAAGAGCAGCAGTTGCCGTACTGCGCCTCGCAGCTGAGGGTACTGAAGCCCTCCGCGCCGGTCGCGCCGCACGACGACGTCCCGCACGACGGGGCGGCGGCGGTGCACACGTGGCACGACGCGCCGTAGAACTGGGGGTACTCGTACGTCGTCTTGCCGTCGCAGTCGTGGTCGTAGCCGCCGACTCCAACCACGGCGGACGTCGAGAACCAGGCGCCCGGGTAGGCGGTGCTGTCCTGGTCGGCGCAGTCGTCGTTGTTCGTGACGTAATACGCGGCGGGATAGCCGGCGCCGTGAACCGGTGGCGTGCCCGCGCAGGCCACGACCGCGTTCGTCGCGCTGGGATTGGCGGTCGCGACCGTCGCGTTTCGATCGCCGTGCCCGTCATTGTCGTTGTCGGGGTAGAAGACCGCGCACGCCCCGCCGGTCGCGCACGCCGGGCAGGTGCATTGTCCCGTCGTGGAGCCGCTCGCCGCACAGTTGCCGCCGGCGAAGTTGCACGGGCTATTGCAGCAGACGGAAGCCGCGCCGCCACTGACCTGCACGCAGTTGCCGGACTGGCAGTCGGTGGGCAAGGCGCAGGCGACACCGTCGCCCAGCTTCGGGGCGCAGTTGGTGCCGTTGCAGCGGTCCGTGGCCTGGCAATCGCTCTGCGACGAGCAGGTCGTCTTGCACGCGGTTTTCTCGCACGAGTAGTCCGTGCAGTCCGAGAGCGCGATGTTCGAGCATCGGCCCGTACCGTCGCACGTGGTCCGCGCGAGCTGCGTCGTCGTGTTGCAGAACTGGGCGCCGCACCCCTTCTCGGTCGCGGGGTAGGCGCAGGCGCCGGCGCCGTTGCAGGAGCCTGCGCACGGTCCGGCGTCGGGGTCCAAACCGCCGTCGGGATAGTTGATCATGGGGCCGGCCTCGATCGGCGCGGCGTCGGACGCGCCCGGATTGGCGTCCGTAGAGGTCCCGGCGTCGGTCGGGGCGCCATCGCCGGAAGCGTCCGTGGGAGCAGCGTCCATCGGCGCGGCGTCGACCACGGGCATCCCGGCCTCGGGGACCGGCAGCGCGACGCACTCCTTGTCGGGGTCCGTCTTCGCCGGGACCGGCGAGCACTTGCCGACATTGGGCGTCACGTCGCAGCGCATGCAAACGCCGTCGCACGGGACGTCGCAACAGACGCCGTCGGAACAGGCGCCTCCGCCACATTGGGCCGCGGTCGTGCATGGGGTGCCGAGCACGATCCCTGCCTCGTTCGTCGCCTGCCCGTCCGCGGTCACGTTCGCGTCGTTCCCGCCCTCTCCTCCTCCTTCGCCCATCGAAGCGTCTGGGCCTCCGGTTCCCCCAGAATCGAAATCACCTAGAAGCGAGGTGCAGTGGGCGGTGCCGAGAGCGATGGCGAGCGCAGCGACGATACGCAGCGCGCGCCCGGTGGAGACAGAGACGGGCATAATCTCCCTTATACAGGGAACCCGCAGACGACTGGCAACTGATCCTGCCGTCGCCGCTGGCCCACATGCCCCGACGAGCGCTCCTTCTCGGGGCTCGGGGCTCGGGGCTCGGGGCTCGGGGCTCGGGGCTCGGGGCTCGGGGCTCGCTACGTCGCCAGCAGCGTTGGCGACGGTTGCCTCTCCGCCGAGAAAACGAGAGCCCCGCCGATCCGCGCCGTCAGCGGCTCCTCGTTACCGCGAGAGCGTCATTTGCCATTCTCGCGCGAGATCGGCGGCTGAACCGAGCGACGAAGGGCCTCAGTCGGTCGCGGCCGCGTCGGTGGCGATCGCCGTGGTGCTCGCGTCAGGTCCCGTGCCCGTCGTGACCGCGCCGCCCGGCGCGAAGCCGCTGCAATCGGCCGATCCGAATCCGAACGAGAGCCCCGGCCTGCACACGTTGCCCGCGTAAAGATCGCAATACGGAGCGGCGGACAGGCAGTCGTCGTTCGTCGTGCAAGGCTGGTTCTCGGCGACGCGCGGCTCGCACGTATGGCCGGTGGCGCCCGTCGCTTCGCACCGCTGTGCGCTCACGCAGGGCACCGTCGCGCACGACTGGCCCTCTTGCATCGACTTCATGCACGTCGCGGCGACGGTGGTGCTCGGCGCGCAGTAGGTGTCCGTATCGCAAACGGAGCCCGCGTTCTGGCAAAGCGCGCCAATCGCGACCTTCGTGGGGGGAGCGCAGACGAGCGCCGGCGACCCCGGCGAGACCGGTACGCACGCGTCGTTGCCGTCGGCGCAATCGTACGGGCTTTGACAGGGCTCGTTGAACGCCGCCGATCCGGAGAAGACGTGCTTGCAGACGTCGATCAGCGACCCGGGCCCGACGAGGTCCTTGAAGGCGATCATCGACGCGTTGTTTCCGAAGAGCCCGTTGACGCGATCGATGCACGCAGCCGCGTTCGCCTGCGTGTATTTGCGCGTCCGCGAGCCGGTCGACGCGGCATCGTTCGCGTCGGCGTTGCAGACCGACTCGCGCTGGGTCTCGCAATCGGTCGCGCTGGTGAAGCCGCAGGTCGACGCGATCTGGCACTCGGCTTGCGCCTTCGCGGTGCAGAAGCTCGTGACGTCGGGAAACGGAGCGGAGCTCTTGGCGGAACAGCCGGCCGCGACCCACGCGGCGGCCAGCGCGACGCAGAAGGACGACGCGCTCATTCCAGGGCCGGATCCAGTTCGCATGTGCCTCTTCTCCAACGGTGTCTCATCTCCCATGATCCCGGTCCACCCTAGGTGCGCGGCGCCCGGAGACGCAACTTAGGTGCGTCCGTGGGCTCGTCCCGGCTCGGTCCCTGCCTTGCGCCAGTTCGCCAATATGTTATCGGTGAATGCGTGCATACCGCGAGGCTGACCCGAAAAGAGAGCACCGAGCTCACGCGGCGACGATTGATCGACGGAGCCATCGAAATCCTCCGCCGCGACGGCGTTGCCGCCGCGACCACGGGCCGCATCGCCAGCGCAGCCGGCCTCAAGCAGCCGAGCTTTTACGTTCACTTTGCCGATCGGGACGCCATCTTCGAAGCCGCGGCGATCGAGATCGGTCGCCGCGTCATCGAGATGCTCAAGCGGCAGCTCACCGAATTCGACCCGACGCGCGCTCGGCGCGCGATCCGTACGGCCTATGCGTCGATGACCGCAGCGTTCCTCTCCGAGCCCGAGCTCACACGCATCTTTCTCAGGCACCGCGCTGACGACGGCACGGTCCTGGGGCGCACCTTCCGGCAGCTGCTCGACGAGGCGCGCGGCGAGCTCGTAGAGAGCCTCGCGCGCCACGGGCTCGTTCTTCCGCGCGACACGGCGGAGGCTCACGTCGAGCTCCTCGTCGCCGGGCTGCTCGGGCTCCTCGAGGCCCTCCTGGCGGGCCGGCTGCGAGATAGAGACGCGGCGGTCGACGCCATCGCAGGCGCGACCACCGCGATGTTTCGATCTTTGAACAAGGAACGCAAGGACAAGAGATGACGAGACAAGCAGCACCTTCGCGAATCTCGCTCGAACACATCGCAGGGGCGCCTCTCCGGGCGCTGGCGCGCTTCGGCGGATCCGACTTCGCGACACGTTTCGGGCTCAAGGCGCCGGCCGAGCGCGCCGTGTTCCTCGCGACGCGCGCGAGCGCGCGTGCGATCTCTGCGAGCGTGGCCTTCGCGCGCAGCAACGGCAAGGGTGGCCGCGAGGCTCACCCGGAGGCGAAGCGGCTCGCCCCGACGCCCACGGGCGGTCTCTTCGATCTGACGCGGACCGAAGAGCAGACTCTCATGCGCGACTCGATGCGCCGGTTCGCCGACGAGGTGCTCCGTCCGAACGCCCGCAAGGCCGACGACGCGGCCAGTCCACCGGCCGAGATCCTGGAGCAGGGCCACGCGCTGGGGCTCGCGGGCCTCGTGATTCCGGAGTCCCTCGGCGGTATGGCGGCGGAGCGTTCGGCCGTGACCAACGCCATCATCGTCGAAGAGCTGGCTCGGGGCGACATGGGTCTCGCGGTGGCGATCTTGTCACCGCTCGCGGTCGTTCAGGCGATCGTCGAGTGGGGGACCGGCGCGCAGCAGGCGCGATATCTTCCGCCGTTCCTCGGCGATCGCTTCGTGGGCGCAGCGCTGGCGCTCCTCGAGCCCCGGCCGATGTTCGATCCGATGCTCCTCCGCACGGGAGCGGTCCGCACCGATGGCGGCTGGAACCTCTGGGGCGAGAAGTCGCTCGTCCCGCTCGCGATGCAGGCCGAGCTCTTCGTCGTGGCGGCCGACGTTCGCGGGCTCGGGGCTCGGCTCTTCGCGGTCGAGCGCGGCACGCCGGGGCTCTCGGTCGAGGCCGAACCGGCGATGGGGCTCCGCGGCGCAGGCCTCGGTCGCCTTCGCTTCCACGGAGCGCGCGTAGACGACGACGCGATGCTCGGCGAACTCGCCGGTGACGGCACCGCGCAGCTCGCGTCCCTGGTCGACCGGGCTCGCATCGCGTGGGGAGCCACCGCGGTAGGCACCGGCCAGGCGGTGCTCGACTACGTCATTCCGTACTGCAACGAGCGAAAGGCCTTCGGTGAGCCGATCTCGAACCGCCAGGGCGTCGCTTTTCCCATCGCCGACATCGCCATCGAGCTCGAGGGCATGCGCCTGCTCGTCCTCCGCGCCGCGAGCCGCGTCGATCGCGAGCAGCCGGGAGCCGTGGTCGGTCGGTCGGCCGCGATCGCGCGACTCCAGTGCGCGAGCAAGGGCGTCCGAATCGGCTCCGACGGCGTGCAGCTGCTCGGCGGTCACGGCTTCATCAAGGAGCACCCGGTCGAGCGCTGGTACCGCGACCTTCGCGCCATCGGCGTGATGGAAGGCGCTCTGCTCGCCTGACCCTGCGGGCCGGTGGCGCGACCGCTCGCGCCGATGCGCTCGTGAACCTGGCACCCGTCCTGGACGAGGATTCGAAAGGAACGTCGTGATTTATCTAGAGACCCCCAAGAAGCTTCGCGGCTTCATCGAACAGGCTCACGGCATCGCGGTGAACGTGTTCCGGCCCATCTCCCGCAAGTACGACTCGCTCGAGCACACGTATCCCAAGGAGCTCGACATCCTCGCCGCAATCATCGACGGCGTGAACGCAGGAGGCGCGTCGCGCGCCTCGGCGGCCCAGCTGGCGAAGGACGCCGCGCCCGCCGAGACCGGGGGGAGGACCAAGAACGGTGGCAACCTGGCGACCGTGCTGGCCATGATGGAGCTCTGCTGGGGCGACGTGGGCCTGGCGCTCACCGTGCCGCGCCAGGGCCTCGGCAACGCCGCCATCAGCGCCGTCGGGACCGAGGAGCAGAAGGCCAAGTACGGCGCCCAGTGGATCTCGATGGCGATCACCGAGCCCGGCGCTGGCTCGGACTCGGCCGCGATCCGTTCGACGGCGCGCCTCGACGGCGACGAGTGGGTCTTGAACGGCGAGAAGATCTTCGTCACGGCCGGCGATCGCTCCGACGCGCTGGTGGTATGGGCTTCGCTGGATCCGTCCCTCGGACGCGCCGCGATCAAATCGTTTCTCGTGCCGCGCAACGCGCCGGGCCTCAAGCTGCAGAGGCTCGATCACAAGCTCGGGATCCGCGCGTCCGACACCGCGACGTTCCTGCTCGAAGACTGCAGGATCCCCAGAGAGAACATCCTCGGGAGCGCCGACATCGACACGAGCAAGTCGTTCGCGGGCGCGATGAAGACCTTCGACAACACGCGGCCGGTGGTGGCGGCGATGGCCTGCGGCGTCGCCCGCGCCGCACTGGAGCGCGCTCGAGAGATCCTCGGGCGCGCGGGGCTCTTGACCGGCGACCCGCGAACGCCCTGGGTCGGCTCCCACCTCGAGGCCGAGCTCGCGCGGCTCGAGGCCGAGGTCGACGTCGCGCGCCTCCTCACGATGAAGGCCGCATGGATGGCAGACAACCGAGTGCCCAATTCGACGGAGGCGTCCATGGCGAAAGCCAAGGCCGGCCGCACGGTCACCGAGGTCACGCTCCGCTGCGTCGAGCTCTGCGGCTCGTGCGGATACGACGAGACTGAGCTGCTCGAGAAGTGGGCTCGAGACGCCAAAATTCTCGACATCTTCGAAGGTACCCAACAGATCCAGATGCTCGTCGTCGCGCGCCGCCTGCTCGGCAAGACGAGCGGAGAGCTTCGCTGAACATGACGCGCGCCACCAACATCCCCCTGCCTCCGGCCGATTTCGCAGGCGTGACGAAGTACGCGATCTTTCCGCGCGAGAAGCGAGCGTTCCACACCGTACTCGACGCACACAAGATCCTCGCCGGCTCGAACGACCCGGTCAGCGAAGTCCGGTACGCGCGCGCCGGCGACGAGATCGTGGTCGGCCTCGACCACCCCATCGCCGACGGGCGCCTGCGCGAAGAGATGCGGCTCGTGCCGGCCCGCGATGGCGAGGGCCTGATGATGAAAGCGATGACCCGCCAGGTGTTCGACGCAACGGGACAGATCGTTCGTAACGAGGTGGTCCCCGACTTTCGCCACGACTCTCTGGGACTGCCGCTCTCCACTTACCCCGAGGTGGCGCTGCCGTTCCTCTTGGCGTGGATGCCGCTCGACGGCCAGAGACGCAGCGTCTACGCGTGGATCAACGACCGCTTCATCGCGAAAGTGTACGTCGAAGTCGAGGGCCGGAAGTCGGTCACCATCGGCGGGACGTCGCACGACGCGATCGAGGTCATCATGTACCCCGACCTGAACGACTGGATCCCCATGGGCGCGATGGTCACGCGCCTCGTGAAGCCCTTCGTTCCGAAATACCGGATGTGGTACGCGCGCCAGGCGCCGAACCGTCTCGTGCGGTTCGAAGGCCCCTACGGGCCTCCCGGCGCGCCCGAGGTCGTCCTCGAGATCGCACGCTCCTGAAGCGCGCTCATGTCCTCGCTGGCTCCGCGTCCGCGACCGGTCAGCGGCCGGCCCAGATCGCTCGCACGAGCGTCGCGTAGTCGGGGTCGGGCGAGACGAGATCCACGGGCCGCTCGCGGCGTGGCGGCGGCGATGGATGGCGGCGAAGGTGTCCGCGCAGGATGAGACGCGAGACCGCGGGCAGCGTCTCGAAGTGAACGCCGAACGCGCGGCCGTCGTCGCCGGGCCGCCGGCCCTCGACCACACGGGTCACCGTGGCCAGCGTGTCGAACCAGATGGGAAGCTCGGTCGCCTGGAAGCTGACCACGAGCTCCGTTCCGTGCTCGAGGCGCTCGTCCGAGAGCAGGAGCATCCCCTGCGGCGAGAGGTCGAGCGTTCGATCGCCGACCAACCGCCAGGCATCCATCGTTCGCACGGTGCATCCGAGGCGTGTCGCGCGACGCATCTCGTGACGGCGATTGGGCGGAGGCCCGTTGCACGCGGCCCGGTTCAGCGACGGTGTCATCATGCGTAGCGATTGCACCAACGGACCGAGCGCGGCACGGGAGCCTCGAAATGGCGAGGGAAGGCTCGGCGTGGGCGTGAACGGGAGCGTGCTTGACGACGCGCGCATGGCTCTCCTCTTTCTCGAAGGCTTGCCGGGCCCGGGTCGCGGGCTCGTCGACTTCCTTCCGAATGGTATCGGGGGCGCCGTCGGAGGGGCCAAGTTATCCTCACCTCACGCTCGCGCCCCTCACGCGCCAGGGCCGGAAGAGCGACCTCGCGGCATCTCACGAGAGAGCGGCGAGGTGGACGCTCAGGGCGTAGTCGACGCGTCGGTCACGCTTCGGGACGGGCGGCGGTACGTCGCGCAAGGCGCGCGCCAGGAGCCACTCGCCCTCGTCTTCGATGCGGTCGAACCGGATCCCGAACCCTCGGCCTGGATCGCCCGGACGGCGCCCGTGAACGACGCGGGCGATGGTTCCTTCGGCGTCGAACCAGAGCGGCGTGCGCGGGAGCCGGAAAGATACGATCACGGGCTCACCGGTGAGCACTGGCTCGTGCGCGGCCACGAGCATCCCGCGGGGCGAGACGTCGACACCGAGGCGCCCGATGAGGTGAAAGTCACGCTCTCGCACGACCTGGCAATCGACCCCGATGGCGCGGCGAACGGCTCGGCGCTGGCGAGCGTGAACGAGCGTGCGCGTCATGGGCGGCTCCTCTTTCATGGGGGCCCCGATCGTAACGACCCGTCCCCCGGAGAGGACAACTTCTCAGAGAGGCGACTTCTCTTCGCCCGCGGGGGTCAGTGGCTCTTCTTCGCGGGCGCTTGTGCCGGCTGGGCCGAGGCGGTCTCTGCGTTCTTCACGCGCCAGGCAGCGAGCTGCTTGGTACGACGCGCCTTTTGCTTGCGGCGCACACCGGGATTTTGGGGGGTCGTCATGGGCCGCGCAATGTAGTTCAGGATCGGCGCGTCGTCACGGGCTGAGGAGCGATAGGCCTCCCCTCGACCGACTCGATTTGCTTCAACCAGGCGTCGACCTTGGCGATGGCGGGCCCGACCCAGGTGGATCGGGAGAACCGCACGAGCAAATGCGGGGTGTGGTCGCCGGTCCGGGCGCGGGCCTCGAGCCCGGGCGCGCCGTTGCTGGCATCGCCGGCGTCAGCCAGATCGGCCGGTTCGATGCGGGTAGCGCCGAGTGGCCGATCCGCGCGGGCGGCGTCTCCGGCAATCGGGAAGACGAACGCGGCGCGCGCCGCGTCGATCTCGATGGCGGCATCGGGCGCCCGGCCCTGCCTCTGGGCGAGCCACGCGCGAGTGAGATGCCGGTGCTGTCGGGGCTCGGCCTCGTCGAGAACGGCGCGATCGCAGGCCGCCACGAGCGACTCGGCTCGCGGATCGTCACGCGCCAGCGCCACCTGTGCGAGGAGCAATCGAGCTTCGAGCACTCCCCACGGGTCCTGCAGGCGCTCGTAGATCTTGAACGCCACGCGGGCATGCGCCTCGGCCGCGTCGTACTCGTCGGAGTCGAGGGCCACCATCGCGAGGAGGCGCTCGCACGCCGCCTCACCCCGCGGGTTCTGCACCTCGCGAAAGCTGGCGCGCGCCGCGAGCGCCCGCGTCCGCGCGCCGGCGAAATCGAATGCCCGATGGTCCGCGTGCCCCAGAGCGACGTCGCTCTGCGCGATGCCCAGGCGATACCCGATGCGATCGAACTCGGCGCGCGCCTGCGCGAGCAGACCTCGCCCGCGCTGGAAGCCCCCGACCGCCTCTTCGATGAGCGCGAGCAAGATGAGGCACTGCGCCCGCCCGAGGACGTCGCCTACCTCGCTGCAGCGCTCGACGGCCTCGAGGAGCGTGGACCTCGACCGGGCGTGATCGCCGAGCAGGTAGTCGATCTCGCCAAGGACCACCTCGGTGTGAGCCCGCCCCGCGGCATCTCCGATGAGGACGTAGCGCTCGAGCGCCTGCACGACCATCGCCCGCCCCCGCGCGGGCTGCCCCAGGTCGCTCGCGATGTACCCGAGAAGGCGGAGCGACGCCGCTTCGTTGCCCACGTCTCCTGCATGCTCGAAGGCCCGCCGCGCCGTCTCGGCCTCGGCGCCGGCCTCGTCGAGCCGGCCCCGGTACCGGAGGGATTCGCCGCGCCAGAGCGCCGCCTCTGCAGCGTGCACCCCGTGCAAGCGCCCCTTGAGCGTCTCGATGTCACGGAGCGTGGCCGCCGTGTCGCGGCCGCGACGCCAGGACGCCCGGATGAAATCGAACATGAGGCGCGCCGCCGTGTCGTCGTCCCCTGCCTTGAGCAAGTTCGCGACGCGGTGCTGCGTGATGCGGCGCGAGCCGACGCCGGGGTGCTTGGCCATCGCGTTCGCGGCGAGCCGGTAGACGGCAGGCGCGTCTTTGCGCTCTTGCAGACGCTCGAGCAGGTGCTCCTGCAGCAGCGCGTGCGCCCACTGATACTGATCGTTGCCCACCGACAGGAGGATCTGTGCGCGCGTCAGGGCGACGAGGCTGTCTCGCGGGTCCATTCCCAGCGAGGCGCAGAGCGTCTTGAGCACGTCGCCCCGCACGTCGTCGCCGAGAGCCGAGGCGGCGTACGCGCTCAGACGAAGCTCGGTGGAGATCGCGCGGACGCGCTCGTCCCAGAGCTCGGCGGTCGTGATGGGGCGGCCGTGAAGCGCGTGCTCCGGCACACGGTACTTGTCGCCTTCGAGGGTCAAGTACCCGCCGCCCGCCCAGGCGTAGAGCAGCTGCAAGGCGAAGAGCGGATTGCCGCGGCTCTGCTCGACCGCGCGCAACACCGCGGCGTCGTCGAGGGGCAGCGCCGAGCGCAGCAACGTCTCGGTGTCGTCGGTCGCCAGCGGCTTGAGCTCGAGCACGCGCCCGCCCCATTGAGCGCGCAAGGCTTCCATTCGCAGCGCGGCGTCGAGGTCGGTCGCGAGCGTCTCGCTGCGGGCGGTGACGATGATGAGCAGCGGCAGGTCGGGCGCGTCTCGCCGCAGCCGCGCGAGCACATCGAACGTGTTCTGCGTCGCGTAGTGAAGGTCGTCGAGCCACATGAGGAGCGGGCGCTCCCTGCCGATGCGCTCGAGCACGCGCTTGATGACGCTGAAGCGGAGCTCGGGACGGTCGAGCACGAAGCGCTTGCCCGTAGGTCCCATGGGCGTCTGCACGTTCGGCGGCGTCGGCCGGAGCCACTCGGCCGTGGCCGCGACCCAGGTGAGGGCCTCGTCGTCGTCTTTCGCGACCTCCCATCGGACCATGAGGGTCTGCTCGACTGTCGCGCGGTCGGCGCCCGTCAATCCGAAGTGCTCGTTGACGGCCCCGGTGATGCCCGCGAGCGGCGAAGGCGCGCGCCCGTAGCGCGCGCGCAGAGGAACCATGACGCCGCGCTCGTGCGCCTCGGCGCACAGCCACTCGGCGAGGCGGCTCTTTCCGACGCCGGCTTCCCCGATGAGAGCAAGGAGATCTTGCCGCTGCGCGCCGCAGGTCACGAGCTCGACGGCGCTCCAGAGCTCGCGACGCTCTTCCTGCCGCGCCAGGAGCATCGGGGCGCGCAGACTCAGGATGCCCGGGGCGAGCGACCGCGCGTAGCCCACCGGCGCGGCGTTCGAGCTCGGCAACCCTTGCACGATCTCTTCGAGCGTGGCCGCGTGCGCGGGGCGGAGGCGCTCCCACGCGCGGCGCGCGTCGGCGGCGAACTCGAAGCGGTTCCAGGGCTTTTTCTCGAGGAGCCGCAAGACGAACTTGCCGGCCTGCGCGGGCACGTCGTCGCGCAGCGTGGGCGGCGGGACGGGCGTGCGCTTGTGCGCGCGAAGGACGTCTTGCGCGTTGCCCTCGAAGACCTCGTGCCCGGCGAGGACCCGGTACATCACGCACCCGAGCGCGTAGAGATCGGTCGCCGGACCGACGAGCGACGCCTGCCTCCGGATCTGCTCGGGCGCGACCCACCCTACGGTCCCCGCTCCCGAGTGGACCGCCACCTCGGGCGCTCGCGCGCCATCGAGCCGAGAGTCGTGCCGGTACTCGCGGAGCCACGCCAGCCCGAGGTCGAGCACGTAGGCGCGCGGACCGAGCGTCGTCGACGCCAGGTCGAGCATGATGTTCGACGGCTTGAGGTCGCCGTGAATGACGCCGCGCGCGTGTGCATGCGCGAGCGCCGCGAGCGCCTGATCGACCATGGCCCAGACGACGTTCCACGGGAGATGCATCGTGTGCATCCACTCGTGGACGCTTCGCCCCGGGAGGACGTCCATCACGAAGAACGGGCTCCCATCGGCGAGCTGGCCGAAGTCGCGGGCGCGAACGATCGCTGCGTGATTGAGGAGCGCGACGGCGCGCGCTTCCTGATGGAACCACCAGCTCTCTTCGGCGCGCGTCTCGCCCTTCTCGGGCGAACGCAGTCGTTTCAGCGCGACCCGATCGCCGGTGACGATGTCACGGCACAAGTACACGACGCCCATCCCTCCCCGACCGAGCTCGCGAACGACCTCGTAGCGGTAAGCGAGGACGGTGCCGATCTCACTGGTCGATGGGCCAGCCGTCTGGTTTTGCCCTGCGGTCGTCATGGCGCCGAAGTAAAGACTAGCTTGGTAAGGCGGGCGTGCGCACTCACGCTCCGTTCGGGGGGCGACGCGAAGCCTGCGCCTGCCGGAGCCGGTCGCCCAGGGTGCGCCGGAGCGCCGCGAGGTTATAGCGAGCGGGCCGGTCGCCTTCGGGCAGCTCGGCAATTTCGCGGGCGACCCCCTCGGCGTGGACCCTTGGACGCTCCGGAATTCCGAGCCGCTCGCCGAGCGCCCCCAGCGCTTCGCTCTCGGCGGCTGACACGCTGCCGTCGAGGCGCGCGATCCAGCACGCGACGGCGTAGACGAAGAGCCGGTCGTCTTTCGTCAACGGGCCACGGTCGATGACCCCGAGATCCACCGGCCGCTTCGTCGACTCTTCGATGTCCGCGATTTCCTCCAGGGACAGGCCTTCGTCTACGGCGGCGCGCACGATCGCGTCGGCCTCGTCGGGGTCGAGTTGCCCGTCGGCCCATGCGATCGCGGCGAGTGCGACGAAGATGTCCTTGCCGAGTCTCTTGTCAGTCATGACGCCCTCGCCTTGCCCTCCCTCGCTGCCTTCACCGACCCTGTCGTCGCCTCTATTTCAGGCCAGAGGCCGGCGATCGCTGACCGGCTCGATCACTTCTTCTTCGCGGGCATTGTCCGGAACGCCAGGTCCCACAGCGGGGTCGACACGCCGAAGCCCCCCGCGTGATCCGCGTGGTGGTGCGTCATGTGATGGCGACGGAGGAACTTGCCCCAGCGGGTGGTCGGCAAGAAGTGATGCACGTAGTAGTGCGTCCCGTCGTAGAAGAGGTATCCGACCACGAATCCTGCGAAAAACGGCTCGCCGATGGCCCGGCCGAGAGCGAACGTGAAGAGCGAATAGAAGACGATCGCCAGGGGCACGCTGGTGAGGAGAGGCATCACCAGACGGTCCCTGTCGCTCGGATACTCGTGGTGGACCCCGTGCAGCAAAAAGTGGATGCGCTTGCCGGCGGGGGTCTCGTTCGTCCAGTGGAAGACGAACTTGTGAAGGATGTACTCGGCGAACGTCCAGGCGAGCATTCCGAAGAGGAACATCGCCGCCATCGCCACCGGCCCCACGGCATGGTGGACATCGGAAGCCTGGTAGCGGAGCACACTCCGAACGAGAAAAAACACCGTGACTGGAAGCCAGACGACGAATGGGGTCGCGGGATGAATGCGCGAGAACCGTTCGAGAAAATCGCTCTCGAACATCCGGCAAGTCTCCGCTTGCGCGTCGCGCACGCCAGCGCGCACACGCTTGGGAAGCCGGGGCTCGAGAACCTGATCCGCCATCACTTTCCTTTGGCGGCCTACGCTAGAGCGCGGGCCGACGAGGCGCAATAGCTCGGCTGGTCACGGAGCGCGAGCCTTGGAGCCGGTGCGAAGAGCTTTTCACAGGGTGGCGAGAGTCGCCTCGGTCGCCTTCTTCTGATCCCGACGGGGCACTATCTAGCGTGAGGTAGCGTGAGTCGCGAAGACCATCCAGAAGTCGCAGGACGCAACGGCCGTTCCGATGCGACCCGCCCGGAGCCTCTCCGCCAGTTCCGTCGCTTATTGCTCACCCGCCCATTGACGCCGAGCGCGACCTTGACGATCGGCTACTCACCCATGGCGGACCCAAAGACCCTTCGAGCGCTCCAGGGCGTCGCGCGCGCCCTTGGGCGCTGGGGCCGTGAGCAGGCGCGCACAGCAGGCCCCGAGCTCACGCCCCAACAAGCCGACGCGCTTCACCTGCTCGCGGAGCGAGGCGTCGTTTCCACGTCGGTCCTGGCCGACCGGCTCGGCATCGATCCGTCCACCGCTAGCCGCAACCTAGCAGGCCTCGAACGGCGCGGTTACATCATCCGCAAGCGAGGAGCCGACGACGGCCGCCAAACCGACGTCCGCCTCACGTCGCGCGGGAAGCGCACGGCCGAGGGCGTCTCTTCAGGCTGGGGGGCCGCCTATGCCAAGCTGCTCGAACCGCTTTCGCGAACCGAACGGCAGCGCCTAGCGGACGCGCTCGATCTCCTCGCGCGCGTCCTCGACGGCGGCGGCCGCCGATAGGCTTCCACCTCGAGCAGAACCGGAGAGAGCCCGATGTCTGGCTGAC
>ODAK010000638.1_pt1 | contig 39934 bp, 36 predicted proteins | sample 1539591 | NCBI WGS metagenome assembly ODAK01 (sample SAMEA3539303, study PRJEB22396) | soil metagenome | biome: tundra; feature: field; material: soil | place: USA | collected 2010-05 | depth 0.15 m | reverse complement strand
ATATCAACTTATTCATTATCAATAATTTACTAGGTATTATTCATTTTTATGTTTAATTCATTTTAGCTTTTCTTGCCCAGGAAAAATATTCAAGGATCGGCTATTAACTAGGTAAGGATTTACACGGTGGTCGCCCGTGGCAGGGCTTCAATAATCTCGACAGCATTGGAGGCCAGCCCTTTCTTATGTTCACTTTTCCAATCAAGATTAGTGCTTTTCCAAAAGAAAAGTCTTCTATCGGAGGAGTGACGATAACCTGAAATATAGGGACTTTTGACTTACTCTTAATTAAATTATATTGAATTTTTTCGGCTACTTCAAAAATCCGGTAATCCGGATTTTCACCTTTTTACCTTGAATTAAATAACTTCATTTCTTAAAGAAAATTACGAAGTTTTATCTTCATAAAAAATACCTGCACTTTTATGCAGATATGTCATCGTCTTTTTCCTGGAGAAGTTTTTGGATTTTTTCTTCACGTTCTTTTTCTGCTTTTTGAGATTTCTTAATTATCGCCTGCGTAAATTGTTTCACCATTTCATGAATTTCAGTTAAGGCTTGTTTTATATCAAGTTCAATCATCATTAAGGGTTCCTTTGATATCTCCAAATCTTCCACATTATTGATTTGAGTAAGCACGACGTGATTACCAGCGTAAGGATATTTCTCCTGGTAAAAGGTCATAATCTCAGCGAATGAAAACCTTTTGAGCAAAAGGTTTAAATCTATATAGTCTTTCTTTTCTTTCCTGTGACAAATAGCATCCAGCTTAAATGCAGCTATATCTTCAAGGCTGGCAAGCCTGATATTATCTTCAATAATTTGTGGCCTGATAAATCTAACTGCCCAGTTGTAAATATCTAATTTCCAAAGTGGATCGGGGTGCCTTCAATCGGAATAAAAAACTTAATCCGTTCGGTCTTTCAGCTATCAGTTCAATTTTCGAGGAATAATTGGTAATAGCTCTTTTTACCTCCTGAATTGAAAAAGACTTATCAGTAAAAAAATAGAGGTCATCTGATTTTCTGTGGCCGATCCGGAACGCTAACGAGGTGCCTCCGGCAAGACAGAAATCTTTAAGCTCCGGTAGAACAGAAATATTTTTAAGAACTGTAAATAATGCCTGATCAATCGTGTTGGCGTACAGCATATGATGCAAAATCTTCAAATGGAATGTCTAAAAGAGTATGGGCAAAATACATACCTTCACGAGAGTGATATTTATTGGTTTTTAGGATGCTTTTTGTCTCGTGGGTACCATAATAATAAATAATCTTTAGCACAACATTCAATTTACCTCTTTCAAACATGCGGGAAACAATAAAATACTTATCCTGATTGAAATCAAGTTTGGTTTTGTCTATATCCCAAAAAGCATATAAACCAACATCCGGTATCGGTTTACTTAAAAAATTCATAAAGTAAAATTGCAATATTTCAAGGACAATCAATAGTGAATGCAAGGTGGAAAATAGAAACACTTTAATACAAGTCTTGCCTGTTTCGCGTTATTTGAAATCATCTACAATATTTACCCTTTGGAAAATTAGGTTGATCTTAGTTAGGAGTATGCCAACGTCAACCGAATTTTTCACCTGCACCTGATCTAAGTTGATATAATTTGGAGGGTAAATAATCAAAAAAGCCCTTAAGACTTTCATATTAAGGGCTTTTACAATATTAATTCAATTTTTAGCGGAGAGAGAGGGATTCGAACCCCCGGAGGTGTTACCCTCAACGGTTTTCAAGACCGCCTCATTAAACCGCTCTGACATCTCTCCGGCGCAAAAATAACATTGACAAACAGTTCTTCCAAAATTTGTTTGCTGGTGCTACACGCCGGAAATTGAATCCATAGCTGATTCTAAGGTAATTCATGAAGAACGTCATTTTACTTTATTTATCAGTAAGACTTTTTAAAAGAATCATCCCTGAAAAAATCTGAAATATCTTATGCCCTGTTAAGATCGGCTCTCCAATTTACAATTGCCTTTTTTATATCAACTGCTTTCATATTTTCATTCACCGCTTTTTCAGCCAAAGGAACAAATTCGCTGTCATCGGCGAAGCGTAATGCAATGATTTGGGACATATGTAAGCGCTTATCTAATAATTTTCCCGTAAGCGAAAAATAACGCAGATTTTCTTCCGCCCTGATTCCCCTGTCCTGTGCCTTGAGGGCAAAGGCCCGGGCAAACCATGCTGTAAGTATGCCGGCAATGGACAATCCGAGGATAGTGGCCCCAATCAATCTTCCTGAACGATATTCAAGAGCCTTAACGAGATTCCATACTGAGCCTATTAGGCAGAGCGTTAGTATTAAAAACAGTACGAAATGAAACAGCGGAACAAACCGTACATGATTTTTGAAATTTTGTGCTTGCATAAAATTTGTTTTATTGGTTGAAATAATTGAATGACCGAAAGAATCTATTTCAAAAGGTCCAGCAACTTCCACATTTTTTTTCTGACTTCATTGGCGTCGCCTTCAAAGTTATTAATAATAAACGCAAAGGTGTAATTGATTCCTTTACTGTTCGTAACATATCCGGCATAAGATACAACTCCGCCAATAGAGCCGCTTTTCATTTTTATACCATTTATTTCAGGAAGGGCCTTATAAAAGGAGGGATACCATTCCTGTTTTTTGGCATATTGCAAAATACTTACCAGGGTAGATGGAGTAACTCTGTTGGCAGGGGAGAGACCACTTCCGTCAATTATATTCATAGCAGATGGCTCTATTCCTTTTTTGCTCCAGAAATTCTTTATAATACCAATACCGGAATCTGTTTCGCCATGTTTTGTTTGTTCAAAGGCGATAGTTTTAATCAGTGCTTCTCCATAGAGGTTGATGCTTTTTTTCAGAAACCAGAAAATTAGGCTGTCCAATACGGGCGATTGTCGGGTGTAAAAGGAATGGATGGACGGTAAATCAGCCCCGTATTTGGGATAGCTAGAGACGAGGGAATCAACAGGAATCTTTTTGATAGCAGATTCAAGGCTCAGAGCCAATTGTTTTCCCGGATGTGGCATGCTGCCTGAAACACTGAAATTATTTTCATCTACCGGAATGGTGCCTCTCAGGTGAGACGTTTCCCCAAACAGCGGAATATAAATTACGGTTTGATCGCCGGTACCTTTCCGGGCACTTGTTGCCAGCACTTTTAAGTCAAAGCCTTCCACAAATGGTGGATTGGTATATTGATATTGAACTGAATCCCCCATATTCTTTCCTGATTTCAGGAAAAGATCATATTGGTTTTCCCGCCAATTAATTGCCTCCGCACCTGCTCCATAATAATTACCTACATCTTCCCATATCCATCCGCCGGGAATTATTTCTCCCTGCCATATACTTTCGTTAGCGTACACGTGACCGCTAATTTCGTTGATTCCTTCCCGGTATATTGCCTGTTTAAATTCTGTAATGATGCTATCTTCCCGTGTTGCATTATACCTCCAGCTTCCCAACGTAGGATCTCCGCTCCCGTTTATAATAATGTCACCCATCAGAACACCATTTTCAATTTTACCGGTATATCCCAATGCAGTTTTGAAAGTGTAGTTGTGGCCCAGCAATTCATAAGATGAAGAAGCAGTAATAATTTTTTGGCAACTGGCCGGAGCCATACTTGTTTCAGCGTTCAGGCTCATGATTGTTTTCCCGGTAGCATTATTTACAACAAGAAGGCCGATGGTAGCATGTTTAAAACTCGTGTCAAGAGTAAATTTTTTAACAGCATTGTCGAATGGGCCTTTTATATTCTGTGCATTGAGATGCAAGGCAGATAAAAAAATGAAAGGAAGGAGCAGTTTATTCACTAAAATTTTTTGAGAAATCAAAACTAAAATATAAAAATGAGAATTTGCGGCAAACTGAAATTGGATGAGCAGACCATAACTATAGTTATCTGAGAAAAGAACCAATTTTTTACCATAAGCATAAGTCAGCAAAATGAATGCTCCATAGCCTTAGAATTTTGCAAACAATGTGAAGCTTTAATGATGCCATAACGGGAATCTGATTAAGCTACCCTATTTTTGGCACATGAAAATTGTGAACGCAAGCATTATTACCATTGGCGATGAATTATTGATCGGTCAGGTTACTGATACTAACAGTGGATGGATTGCCCGCCAACTCAACAGCGCCGGGATTGCCGTAACAAGACGTGTAGCCGTTGGAGATAATGCAGATGAAATCCGAAATAGCCTCGATGAAGAAGGCGAAAAAGCCAATATAATTTTGATGACCGGGGGACTTGGGCCCACTTCTGACGACATTACGAAGAAAGTATTGTATGAATACTTTGGCGGAAAAATGATTGTGAATGAAGATGCCCTGGAAAATGTAAAATATTTATTTGAAAAAGTTTTTAAAAGACCGATTACTGATGTTAACCTTCGTCAGGCAGAAGTTCCTGATGTTTGCAAGGTGATTCAGAATAGGAGAGGGACCGCACCGGGGATGATCTTCAATAAAGAAGGCAAAATTTATATCAGTATGCCGGGCATACCTTACGAAATGGAAGGGATGATGGAGGATTCGGTAATTCCGCTTTTAAAAGAAAAATTTGATTTGCCTGTAATAATTCACCGGACAATACTTACAGCCGGAATCGGCGAATCCGCGCTGGCAGATATGATCAGTGATTTTGAAAACGCATTGCCACCAGAAATTAAGCTGGCTTATTTACCAACTTATGGTATGGTGAGGCTGCGCCTGTCAACAACAGGGTTCGATAAACAGACTGCAGAAAAAGAAGTGGATCGCTATTTTAAAGAATTAAAATTGTTAACTGCGGCATATCTTGTTACTGACGTAGATGACCCCTTACCGGTAGTTATCGGAAAAATATTGAAATCAAAAAACAAAACCATCTCTACGGCTGAAAGCTGCACGGGGGGCTATATTGCGCACCTCATTACTTCCGTTCCCGGGTCTTCGGCCTATTATGAAGGCAGTATTATCAGTTATTCATACAAGGTAAAAGAAACTGCTCTTGGAGTTCATGAAAAAACACTGAACACCTTTGGCGCAGTAAGCGAACAAACCGTAATAGCAATGCTGAATGGATTATTGTCCGGTTTAAATACGGATTATGGTTTGGCCATTTCCGGAATTATGGGTCCTGATGGTGGCACGGAAGATAAACCTGTGGGCACCGTATGGATGGCAGCTGGGAACAAATCAGCATACAAGACGCAAAAAATCAATCTCAGGTTTAACAGGAAACGGAATATTGAGGTAACTGGTATGATTGCATTGAATTTTATCAGGAAGTTTATAGTTGAACATTAAAATGAATTGCCAGGTAAAAATTGCCTTCGGGGGCAAAATGGATAAAAACGGAAATTGATTTTCATAATTCATTATGATAAAGATACTTTCAGTATTAACTTATCGTTTTTACTTAATTTTGAGGGAGAACATTCATTTAAATATTAAAATAATTATATGAGCCTGGTAGATCTGGTAATGCCCAAGTTGGGAGAGAGTATCACGGAAGCAACTATTCTCCGTTGGCTTAAAAAGCCAGGTGACAAGGTGGAAGAGGATGAAACGATTTTGGAGATTGCAACGGACAAAGTAGACAGCGAGGTACCTTCAACATTGGATGGAACAATTGATGAAATACTATTTAAAGAAAACGATGTGGTACCGGTTGGAAAAGTGATTGCAAGGATAAATACGGAAATCAATGTTGATAATACAATTGCGGCTCCAATAAGCAGCGCTCCGGAACCGAAAGTTCATGAATATGAAGAAGCCAATCTCGTGGAAGAGATTCCGTTTCAGCCTTCCCAAAAAACAACTTCCGGAAGCAGTAATCCCGGAATCCGTTTCTATTCTCCTTTGGTTTTGAATATTGCCGCAAGCGAAGGAATTTCAATGAGTGAACTGGAACGCATTGAAGGTACCGGGCAGGATGGAAGAGTGAGCAAAAAGGATATTATGACTTACCTGCAAAGAAGAAAAGAACAGTCTCAAACTGTACTCCCTGAGCGCCCGGCTCATGTGCCTGAACCTGCTGTTCATGAAGTACCGGTTGCTGCAGAAAAACTGGATTTTAGTACGCCGGTTGTAATGGGTGGTAACGTTGAGATCATTGAAATGGATCGCATGCGCAAGTTCATTGCAAAGCACATGGTGGAAAGTAAGAGAACCAGCGCTCATGTTACGAGCTTTGCTGAATGCGATGTTACCAACCTCGTAATGTGGCGGGAAAAAGTGAAGAAAGAATTTGAACAAAGAGAAGGCGAAAAAATTACATTCACTCCATTGTTTATTGAGGGAATTATTAAGTGTTTGAAGAAATACCCGCTTTTGAACAGTAGTGTAGACGTAGATAGGATCATTGTGAAAAAGGATATTAATATGGGAATGGCCACCGCACTTCCAAACGGAAACCTTATTGTTCCGGTAATAAAAAATGCGGATCAGCTTAATTTAACCGGCCTTACCAAACAGGTAAACGGCCTGGCAAATGCAGCGCGTACCAATAAACTAAAACCAGATGATACTGCAGGCGGCACTTTTACCCTTACCAATGTGGGTACTTTCGGAAGTATCATGGGCACTCCAATCATCAACCAGCCGCAGGTGGCCATAATGGCCGTTGGCGCTATAAAGAAACGCCCTGTAGTCATCGAAACACAACAGGGAGACAGCATTGCGATACGCCATATGATGTATATTTCCTTAAGTTATGACCACCGCATTATTGACGGAGCATTAGGCTCAACTTTCCTGAATGCTGTGGCTAAAGAATTTGAAAATTTTGATGGTGAAAGGAGTTTTTAGGATTTGGGATATACGGTGTGCGCTGCCCGATACGAGCAGTTTCGCAGATACAAACTGATTTCAGATAATACTCATTAGACTTAATTAACTAAGAATTGAGCGTGACCTCTTCATAGTTCCTCCGTCCATTTAGCCCGTTCACCAGGACTAAATTTCCATGGAGCAAAGTTATTTTCAATATTTCCAAACATGGCATTCCATTCCGCCGGAGCATCGCTTTCTTCCATGATAAGAGATCGGCGCATTTCAAATATTATGGCGAGCGGGCTGATACTTACGGGACATTCTTCCACGCAGGCATTGCAGGAAGTACATGCTCTTAATTCCTCTGTAGAAATATAATTATGCAATAAAGTCTTTCCATCACTCACATAAGATCCGTTACGTTTAATATTTTTTCTTACATCCTGCATTCTGTCCCTTGTTGCCATCATGATTTTCCTTGGGTTTAATAATTTACCCGTCATATTTGCAGGGCAGGCAGCGGTGCATCTTCCACATTCCGTGCAGGAATAAGCATCAAGCAGGCTTTTCCAGCTAAGGTCAAAAATATCTTTGGCGCCAAATTTTAACGGTTGTTCATCCGGGTTAGCAGGAGCCAGTTCCGGGTGAAACATATATTGAACTTCCAGCTCCACATGTTGCATATTCTCCATTTTACCTTTTGGCTCTAAAGGCTTGTAGTAAGTATTTGGAAAAGCTAATAAAATGTGGAAATGTTTACTGTAAGGGAGATAATTAAGAAATGCCAGGATGCCGGCAATATGCAGCCACCAGCAACTGCGTTCAATGCCTGTGAGTGATGAAGCTGACAAATGCTGAATAGATGGTGCGAAAAGTCCTGATAGAATGAAATTGCCATGATCCGGGTAATGAACGTTACCCTGCAATTGAAGCGCCCTGTCAGCACTGTCCATCGTTAAGAACAAACTCATCAATATTATCTCGATAATCAATATCAGATTGGCATCCGTACGGGGCCATCCGTCCAGATCATGTTTAGCAAAACGTTTCAGCTTCAGAATATTTCTCCGGATCAGGAAAATGATGCAAGCCGCTAACACACCTATTGCGAGCAATTCAAAAAAATCAATAACAAATATGTAAAAATTTCCCAGTGTATTCGCAAACAACCGGTGCGTGCCAAATATCCCGTCTAAAACTATTTCCAGCACTTCAATATTGATGATGATAAATCCGGCGTAGATAATAAAATGCATTAATCCTACAAGTGGATACCTAAACATCTTTTTTTGGCCCAAAGCCAGCAGCAATACATTTTTCCATCTTTGGCGGGAATTCCCTGATAAGTCCTCATCACGCCCCAAATTAATATTGGCGTATATTTCCCTGGCTTTTTTGGCAAATAATACAATAGCAGTGACCATTAGCAGTATGAAAAGAATTTGCTGAATAATATGCATGAATGTATTTGTTTTGCTAAATTAACGGTTTCAAGGTTTTATTGTTTAAATCCTGAGGAGTATTTATTTTCATAGTAACATCCTGTCAAATGACTGATAAAAAATATATCCTTTCTGCAGAAGTTGCCCGAAAGAAAATGCACCGGCTTGCTTATGAAATTGTTGAACGGAATATGGATGAGCCGCGGATAATTCTTGCCGGTATAAAAGGTAATGGAATCATTATTGCCCGGAAAATAAAAGAGCTATTAAAAGATATTTTTAAGGGTGAGCTTACTGTAATACAAATTAACATAGACAAAAAATTTCCGAAAAAAATTGCGATCCAGGGGGCAGATCATTTTGATGATGCCGTAATTATTGTGGTAGATGATGTTTCCAATAGCGGCAAAACTTTATTATACGCATTAAATCCATTTCTTGATTATTATCCCAAAAAAATTCAGACACTGGTTTTGGTTGAGCGGAGTTACAAGCGGTTTCCAGTGTCACCTGATTATTCCGGTCTTTCTATCTCAACGGCATTAGATGAAAAAATAATTGTGGAAACAAAAGGAGATGATATTATCGGGGCAAGATTGGAATGAAAAAAGGCCGGATTATTTTCATCCATAAATAATTCTTTAAGAATTTCAGGTAATCAGAATCCTATCCAATGCGCTTTGATGCTGCCGTTAGAATATTTAAAAGCAGGTGCCGGAAACTTCGCGGTACTCAACAGGAAAAATAAAATCTTCAGTACCTTTCTATTCGTTTTGATTTTTGTAAAATCTATATCAGGCGAGAGATACCATTGCCGGTAATGTTGAATATCACTTCTGTCAAAAGTTACAACACTATTGTTATCTATGGCAATATTACTCCTCGCCCCAAACATGCCTGCAACAATTAATACTATCCTTTTTTTGTTGAATGGGTAATTAATTTCCTGTTTAAGATTTTCGGGATTCGGTTGTAATTTGGTATCTGTGGCATCCGGACGGCTCATAACTTGCGAAGATGCGGCAGTGAATCTAGTAATAGCAATTGTTGATAATATTAATTGGGAACACTGTTTCCTGTGGTTTTGCAAAAAATACTTCGTTCAAAAATACGATTATTGAATTTTTGGATTTTCATCATGAATATTGGTAATTTCAAATAATCAAAAATCAATACCTTCAAATTGAAAAAAAAGAAAACTAATGGAAATAAAAACAGAAAAGAAAATAGACGAATGGCTAACCGGCGGCTATGATGAAGCAACTAAGAATGAAATTCTCCGATTAAAGGAAGAAGATATTGCGCAACTGGAGGATGCTTTTTATAAGGATTTGGAATTTGGTACCGGCGGCTTGCGTGGTATCATGGGCGTGGGTACGAACAGGATAAACACCTATACTGTGGGAATGGCGACGCAGGGTTATGCCAATTATTTAAAACAATGTTTTAAAGAGGTAAAGGTTGCTGTTGCCCATGATTGCCGCAATAATAGCCGGAAGTTTGCTGAAATCACTGCCAATATTTTTGCTGCAAATGGTATTAAAGTATTCCTGTTCGATTCTTTGCGCCCAACTCCTGAACTCAGTTTTGCTATTCGTAAATTAGGTTGCCAGGGTGGCGTGGTGTGCACCGCGTCGCATAATCCTAAAGAGTATAACGGTTATAAAGCATATTGGGATGATGGCGCCCAGATGGTTTCCCCGCATGATAAGAATGTAATTACAGAAGTAGAAAAAATCAAGAGCCTCAATGATGTGAAATGGGAAGGCAACAAAGAAAATATAACCATTATCGGCAAAGAAATGGACGAAAAATACATTCAAATGGTCAAAGGTCTGAGTGTAAGTCCGGATGCCTGTGAAGCACAGCATGATCTCAAAATCGTTTATACGCCAATTCATGGTTCAGGAATCACGCTAGTACCGCAGGCCCTTAAGGCATTTGGATTTGACAATGTCCACATTGTAAAAGAACAGGAAAAACCTGATGGAAATTTTCCAACAGTTATTTATCCAAACCCGGAGGAAAAAGAAACCATGAATATTGGGTTAAAAAAGGCCAGGGAACTGGATGCAGATATATTATTAGGTACCGATCCCGATGCAGATCGTGTAGGCTCAGGCGTTAAGAACAATCACGGAGATTGGGTTTTGCTGAATGGTAACCAGACAGCTTTACTCGTTTTTAATTATATCATTGAGGCGAGAAAAGGACGTGGAATTGCAAAGCCTAATGATATGATTATAAAAACAATTGTTACCACAGATATGATTGATGTGATCGCAAAGGCGAATAATGTCAATTGTTATAATGTGCTTACCGGCTTCAAATGGATTGCAGCAATGATAAAAGAAAAAGAAGGGAAGGAGCGTTATATCGTAGGCGGGGAAGAAAGTTTCGGGCTGATGATTGGCGATGAAGTACGCGATAAAGATGCAGTAAGTGCGGTGGCAATGATATGTGAAATAGCTGCTGTTGAAAAAAATAAAGGACAAACCCTTTTTAATAAGTTGATAGAATTATATGTGAGATATGGCTTATACAAAGAAGATCTCATTTCCATTACTAAAAAGGGGATGAACGGATCGAAGGAGATTGCAGACATGATGCAAAATTACCGGGATAAGCCACCGGTAAACATTGGCGGAAGTGCGGTGGTTACCTTACACGATTATGAAAAACAGATTTCTAAAAATTTAAAAACCGGGGCAGTTGAAAAAATAAGCCTTCCAAAAAGCAACGTTTTGCAGTTTATTACTGAAGATGGGAGTAAAATTTCAGCCCGTCCCAGTGGAACAGAACCAAAGATTAAATTTTACTTCAGTGTGCATATGCCCTTGAAGACCACAGCAGAATTTGAGGCAGCAGATCAAAAATTGGAGAAAAAAATTAAGGATATTATTTCATCAATGGACCTTAACAAAGGATAGTCAACCTGGCTGTTTATTTTCTTTCAGGCCTTAAAAAATAAAATAAATCAATTCCCGGTTTATGATAGAGTTTGAGTAATAATTTGCAGGCAAAGGATTTTAGAAGATTACTTGAGGATCGTTAGCCAGGTCTTAATTAGTAACTTAATGATTGCCAGTTTGTTATAATATTATTTTATTTGTGGCACTATTTTTGACTAGTAGAGATTAAGATATCCCTGAAAAAAGTTAAATCCAATTGACTTTGTTAACCACTCCCACTTTATTTTACATTATTGTTTGAAAGACCTATTTTATCAGAGCAACATAATTCATTTATGCAGCTCTGATTTTGTATCCGGGAGCCTGAAGGAAAAGTAAATACATGGTCATAGAAATAATCCCGATTGAATTTTTAACTGTTAAATACGGGGGGAATTAATTACTGGTAGCTCCATCTCTCACTTTCACTTTTTTACCGCTGTTCTTTTTCTGGTACTCTAATACTTCCGGGGGAACTGTTTTCGGTTTTGGCTGGTCAGTGGTTACATCTTCCGGTTTTGGCGCTTCAATTAAGCGGCCACGGTCATACTTTTCAATCTTCGTGATTCTTCCAGTTGCGAGATCATAATAAGTCCAATTGCCATCCTTTACACTGTACTGTTCTGCTTTTACAATTTTATAGCTGATAATTTCATTGCTTCCGGTACCATATACCGCTATCGTATCGTAGGGCATATTTGGGTTATAGCCTCTCCAGTTTTCCTCTCTTACCAGGTCACCAAGTGGCGTAAAGTATTGACACAGTCCGTCCTTGCCTCCATAAGCATATTTTTCAACTGCAATGAGATCACCACTAAGTGTATATTTCCTCCAAACACCCTCTTTATTATTATTAATAAAAATTCCTTCTTCTTCATAACCGGGCTCTCCTCTTAAAGGATCTACGTGAACAACCCATTTCCCCTGTTTAAACCCTTTATTGTCGATGCCATTTAGTGTATCTCCATGAATTGAAATAATGTAAGTCTTATATTGCGCATTGGCATGATGGAACAACAGAACCAAAATAAATATCAACAATAAATTTTGTACTTTCAAAACGACAATTATTTTAAAATTATAATTATGTATGTATATCCCAAATTTACCAAATTAAACAGAGTCACTTGGTGTTTTGCCATATTGTTTGGAACAACTTTAACCTTTGTTTCATCATACGCACAAATTGCTCCCACCCCGGCTTCTGAAAGATTGAACGGTTTGGCTCAAAGAAAATTATTGCAAAGCCAATCTTTATTGAAGGATATTAATTTTCGCAATATAGGGCCATCAGTTATGAGCGGCAGGGTAGTAGATGTGGATGTAAATCCTAAGGATCCTACAGAATTTTATGTGGCATATGCTACCGGGGGCCTTTGGCATACTACGAATAACGGGCAGAGTTTCGTTCCCGTCTTCGATCACGAGAATGTTATAGGCATAGGAGACATAGCGGTTAACTGGCAGGATGGAGAAATATGGGTCGGAACAGGGGAGGCTAACAGTAGCCGGTCTTCTTATTCAGGTATCGGAATTTATAAAAGCATTGATACAGGACGCACCTGGCAATACCTTGGCCTGCCGGAAACGCAACATATAGGTAAGATAATGCTGAACCCAAAAAATAACAATATTGCCTGGATTGCGGCAACCGGTCATCTGTATTCGCCAAATAAAGAAAGGGGTGTTTATAAAACGACTGACGGAGGAAAGACCTGGAAACAAACCTTATATATTGATGATAATACCGGCGCCATTGATATGGATATGAACCCTGATAACCCGGATGAATTATATGCCTGCATGTGGCATAGGGAAAGAAGGGCCTGGAATTTCACAGGAAGCGGAAGCACTTCAGCTATTTATAAAAGTACGGATGGCGGGGAAACATGGAAAAGGATCACCGGAAAATCAACCGGATTTCCGCAAGATGAAGGAACAGGCCGTATTGGGATTTCCGTATATAAATCTAATCCGCAGGTGATCTATGCAATACTTGATAATCAAAATCACCGCCCAGATACCGCTACCAGGAAAAAGGATACATCCAGATATACCCGGAATGATTTTAAGAATATTTCCAAAGAAAAATTTTTGGCACTTGATGATAAAAAGCTGGATTCTTTCCTTATTAAAAATGATTTTGATAAAAAGTACAGGGATTCTTCAGCGAAGGAATTGGTTAGAACTGATAAAATAAAGCCGGATGCTCTGTATGATTATTTCATAGATGCCAATAGTGATTTGTATAATACCCCCATCATCGGATGCGAAATTTACCGGAGTGACAACGGGGGCCTATCCTGGGGAAAAGTAAATCTAAAAGGACTTGGTCTGTATAATACTTATGGGTATTATTTTGGAAAGATTTCTGTGTCGCCGGTTGATGAAAAAAAGGTAATTATTAATGGATTCAACTTAATGGAAAGCACGGATGGTGGTAAAACATTCAAGACTGTTGATAAAGCAAACACGCACCCGGACTGGCATGGCGTATGGATCAATCCTCTCCGGGACAGTAACTGGGTTGCCGGAAATGATGGAGGTTGCAATATTACCTATGATAATGGCAAACACTGGTTCAAAGCAAATACACCGCCTGTTGCACAGTTTTATGCTGTAGTAGTTGATGATGCAAAACCATATCATGTTTATGGAGGCATACAGGATAACGGTGTATGGTATGGTTCCTCAAAGAATTTTGATAACGACAAATCCGGTGATGATGATGAGGAAGAATTTGAGGCAGAGGATAACTGGAAGAATCTGGGCGGAGGAGATGGCATGCAGGTGCAGATAGATATCCGGGATAACAAAACAGTATATTTTGGTTCGCAGTTTGGCGAATACATCAGGAAAACAATTGATGCAGGAAGGGGAAAGCGCATTCACCCGATGCCAGACCTTGGAGCCGAAAAATTCCGGTATAACTGGCAAACTCCCATCCTATTGAGCGGCTTTAACCAGGATATTTTCTATATGGGATCAAACGTTTTCTTCAGAAGTATGGATAAAGGTGAAAATATGAAGACTTTAAGCGGTGATCTTTCTAAAGGTAAAAGAGAAGGAAATGTTCCTTTTGGAACTATCGTCACATTAAGTGAATCCCCGATCAGGTTTGGATTGATATATGCAGGTACCGATGATGGAAATGTCCAATTGAGTAAGGATGGCGGATACTCCTGGGAGTTAGTGAGCGCATATTTACCTAAAGGCCTTTATGTAAGCAGGGTAGTGGCTTCTGCATATAAAGAAGGAAGGGTATATGTAACGCTGAATGCTTACCGGAATGATAATTTTAATCCCTGGCTTTATGTGAGTGATGATTTCGGGCAAACCTGGACGCAATTGGGAAAGAACCTGCCTGGAGGGCCACTAAATGTTGTCAGGGAAGATCCAAAATATGAGGATATCCTGTATGTCGGCAGCGACAATGGATTATATGCTTCTTTTAACCGTGGGAAAACCTTCATGTTTTTTGGTTCCAATTTGCCATCCGTTCCTGTTCATGATATTGCGATTCAAAAAACAGCCGGTGACCTGGTGGCCGGCACTCATGGCAGAAGCCTATATATTACTTCCCTCAATGAAGTTCACACATTATATAAGGATTATGTGAAACAGAAGAATTGAATTGGTTCATGAATAGCCTGATGTTACCTTTGTACAGGAAATGTGTGATAAGGGAGATTGCTTGATTTTAATAGCTAACCTGCCTTCTTTTCAGCTATTCCATAAAACCATAAATTTTTCTTCTAAACATGTAAGAATATTCTATATGAAAATAAAATTACAGTCCTTACATTTTAAGGCAAGTCCCCACCTCAAAAATTTTGTAAATGAGAAAGTTGGTAAGCTTGCAACTGTTAATGATAAAATCATCAGTGCGGATGTTACCCTCTTTTCAGAGGATGGAAATAATACCAATCCTGCAAACTGCGAGATTCGCCTGGTAATTCCGGGTCATGATGATTTTGTAAAAAAGAAAGCTGAAAGTTTCGAAGCTGCCATTGCTGATGCGGTGGATGCGCTTCAAAAGATCCTGAGAAGAAAAAAGGATAAGAAATAAAACAGTCACGGAATTTCCCTTACAGGGACTTTTTAGCCAATTTATTTCCCCCTTCCCTGTGACCAGCTCCTTGTTCTTCTGAAACCGCTGTGCGAAGCGGGCTTGCGTAAAAGCGGATTTTTTTGTATAACAGGAGTCTGCACAAATTTCATGGTGCTTGCATAAGGATGATCATCTACTACCGGTATGGTCTGATCGATCAATTTATGAATGTCCCTGAGAAATGCCCTTTCTTCCATGTCACAAAACGATAAAGCAATTCCAGATGCTCCGGCTCTTCCTGTCCTTCCTATACGGTGTACATAAGTTTCCGGGATGTTTGGTAATTCAAAATTAATTACGTGACTCAGTGAGTCCACATCAATTCCACGAGCAGCTATATCGGTGGCAACCAGCACCCGGATTTTCCCGTTTTTGAAGTTGTTCAGCGCATACTGTCTTGCAGATTGGGTCTTGTTTCCGTGAATGGCATCTGCACTTATCTTAGCGCGATGTAATTCTTTGGCAATCTTGTCTGCGCCATATTTGGTTCGTGTGAAAACGAGGGCATTCTGAATAGTATTATCTTTTAATAAATGAATTAATAATTGCCGTTTATCATTTTTTTCAACGAGGTATACTGACTGATTAACATTTTCAGCTGTTGACGAAACGGGTGTTACTTCTACTTTAACAGGGTTAACTAAAATGGAGCCTGAAAGCCTGGCTATTTCTGGGGGCATCGTTGCCGAAAAAAACAAGGTCTGCTTTTTTGCAGGCAGTTTAGCTATAATCTTCTTAACATCATTTATGAAACCCATATCCAGCATACGATCAGCTTCATCCAGCACGAACATTTTTATATGTTGAAGATTGACAAAGCGCTGGGCAACCAAATCCAGTAATCTTCCCGGAGTTGCAATTAAAATATCAACTCCCCTGCGTAATTCCGTTGTTTGATGAAATTGCGAAACACCGCCAAAAATTACGAGGTGCCGGAGACCGGTATGTTTGCCATAAGCACCAAAGCTCTCATCAATTTGTATGGCCAATTCCCGTGTTGGCGTAAGTACCAGTGCTTTTATGTTGTTATTTTCCACTTCGTGATTTCTCTGCAAAAAGAGATTTTGCAGGATGGGAATGGCAAAAGCTGCTGTTTTCCCGGTTCCTGTCTGGGCGCAACCCAGCAAATCTTTTCCCTTCAGTACGTCCGGAATAGCCCTTTCCTGGATTGGCGTGGGGGTGGTATAACCTTCTGTTTCGAGCGCCTTTAAAATAGGCGCAATTAAATGCAATTCGCTAAAATTCAAAATTTAATATTTTAATGTAAATGATAACCTTCTTTAACCTGGAATGATTGCAGAAAGCTGTTTTCGAATATGCTCAAAACCTATGACTTGATGAGCTTTTTCTTGTGGTAAGTTTATCCAGTCTGCTAAGTAGGAGTATATAATTGTTTGCAAATATAGATGTTTAATTGCTAAAAAGCGTTTTCTGATACTATTTAATGTTGTTAAACATAATAACTGCTAAATGTAAACGTATTTCTTTCGTGGTTATTGCAGCAGATCAATCTGTTTGAAAGTTCCTTTTAGCAGATTTTTGACAGCAGAGTAGCAAGATATGAAATAGTCAAAAACTTTTCCATCCCCATTTTCTTACATTCTTTCCGGCACCTTCATACCTAATAATTGTAACGCACTTTTTATTACAGTAGCCGTCATAACGGCAACATGTAATCTAAGTGCTTTCTTTTCTTCGCTTTCCGCATTGGCTACTGAGTGTTCAGTATAGAAGGAATTAAAGGTTTTGGCGAGGTGATAAACATAGTTTGCAACTAAAGATGGATTTAGTTCCTGCGCTGCTTGGCTTAAGATGATCTCATATTTTTCAAGAAAAATAATTAAAGACCTCTCCAGTGGCAGCAGTTTTTCTTTTGCTTCAGTTAAATCGCCCGGTGCAGGTAACACGGTACCTGATAGTTCTCTTACCTTTCTTAAAATGGATTTTATCCTGGCATAAGTGTACTGAACAAATGGCCCGGTGAAGCCGTGAAAGTCGATACTTTCCTCCGGATTAAAAATCATACGCTTTTTGGGATCAACCCTGAGGAGGTAAAACTTCATGGCGCCAATCCCAAGAATTTCATACAATTCATTTAATTCATCCTCTGTAAAATCTCCCACTTTTCCCAGCGCTTCGGTATGATGTTTTGAAGTAGCAACCATTTCATCAATCAGATCATCTGCGTCTACGACAGTGCCTTCGCGGCTTTTCATTTTACCTGTAGTAAGCTCTACCATGCCATAACTAAGATGAATGATGTGATCAGCAAAGGGCATACCGAGTTTCCGGCAAATTTTTTTCAGCACTTTCATGTGATAAATTTGTTCATCACCAATTACGTAAATGCTTTCATCCAGCTGAAATTGTTCAAATTTTTGCTTCACAAGCCCTATGTCCTGGGTAATATAAACGGAAGTTCCATCGCCTCTTAATAATAATTTTTCATCCAGGCCTGCATCGGTAAGATCTATCCACACGCTGCCATCTTCTTTTTTATAAAACGCTTGCTTATTCAATCCTTCCTGAACGATTTCTTTTCCCAGAATATATGTCTGGCTTTCATAATAAGTTTTATCAAAATCACTTCCGATGCGTTTATAGGTTTCTTCAAATCCTTTATAAACCCAACCGTTCATTTTATTCCAGAGTTCTAAAATCTCAGGCTTGCCCCCTTCCCAATCCAGCAACATTTCCTGGGTCTTTTTCATTATGAGGGACTCCTTTGCAGCTTCCTCTTTTGACTTTCCGGATTCCACTAATTGGTTCATTTCTTTTTTGTATTCATCATTAAACTTTACATAATAATCCCCGACAAAGTGATCTCCCTTTGTACGAGTTGATTCAGGCGTGGCGCCATTGGCAAACTGTTTCCAGGCCATCATGCTCTTACAAATATGGATACCCCGGTCATTGACAATGCACGATTTATATACCTCATCCCCGTTTGCTTTCAAAATTTCAGCCATGCTCCATCCCAAAAAAATATTTCTTAAATGGCCAAGGTGCAGGGGTTTATTTGTATTGGGAGAAGAATATTCAACCATTACCTTTCTATGGGTTAAAGGTTTTTTTCCAAAACAAATATCATTATAGTTGGTTTTAAGAAAGTTATTTAAAGCTTCTTCAGAAATAACCAGGTTGAGAAATGCTTTGATAACGTTATAGCCGGAAATAAAATGAGGGTTATTTTTTAGCAATTGTTCCCCAAGATTTTTTGCAAGAATTTCAGGAGATATTTTCAGCCGTTTTACCAAAGCAAAAAGCACCACTGTGTAGTCTCCCACAAACTCAGGCTTTGTCTCGTTTACCTGGAAATCCTTTTCGGAAAAGGTTTGGCCATAGAGATCCACTAAGCTTTTTATTGTCGCCGAATGTATCAGGTTTACGAATGCCATATTTACTTAAATGATTTGCAAAATTAACTTTCCTTAACCATAAATGTTTATTTGTATTTTTTGCGCGAAGAACTTATTTCAATTTTATAATAGTTTAAAATATTACTTACACCTTGATATAGAATTGTAACTTTATTTTTTATTAAGGAATGAAATAAAGTCTGTTTTCTTACCATTATTATCCGTTATGTCATGTAACCTTTCAGGGCACAGAAATTTTGATCTTGAAGGACATCGTGGTTGCAGGGGGCTTATACTATTGATGCTAAAGATGAATGGAACTATAACATTTATCATATGACTTACGATACCGTGAAGTTGTATGATGTTGGAATGAAGCCACATCCCTGTTTTCCAAAGCAGCAAAAAATGAGAATTTTTAAGCCCTTGCTTTCTGACCTCATTGACTCTGTGGAAGCTTACTGCATAAGAACCGATCATCAGCAGGTCAATTATAATATAGAAATCAAGTCGCTTGATTCTTCAGATAATTTGTATCACCCCGCTCCGGAGGAATATGTTGACCTCGTAATGAAGGTGGTGAATGATAAGAAAATTGCAAAGAGAATAATCTTACAATCTTTTGATGTAAGAAGTTTGCAGGTCGCCGGCAAAAAATATCCCGGAATTAAACTTTCTTATCTGGTTGATATTGGCACTAAAATTACTGAACATGATTTTGAAAAGGTATTAGGCTTCCATCCCGATATTATCAGCCCTGATTATTCATTGGTTTCAAAATATATTATTGCATTGCTTCATGGCCGGGGCATTCAAATTATACCCTGGACCATCGATGACTTCAAAACAGCCAAAAATTTATATGAAATGGGAGTGGATGGAATTACTACCGATTATCCGAACAGGATAAGTTTGAATGCCATGGAGCAATAAACGCAGGGACATCAATTGAAATATTACTATTTCCAGGCGGTAAAAGTTTGCCTATCCCTTCTAATCAATCTTCAGAAATATTATTAACAACCTGATTTGAGCATTAAACTCAGCAATTAAATTCTTAATTTTGCGCCTTCTCAAAAATTGAGTCCTTGGGGACATAAAAAAAGGGCAGCATGATTAGTGTAAATAATGTGACGCTTGCTTATGGCAAGAGGGTTTTGTTTGATGAGGTTAATCTGAATTTTACAAAAGGAAATTGCTATGGTATAATTGGCGCTAACGGCGCCGGCAAGTCTACCCTGTTAAAAATAATAAGTGGAGTGATTGAGCCAAATAAGGGATCTGTGAGCATTTCCCCCGGCGAGAGAATGGCTGTGCTGAAGCAAGACCAATTTGAGTTTGATGAAGTTTCGGTATTACATACTGTGATGATGGGGCACCGGAAAATGTGGGATGTAATGCTTGAAAAAGATGCTATTTACCTAAAAGGAGATTTTAGCGAAGCTGATGGAATGCGGGCCGGCCACCTTGAGGCTGAATTTGGTGAATTGGGCGGCTACACGGCAGAAAGTGACGCTGCTACTTTATTGAATGAATTGGGCGTTCCTGAAGAACTGCATCAATTCCTCATGAAAGATATTGGCGCTAACATAAAGGTGCGGGTATTGCTTGCGCAGGCACTGTTTGGAAATCCAGATAATCTTTTACTGGATGAGCCTACAAATAATCTTGATGTGGAAACAATTACCTGGCTCGAGAATTTCCTGGCGGATTATGAAAATATTGTTCTTGTTGTAAGTCATGACCGCCATTTTCTTGACGCAGTGTGTACCCATGTGGCTGACGTTGACAAGCAAAAAATAAAAATATATACAGGTAACTATACCTTTTGGTATGAAAGCAGCCAATTGGCAGCGAGGCAGGCTGGCGATAAGAATAAAAAGATGGAAGAGAAGAAAAAGGATTTACTTGATTTCATCGCCCGGTTTAGTGCAAATGCATCGAAAAGCAGGCAGGCAACATCCCGAAAAAAGGCACTGGAAAAACTCGTTTTTGAAGATATAACACCGAGTAACAGGAAGTACCCCGGGATAATTTTCAAGCCGGAAAGGGACGCCGGAAACCAGATTCTAAACGTACAAAAATTAAGCAAAAGCATTGATGGCCGTACGATTTTTAGCAATGTTAATTTTGATGTGGTGAAAGGGCAGAAAATCGGATTTGTTAGTCAGAATCCTGTGGCGCTCACTTCCTTTTTTGAAATTATTAATAAAAGGATGAAACCGGACAGCGGCAAATTTGAATGGGGAACCACCATTACCACGGCCTACCTTCTGAATGATAATTCTGAATTTTTTACCGGAAACTTTACATTACTGGACTGGCTGCGCCAATATGTTCCGGATCATTATACAGATGTAGACGAAGACTTTTTAAGAGGATTCCTGGGAAAAATGTTGTTTAGCGGAGATGAGATCAGGAAGAAGATAAGTGTTTTGAGCGGCGGCGAAAAGGTAAGGTGTATGATCAGCAAGATGATGTTGCAAAATCCTAACGTGGTTATCCTGGATGAACCTACCAACCATCTGGACCTGGAAAGCATCACTTCTTTCAATGATGGCATGATCAGTTTCCCGGGAATTGTATTATTAACGACACATGATCACCAGTTTATGCAAACGGTTGCCAATCGTATTATTGAAATTACACCCAATGGCATCATAGACAGGCTTTGCACTTACGACGAATACCTTGCCGATGAAAGAATAAAGGTGTTGCATGAAGAATTGTATGTTTAGTGAAATCGCCCGGCAATTTTACCAAAAAAAGATGCCTAAGCTACTTTCATAAGAAAAATATAAAATAAAGTTTTGAACGGCCAGATTTGTAAAATAAAATACATATCATAACATATTTAAATATTTTTGTAGCGGCATTCAAAAAATTAAACGCTTTTTCAAATCAGATAGTTATGAAAAGAATAATCTTATTGATACTTGTAATTCTCTCCCTTTATGCATTTCAGGCAAATGCCCAGGAATACCAAACTGCCATAGGGGCAAAATTCTATGCTGGTACTGGTTCTGTTGGCGGTTTTAACATACGGCATTCGATAGCTGAGCATACAGCCCTGGAAGGTTCTTTATTGTTCTTCAGCGGAGGTGTTGGCCTTGAAGGATTATATGAATACCAGGGGCCTATTAATGGTGCGCCGGGATTACAATATTTTGTTGGTGGAGGTGCCCTATTGGCAATCGGTTCCGGAAGATTTAATGAAAATAGTACCGGGTTTGCGCTCAGGCTTACAGGTGGTGTTGATTATAAATTTTCTGATGTGCCAATAGACGTTAGCCTTGGATTTGATCCCGTCTTTTTTCTGGTACCCAGTACAGGCTCTAACCTTGCTTTAGGTATTGGAATAAGATATGTTCTTAAATAAAGTTTCAAAGAAAACTAATGTCCCGATAATTTGTTTTTATAGAAGATGAGAAAAAAGATAATTTCCTTCATAGACTTTTTTTATCCTTCCTTCAAAAGGTTTTTGCCGAGGCAGACATTTCGTTATGCAGTTTGTGGAGGAAGTAATATGCTGCTCGATGTCACCATTTTCTTTATAAGCTATAATTTTATTCTGCATAAGCAAATTTTTCATCTTGGTATTGTTGCTTTCCAACCTTATACCGCTGCCCTTTGGATGGCGTTTTGCATCAGTTTCCCCACAGGTTTTTTATTATCAAAATATATTGTTTTTAACTCATCTCAACTCAGGGGAGCGGTACAACTTTTCAGGTATATGGTAATAGTAGCCATTAATCTTCTTCTTAATTATATTATTCTGAAATTTCTTGTCGAAAAAATTCATTTTTATCCGACGATAGCCCGCGTATTCACTACCTGCATTGTAGTAACATTCAGTTATCTTTCCCAGAAGCATTTTACTTTCAAAACTTCAGGATCAATATTGGCAGCGAATAAAGTTCTGTAATGAACTTTTCGTTGCAGTATTTCCTAACCTGGCTAAAAGACTGATTGCCAAAAAGCAGCAACCAATTAGACTGAGTTCAAATTGGTCTGCCATTTTTTCACTTTTACTCTATTGGCATAAACCTTGTCATTATTATTTCAATAAAACTTAAAAATCATGGCAAAAATTATAGGTATAGATTTAGGTACAACCAATAGCTGCGTTGCAGTTATGGAAGGAAATGAGCCTGTTGTAATTGCGAACGATGAAGGCCGCAGAACAACTCCTTCGGTTGTAGCTTTTCTGAAAAACGGAGAACGCAAAGTGGGTGATCCGGCCAAGAGGCAGGCGATTACCAATCCACTTAATACCATAATGAGCGTAAAGAGATTTATGGGTCATAAATGGGATGAAGTAACCAGTGAGGCGGGACATTGGAGCTACAAGGTTGTAAAAGGTGATAATAATACTGTTCGTATTGATATAGATGGCAGGCAATATACCCCTCAGGAAATTTCAGCGATGATATTACAGAAAATGAAAAAAACTGCTGAAGATTACCTGGGACAGGAAGTCAATGAGGCAGTTATTACTGTACCGGCTTATTTTAATGACGCACAAAGGCAGGCAACCAAAGAGGCCGGAGAAATAGCCGGATTGAATGTACGCCGTATTATAAATGAACCGACTGCAGCTGCACTTGCGTATGGATTGGACAAAAAGAGTATTGATCAAAAAATCGCAGTTTTCGATCTTGGAGGCGGTACATTTGATATTTCCATACTCGAACTTGGTGATGGAGTATTTGAAGTGAAATCTACTAATGGCGATACTCACCTTGGTGGTGACGATTTTGATAAAGTAATTATGGATTGGCTGGCAGCAGAATTTAAGAAAAATGAAGCCATTGACCTGCATAAAGATCCAATGAGCTGGCAGCGCCTTAAAGAAGCTGCAGAAAAAGCAAAAATTGAGTTATCCTCCTCCAGTGAAACTGAAATAAATCTTCCTTACATCACAGCAGTTGACGGCGTTCCAAAACACCTGGTAAAAAAACTCACCAGGGCACAGTTTGAAAAACTTTCGGACGATCTTTTTGCAAGATGTTTAAAACCTTGTGAAGCTGCTATTAAGGATGCTAATCTCACCGTGGCTGATATAAACGAAGTAATACTGGTAGGTGGTTCTACAAGAATTCCCAGGGTTCAGGAAATGGTTGAGAAGTTCTTTGGGAGAAAACCAAATAAAGGCGTAAATCCTGACGAGGTGGTTGCAATTGGAGCAGCTATCCAGGGTGGTGTGTTAACCGGGGAAATTAAAGATGTTTTACTCCTCGATGTAACGCCTTTATCCTTAGGAATTGAAACCATGGGTGGTGTAATGACAAGGTTAATCGAAAGTAACACGACAATTCCGACCAAGAAAATGGAAACATTCTCTACAGCAAGTGATAACCAGCCGGGAGTTCAGATACATGTTTTACAGGGTGAAAGGCCTATGGCTTCGCAGAATAAAAGCCTCGGAACATTTAATCTCGATGGTATTCCATCGGCACCGAGAGGAGTTCCACAGATTGAAGTGACTTTCGATATCGACGCAAATGGTATTCTCAACGTTTCAGCGAAAGATAAAGGCACCGGCAAATCGCATAATATCAGAATTGAGGCAGGAAGCGGATTGAGCAAGGAAGAAATAGAAAAAATGAAAAACGAGGCTAAAGCCAATGAAGCAACTGATAAAATTGCGAAGGAAAAGGTTGAAAAAATTAACCAGGCCGATAGCCTTATTTTCCAGACAGAAAAACAAATGAAGGAATATGGTGATAAAATTCCGGCAGATAAGAAAGCCCCTATTGAATCTGCGCTTGCAAAACTAAAAGAAGCGCACAAATCACAGGATGTAAGCGCAATTGATACAGCAGTTGCTGAAATGAATACAGCATGGACAGCCGCCAGCGAGGAAATGTATAAAGCTACCCAGCAAGGTGGCGGTAATGGTGGTCCCCAGCCAAATGCACAACAGCCCGCAGGCAGAGAAGAAGCGCACGCTCATGCTGAGGATAATGTTACAGATGCAGAATTTGAGGAAGTAAAATAGAAGAGCGGAATTTTTTTATAAAATGAAAAGGGGTTGCAAATTTTGCGACCTCTTTTTTTATTTACATCAATTAAAAATTACATTTGCAATACAAGACTATTAAAATTCAAAATATAAAGGAACTACCGTATGAGAAAAGAAATTCCGGCATGCTGCGGCATTTTTATATTACTAATCCTGTTAAATTCCCAAAATAGTTTTTCGTTCTCGTTCCTTAAGATCAACCAATCCGCCGCCAAAACAAATATTACAACTCCCGATTACCTGAAAGCTTCTTCATTTGTGCATATGTCGGCCAGGCAATTTGAAGCAGCAAGTGGCACCAAACTCAATTTCTTTGAGAAAATATATTTTAAGGTTGTTCAACATAAGGTTAGGCGCGATCTTAGAATAAATCCGGATTTGTTAATCACAGACTATTACGACCAGAAAAAAGATAAGTTTAAAATAAGTGTGCTTTGGTTTGTAATCGGAGTGTTTATAGGTCCGTTTGGAATCATTGCAGCCTACACTTCCCGGCAAACGAAAGGTGAGGTTTCTAAGAAAAATAAAATCATATCCGTCTGGTTGGGCTTCCTGGCATTTATAATTTGGTTTGGTTACTTTTTTTTATTTTAATCCGGCCAAGCTGTTCGCAGATACCGGCTAATATATTTTTCGGATCAAGGTTTTAGATTGTGTATTTTTTACATTGTTAGCCAAACTCATTAAATTGCCTTACTTTAACCATATAATAGATGACGATTGACTTTTATATAGGATTTCATACCCAATACGGGCAGGCGTTCTGCATTTCCGGAAATAATGATTGGCTTGGGAATAATGATCCGGGTAAGGCAGTTGAAATGTCTTATTTCAATAATGATTACTGGCGCTTACAAATTGATTTTCCTGACGACTTTGATGATGTTCTGTTATATAAATATATTTTACGTGAAAATAATGGTGCACTGGTAATTGAAGGGGAAGAAAACAGGGTGATCGATTTGTCCCAGATCAGCGCCGGCAAAATGGCTGTTTATGATACCTGGAATGCAGCAGGCGCAATTGGTAACGTTTTTTTTTCAAGACCATTTAGTAAAGTACTTAATCCCAAAGTTACCATATCAAAATCTCCGCAGGTTAAAAAGTTTACTCATGAGTTTAGGATAAAAGCTCCGTTGCTTCAACCCGGAGAGATTATTTGCCTGACTGGCTCTACCGAAAACCTGAAAAAGTGGAGTTCAACAGATCCTTTGTTGATGAAGCCCGAAAATCATTGGTTTGTTGCCAGGGTAAACCTGAATGAAAACGAATGGCCGGCGACCTATAAATACGGTATTTATACTCCTGAAGAAAAGAAGACACGCTTTGAAGATGGTAACAACCGGGTTATACGTAAATATTCTACCGGAGCCGAACTAACAGTCCTTCATGATGGTTTTGTAAATTGTCCTGTTCCGGGTTGGCGTGGCGCCGGAGTGGCAGTACCCGTTTTTAGCCTTCGCTCTCAAAAAAGCTTTGGCGTTGGTGAATTTACCGACATACCACTATTGGTGGATTGGGCAAAGAAAACCGGTTTGAAATTAATACAGTTATTGCCGGTAAATGATACTACTTCAGAACATTCGTGGCACGACTCCTATCCTTATGCCGCGATCTCTGCCTTTGCCATGCATCCGCTTTATATCAATCTCGAAAAAATTGCGGGCAAAGAATGGGCGGATATTGTGAAGCCATTAAAGAAGAAAAGAAAGCAATTAAATTCCCTTCCTGTTTTGGATTACGAACAGGTCATGAAATTTAAATGGTCTGCTTTACGAGAAATATTTAATGCCTCAAAGAAAATTTTCAAAAATGATCTTGATTTTTTTGAATTTTTTGAGCTAAACCGCCACTGGCTGGTTCCTTACGCAGCATTCTCCTACCTGCGGGATAAATACAGTACGGCGGATTTCAGCAAGTGGAAAAGCAATAGTACATACAATGAATCCGCGATTCAAAAACTTGTATCTCCATCAACGGCGCATTATGATGAAATAGTCTTTTTTTATTTTATTCAATATCACCTGCACCTCCAAATGAAGGCTGCAGTGGATTATGCGCATAAGAATAAAATAGTTCTAAAAGGAGATATACCAATTGGTATCCACCGTTTCGGATGTGATGCATGGGCCAATCCAGCTTTATATAACCTGGATGAACAATCCGGAGCGCCCCCTGATGACTTTGCAGTAAAAGGACAAAATTGGGGATTCCCCACATATAACTGGGAAAAAATGAAGGAAGACGGCTTTATGTGGTGGCGCCGCCGTTTTGACCAGATGAGTAAATATTTTGATGCTTTTAGAATAGATCATATTCTCGGCTTTTTCAGAATCTGGAGTATTCCTTTGCATGCAGTGGAAGGGATAATGGGAAGATTTGTTCCTGCAATACCTGTTGATATTTCAGAATTTCATAACAACAATATTTGGTTTAATCATGACTATTATTGTAAACCATATGTTACAGATAAAATAATCGTTGATATTTTCCAGGATAAGGCTGGTTTCGTGAAAGAGACTTTCCTTGATGGCCCTGAAGATGGCCGATACATTTTCAAAGAAGATCACATGACCCAGCAGGGGATAGCCACATATTTTGATCAGCAGAAAATAGAAGGAGGAGATATAATAAAACAAGGGCTTTTCGATCTCATCAGCAACATCATACTTATTGAAGAAAATAATTCCGATGGGAAGAAATTTCATTTCAGAATTGGCGCTCCCAATACATACTCCTTTCAAAACCTTGGGGATGATACAAAAAGAGGTTTGTACGAATTATATGTAAACTATTTTTATCGCAGGCAGGATGATTTTTGGAAAAATGAAGCACTCAAAAAGTTACCCGAACTGAAACGCAGCACCAATATGCTGATATGTGGGGAAGACCTTGGAATGGTTCCTCATTGCGTTCCCGAAGTGATGAAGGATCTTGGTATCCTGAGTCTTGAAATAGAGCGTATGCCAAAGGATCCGAAAAAAGAATTCTTTCACCCCAATGATTCGCCGTACATGGCTGTGGTAGCGCCTTCCACTCATGATATGAGCACCATCAGGGCCTGGTGGGAAGAAGACCGGGGGAAGACTCAACGGTTTTATAATAACTTGCTGGGCCATTATGGTGAAGCGCCGCAGTTTTGTGAGCCATGGATTAACAGGGAAATTGTGGTGCAACATTTATATTCTCCCGCCATGTGGAGTATATTTCTGCTGCAGGATCTGCTGGGCATTGATGGAAAGATCAGGAGAGAAAATCCCCTTGAAGAAAGAATTAATGTTCCCTCAAATACACACCATTTCTGGCAATACCGGTTACATCTCAACCTCGAAGACCTATTGAAGGAAAATGAATATAATGATGAAGTAAAAAAATATATTGTGGCAAGTGGCAGGTAAATACCCAGGCTTTCCCATTTCCAAGAATTAAGTAACAGGCATCTAATGGTTGTAAAATACAAGTCAGTTAATCTTCCGTTCCTTCATCCATTTACTATTTCGAAAGGTACCAAAACGCACCAGCCATCTCTTCTCGTGGAACTGGAATACTTTGGAATAAAGGGTTATGGCGAAGCACCTGCGATACCGTATTACAATATTACCGTTGAAAAAATGATTGATGATATTGAAGCAAAAAAAGCCCTTATAGAAAAATTTGCTTTCACAAGTCCGGAAAGATATTGGCATTACCTTCATCATCTCTTGCCTGGTAACCCGTTTTTGGTCTGTGCCCTTGATATGGCAGGCTGGGATATTTTTGGGAAACTTAATAAAAAACCCTTACATGTTTTGTGGGATGGGGATATTTCCCTGAATCCGCTTACCGATTACACAATTGGAATTGACAATTTGGAAAAAATGGTTCTTAAGATGGAGGAAAAACAATGGCCTATTTATAAAATAAAATTGGGCACGGATAGAGATATTGAAATTATCCGTGAGCTCAGAAAACATACATCATCAACTTTTAGAATTGACGCTAATGCCGCATGGAAAGCAGAGGATGCGCTTCAAAAAATTGAGATCTTCAAAGGACTTAGTGTTGAATTTATTGAGCAACCGCTTGCAAAGGATGATTGGGAGGGCATGAAATTTCTGCGCGAAAAGTCTCCGCTGCCGCTTATTGCTGATGAAAGTTGCGTTTCAGAAAATGATGTCGAAAAATGTAGAGGTTTCTTTCATGGAATAAACATTAAGCTTACCAAATGCAGCGGCATCACGCCCGCTTTGCGCATGATAACGAAAGCGCGCGAACTTGGCATGAAGGTAATGGTAGGAAGTATGAATGAAAGTTCAGTGGGAACCGCAGCCATTGCTCAATTATTGCCTTTTATTGATTATGTTGATATGGATGGACCTTTGCTACTCGCTGAAGATGTGGCGTTGGGGGTAACTTTTGATAGCGGGAAAATTATTTATAGTAACGGGGATGGTATTGGTGTCTCTATTGCTCCGTTTTGAAACTTAACAGATTTTGCTTTTCTTATCCTCTAGCTGGGAATAATATACCGGATAAGATTCCTAAATTTTATTTGGTGTAATAAAATTTCATTCTTTACTTTGCACTCCAATGATTCAATCTTTTCACCTACATCACCATCATTTTTTACCCAAAGGTAAGCTATGTTGACTGGTATGTGAATGAACATATTTTCAAAAGAGGCTTACTGCAAAGTGAGCCTCTTTTAATTTTAAACCAATTATGATGCTAAAAATAGCGGTCCAGAAATCCGGAAGATTGTATGATCACTCTCTTCATCTACTGAAGGAATGTGGTATTGAGATCAATAACGGTAACCGGCAACTGAAAGCAGTGTCCTTTAATTTCCCTGTCGAGGTGTATTTCCTTCGCGATGATGATATTCCTCAATATGTCTTTGACGGCGTTGCAGATATAGGATTGGTGGGCGAAAATGTTGTGTATGAAAAAAACAAAAATATCGACGTAATAAATAAACTTGGCTTTGGCCGTTGCCGGCTGAGTATAGCCATACCAAAAAATATTAATTACTCCGCTGTTTCAGATTTAAATAATCTGAAAATCGCGACATCATATACCGCATTACTTCAAAATTTTCTTAATGTAAATAAAGTAACCGCCGAAATTCATGAAATAAGCGGATCCGTTGAAATTGCTCCCGGAATAGGCCTTGCAGATGCCATTTGTGATTTGGTTAGCAGCGGCAGCACGTTATTTACAAATGGATTAAAAGAAGTGGAAGTAGTGCTGCAATCACAAGCTGTACTCATTTCCAATCAGAATTTATCCAAAGAAAAGCTTGAAATTCTGTCAAAGTTATTGATGCGAATTGATGCTGTTAAGGCTGCACGGAATAATAAATACATCATGCTGAATGCTCCCAATCATGAGTTGAAAAATATAGCTTCGGTTTTGCCAGGTATGAAAAGCCCCACCATCGTTCCTCTTGCTGAAAGCGGATGGAGCAGTGTACAAAGCGTGGTGAATGAAAGTGATTTTTGGGAGATTATTGAAAAATTAAAATCATATGGTGCAGAGGGCATACTTGTTGTGCCAATAGAAAAAATGATTCTTTAAACAGGAAAGTCAATGAGAACTATCAGTGTTAATCCTTCGAGAAAAGAATGGGCAGCCTTAATGAAAAGGCCGGCTTTTGAAACAAAAAACCTTGAAGAAACCGTCACCCATATTATCAACGAGGTGAAAGAAAATGGCGATGAAGCGGTAAAAAAGTTTTCACAAGAATTTCATGGATTTTCCCCGGAAAAGCTGTGGGTAACAAAACAAGAAATAAGGGAAGCCGGGAACTATTTAGAGGGCAGCCTTAAAGAAGCCATGCTTCTTGCAAAAAGGAATATTGAAAGGTTTCACCAGGATCAAATTCTAAAAGAAAAGAAGATTGTTACAGCACCGGGTGTTACCTGCTGGAGAAAAAGCATGCCGGCAGAAAAAGTTGGTCTCTATATTCCCGGAGGCAGTGCGCCATTATTTTCAACCTTGTTAATGTTGGCAATACCAGCAAAGATTGCCGGTTGTAAAAATATAACTCTAACGACACCTGCGCAAAAAGAGGGAAACGTGAGCGCAGCAATTTTATACGCCGCTAATATTCTTGGTGTTGATAAGATTTACAAGGGTGGAGGAGCGCAGGCAATAGCAGCAATGGCTTATGGAACCCAATCCTTGGATAAAGTTGATAAAATATTTGGCCCGGGAAACCAATATGTTACTTGTGCAAAGAACCTGGTGAACAGGGATGGAGTTGCTATTGACATGTTAGCTGGTCCGAGTGAACTGGCTGTATATGCTGATGAAACCTGTATACCGGAATTTGTGGCTGCCGATTTGCTTAGCCAGGCTGAGCATGGTGCAGACAGCCAGGTTATCTTAGTAACACCGAAAAGAAAAATCATAGACTGGGTTATTGAAGACATTCATCGTCAATTACCTTTCCTCGAAAGGAAAGATATCATTGAAAAAAGTTTTCTGAACAGGCGATTCCTCGTTTTAGATAAAAATAAAGCTTTTGATTTTTTAAACGAGTATGCACCCGAGCATTTAATTATAGCTTCAAAAAATGCGGAAAAGTTATCTTCTCTTGTAAAAAATGCGGGAAGCGTATTTTTGGGAAATATGTCTCCGGAAAGTGCTGGTGATTATGCTTCGGGGACAAATCATTCCCTGCCTACAGGTGGTTCCGCCAAGACTTTCAGCGGGGTTTCAGTGGATAGTTTTGTTAAGAAAATTACTTTTCAGAAAATTAATAAACAGGGAATAAAAAGTATAGGGTTTGCTGTGGAAAAAATGGCTGAAGCAGAAGGATTGACGGCTCATAAAAATGCAATAAGGATTCGAATGAAAAAGCTTAAGAAATGAATACGTTTAACCTTGAAAAACTGGTACGGAATAACATAAAAAACCTGAAGTCATACTCTTCAGCCCGGACTGAATATTCGGGTGAAGCTTCTGTATTTTTAGACGCCAATGAAAACAGCTATGGTTCACCGCTAAAACAGAATTTTAACCGCTACCCCGATCCGCTTCAATGGGAGCTCAAACAGGGTCTTTCTAAAATAAAAGGTATTCCCGCACAAAATATTTTTATTGGTAATGGTAGTGATGAAGTGATTGATCTCGCTTTCCGGATTTTTTGCGAACCGGGGATGGAGAATGTAATTATCTGCCCGCCTACCTACGGAATGTATAAAGTGGGGGCACAAATCAATAACGTTATTTTAAGAGAGGTAACACTGACTTCAGAATTTCAATTGGATGTTGAAGGTGTTCTGAATGCGGTGGATAAAAATACAAGGTTGCTATTTATCTGTTCGCCGAATAATCCAACCGGAAATAACATGAACAGGAAGGACATCGAATTACTATTGAATAATTTTCCCGGACTTGTGGTGATTGATGAAGCATATATTAATTATTCAGCCCAGAAATCATTTTTGCAGGAACTCACGGAATACGAAAACCTTATTGTGATGCAAACGATGTCAAAAGCCTGGGGATTGGCTGCATTAAGACTTGGTCTTGCTTTTGCTTCAGGAAAGATCATTGAACTTCTTAATAAAGTGAAACCGCCTTATAATATCAACCTCGCTTCTCAGCAACTTGGTATGGAAGCTTTGACAGGTATTGAAAAGGTGAATGCAAATATTATAAATACCATTGAGCAGAGAAAATTCCTTTGCCAACAGCTCGCGTCTTTCAATTTTATCAGGAAAATATATCCCTCTGATGCAAATTTTATTTTGCTGAAAACAACTGATGCAGATAAAATATACCGCAACCTGTCCGATCTGAAAATAATAGTTCGAAACCGGAGTAAGGAGCCCTTATGCGAAAACTGCCTTAGGATTACAGTGGGTACTCCAAAGGAAAATCAACAATTAATTGAAGCATTAAAAAAATATCCAAATGACTAAAAAAGTTCTATTCATTGACCGTGATGGTACTATTATCAGGGAGGCGCCACCTACCTACCAGTTGGATGCTTTCAACAAGCTGGAGTTTTACCCGCATGTTTTTGAATGTCTTGGAAAGATTGCCAGTGAATTGGATTATGAACTTGTGATGGTTACCAACCAGGATGGATTAGGTACGGCGGCCTTTCCCGAAGACTCATTCTGGCCCGTACAGCATTTTATTTTGAGTTCATTGGAAAATGAAGGAATTGTTTTTTCTGAAATTTTTATTGATCGTTCCTACCCACACCAAAATAAGCCGACACGTAAACCAGGTACAGGTATGTTAACGGAATATTTGAATCCTGAGCAATATGATATGCAACATTCATTTGTTATTGGCGACAGGCTTACGGATGTAAAACTTGCCGATAACCTTGGATGCAAAGCATTATGGATAAATAACCATGATGAACTGGGTACAAGTGAGATTAAAGGTTCCGCCAAGGAGCTAGCGGGCACAATTGCCCTGGAAACACAGGACTGGAAAAAAATCTATGAGTATTTAAAAAGACCACCAAGAAAAGTAAGGCATACCCGCAAAACAAATGAAACCAAAATAGAAATAGAGCTCAATCTTGATGGCGAAGGAAAATCATCAATAAATACAGGCCTTGGTTTTTTCGATCATATGCTTGAACAACTTGCAAAACATTCAGGAACAGATATCAGCTTAACCTGCAACGGAGATCTGCATATTGATGAGCATCATACAATAGAAGATGTGGGAATAGCTTTAGGAGAGGCTGTTTCCATAGCGCTTGGCGATAAAAAAGGCATTGAGCGATATGGATTTTTGTTGCCAATGGATGACTGTTTAGCCCAGGTGGCCATTGATTTTGGTGGAAGAAACTGGCTGGTTTGGGAAGTGAAATTTAATAGGGAAAAAATAGGGGAGATGCCAACAGAAATGTTTTACCATTTTTTCAAATCATTCAGTGATGCTGCAAAATGCAATCTCAATATAAAGGCAGAAGGGACTAATGAACATCATAAAATTGAATCCATCTTCAAAGCATTTTCCAAATCAATTAAGATGGCTGTGAAAAGAGATGCGCAAAATAATGCCTTACCAACAACCAAGGGAATCTTATGAATATTGCCATCATAAAATATAATGCCGGAAATGTTCAAAGTGTCCTGTATGCACTTCAGCGGTTAGGAGTAGACGCAAAAGTTACAGATGATGCCGATGAAATAAAAAAGGCTGATAAGGTAATTTTCCCTGGCGTGGGGCATGCATTTTCAGCTATGGAATATCTAAAAAAGCAAGGACTTGATGAATTGATTACTTCTCTCCGGCAGCCGGTATTAGGAATTTGTCTTGGACTCCAGTTATTGTGTATAGAGAGTGAGGAAGGCGATACAAAATGCCTGGGAATATTTGGTGTGAACGTCAGGAAATTTGAAAATTCTTTGAAACACGGCGACCTGCATAAATATAAAATTCCGCAAATGGGCTGGAATACTATCTATGACCTCGGTTCTCCTTTATTCAGCGGAATTAAAGAAAATTCTTTTGTATATAACGTGCATAGCTATTACGCAGAGTTGTCTGACCAAACAATTGCCAAAGCAGATTATATAATTCCTTATAGCGCAGCTATGCACAAGAATAACTTTTACGGCGTCCAGTTTCATGCAGAAAAATCGGCTAATACAGGGGCCCGCATCATTTCAAACTTCATTAACCTGGTGTAAATGGAATTAATACCCGCTATTGATATTATCAACGGTAAATGTGTGCGGCTTGCCAAAGGGGATTTTTCAAAAGAAACAGTATACAATAATGACCCGGCTGAAGTTGCAAAAAGCTTTGAAGCTTGCGGCACAAAAAGATTGCATGTTGTGGATCTTGATGGGGCAAATGGGCAAGGATTAAAAAATCTTGCAACTCTTGAAAAAATTGCCACACAAACATTATTGAAAATTGATTTCGGGGGAGGAATAAAAACCACCAATGATGTAGAAGCTGTATTGAATGCCGGCGCCGATATGGTTAATTTAGGCAGCATAATTGTTAAAAACCCGGGACTTTTTGCTCAATGGATTGGAGATTTCGGACCAGAAAAATTCCTGCCGGGAGCGGATGTTTTGGGAAAAAAGATCAGAATTAATGGGTGGAAGGAAGAGACCGGAATTGAAATCTTTGATTTCATAGAGAACCTGACGGGTTTACAAATTCATACTGTATTTTGTACTGACATTTCCCGCGATGGCATGATGGAGGGACCATCATTGACTTTGTATAACGAAATAATGGAGCGGTTTCCTTCGTTAAATCTGATTGCCAGCGGGGGTGTTTCCTGCTATGAGGACTTAATATTGATTAAAGAAGCGGGCTGCAGCGGAGCCATAATCGGCAAGGCAATATATGAAGGGAAGATAAGTTTGCAACAAATTCAGGATTTTATTAGAAGTAACTAATGCTGGCAAGAAGAATCATACCATGCCTGGATATCAATAATGGCAGAACTGTAAAGGGTGTCAATTTTATAAACATCCGCGATGCTGGGGATCCGGTAGAACTTGCGATGTATTACTCACAGCAAGGTGCAGACGAATTGGTTTTCCTGGATATTACTGCCACAGTCGAAAAACGAAAGACGCTGGTGGAATTAGTTAAAAGAATTGCTGCTCACATAAATATCCCTTTTACTGTGGGTGGCGGAATAGGTTCGCTAGAGAATGCTTTTGAGTTATTACAAAATGGCGCAGATAAAATTTCCTTGAACTCGGCTGCTTTCATGGATCCGGATCTGGTAGAAAAAATGGCGGACGAATTTGGAAGCCAATGTGTGGTACTGGCCATTGATGCAAAAAAGGAGGCAAATGGGAAATGGTATGTATATTTAAATGGCGGCAGGATAAAAACCGAATTAACCGCCATTGATTGGGCAAAAAAAGCAGTTAATTTGGGAGCGGGGGAAATTCTGTTGACTTCAATGAATAATGATGGAACGAAAAATGGATTTGCAGAAGATATTACCGCCATATTTTCTGCCGAATTGCCGGTGCCGGTTATCGCTTCAGGCGGAGCCGGAACCTTGCAGCATTTCGCAGATATATTTAATAACGCTAATGCCGACGCTGCACTGGCTGCGAGTGTTTTTCATTTTAAGGAAATTGAAATTCCTGAATTAAAAAAATTCTTATCAGAAAAAAAAATTAATGTAAGATTATGAAGAAAGATTATTCAGAGATGATTAACAGGCTTGATTTTTCTAAATATGACAGGGAACTTATGCCCGTAGTTGTGCAGGATGCTCACACGAATGTCGTTTTAATGCTGGGCTTCATGAATAAAGAAGCATTGAATAAGACTATTGAAACAGAGTTTGTAACATTTTACAGCCGTAGCCAGGACAGGCTGTGGGTTAAGGGCGAAACAAGCCACAACTATTTGCATTTATCGGATATTATTCATGATTGCGATTATGATACCTTGTTAATTAAAGCAAAGCCGGATGGCCCTGTATGCCATACCGGCGCTGATACCTGTTTTAATGAAGAAAATACTTCAGATGATTTTTTACGGAAACTGGAAAAAATTATTGAAAAAAGGAAAAAGCACCCTGTAGCTGATTCATATACTTCATCCTTATTCAGAAAAGGAATTAATACAATGGCACAGAAAGTGGGAGAAGAATCGGTTGAATTGATCATTGAAGCGAAGGATAATAACGCTAAATTATTTCTGAATGAGGCCGCTGATTTGTTTTTTCATTACCTGGTGCTTTTACAGGCTAAGAATAAAACGATCGATGATGTGCTGGAGGTTCTAAAGGAAAGGCGCATTGGAGGATAATAATTGAATTCTGTTGCAGGAAGCATCCGGGTCTTTATTTTCATTTTGATACCTTTCGCCTATTTATGACACCCGAACGACATAAACGTCTGACTACAGTACTCAGTCACCGGCAACCAGACCTGACCGTAGTATTGGAAAATGTATTTGATCCGCACAATGTATCTGCCGTAATGAGGACCAGCGATGCGATAGGCATCCAGGATGTCTATATTCTAAACAACCGGATTCCACCACATAAGAAATGGGGATATCGCAGCTCCTCCACTGCTGCAGAATGGCTTACTATTCATCAGTTTACCGATGCAGAGGCATGTTTTGAAGAAGTAAGAAAACGATATTCCAAAATTTATGCTACCCGTCTGACCGAAAATGCGGTGGATTTATTCAAACTTGACCTTAGCCAATCTGTCGCTTTGGTTTTTGGAAACGAAACCTTTGGCGTAAGTGATGAAATAAAGAACTATTGTGATGGAAACTTTATAATTCCCCAGGTTGGTATCATCAAATCCCTGAATATTTCTGTGGCCTGCGCAGTTTCCCTATATGAAGCCTTCCGGCAAAAAACGTTGAAAGGTCATTACCTTGAGCAGCGCATGGCCGGAGAAGAGTTATCACAACTCAGCAAAGACTGGGGTCTGGAATAATATTAACCTAGAACCCCCAAAAACTTCACCCCATTTCCCGAAACCCCATTTTGGAATGAAAATCACATTAAATCACCTTATGAAATTTTGGCGGATTCGTATTAAGAATTCCTGCCATGACTTGCGGGAAATATGACAACAAAACTGATTATAAGATTTGGTACAATTATTCGGCTATAAATAAGGTAATTATTAAAAACTTTAAAATAAATTTTACGATTATGGCAAAAGAAACTTTTGAACTCTTCGATGACAGAGTTCTGGTAAAACCTAACCCGGCCGAAGAAAAGACGAAAGGCGGTATAATAATCCCTGATACAGCAAAGGAAAAGCCCCAGAAGGGAACTGTTGTTGCTGTAGGCAAAGGCAAATACGCAGAACAAACCGGCACCATTATGCCACTCCAGGTGAAAGCCGGAGACACTGTACTTTATGGAAAATATGGAGGTACAGAAATTACAATTGAAGGAGTGGATTATTTAATTATGAGAGCTTCGGATATTTTAATGAAAGTGAAATAATCATTTTTTAACCTTAAAACAAAACAATATGTCTAAACAAATATTTTTTGATATTGAAGCCCGCAATAAAATGAAGAAGGGTGTTGATACTTTGGCAAACGCCGTAAAAGTGACCCTTGGGCCAAAAGGCCGTAATGTGGTTATTGAAAAGAAATTTGGTGCGCCAAGTATTACTAAAGACGGTGTAACCGTTGCAAAAGAAATTGAGCTGGAAGACCCAATTGAAAATATGGGTGCTCAAATGGTGAAAGAAGTAGCTTCTAAAACTGCTGATATTGCCGGTGATGGCACTACCACCGCAACTGTGCTTGCACAGTCAATCATTAGCGAAGGTCTGAAAAATGTGGCTGCCGGTGCTAATCCAATGGATTTGAAACGCGGCATCGACAAAGCAGTTATTTCAGTCGTTGACCATTTGAAAAAACAATCTGAAGCTGTTGGAAACAACAATAATAAGATTGAGCAGGTTGCATCAATTTCAGCCAATAATGATGAATCAATCGGTAAGCTTATTGCCCAGGCCATGACCAAAGTGGGTAAAGAAGGCGTAATCACTGTAGAAGAAGCAAAAGGTACCGATACTACTGTTGAAGTGGTGGAAGGTATGCAATTTGACAGAGGATATGTCTCTCCCTATTTTGTAACTAACAGCGAAAAGATGGAAGTTGAGTTACAAAATCCATACATTTTAATTTACGAAAAGAAGATATCTGCCATGAAAGATATTCTTCATATCCTGGAAAAAGTAGCACAGGGTGGCCGTCCGCTTTTGATTATTGCAGAAGACCTGGAAGGTGAAGCGCTGGCTACATTAGTAGTAAACAAATTGCGTGGTACGCTGAAAGTGGCTGCTGTGAAAGCTCCCGGATTTGGCGACCGCAGGAAAGAAATGCTTCAGGACCTTGCTGTGCTTACAAAAGGCATTGTTATCAGCGAAGATCAGGGTTACAAACTTGAAAATGCTGACCTTACTTACCTAGGTGAAGCAACTTCAGTTACTATTGACAAAGACAATACAACTATCGTTGGTGGAAAAGGCGTCAAGAAAGATATTACAGCCCGTGTAAACCAGATAAAAGCTCAGATTGAAACGACGACATCTGACTACGATAAAGAAAAATTGCAGGAACGTCTTGCTAAATTAAGCGGTGGTGTAGCAGTTTTGTATATAGGCGCTGCAACTGAGGTGGAAATGAAGGAAAAGAAAGACAGGGTAAATGATGCTTTACATGCTACCAGGGCCGCAGTGGAAGAAGGCATTGTTCCCGGTGGTGGTGTAGCTTACATCCGTGCCGTTGAGAGCCTCGTTAAACTTAAAGGTGCCAATGATGATGAAGTTACAGGCATCCAGATCGTAAAGCGTGCTCTGGAAGAACCGCTTCGCCAGATTGTTATTAACAGTGGTATTGAGGGCAGCATTGTTGTGCAAAAAATTAAGGAAGGTAAAGGTGATTATGGTTTCAATGCACGTACAGAAGTTTATGAAAACCTCATGGCTGCCGGAGTTATTGATCCTACTAAAGTTACCCGGATTGCATTGGAAAATGCAGCGTCTATTGCAGGAATGTTGTTAACTACTGAATGCGTAGTGAGTGATAAGCCTGAAAGAGACAAGCCAGCTATGCCTCCTATGGGCGGTGGTGGAATGGGTGATATGGGTTATTAATCTGATATCAGCTTCTACTCAGAGACTGACAAATTTGAGATGAATAAGATAAAATGTAAAATCCTCCTGCAGCAAAGCAGGAGGATTTTTTTTGCTTGATTTTCCTTTCCTGTCGGTGATTTACCTTCCAAAATCATCCTGCAGTCGCACAATATCGTCCTCATCCGAAGGATTACCTGCGTCCGTATGTTGCCATATTTCTGCAACTATTCCCCATCCTTCCAAACCGATTAACCGGTGACGTTCACCCTGGCTCAGTTTAATCTTATCGCCAACTTTGAGAGTATGGTTATTTTCCTCCAGGTCAGAATGGCTTGTTGCAACGGCTACTTCGCCATCAATGCATCTCCAGATTTCTGCCCGGCGATGATGATATTGCCAGCTCAACCGTTTATACGGCGCTACCATCAAGATTTTAGGACTGAGTTTTTCTGAAATCTTTAACTTCTCAAAATCTTCTTCCGGGAAAAATTGCTTCGCGAATTGAGCCGCCTGTGCCTCATCGATTACATAAAATCCGCCCCATGGCCGGGATGTATCTTCTTTTACAATATCAAAATGTAATTCCTTTAATAATGCTGCTGCTTTCTCAAATGCTGCTGTATCCTGGTTCATAAATATTAGTTCTTTATTTATTTGATTTATTAGATCGGAAGAGCACACGTCTGAACTCCAGTCACTGA
>ODAK010000637.1_pt1 | contig 40018 bp, 23 predicted proteins | sample 1539591 | NCBI WGS metagenome assembly ODAK01 (sample SAMEA3539303, study PRJEB22396) | soil metagenome | biome: tundra; feature: field; material: soil | place: USA | collected 2010-05 | depth 0.15 m | reverse complement strand
ATGTGCTTGGCTTCCGGTCATGAAACCCCTGACGCTCGCCCTTCTTTCTCTGGTCCTCACCGGGATCGTCGCGCCGTTCGTCGCCGGGTGCGCCGGCGATCAATCGCCGCAGCCCCCCACCACGACGACCAAGCAGGCCGTCGCCGCCGGGGACGGAGGCGGAGGCACCGTCAGTGCTCCGACCACGGGTGGCAAGACCGGCGGCTGGTAAACGCATCGCGGTTGCGGCGCTCGGTGCGGTCGCGCTGGCGGTCGGCGCGGCCGCCGCAGTGTTCGCGCGGGCGGACAAGAAGACCGCGATCGATGCCTCTTCCGTCGAAGGCGCGTCGCTGGCCGGCGACCCGTTGAGAAGCTTGCGCGCATGGGAGAACGCGACCCGAGCGAAGACCGATTTCGAACGGTCCGAGACCTCCGCGACCGCCCTCGGCGCAGACCCTTACGCCATCAGGCGACTGGAGGCCTCGACTTCGGGCCTCCACCCGCAGCGTCTGGTGGGAGTTCTCCGCGGTCGAAGCGCGCTCGTCGAGATCGACGCGACGCTGCAGGAAGTGGGCCGAGCACCCGCGCCGGAATCGCCTACGGGGCTCGCCGTCGGACGCGACGGCGAGATCTTCGTCGTGGGTGAGCTCTCGAGCGACGTGGCTCGCTACCGGGTGTCCGCCGCCGGGATCGCGTCGACGGGGGCCATCGAGCTGGCGGACGTCCACGCGATCCGCGACGTGGCGGTCGGGCCGGAGGGGGCGATCTACGTCGTTGAGGAGCACGACGGGCGGCTACTCACGCTGACGGCGCCGGCCGGGGTCGGGCGGGCGCCGCCTGCCAGCCGGCTCGAGACGCTGCTTTGCCACGGTCCGGTCCGCGTGCTGAGGGTGGGGGCCGCGGTCCTCGTGAACTGCGTGCTCGATCATGCGATCGTCATCCGGCCGGTCGACAGCCACGGCATCCCGGTTGCCGCGGGAGAGGTGCGCATCGTTCACGATGGACCGATGTGGGGCGTCGCCGCGCTGCCCGATGGCGACGGCCTTCTCGTCGCGGTCGGGGGCGTCGAAGATCATCCGCTCGATCGAACCGAAGGGTCGTTCGGCTTCATCGATTCCTTCGTCACTCTCTACCGCGTCGCGGGTGGGCAGGCGGCGAAGCTCGACGAGATCAACACTTCGGAGCTCCACGTCGTCACGCCGAAAGCACTCTCGCTCTCTCGCGATGCCGACGGCGGCGTCGAGCTCACGGCCGCAGGCTATGGATCCGACCGCCAGGCATTCGTCCGGTGGAGAGCCGGGGAGCTGACGTCGCCTTCGATCGGGACGCGCGCGGTTCCGCCGGGCAGCGCCGCGGTCGAACGGCTGGCGGACGGTTCCTTCGTGTTCGCCAATTCGCTCCTGGACGCGTGGGTGCGTGTTCCGCCCGCTCCCCGCGAGCCGGCCGTTGGAGGCGAAGTGCCGCCGCTCGTGGCCCACGTCGACGATGCGGCGTCGAGCGCGCGGTCGGCCCAGTCGCGTCTCGGAGAGGCGCTGTTCTTCACGACGCTCCTGGCTCCCTGGGACCGCTCGGAAGGTCGGCTGAGTCGATTCACCTGCGAGACCTGCCACTTCGAGGGGTACGTCGACGGGCGGACGCATTTCACCGGGCGCGGCGACGTTCATGCGACGACCAAGCCTCTGCTCGGCCTCTTCAACAACCGGCCGCACTTCTCCCGAGCCCTGGACCCAGACTTGACCACGATGGTCGACAACGAGTTTCGCGTCGCAAGCGCGAAGAGCGATCACGATCCCTGGTTTTCACTCTCGACGAGCGGCTTCCCGTGGCTGCGCGAGCTCGGAGTCGCCGGCGACACGCTCTCGCCGCTCGACCTTCGCGGCGCCTTCATGGCCTTCCTTGTGGACTTCAAGCCGCGGCCGAATCCGTCGGTCGCTGGCCGCACGCGATTCACCGAAGAGGAGCGTGCCGGCGCCGCGGTCTTCCGCGACCGGTGTGAGTCCTGCCACGAAGCGCGCCTCGTCGCCGATGAACCGGCCTCACGGGTTGCCTTCGACCGATGGGAAGGCCTCGTGATGTCGCCCGCGGGTCCCGTCGTCTGGGCGCACGACGACTACGAGAAGACCGGCGTGGTGCCGTACGTGAACGAGAAGGGCGCCCGCGTCGTCTCTCTCCGGAGGCTCTACAAGAAGTACCCGTACTTCACGAACGGCTCCGCGAAGTCCATTCCGGCGGTGCTCGATCGAGCGTCGTTTGCAGCCGGGGTCTTCTTTCACGACGGCGCTCCCGCTGGCGCGGTCGGCCTCGCCGACTCCGAGAAGGCGGTGGTCGCCGCGTTCCTCGATCTCCTCTGAGACCGTGAGTGTCAGAAGCTGACCGCGGCGGCGGCGCGGAAGAACGCGCCGCTCGTCGTCACCGAGCCGAGATCGATCCCGCTGACGACGCGAGCGTCGCCCGACGCGAGCGCCGGTGCGAGGTCGAGCCTCTCGCGGGCGACCCACCCGTAGCCCACGTCGGCCTGGAGCCAGAGACGCGCCACGCGCGCAGGCTCGCGCCTTTGTGGCCACACGAGCCACGCGTAGCCCGCGCTCACGTCGGTCGCGAAGAGCCACTTGGTCTTGCTGAGAGGCGCCGGGGCTGACGGGTCGTCGAGCTCTGCATGCTGCGAGAGGACGCCCGGTGCGCCGCGCAGGAAGGCATATCCCCACGGACCGATGTGAACGCGGCCCTCGATGGGGACCGTCAGGCGCTCGACCTCGAGCGACGCCATGTCTCCGCGAGCCGTCGCGCTGCTGGTGCCGTGGTCCCAGGCCAGCCCCGCGGCGAGCGAAAGGTGCCCGGCGGCGACGAGAGTCCGAGACGCTGCGATCGAGAACTGCGGAAGGAAGTCGTTCGTGGAAAACGGATCGAAGCCCGAGCTCGGAACGAGCGATCCACGAAAGCCCATCTCGAGGCGCCACATCTCGACGCGTCGGTCGAACGACTCGGTGGGCGCCACGTACTCGGTGTACTCCGCGGGCTTCGCTGCCGTTTGCGCGAACGCCGCGCGGGGAACCGAGAGGGTAAGAAAGGCAAGGAAGAGAAACGGTCGCGTCTTCACGGGGCCTCCACGAGGAGCGCGCCGGTCCGGCGCGAGTTCGCAGTCACGGGGTTGGTCGCGTCGAACACCGTCGCGCCGAAGCCACCTTGCGTGTGCATCGCGACCAGGGCGCGGCCTCCGTCAGCGCGCGCCACCTCGAAGACCGACGCGATTCCGAGGTCCGTCGTCAGGGGGATGGGGTTCAAGGTCTTGAAGTCGATCGACGCGAGGTCGGTGCCCCCGGGCTGGAACGCCCAGACGCGGTCCGCCGCGATCGTCAGCGTTGCCGTCCCCGTCGTCGTCAACGGGGGAGCGGTGCGACCCAGGAGGTCGAGGACGTAGAACCCGCCGCCGCTCGTCATCTGGAGCACCTTGCGCTCCTGGTTCGGGGGCGGCACGTCGATGGCGTCCTTGATCGGCTGCGTTGCCCCGACGACCTGGATGCTCCGGTAGGGCTGCATCACGGAGTTGCCGAGAGACCACAACGCGACGCCCGAGGCGGCCCCGGCGCCGGCGTTCCAGAGCAGCGCGACGTCAGGTGCAGTCGGTATCGCGGGCGCCTGGCCCGCGGCGACGTTGGTCACCAGGGAGAAGCTCGCGTAGGCCGCGGGGAGGGAGACGATCGTCGTGACGCTCGTGTCGGGATCGATCAGGACGGCGCTGGTCGTCGATGGAACGAGGGCCGCGACGCGGAGCGCGAGCGACGCCGACGCACTCTGCGTCTCGACGAAAGCGACGTCGGTCGGAATCCCGCCGACGTCGGTGAGGTTGATCGACGGCCTGAAGTCGTTTCGCAGGTCCGTCGTCGGCGCGACGAGCTGCAGCGTGAACACGTTGGTGTCGTTCGAAGCCCAGACGGCGAAGCGCGCGTCTTTGGGGTTCGAATCGACCGCGAGGCCGGCCGGTGTCACCTGCTTCGCCGTCGAACCGCTCGTCAGTGGGACGGTGATCTCCGGCGGTGGCGCCGCCTCGAAGGCGCGGTCCAGGTCGAGCATCGTGAGGTCGATGTCGGTTTCGATGAGCAAGAGCCGTCGCGGATCCTTGCCGGCGGGCATCGCGAGCTTGGGCGTGAACACGAGACGTTGCGGCGTGCCGCCGAAGCTCTGGAGGGTGCGGGTCACCTTGGAGGGTGGCTTGCTCAGATCGAAGATGACGATCTCGTTCGGGTTCTCGACGAACGAGGGGGCCGCATTCGAACCGGCCGACGCGCCGGCGTACGCGACCGCCCACTGCCCCTGCGGATCGATGGCCAGACTCCCGAGCGGCTCGGACATGGGGTAGGCCTGCGCCTCGGCCCGGAAGTCGTCGGCGATCTCGATCACCGTCAGCGAGGGCAGCTCGTCGTTCGAAGTGCGCCTCGGCCAGTCTCCGGCCGAGAGGACGAAGAGCCGCGACGCGTCGGGAGACACCACAACGTCGACGATCTGATGGCCGACGGCCAAGGACTGCTCGGCGAGCTGCAGGTCTCCCTGAGCCGTGAGCACCACCACCCGGTGCGCTGCGTCGTCGACGAGAGCCACGCCCCTGGCGAGACCGTATGAGGTCGCGCTCGTCGTCCCCGTCGCAATCGGGTCGTTCCAGTAAGAGGCCCTTCCGCCGCAGCCGGGGGCGAGCCCGACGACGCCGAGGGCCGCGATCGCGAGCACGATGCGTGCGTTGCGTGCGTTGCGTGCGTTGCGTGCGTTGCGTGTGTTCATTGGTCGGGCCCCACGACGATGCCGGCGCTCAACTCGAAGCCGGTGATCGTTCTTGCGGTGAATCCCCCGCCGCCGTCGGGCGGCACGCCTTCGGAGAGGTCGACGAAGGTGATGCGTCCTTCCGAGTAGTCCTGCGCGACGTATCCGCGGCCTGCGCCTGCCGCGATCCCCACCGCGATAGGCGGGCTCGCGAGCACGTACGGGCGCACCTCGAGCGACGGCATCAGCACCATGTAGAGGCCGTAGGTCGACGACGGGCCGTCGCTGATCGATACGATCGCGCGGTCGTTGGAGAGAGCGACCGCCGTCGGCGCCGCGGGCAACGACTGGATCACGGCAGGCAACTCCTGGGCGATCGGGACCACGCTGAAGGCGCCTTTGACGGCTGAGCCGGTCGCCGGCGGCTGATGCAAGACGATGGCGTACTTGCCGTCGGCCGTCGGAAAGACGGCCTGCACGGCCGCGTGGAGCGCGACGGTCCGGTAGGTCGCGGGCGGCGACAGCGTGAGAACGGTGATGCTGTCGACGGGCGCGACGGTCGTGAAGAGCACGACGCTCTTCTCGTCGGCGCTGATGAGGGCGCGGCCGATGAGCTGACCGGTGATAGGGACGGTGGTGATGGCGGCGGGATGACCGACGACCCCGGGAATCGGGAGGACCACGACGGTCGAAGTGTCGCGCAGGACGGCCACTGCGAAGTCTCCGAGCGGCGAGATCGTGAGGTCGGTGGGGGCCGCGGGCAGCGGGATCGTCGTCAATGAGCCGTCGGCGAGCGAATCAATCGTGACGACGGAAAGACCGTCGCGCCGGACGAGCGCGTACGCGCCGTCGGGCGTGAACGAAACGTCGGGCGCGCCCGCGGCCGGCGTGCCGGCGTCGGCGGTGTTGGTCGAATCGTCCCCGGAGGAGTTGGCTCCAGAGGCGTCGCCGGAGGGGAGGGCCGCGCTCGCTTCGCCAGCGTCTGCCGGTGCCGCGTCGCCGCTCGGTGAGGAGGCATCGCCGACGGGCGGCGCCGCTTCGGCTGACAGGGGGTCCTGTCGGATCACGATGGGTTCCTGCCCCGTCAGGTCGACGACCGAGATGCCGTCCTCGGTCACGGCGAACGCGCGCGAGTCGTCCTCGGTGAAAGCGATCTCCACCGGGCGATACCCCACGGCGAGGATCGTCGCCGGCACCGGCGGCGAACCGGTCGCCGGGTTGCCGAAGTCCATCACGGCGAGGCTCTGGAACCCCTCGGTGGGATCGGCGTTCGAGACGAACGTCGCGTCGGTCCATGCGATGCCCCAGCGGCCGGTGGGCGAGATCGCCCACGAGTTGGCGTCCACGGTCGACACGTATGTCTGCGTGCTGAGCCGCCCGGTCGAATCGACCCGGAGCAACGTCGCGTCCTGAGACAGGACGTTGATCACGACGGCGAGGTCATCGGTCGGGTGGTTTGCGTCCCTCACCGCCGCGAGATAGGTCGGCGCGTTACCCGCCTCGGCGGTCTGTACGTCGAAGGTCTTCGCGTCGATGTACGCGACCCGGCCGCTCGTCGGGTTCGCGCTCCACACGAAGTTCCCGGTGGCGACCGGTGCTTTGTACTTGTTCTCTACCTTGACCTCGGGCGGAAGGGCGGCCATCCCGCCGTCGCTGGATCGGGATGAGCTGCCGCCGCTCGAACCTCCGCCGGCCGTGTTGTTGCCCGGCAACCCACCGTTGGAATCGAGGGCGGGGGAGGCGTTGCCCGCGCTTACTGAACTGCAGCCATCGACGACGAGCACCGCGAGTGCGATCGCCGGCGCCGCATAACGCCACGCGTCCATTGAGTTCCTCCCTGAAGTGAAGCCCCGCGCGGAGATGCCGCGCCCGAGGGGAAGGCTCATCTGCAAACTCGTGCCCACGGTGATCGTGAGCAGGAACCACCAAGTTCTCGCCGCGCCAGGGGGGCCTTGGTGTCATGGATGGCGCAACGTGGCACGTAGAGGCCGACCCGGTAGGTGACGAAGCCTCGTGACGGACGAGCGTCACGGAACAGGTTGATGGAGCATCGGACTTGGCGGACACACAGATTTTGCCGGCGCCTTGCGCTCCGGGGTACGGAGCACGAGATTTGTTGTTGCCCGAAGGCCACAGCGAAACATCCGCCTGACAATATTCGTTGACTGAGAGCTATGACTTCGACGCCCCAGACGCCGCCGGCCGACCGTTCCCACGGCGAGCGTGGGCACCGCCGCGGGTGTGGTTCGGCCCGGCGATGCCTGCGTGATTCCCTGAGTTTCCGTGGATCTCCGTCACGCCGCCTGCCATCGACGTCGGCTCGTCGCGGGTATGGCGCCGCTCGTCAGTCGACCGGGCCAGTTCGTCCGCAGCCCCGGTGTTCCTTCGGGCTCGCGGTCCACCATCAACACTGCGCGGACCAACGACGATGATGCACTTCCAGGCAGCGCGCAGGGTCGCGCCTCTTACGCGGACCTCCCTTGTCGTGCCCGACGCCGTAGTCGCGGCGGTCTTCCGGATCCTCGACCAGGTCGCGGGTGGGCTGGTGGCCCTCGGAATCTCGGCCAACACGATCACCTCGCTTTGCATCGCTCTCGGTGCCGGCGCTGGCGTGCTCCTCGCGTTCGATCAATTCGCGCTGGCGTCCGTACTCATGGTGGTCGCGTCGCTAGGGGATGCCATCGACGGGCTCGTCGCGCGCCGCAGCGGGTCGGCGTCTGTGGGCGGCGCGCTGCTCGATGCTTCCGGCGATCGCTATCAAGAGTTCTTTTTCCTCGGTGGTCTCGCGGTCTTCTTCCGCGAATCGCCCCTCGCCCTCGTGGCCACGCTGGCGGCCCTCGCCGGCTCTTTCATGGTCAGCTACAGCAGCGCGAAGGCCGAGGGGCTTGCGGTCCCCGTGCCCCCCGGCGTCATGCGCCGGGCCGAGCGAGCCGTGTGCCTCTGCCTCGCCACGGCGGTGACGGCGTTCTGGGAGCCTTGGGCCGCGAACACGGGCCGGCCCCCGTGGGTGGGGGCTCTGCCTATCTTGATCGCCGTGTGTCTGATTGCCGTCGCGGGAAACGTGTCCGCCGTGCGGCGGATGCGGCTGCTGGCAAAGGGGGCTGCGCGCGCGTCCGGCCCCGTCCGGCACAGTCCCTTGCCGATGGCGCCCGTGTCAAACGAGGTCCCCGGCGAGCTGGCGCGGGAGTCGACGATCTGAGTCGCCGTTCGGGCCGTTGCTCTTTCGCGCGCAACCTCGTCCGTGGCCCTTCCATCGGACCGGAGGCCGAGCTCAGGGTCGCCGTCGGGATGGTCCTCGCTTCAGCCCGAGCTTCATCCAGGTCACCGTCGTGAAGCCGATCGCGTCCATGATGTCCCTCCCAACGGGTCGACCGGGCGGACGTTTCGACCTCTCCGCCCTCGACGCCTTGCCTCAGCATAGTGCCTCCTGAGGCGCCGCGTCAAATGCCGTCAATGCATTGCGTCATGATTCGTCCGAGCAGAGATGAAGCGAAGTGATCCTGGCGCCTTGAGTGCGATAACGCATCGCATTGTAAGGGACCCTCGGCAGCCCGCGTTTGGACAACGTCGCGTCGCGTCGCGAGGCCGGCACGTTCTGGTCTGGCCCGGGGACGTGTGCTAGCGTCGCTCGCCAAGTGAATTCAGGTTCATATTTCGCAGCCCGGCCCGAGCAAGGGCGCTCGGCAAGGCAAGAGAGAAGAGTGACCGGTAAGCGATGACCTCGATGGCGAGTTCTCGAGCAATCACTGAACCAAACCCCCCAGCCGCAGGGCCCGAGCAATCGACAGCCGTCGTCAAGCGACGCGCGAAGCCATACCTGATCCTCGGCGCGGTGGTCGCTCTCGGCCTCGCCGGATACCTGACCGTCTCGTTGTTCTCGCGCGGAAAGGAGAGCACCGACGACGCGCAGGTCGATTCGGACGTCGTCACCGTCTCGGCGCGAGTCGGGGCGGCGGTGCTGAAGGTGCTCGTCACCGACAACCAGCAGGTCCACAAGGGGGATCCTCTGGTCGAACTCGATCCCGCCGACTTCTCCGTGAGAGAGAAGCAGGCAGAGGCGGAAGTCGCGGCTGCGACCGCCCAGGCTGCCGCCGCCGATGCGCAGGTGCAGATCGTCGCAGCCACGTCGAAGGGCGGCCTCTCGGCGGCGCAAGCCCAGCTCTCCGGCACCTCGACATCGGTCGCGAGCGCGGGCGCACAGGTCGACGCTGCGAAGGCCGCGCTCTCGCGCTCGCAGTCCGAGGCGGCCCGAGCGGACATCGACCTCGCGCGCGCCGAGTCCCTCCGCAAGGACCAGGCGATCCCTCAGGCGCAGGTCGACACGGCGCGAGCGAATGCCCAGGCCGCGCACGCGGCCGTCGCCCAGGCGCAGGCCCAGCTCGCGGCCTCCGAAGACGCCCGCCGCACCGCGCAGACGCAGATCGCCGAAGCGCGGGGGCGCGTCGAGCAGAGCGCCCCCGTCGACGCCCAGCTGGCGGTCGCGAAGGCCAACGCCGATCTCGCTCACGCCCGCACCGACGCCGCGCAAGCGCAGCTCGCCGAGGCCAAGCTCCAGCTCTCGTACACGCACATCCTCGCGCCCGCCGACGGGCTGCTCTCACGCCTGGCGGTTCGCGAGGGACAGCTCGTTCAGGCTGGCCAGCAGGTCGTCGGGCTCGTGCCGAACACGACCTACGTCGTGGCCAATTTCAAGGAGACCCAGGTGGGGCGGATGCGCGCCGGTCAGCGCGCGGAGATCTCCGTCGACGCGCTCCCGGGCCGCACGTTCGAGGGCAAGATCGACAGCACGTCTCCGGGTACGGGCGCGCGCTTCTCGCTCCTTCCGGCCGACAATGCGTCGGGCAACTTCGTCAAAGTCGTGCAGCGTCTGCCGGTGAAGATCGTGTGGGTCAACGTGCCGGCCGACGTCAAGCTCGCCGCCGGGCTCTCGCTCGACGTGACCGTGTTCACAGAGTAACGCGGGCAACCAAGCTCGCTCGGGTAGAGGGAAGGACATGAGTTCCAAGCGCGAGGTGCGGCGCGTCGCCGCGGCGCGATTCGGATGGGGAGCGTCGATCGCGATGGGTCTGTTCACGACTCCGGCCGGCGCCCAGCCCGCGCCGGGCGCGCGCACGGTCAGCATGAACGATTGCGTAGCGATCGCCCTCAGCGAGAACCCCGACGCGCAATCGGGCGAGTTCGTGATCCGCGAGGCCGAGGCTCAGCGGGCCGAGGTGCGCGGCGCCTTCGGGCCCAAGGTGCACATCGACGCGAACGTCCAGCAATGGAACTCGTCGTTCGCGCTCTCGCCATCGGTCTTGGGAGTAGGAGCGGGGGCCCCCCCCTTGACCGTGCGCGACGCGTTCACGTGGACGGCGGGGGTGACCGTCACCCAGCCGCTCCTGCCCCTCTTCGCCATCTACGACAAGTACAAGGTGCAAGATCTCGGCGTCGACATCGCGGCGATTCGCAGGGTGGCGACACGACGCGAGGTCGCCTTCCACACGGTCGAGTCGTACTACCGCTTGCTCGAGTCGCTACGACTCGCCGAGGTCGCGAACGCTTCGGTGACCCAGCTCGAGGCGCAACAGAGGCAGGCGCAGTCGCAGTTCGACAACGGCGTCATCGCCAAGAACGACCTCTTGCGGGCGGCCCTGGCGCTCGCCCAGGCCAAGCAGCGCGCCATCCAGACCCGGGGGCAAGTGGTGCTTGCTCGTGGGCAGCTCGGCGTGGCGATGGGGCTCACCCCTGACGAGCCTCTCGAGCCCGTTCCTTTCACGAGCGAGCCGCCGCCTCTGGCGGAGCCCGCGCTCGAGCCGGCCGAAGCTCGCGCCGTCGCCCAGCGACTCGAGCTCCGCGACCTCGCTCGTCAGGTCGATCAGGCCGAGAGCAGCAAGACCTTCGCCAAGCGGCTTTTGCTCCCCACCATCAACGCGGTAGGCAACTACTCGCACACCGCCGGCTCGGCGTTCGCTCAGACCGATGCCGCGTACCTCGGCCTGACGGCCTCGTGGGACGTGTGGGATTGGGGCACCACGATCGGCGGCATCCACGAGGCCGACGCGAAGCTGCACCAGGCCATTCTCGCGCGAAAGAAGCTCGAAGACGAAGTGCGCGTCGAGGCGCGTGAGGCCTTCATAAACGCCGAGAGCGCCCAGGAGGCGCTCGGCGTCGCGCGCTCGGCCGTGTCGCAGGCCGAGGAGAATTTTCGCATCGTCTCCAAGAAATTCGACAACAACGCGGCGACGTCGTTCGACGTCGTCGACGCCGAGTCCCTCCTCACGCAGGCCCGCGGCCAGGTCGAGCAAGCCCTCTACGACTACCTCATCGCCGGCGCCGCCCTCCAGAAGGCCACCGGCTCGCCGCTGCCAGGCGACGGCACCTAAAATCGGGCGAGCGTGATCTTCGATCACGCTCGCCCGATTTATTCGCCCAGGTTTGCCTAAATCAGCGCGTCTTCGTGTCTTCGTGGCTTGGCGGTTTCCCCCCCTCACTCCGCGGATGCGGGAGCGGAGGCTGCCGAGGGGTGGCGGGACTGGCGCTTGCGCTGGCGGTTTTGTTTGGTGAGGCCGTCGAGCGCCAGGTAGACGACGGGGGTCGTGTAGAGCGTCAGGAGCTGCGAGGCGAGGAGGCCGCCGACGATCGCGATGCCAAGGGGCTTGCGGAACTCGGAGCCGAGGCCCGTCCCGAAGACGAGCGGCAAGGCTCCGAAGAGGGCCGCGCACGTCGTCATGAGGATCGGTCGGAACCGGAGCGAGCACGCGCGCAGGATCGCGTCTTCGGGCGACGCCCCCTCGGTTCGCTCGGCAGCGAGCGCGAAGTCGATGAGCAAGATGGCGTTCTTCTTCACGATGCCAATGAGGAGGAGCAACCCCACGATCGCGATGATGCTGAGATCGACGCCGAAGAGGAGCAGCGCCACCAGCGCGCCGATGCCGGCCGACGGCAAGGTCGACAAGATCGTGATCGGGTGCACGTAGCTCTCGTAGAGCATGCCGAGGACGATGTAGACGGCGATGAGCGCGGCTGCGACGAGCACCGGCTCGTTCTGGAGCGACGACGTGAAGGCCTGCGCAGTCCCCTGAAACTCGGCGTGTACGCTCGGCGGGAGGTGGATTCCCAGCTCGGCGCGATTGATCGAGTCGACCGCCTGACCGAGCGACGATCCGCCGGCCAGGTTGAACGAAATCGTGACCGCCGGGAACTGACCGTTGTGGTTCACGGCCAGCGCCGTCATCGTCGGCTCCGCCTTCGCGATCGCACGGAGGGGAACCGCCGCTCCGCTCGCGCTCTTCACGTAGATGCCGTCGAGCGAGTTCGGGTCGTCGCGATTGCGCGCGGAGGCTTCGAGCACCACGTAGTACTGGTTCATCTGCGTGTACGTCTTGGCGACTAGCCGCTGCCCGTAAACGTCGTAGAGGGCGTCGTCGATGGCCTGGGCCGTCACGCCCAGCCTCGAGGCGGTGTCGCGGTCGATGTCGAGGCTCATTTGAAGGCCGGAGTTCTGCTGGTCGCTGTTGACGTCTTTGAGCTCCGGCAGCTTCTTCATGGCGTCGAGCACGCGCGGCGCCCACGTGACGAGCTCGTCGAGGTTCGCGTCCTCGACGGTGTACTGGTACTGCGTGCGGCTCTGGCGGCCGCCCACGCTCACGTCCTGGCGCGACTGCAGGTACGTGTTGATCCCCTCGACCTTCGACAGCTTGCCACGCAGGCGCGCGAGCACCTGATCGGCGCTGAGCTTGCGCGGGGGCAGCGGCTTGAGCATGAGGAATCCGGAGCCCGTGTTGCCGGTCCCCAGTCCGCCGGATCCGATGAACGCCACGTAGTGGTCGATGTCCGGGTCTTCGCTCAGTATGGCATTGACCTGCGTCTGGAGGCGGAACATCTCCGCGTACGACGCGTCTTGAGACGCCTCGCTGGTCGCCATCAGGAGGCCGGTGTCTTGCTGGGGAAAGAGGCCCTTCGGAACGTAGGCGACGAGCGCCACGTTCACGGCTACCGTCAGCCCCGTCACGAGCAGCATGGTCACGCGGTGCCGCAGCGCCCAGCGCAATCCGCGCTCGTAAAAGGCCAGCATCGCGTCGAACGCGCGCTCCGAGCCCCGGTAGAGGACCCCGTGCCGCACGTTCCGCTCCGAGCGCAACATGAGCGAGCACATCATCGGAGTCAGCGTCAGCGAGACGACGGCCGACACGGCGATTGCGGCGCTCAGGGTGACAGCGAACTCGCGGAAGAGTCGGCCGACGATCCCGCCCATCGCGAGGATGGGCACGAACACGGCGAGCAGCGACGCGGTGATCGACACGATGGTGAAGCCGATCTCCTTCGCGCCCTTGAGCGCCGCGTCGAAGGGTGTGTCTCCGTTCTCTATGGCGCGCGTGATGTTCTCCGTGACCACGATCGCGTCGTCGACGACGAAGCCGGTCGAGATGGTCAGCGCCATCAGGGACAGGTTGTCGAGGCTGTAACCGAAGAGCCACATGATCCCGAACGTGCCGAGGAGCGAGAGCGGCATCGCGACCGACGGCACGATCGTCGCGCGCCCGGAGCGCAGGAAGGCGAACACCACGACCACGACCAGAAAGACGCTGATGACGAGCGTCTTCTCGACGTCTTCGACCGACGCGCGGATGGTCTGCGTCCGATCGCTGCTGACCTCGATCTTGATGGCCGGCGAGATCGTCGTCGCGAGCTCCGGCAACAGCGCGAGGATGCGCTGATTGGTCTCGATGATATTCGCGTCGGGCTGCTTGCGGACGATCATCAGCACTGCGCGCTTGCCGTCGGCCCAGCCGGCGACGCGGTCGTTCTGGACGTCGTTGGTGACCCGCGCGACGTCTTCGAGCTTGGCCGTGCCCTGGGCGTTCTGCGCGATCACGAGCGGCGCGTAGCCGCGCGCGTCGAAGATCTGGTCATTGGCCTGAATGGTCGCCGACTGCGTTCGCCCGACGATCGTTCCCTTGGCCTCGTCGACGGTGGTCGCGGCGAGCTGTTTGCGGATGTCGGAGGTGCCGAGCCCCATGCCCGCGAGCGCCGCCGGGTCGACCTGCACCCGAACCGCCGGCTGCTGCCCGCCGCCGACGAACACCTGACCGACGCCGTGCACCTGCGAGATCTTCTGCGCCAGGATGTTGTTGGCGGCGTCGTAGATCTGCGCCAGGGTCAGCGTGTCGCTCGTCAGCGAGATGATGAGCGTCGGGGCGTCGGCGGGGTTCACCTTGCGGTACGTCGGCTTCAGCGGGAGATCCGGGGGGAGCTCGCCCGCCGCCGCGGCGATCGCCGCTTGAACGTCGCGCGCGGCGGCGTCGACGTTCCGGTTGAGATCGAACTGGAGCGTGATCGACGTCGACCCGAGGGTGCTCATCGAAGTCATCTCGGTGAGCCCCGCGACGCGGCCAAAGCGCCGCTCGAGAGGCGTGGCCACCGACGACGCCATCGTCTCGGGGCTCGCACCGGGGAGCTGCGCGCTCACCTGGATCGTGGGGAAGTCGACCCGCGGCAGCGGCGCGACCGGAAGACCGAGGTACGCGAGGACGCCCGCGAGCAGTATGGCCGCGGCGAGGAGCGACGTGGCCACGGGTCGCCGGATGAAGGCCTCGGAGATGTTCATCCCGGGCCTCGCGCCGCCGCCGGCCTCACTGCGCCGGCTCCGCGGCCGGCTGGCGGCCGGCCTTGATCTTGACGACCCACGAGCGGAAGCGCTCCATGTAGAGGTAGACGACCGGCGTCGTGTAGAGCGTCAAGAGCTGGGAGAAGACGAGGCCGCCAACGATGGTGATGCCGAGCGGACGCCGCAGCTCGGAGCCCATGCCGGTGCCGAGGGCGAGCGGGAGGCCGCCGAGGAGCGCCGCCATCGTCGTCATCATGATCGGCCGGAATCGCAAGAGGCACGCCTCGTGAATCGCTTGCTCGGGCGTCTTGCCGTGGTCGCGCTCGGCCTCGAGCGCGAAGTCGATCATCATGATGGCGTTCTTCTTCACGATCCCGATGAGGAGCACGATGCCGATGAGCGCGATGACGCTGAAGTCGGTGTGGCAAACGAAGAGCGCGAGCAAGGCGCCGACGCCTGCGGAGGGCAGCGTCGAGATGATCGTGATCGGGTGGATGTAGCTCTCGTAGAGAATGCCGAGGACGATGTAGACGGTGATGATCGCGGCCAGGATGAGCGCCGGCTCGCTCGCGAGCGACTGGTTGAACGCCTGCGCGGTCCCGGCGAAGTCGGCGCGGATGCTCGGCGGAGTGCCGATGCGCACCTGGGCAGCCTGGATCGCCTTCACGGCGTCGCCCAGCGACTCGCCCGTGGTCAGATTGAACGAGACGGTGACGGCGGGGAACTGCCCCTGGTGGTTGATCGCGAGCGGCGCCGTCGTCGTGGTCTCGTGCACCATCGCGCCGAGCGGCACGGGCGCCCCCGACGGCGTGCGCACGAAGAGGCGGCCCAGCGCGGTGGCGGTGCGCGCCTCGTCGGGCTTCACTTCGAGGATGACGCGATACAGGTTCAGCTGCGTGAAGATGATCGACACCTGGCGCTGCCCGAACGCGTCGTAGAGGGTATCGTCGATGACCTGCGGCGAGATCCCGAGACGCGACGCCGTGTCGCGGTCGATCGTGAGCGACACCTGGAGACCCGCGGTCTCGAGGTCGCTCGCGACGTCTTGCATCACGTGCTCCTTCTTCAGCTCCGCGACGAGCTTCGGAGCCCACTCGGCGAGCTCGTTGGGGTCCGGGTCCTCGAGCGTGTACTGGTACTGAGTACGCCCCACGCGGCTGTCGATCTGCAGGTCCTGCACCGACTGCAGATAGAGCTGGATGCCGTCGACCTGCGCGAGCTTCGGCTGCAGCCGGGCGACGATCTCGTCGGCATTCGAAGATCGCTGATCGAGCGGCTTGAGCGTGATCGACAGGCGGCCGCTGTTCGTGGTCGGGTTGGTCCCGTCGGAGCCGATGAACGACGCGACATTCTGCACGTCGGCATCCGCCAGGATCACGTCGGCCAAGGCGCGCTGGAGGTCCATCATCTTCGCGAACGACACGTCGGGCGCCGCCTCGGATACGCCGAGCAGGGCGCCGGTGTCCTGCTGGGGGAAGAAGCCTTTCGGCACCAGCCAGGCGAGCCCGACCGTGAACGCGAGCGTCGCGATCGTGACGATCAGCGTCGTTCGTTGATGCCGGAGGACGATCTTGAGCCCGCGATCGTAGAAGTCGATCGCGCCCTGGAAAGCGCGCTCCGACCAGCGAAAGAGCGCGCCGCGCTCGCTCTGCTTCGGCTCGGGCTTGAGCAGGTAGGCGCACATCATCGGCGTCAGCGTCAGCGAGAGCACCGCCGAGACGCCGATGGCCGCGGCCAGCGTGACCGCGAACTCGCGGAAGAGCCGCCCGATGAGGCCCCCCATGAAGAGCAAGGGGATGAGCACCGCGACGAGCGAGACGGTCAGCGAGACGATGGTGAAGCCGATTTGCCCTGCCCCCTTGAGGGCCGCCTCGAAGGGCTTCTCTCCCTCTTCGATGTAGCGGGAGATGTTCTCGATCATCACGATCGCGTCGTCGACCACGAAGCCCGTCGCGATCGTCAGCGCCATCAGCGACAGGTTGTCCAGGCTGTAGCCGACCGCGTACATCACCGCGAAGGTGCCGACGAGCGAGAGCGGAACGGCGATGCTCGGGATCAGCGTCGCCCGGATGTTCCGCAAGAAGACGAAGATGACGGCGATCACGAGGGCGATCGTGATGACGAGCGTCCGTTCGACTTCCTCGACCGAGGCCCGCACGGTCGCGGTCCGGTCGGTCAGGATCTTCACGTCGATCCCCTGCGGGAGCGACGACTGCAGCTGCGGCAGGAGCGCCTTCACGTGATCTGCGACCTGGATCACGTTGGCGCCCGGCTGGCGCTGGACGTTCAAGATGATGGCGCGCTTGTCGTCGTGCCAGCCGGCGAGCTGCGCGTTCTCCACGCCGTCGGCGATGTTTGCCACGTCGCCGAGGCGCACGGGCGAGCCGTTCGCGTAGGCGATGACGAGCGGCCTGAAGCCGGACGCCTTGTAGAGCTGGTCGTTGGTCTGCAGGGCGTAGTCTTGCCGCGGCCCGTCGATGTTGCCCTTGGGCTGGTTGATGTTCGCGGCGACGAGCGCCGCGCGCACGTCTTCGAGGGTCAGGCCCGTGCCACCGAGAGCGACGGGATCGACCTGGACGCGCACGGCGGGCTTCTGTCCGCCGTTGATCGTGACGAGACCCACGCCCGACACCTGGGAGATCTTCTGAGCCAGGATCGAGTCGGCGTAGTCGTCGACCTGATCGAGGGGCAAGACGTCGGAGCTGATCGCCAGCGTGAGGATCGGCTGATCCGCGGGGTTGCTCTTCGAGTACGTGGGCGGCGTTGGGAGCTGCGTCGGCAGGAGGCTCGAGGCGGCGTTGATCGCGGCCTGCACGTCTTGCTGCGCGGCGTCGATGCTTCGATCGAGATCGAACTGGAGGGTGACCTGCGAGTACGCGAAGCTCGAGACGCTCGTCATCTGCGTCAGCGACGGCATCTGACCGAACTGACGCTCGAGCGGCGTCGTCACCGCCGAGGCCATCGTGTCGGCGCTCGCGCCGGGAAGGTTCGTGGAGACGACGATGGTCGGATAGTCGACCTGCGGGAGCGCGGCGATCGGCAGCTGCGTGAAGGCCATGAGGCCCACGAGCAGCACCCCGACCATGAGTAACGTCGTCGCGACCGGCCGCCGGATGAACGGCTCGGACACGCCCGCGCCGCTCATGGTTTGCCGCCGGGCGCGGCCGGCGCCTCGCGGGGCGGGGCTTCGGGGGAGCCCGGCGCCGCCGGAGCCTGGCCGTGCTGCTGCGTGGAGCCTGCGGGATTTGCCGAGGCGGCCGGAGCGCCGGCCGCCGCAGGGCCCGCGGCCGCGGCCGGCTTCGTCGCGACGCGCGAGCCCGGACGGAGCTGCGCCTGCCCCTCGACGACCACCGTCTCGCCCGGCTGGAGGCCCTTCGACACGAGCGCCTCTTCACCCTGGAGCCCGGCGACGGTGACGGGCCGCATGCCCGCGGTCATGTCGGGACCGACGACGTAGGCGAACGTCCCATTCGGGCCGTGCTGGATGACCGCTGCCGGGACGACGATCGCGCTCTTCCGGGTCGCGATGTGCAAGCGGGCTTTCACGAACTGGTTCGGCCAGAGCACTTGCTTCGGGTTGGCGAAGATCGCCTTCAGGCGCACCGTCGAGGTGGCCTGGTTGATCTGGTTGTCGATCACCGTGAGCTTGCCCTCGGCGAGCGTCGTATCCCCGTCGCGGCTTCGCGCCTCCACCGTCAACGGCCCGTCCGCCATGCCTTCGGTGATCGACGGCAGATCGTCTTGCGGCAGCGTGAAGAGGACCGCGATGGGATCGAGCTGGGTCACGACCACGAGGCCGGTGGTGTCGCTCGGTTGAACGAGGTTTCCAGGGTCAACGAGGCGAACGCCGGTGACGCCGTCGATCGGCGAGGTGATCCGCGCGTAGGTGAGGTTCAACTGCGCCGAGGCGATCTGCGCCTGGTCGGCCTGGGCCTGCGCGTCGAGCTGCGCGACCACGGCCGCTTGATCGGTGTACTGCTGCACAGCGATGAGCTTCTGGTCGGCGAGCGTCTTGTAGCGGTCCGCGTTCACCTGGCCGTTCTTCAGAGTCGCGTTGTCGCGCGCCAGGGCGGCCTGCGCCGACTGGAGCGCGATGGCGAACGGGCGAGGGTCGATCTGCATCAGCAGGTCGCCCTTCTTGACGTGCTCTCCCTCCTTGAAGGCGACGTTGACGATCTGCCCGCCGACCTGCGGCTTCACCGTCACCGTGTAGAAGGCCGACACGTTGCCGAGGCCCTCGAGCCACACCGGGACGTCGCGTTGCTCCACCGGCGCCGTGAGAACGGGAATGACGCGGTTCGCCGCGGCGCTCGCCGCCGTGGCCGCGGCGCTCGCCGCCGCGCGTGACCTCGTACGAACCAGGAGGTACGTGCCCCCGATGGCGGCGAGCAGGAGCATGACGAGCACGATCTTGGTCACGGGCGAGCTGCGATGGGGCGCGCCTTCGTCGAGGGGCGGGGAGCCCGCGTGCACCGGATTCTCGTGACGGATCATCTTCGTCCCAGGGAAGCGAGGAGAAGGGCGCGGGCCGTCGCCAGCCCGTAGCGGGCCATGACGACCTGGGCCGCGGCGCTGGTGTACGCGACCTGCGCGTCGTCGAGCTCGATGATGCTACCCACGTTCGTGGCGTAGCGAGCCTCGGCCAGCCGCAGCTGCTCGCGCGCGCTGACGAGCGCGTCGTTGGAGGCGCTGATCGTGGCCTTCGCGGAGCGCACGGCGAGCTGGGCGGTGTTGACGCCGAGCTGGATCTCGAGCGCCATGAGGTCGCGTTGAGCGTCGATGTTCGTGAGGTTCGCCTCGGCCTGACGAACCGTGGCCTTGGTCAGCCCCCCCTGAAAGAGCGGCCACGTCAGCGAGACGCCGACGTTGATGTTCGGCGAGAGGTTGTCGAGGAACTGGCCTGCTTCGCTCGCCCCGCCGTTCGCCGCGAGGGTGGGTCCGTAGCTGCCCTTGGCGGACCGGATCGTCGCATGCTGCGCGTCTTGCAGCTTGAACAGGTTCGCGAGCTCGGGCCTCGCGGTCAGCGCCTTCTGCACGAGCGTCTCGAGGGGTTCGTCTTCGTCGTCGATGCGCGACTCTTCTTCGTCGACCACGTCGTACTCGGTTCCGCCGACCAGACCGGCGGCCTGGTTGAGCTGCGCCTTGGACGTGTCGTAGTTGTTCTCGCTGGTGATGAGCTGCACGCGCGCCGTGGCCACCGCCGCCTTCTGCTGCGCCAGCGCGATCTCCGGCTGCGTCCCCACCTGCACGAAGGCCTCGACCTGCTTCAGGTGCTTCTGCTGGTCGTCGAGCGTCTCCTGCGCGACGTCGACCAGTTCCTTGTTTGCGCGCGCCTGGAAATATGCCTGCCGCACGCCCGCCACGATCTGGAGGCGCGTGACGTGCTCTTCGAACGCCTGGGCCTCGGCGGTGTCTTTGGCGGCGCCAAATCGCTCGGTCGTCTGCCCGAAGTCGTAGATGAGCTGCGTCGCGGTGATCCCGAAGGACCAGATGTCGAACTGGTTCGAGAGCGACGACGAGCCGGTCGACCTGGTCGAGTTCCCGACCCCTCCGGCCGACGACCCGAAAGCACCCCACTCGTGCGAGTAGGCGGCGGTGCCCACCACTTGCGGCAGGAGAGGCGCGCGCGCGATGTCGGCCGCGGCTTCCGCGGACGCGGTCTGCGCGCGCGCCGCCCGGAGCTGGGGTTGCGCTTCGAGCGCGGCCTTCTCGGCAGCGGCGAGCGTGAGCACCCGGCCCGTGGGCGCCGTCTTGTCGGGCGGCGGCGGGCTCGCGGGCGCTGGCGGCGTGGAGAGCGGCGCGCTACCGGTGGTCGTCTGCGCGAGGCCCGCGCCCTGTGCGAGCGCGACCGTGCCGAAGACGGCGATCGCGGCGACGAACGCGCAGCGTCGCGGGGGTCGCGCCGTGACGGGCACGGCTCTTCTTTCTGCGAAGAGAGAACCAGCTGACATCGTAGAGTTCCGTGCGTGGATTTCCGTGAGTTTCGGAGAGGTACGATGCGCTTTGCACCATAGTCGGCTCCGTCGCAAGCGACGAAAGGTGGCAAACCTCCGACGAAACACTGCCGCAAGCCGACCGGCAGCGGCGCGCAAAGCACCCGGGCGTTATATCATCCTCACATGCCCGTCATCGCGACCCCTTCCCTACGCCCACGCGTCGCCCTCGGGACGGTCCTCGTAGTCGGCGTCATGCTTCTGCAGGTCGCTCTCGACGTCGTGTCCGGCCACGAGAACGCGCGCATCATCGCGCGCATCATCTTCATGGCGCTCGAGACGCCGGTGCTCATCCTCGCGCTCAGCGGCGTCTTCTCGTGGTCGGTGAAGAAGCACATCGGCGCCTCGCGGGGTCTTGCCGCCAGCGTCGCGCTCGCGACCGCGATCGGGGCGGTGTTCGGCTTGCTCTACGGGCTGGCGGCGCAGCGCATCCCCGAGCTTCGGCTCCACTCGCCCAACGGCGCGAGCCTCGTGCGCTCGACGCTCTTCGGCGTGCTCAACGCGCAGATGTACTTCGGGCTCTGGGCGCTCGGCTTCGTGTATCCGTTCGCCGTCGAGAGCGCGGGTGTGCGCGCGCTCGAAGCACAGCAGCTCCGCAGCGAAGCCGAGCTCGCGCACCTGCGCGCGCACCTCGAGCCGCACTTCTTGCTCAATACGCTCAACGCGATCGCCGGCCTCGTGACCGAAGACCCGCGCGAGGCGCGCCGCCTGCTCGTGTGCCTGGGCGACCTCTTGCGGGACGCGGTGCAGGAGAGGGGCGAGCTCCAGCGGCTCGACAAGCAGATCGCCTGGCTCCGGCGTTACGCTCAGATCCTCGAAGCGCGGCACCACGGGACCCTCGCGTTCCGCTGGGACGTGGCCAACGACTGCCAGCAGGCCATGCTCCCACGCCTCCTCCTTCAGCCCCTCGTCGAGAACGCGGTCAAGCATGGCGCGCTGCGGCGGGGCGATGGCGCTGGCGAAGTCACCGTGCGTGCGTCCCGCAGGAGCGACGGGTTGCTCGTCTGCGTCGTCGAAGACAACGGACCCGGCATGCCCGACGTCGACGTCCGCGCCGGCGCGTTCGGTCTCCAGGCGGTGAGGCGCCGCCTCGAGCTCGAATCGAAGCGCGCGTCGCTGCGCTTCGAGTCGTCGAGCGAGGGTACGCGGTCGATCGTCGAGATCGCGACGATATGATGCCTGCACCGCTGCTGCGCGCGCTCGTCGTCGAGGACGAGTGGCCCGCACGTAACTATCTGGTCGAGCTCCTCGAGTCGTCCCAGCTCGCCGAAGTCGTCGGCGCGGTCGGCGGAGTCGACGAAGCGCGCCAGGCCCTCGCAAGCGATCTCCCCGGCGTCGGTCTCGACGTCGTCTTCGTCGACGTGGCGCTCGACGGGGCGGCCCGCGAAGAGAACGGCCTGTCGCTCGTGCGTTCGGTCGCCGGCGTCCCGAATGGACCGATGTTCGTCCTGGCCACGGCGTACGAGCAGCACGCGCTCGAGGCGTTCGAGCTCGGCGTCGTCGACTACCTGCTCAAGCCGTTCAGCGAAGAGCGCGTCGTGCAGTGCCTGCGTCGTTTGCACCAGCGACGCACGCCGAGCCGCGACCTCCAGAGCGGGCCCGCCCGCATCGTCGCACGTCGCAAGCGCAGCCTCGTCTTTCTCGAGCCGCACGAGATCTGGGCCTTCGAAGCGGCCGATCGGCTCACGTTCGTGCACACGCTCCACGGCACGTTCGACATCGACCTCTCGCTCGCCGCGGTCGAGGCGTCGTTCGGCCGCGCCTTCGTACGGGTTCACCGAAACTGGCTGGTGAACGCGGCGCACATCAAGGAGCTCGAGCGCGACGGCCACGAAACGAAGCTCTTCGTCGGCGCTGGCGTGGCCGACGCGGGCAAGGGCGTCCGCGTGCCCGTCGCGCGCGAGCGCGCCGCCGCGGTCCGCGAGATGCTCCTCACGAACGCGACGGGTCTCCGCCGCCCGTAGTACCTCGCCGCAGTGACGACTAGTGCCGGTGCGCGGCGGCCGCTTCGACCGCGGCCTTCACGTCCTCGTACTTCGGCTCGTCTTTGGGCTCGTTGCTCACCCACGCCCATGACACGTGGCCGTGCTGGTCGACGACGAAGACCGAGCGCGCCGCGGCGGTGAAGCCAACGTTCGCCAGGTTCTCGTACACGACATCGTACTTCTTGATCGCCTCGTGCTCGTGATCGGACAGGAGCGGGAACGAGAGGTTCTGCTGCTTCTTGAACTCGGCGAGGGCGAACGGCGAGTCGACGCTGATTCCGTAAACCGTCGCGTGAAGCTTCTGATAGTCGCCGATGGCGTCGCGAAAGGTGCAGAGCTCCTTCGTGCACACGCTGGTGAAGGCCGCCGGAAAGAACGCGAGAACCGTGACGTGGCCGTGCTCGGGGAAGTTCACGGCCTTGCGGTCGGTGTCGAAGAGCGTGACGTGCGGAGCGTGGGTTCCGACCTTGATGGCCATGGGGTTGCCTCGTGAGATTTGTAAGGACGTCGGGGTCGAGGGAGGACCCTGGCATCCTGACATGAATCGACTTTCGGGACCTACTCTGCCGTGGCAAACTCGAGAGAACCGCCTGCGCTACGCGGGGTGCGTCAGCGGAAGACCGGAGAGGGTGGGAAGTCGTCATGGTTCAGATCTCAGGCATCACGGCGACAGCGTCGCGCCAAGTCGCGCCTCGAGTGGAGGCCTTCGGACAAACAGGCGGCGAGAAACGCCGCCCGCCAGAAGGCAGGCTCGCGCTAGCCACACGGTCGACCGACGCGTTCATCGGAACCAGCCGGCCGCCTCGACGTGCCGGATGAGGGCGTACCTGCCAGTCACCCGGCACTTCGAATAGACGCCGCGAAGCTGGCAGGCCACGGTCTGGGCGGACGTGGCCCGGTACTTCGCGATGTCCCAGCGCGACACCCCGTCGATGACCAGCCTCGCCACCTCGTACTCGGCGACCGTCAGTCGGTCCGCGCGCCCGACCGGAGCGGCCGTGCTGAGCAAGAAGAAGTCGGTCCCCTCGTATTCGAAGCAGGTGGAGCGCGCGTCGACGTCGAGCGTGCGATCGTTCGCCCAGCTCTGCGCCGCGAGGATCAGAGGGAGGGGGATCGGCCGCGACCTGAGCTGGAGTTTGTCGATGGCTGTCGTGTACCACTTCGAGGCGGTCGAGCATGCGATGCCGAGGTCCGACGCGACGAGCTTCTGCTGGTCGCCACACAAGACACGCACCAGCACCGCGGTCTCGATGCGACCGAGCGCTCGCGAGCGCCCGGCCACCTCCGGCACCCGGCGAGCGATCACGTAGCGGCGCGTCGAGGTTCGTCCCTGGTCCCGGACGACGAGGCGCCCGTCCATCAGGTCTTGCCAGACCGCTCCGAGCTTCTCTTCCGGCGTCGATGACGCGTCGGCCTCGACGACCGTCGCCATCAAGGAGCTGGCGGGTGGTTGCCTTGGCGGGAGGCTTCCGTCGACGGCGCGTGGCACCGGCCGCGATTGCGGAGCATCGAGGTCGTCGTAGTTGCGGGCGATTGCGAGGTGGGGAGCCGACTGCGCCATGTGGTGAACTCAAGCATGCGTCGGTCCAGGCGGAGCCGTGGCTCAACCCGTTGAATTCGCTGGAGTTGGCTCGTCAGAATGTCAAAAGGATTTGACCGGCGAACAAGCGCATTGGACACGAAGGCGCGCCGCTCCAGCGCCTGACCCGATATCGACGGACGTCACGGAGGCGACGAGTTGCGTCGCGAGTTCTCGACCGACCGCAGACGCTCGTCGACGTCGCGGAAGCGGTTCGCGAGGGCCGTCACGAAGGCGCCCATCCAGGAGTGCAGGCCGACGGCGCTCGAAAGCGCCTGACTCGTGACGGTCAAGAGGACGACGTCGGTCAGCGTCTTGACGCTCGCCGACCGAGGCTTGGCCGAGAAGACGGCTGTTTCCCCGAAGACATCGCCCGGCCCCATGACCCTGAGCTGAACCTCTTCGGTTCCCTCGAACCGATAGGCAGCGCACTGACCTTTGACGATCACGAAGGCTTCCTCCCCCGGCTCGCCCTCGGTGACGACGACCGAACCCGCCGCAAACGACTTGCGAGGGAGGTCCCACGATCCGCGCTGGAACAGGTCGACGTCTCGCTTCAGGTCGAGGACCGAGCGATACCGGGCCTCGGGATCATAGGAAAGCGCCCGGAGGGCGATCCGCGCGAGCTCCGCGGGCACTCGATCGGGAGGTGCGAGCTGGTCGGGAGGCTTGATGGCGGGCGGCGGCCTCCGCATCCACATGGCGCGAACGATCTCCGGGGTCAGCGGCGGGCGGCCCGCCAGGATCTGATAGAGGGTGGCGCCGAGGGCGAAGACGTCGGTGCGCGCATCGAGCTCGTCATGACGGCCCTGCAGCTGCTCGGGCGCCATGTAACAAGCGGTTCCTATGAGAGCCCCGGGCGGATCCAGCTCCTTTTGCAAGGTGGTCGAGTCGTACAGCGCCGAAGGGAGCACGCGCCGGGCGACGCCCCAGTCGAGCACGTACACTTGGCCGAACTCGCTCATCATGATGTTCGTCGGCTTGAGATCCCGGTGAACGACCCCGCGGCTGTGAGCGAACGACATCGCCTCGCAGACCTTGACGAAGACCTGTAAGAGCTCGGCGAGGTGCTCCGGATCGAGGCGCGACGCCTGCAGATCGTGGAGAGTGTCGTCGAGCGTCCTTCCTTCGACGAGCTTCATGCAGAGAAACCGCTGCGCCAGCCGGTCGACGCCGTATTCGTAGACGGGCACGATGTTCGGATGTTCGAGCTGCCCGGTGATCCGTGCCTCTTCGGTGAAGCGACCGACTTCGAGCCCATTGTCACCGGACTCCGGAGCGAGGATCTTGATCGCCACCTCACGAAGGATGTCCTTGTCGAACGCGCGGATGACGACGCTCGAGCCGCCCTGGCCAATGACCTCCCGCTGGACGAATCGCTCCGAGTCGAGGGTCGGCGTCTTGCGTCCCGAACCCGCGGACTCGGGCACGGTCGAGAGGAGGCTTGCTCCAGCGTAGCTGAGCCCCGAATGGGGAACCGGGATGCGTTCACCACCTTCTTTTGGCTCGTCGTTGGTCGCAGACAGTAAGGTGAAACTCTCGACCCAACGGGGCATGGTCATGCGAGACCATATCGTCCCACGAGAGTCAAGCTGCCGGGACGCCGACGAACCGTCGTCGTCTACGGGGCGGCATCGAGCCTGAAACGTTCCATTGCCAATCGGGACGGTTTGTCGCGTTCTCCTTGCTGGCGTCCGGACTCGGAATGCGAATGCGCATACTTCCCGCCGAGACCGCGCGTACCGTCCGGGAGCGCGAGGGACCATGGTCGATAGGGGCGCGAGTACCGACTACGAACGACTTTGTCAGGAGCGCGATCTGTACCTGGGCCTGCTTGGGCTCACGGACCGCGAACAACCCGAGCAGTTCCTCGACGAAGCGCTTGGCCTCATCGTGCGGGTGCTCGGCGCCGATCAAGCCTACCTCGAAGTCTTCGATCCGAACGAAGAGGCCACCTGGTGGCGAGCGGCAGGCTGCTCGGCCGATCAGCTCGAGCTCATTCGAACCATCGTGTCGCGCGGGATCATCCAGGAAGCTCTGGCTCTGGGCGAAGCCATCGTCTGCCCTTCGGCGATCCTGGATCCTCGATTTCGCGATCGCCCGAGCGTCCAGGCGTCGAAGATCGAGGCGGTCCTCTGCGTTCCGATCGTGCAAGAGATCCCGATCGGCGTCCTTTACATTCAGGGGCGACGCGCGGGCGGCTCTTTCTCGGAAGGCGAGGTCGAGCTCTCCCGGACCATCGTTCGGCACCTGGCGCCCCTGGTCGACGGCCTGCTCATTCGATCGCGCCAGCGACGAAACGACCACGTTGAGCCGTTCCGGCGACGGCTCAAGATGGACGGCGTGGTCGGCGACAGTCCGGCGCTCGCCAGAGTGCTCGCGGAGGTCGAGCTGGTCGCGCCGCTCGACGTGGCCGTACTCATCACGGGAGACACGGGGACCGGAAAGACGCAGCTCGCGCGCCTGATTCATGACAACGGCCGGCGGCGTTCGCGCCGGTTCGTCGACCTCAATTGCGCCGCGATCCCCGCGAACCTCGTCGAGAGTGAGCTCTTCGGCGTGATGCCAGGCGCGTACACCGGGGCGGTGCGAAGCGACGGCAAGATCGCCGCGGCCCGCGGCGGCACCCTCTTCCTCGACGAGGTCGGCGAGCTGGCGCCGGAAGCCCAGGCGAAGCTCCTGAAGTTCCTGGAGACCAAGCAGTACTTTCCGCTCGGCTCGTCGACGCCGCTCACGGCCGACGTGCGGATCATCGCGGCGACGAACACCGACCTCGATGACAAGGTCGAGCGGGGCGGCCGGACCTTCCGGGGCGACCTTTACTGGCGGTTGAAGGTCCTCAGCATCCGGATGCCCAGCCTCTCCGAGCGAATCGAGGACGTCCCGCTCCTCGCCCAGCATCTCTGCGCGCAGGCCCAGCAATCGCACCGCCTCCCCGACCTGGCGCTGTCCCCTGGAGCCTTCCGCGCAGTCGAGGCCGCGGAGTGGCGCGGCAACATCCGCCAGCTCTCGAACGCAATCGAAGCCGCGGCGATCCGCGCGGCTGGCGAGGGCGCGAAGGTCATCGAGGCGACGCACCTCTTCGGCACGGCCGACTCGGCGTCCGCCGCCCCCGCGGCGGTCACGTTTCAAGAAGAGACGCGCCGCTTTCAGACCCGGCTGCTGCAGCGCGCGCTCGAAGCGGCAGACTGGAACGTCGCCGTCACCGCGCGGACGCTCGATCTCACGAGGGCTCACGTCTACAATTTGATCAAGGCGTTCGGGCTGTCGCGAAAGGCGCCGGGGTAGGGGCCCGGCCCCAGGTGTTCAGCTTGGCGACTGGCCCCAGGCATCTCGTGACGACAGGGCAAACAAGTCCTATTCGGCAGTGCTGCGATCATCGCGTCGTGCTGCGCCAACGCCCACGCATTGGACGCGATTGAGCCACTACAAACTTGCTGACTCAATTCGTTGCCGGTCCTGTCGTCGCCGAACACATTGGCTTGAGGCCTGAAGTTTTGCGCCGCAGCTTGCGAAGCATCCGCTCCGGGCGGTGGCGCCAAGGGTGGCGGTCGACGCGTCTTCGCAGCCCGGCGCCAGTCGACAGATGTGGCCGGGGTTTGGAGGTCGCGCGGGCGGAGCGTTCATGAAGTCCCATAACTTTCTGTTCGAGACCGTCTCCGCTCGGTCGTTTGTCGGATCGGCGCGAGGTCCGGTGCGCTACTAGGGGACGTCATGGAAGGGGTGATGCTTCGTGTCAAAAAACGAGACGCAAGGTGCCTGCGTTGACTGTGAGGGCGGGCAGGCGACGCTCAAGTCCGCGCTCATCCTCGCTGGCGCGGCCGGGAAAGGTCCCTTCGCCGCCGGCGCCCTAACGGCGATCGCCGCGCACCCCGAGTTCGAGGTCACCTGCGTCGTCGGCACCAGCTCCGGTGCACTGAACGCAGCCATCTACGCAGCTGGGCTCCGCGCGGGCGACCCGGTGCGCGCGGCGAGGCTGCTCTTCGACCTCTGGGAGCACGAAGCCACGTGGTGGCACATCTTCACGCAAAGCCAGCGAGTGCAGATCGTTCGCAGCGCGCTCGCTGAATTCGAGGGCAAGCCTCGCCGGCGTCTCGTACAGCTTCGCATGGTGTCGACGTCGCTCCGGGGCGAGCTCACGAAGGAACGAAAGTACGCCAAGCCTACCTACACGACCTTCGAAACGGTTTCGGTTTACGAAACGGAGCAACTCGAGAACTCCGCGTGCCTCGACGAGATCGCGCTCGTGGCCGTGGCTTCGGCGGCCATTCCTGGAGTCTTCAATCCCGTTCGGATTGGCCGCGAGCGATTCGTCGACGGGGGCCTCGTCGACAACGCGCCCATCGGCTCGGCCCTCGCGTTCGACAAGACCGTAGACCACGTCGTCGTCGTCACGCCCGATCCAATGGTTTCGTTCACGCGGCCTCGCTTCCCTCGGTTTCCGTTCATGACTCTCGTCGAGATCATCGTTCGCGAGCGCCTCACGCGCGACCTCGATACGGCGCGGACGTTCAACAAGGACCTTCGCACGCTGGGCTCCCTCGTCGACCTCCGAGCCGTACGAAAGGCGCTCGACTGGCGGATGCTCCAGTTCATCGAGATCCGTCCGGACAGAGCGACGCCGGGGGGCGCGGTCACCGGGTTTTTCTCGAAGGCACAGCGAATCGAGAACCTCGCGGCAGGCGAGCGCGCCGCCAACGCGGCGCTCGACTCGTTCAGCAGACGTCCGCCGCTACGGGCGTCGCCCGCCACGCCACCCTGCACGTCTCGGCCGTCGCGCGGCCTACCGATGCCGACTCTTCCTCCACCCAAGAGCCTGCACCTTCGAAAGAGCAGCGAACTCCTCCTCATCGCGCCGATCAAACAGGGGCTCGTACCGATCCCACCCACGACCTCGTACACGACCCGTCTCGGCGAGCTGCTCGTCGCGTTGTTCGAGCTACGAAGCGCGGCGATCGAGCGGAGTGGGAACCAGCTCGTCGGCCCGCTCGAGCGCGTGACGACGCTCCACTTCATTCAGTGGGCTATCCTCGACGGAGGGACGCGTCTGCTGCTCGCGGTGACGTTCGACGGACCCTGGGAGTCGTACATTCGCGGCATCGTCGACGACGCAGGCCCCTTCCTCGATCTGATCTTCGGACATTGCGAGGGCTACGAGGGCCACTCCAGCGACAAGGGGTACGAGGCGTTCGCGTCGTGGGTGCGCGCTCACCAGATCCAGTGCCAGTTCTTCCACTCGGCGTTCCCGGATATCAGCTCCGACGACGTGCGGTATCTGCAGGCCGTCCGAAAATTGCGCGAGGACCCGAAGAAGACGGCCGAGCTGCTCGAGAGCCAGACGGCTCGAGTCTCCGTCAAGGCCCCTCCGCCTCAAGCGACCGGCCCAGAGGCGCGCATGAACAACCTTCAGTCGTTCGAAATCGCTCTCAACGCGTTCTACAAACTCAGGGAGCAGTATCCGAACGGGCCGACATCGGACAAATTGTTCTTTGAGCGCGTCGCGATTCGTCAGCTCGATCTGTTGATCGCCGATCTTCCTGCGGCGCCGCCCGGGATCCTTCCGGCGACGTGGGCGTGGTACAAGACGCTCCCCAAGAGCTCGCAGCCCGCGAAGCCGCTCTCCGTGGATCTCACGGGCCAGGAAGATCAGATTCAAGGGAACATTCTCACGGGCTATGACGGCATGCTCCGCGGTCGGCTCGTGTTGCTGGAGTTCAGGAGCGCGGCCGAAGGTGCGGCGTTCCTCAGGGCGTTCAAGGTCACGACCGAGGCCGATAACAGACGCAAGCCGAACCAGGTCAAGAACATCGCGCTCACGTATGCCGGTTTCGAGACCCTCGAGCTCGATCCCAGCCTTCTCGGCTCATTCCCCGAAGAGTTCCGAGAGGGGATGGACTCACGAGCACCGATGCTCGGGGACGCGGGCTCGGCGCACCCGGCGAGCTGGGCGTTACCGATCGAATGGAAATCGGGGGGCAGACAGCGCGTTGCGCTCTCGACGGTCCACGCGATCGTCGTTTTTCAGGACACCAGCGAGAGCGACGTCTGGGTCGAAAGTGAGGTGAAGGCCCTGGACGCGGGGGGAAACGTCCGGGTTCTGGGGGTCCAGCCGCTGCATCGGTGGAAGAAAATCATAATCGATGGCCGGAAGACGGAGTTCGCGGAACCATTCGGGTTCGCCGACGGGTTCAGTCAGCCCGTCCCGCTGGCGAAAGGCTTCCAGGGTGCGTCGCAAGACCAGGTTGCGCTTGGAGAGATCTTGCTCGGGCACCCCAACCAGAAGGGTGAAGTCAGCACGTATCCGGAACCCAGCGCCACCGTCTTCAAGAACGGGTCGTTTCTTGCGGTGCGCAAGTTCCGGCAGGAGGTCGCAGCGTTCGACACGTACTTCGCTGAATTGGAAGGCGACGTCGCGGCGAGGTACCCCGAGTTCGTTGCGCGGGTCGGTTACACATTGCGAGACGAGCTGAAGGCCAAGGCGCTCGGTCGGTATACCGACGGGAAGCCGCTTGCCGCTCCAAATGGCTCTCCTTACGGCTCCTTTAATTACAGTCTCGACGCGGGCGGAGAGCAATGTCCGCTGTCGGCCCACATCCGCCGCGCCAATCCGCGGACTACGGAGTTCGTGGTGCCGCGCATCGTCCGGCGCGGGTTCGCCTTCAACGAGAACGAGGCCGATAGCCCCAACGACGCTGAGACGGAACAAGGCCTCGTTTTCATGGCATACTGCGCGAGCCTCGCCCAGCAATACGAGATCGTGCAGAAGTGGGTCAACGGCGCCAACAGCACCGGCACGCTCGGCAGTCAGGTGGACCCGCTGATCGGCGTTCCGAAGCTCGACAGCCCGACGTTCGAGTTCCCGTACGGGAAAGACGGCGTCGTGCGAGTCGCGTTACCCGGTCGACCGCTCGTGACGGTCGACTGGGGGCTCTACTTGTTCGCCCCTTCGACGCTGGGACTGCTCGAGATCGCCAGGCGCGCCGGAAAGAAGACGAAGGCCATCGCCACGCAAGGTGCGGCGACCGGAGGCTGCCCGGTCGCCTCGGCGGCCAAGGCTTCGGCCGCATCGGTCCCGGCCCCTCCGTCGATGATCGATGCGGGAAACGCGATCATCGCCAGGCTCGACGCGCTTACGGGCCCCGAGGCCCTCGAGGCGTGGCGCCAGGTGATCGAAGACGTGGCGATCCCGGCCAATTTCCTGAATGCGTCGGCCGTCTGGGCCGCCGTACGTGCCAGGCCGGGCTTCAAGGAGACGCCGTACGGTCTGCTCGTGGGCCGGGAAGAAGACGTGGTCAACGTATTGAAGAAGGCGTCGAACTACTCCGTCTCAGAATACGGAAGGCGAATGAGCAATTCGTTCGGCCTGCTCTATCTCGGGCAAGACCCCGGTCACGATTACTTCAAAGCCTCCGGCATGCCCAACGAGTTCATCGGGGCAATCGATCGCCCCACCGCCTACGAGAAGACGTTCGAGGTGAGTCGCGCCGTTCTTGGCGAGGCGATCGACATGGACGACGGAACGTTGGGAATGGACCTGGAACTCTATGTCGACGCCGTGCTCGAAGCGCTCGTCACGAGCCTCTTTGGTTTCGGTAATTGGGAAACCGTCTCGGTCGACGACTACTGGTGGATCGGGAACTACATCTTCGGCCCCCAGCCGGACGCAGCACTCCGGGACCGAGCGGTGACGCGAGGGCACGCCATTCACAAGGCCGGGCGGGACTTCGTCGCGCAGCGATGCGCTCTCTACGCGGGAGGCACCCCGCCAAAGCCAGTCAGCGACACCCTTGTCGATCAGCTCGTGGCGAACGCGTATGGCAGCGAAGACGAGATCGCGCGAGCCTGGATCGGGGCCATAAACGGGTTCCTCGCGCCGACGAGTCGGGCTGCGCGATCGGTTCTCGACCAGTGGATCGAGTCCGGCGAACTCTGGCGGGTCCAGCAGGAGTTCGGCGCATTGAACGGGGCGACGCCGGTCTTGCTCGAAACGCACGGGAAGGGATTTCTTCCTCAGGCCGTGATCGGAGCGCTGATGCAAGGCCCCGTGCCGCCTCTCCTGCACCGCACCCTGGTCGGGCAGGAAGCCTTCGAGCTCGGATCGGCCGACGGAACGGCGACGCCGGTGAAGATCCCCGCGGGCAAGCGGATCGTCCTCAGTCTCGCCTCGGCAGCACAAGAGCGGATCGAGAAGTGCCCGGCCGCCGGCGAAGGCCGTACGGATCCGTCTCTCCTCTTCGGCGGCAACTACGCCAAGAAGGCCGACGGCGAGCCGGTCCACGCCTGCTCGGGCAAGGAGCTCGCCCTCGGCGTGCTCATGGGGATGGCGGCCGCGCTGATGTCGCGCCGGAATATCCGGAGGACTGCGCGCCTCATGGTCACTTTCGATGGCCCCTGACGGAGCAGGCGAAAACCCGCGATCAAGCGACGGCGAGCAGCCGATCACACGTGTTGATGCTGACAGGCATGTTCATCGTGGTGAACGCGTCTCTGAGCTCGATCAATTCGCAGCGGGCGGTGTCGCGATCGGCTGAAGGGCGGAGTTCAACGGCGAGGAGGCGCGTCAGGGCCAGATCGCGGCGCGAGCCCCGACGGATCGCCGACTGACGTGCGCTCTCCAGATGGCTCTCCGCGACCGCCCCGGGACCGGCAAGACGAGCGAGCACACGGTGGGCCATCGTTTCGCCGATGGGATCCTTCTCCTCTGCTCGACGGAGCGCGCGCAGCGCATACGCACGCGCCTCCTCGGGCTTCATAGCGTCCACGAGGGCGTCGGCGAGGTGCGCGTAGTTGAATGACACGTAAAGATGGATCTCGCGAGCTTCGAGCCAATCGACGCTCTGACGGAGCTCGGCCAACGCCGTTTGCGAGCTACGAAGCGTCCACGCCGCGTAGCCGCCCGCCGTCTGCGCCATCGCGAGCACGTACGGACCGTGAACTTGCTCCGCGGCTGCACGTGCGCGTCTCACTGTCTCGAGGCATGCCTCCCATTGGCCTTGCCAGAGTTGGATCATGCCAAGGAGTCCGAAAAGAGAGCCTTCGATGGCGTGACCCGAGCCCTCGACCATCGCGAGGGCCTCGTTCATTTCCTGATAGGCATCCCCGAAATTACCGCGGTCGCCGTGAACCAGGGCTCGCGTTCCGAGGGCATACGCAAAGCCGACAGCGACGCCGCGGCGGCTGACGCCCACGGCGCGCGTCTTGTGATACTCGATGCCTTCGTCGAGGTACCGGAACGCGTCGTCGTACTCGCCGGCCGCCGCGTGGCACTGTCCGAGGTTGGCCACGAGCTGTACGCGAAGCCGCTCGATGCTGGCCCGCTCGGCGATCCCGAGCGCCTCTCGGCAATGCGCGATGGCGCTTTCCTGATTCCCGAGGGCGTACTGGATCCAGCCCCTCCAATACTCGGCGCGAGCAACGGCTTCGAGCGCGTGGAGCTCGCGGGCGTATTCGACGGCGCGTCTCAGGATCTCGAGCTGACTTCGCGCGGGACTGTAAATGCACGCTGACGCCCACTTGGCCGAGATGCGAAGCCAGCGCTCCCGGTTGTCGGAAGGCGAGAGTGCGTCGAGCGCGGCGAGCGCGGCGGCGTACTGGAAGCGACTTCGATCGAGCGCGGGAGTCGCGGTCGCCTTGTCTCCCGCGAGCTCGGCGAAGGTGGCAGCGCGGGCGTGGTCTTGACTCCCAGCATAATGGTGGGCCAGCGCCTCGTAGTGGTCGGCGAGTCCGGTCGCGCCCGAGCGCGCTTCGATGGCGTGAGCGACTTGGCCGTGAAGCGCTCTTCGGCGCTGAATGGGTACCGACTCGTAGACCACGTCACGCGTGATTCCATGTTTGAATTGGAACGCGCCACCGGTCTGGCTTGCATAGACAAGGTCCTCCCCGGCCAGTCGCGCGAGCGCCGTAGGATCCGCATGCCCCGCCGCCTTCTCCAGGAGCCATAGCGGGAACTCGGTTCCGATGACGGACGCTGCGTGGAGGAGCTCGAGATCCGTTTGCGGGAGGCGCGCGACGCGTCCCTGGATGAGCCGATGAATCGTCGTCGGGATTCGCGGATCCATGGGCGTGTTCGCCGGATCCGACGGGAGCGATCGGCACAGCTCTTCGAGAAAGAGCGGGCTTCCCCCGCACCGGCGATGGATGGCGGCGCTGACCCCCATATCGAGGGTGTTCGGAAGGAGCGAATGAACCGCCCGCGAAGACTCGTCGTAAGTGAAGGGTTGGAGCTCGACGATGACGGCGTCGCGCGAGACGATGTCGTCGTCCTTGCTCGGACGAGATCCGACGAGCACCAGGACCCGCCCGTTCACGACGGCGCGGGTGATGCTCACGAGCGCTTGCTTCGATGCGTCGTCGGCCCAGTGCCAGTCGTCGAGGACGATCGCCACCGGCTGCGTCGATCCCACCGTCGAGAACACTGCGGCCATGGCGCCGACGACCTCGTTCTCGAGGGTCTCGCGGTCCGTGCTCTGCGCCCGGAGCCAGGGGCTTAGAGACAGCAGGCGCTCGAGTGCGGGGAGGTGCTCGCGGAGAAAGGGGTCGATGCCCTCGATCCAATCCTTCAAACGTTCGATCGCGGCATCGATTGGCAGGTCATTGCCTCCCAGGCACGTTTGCCGGAACGCCTGCGCGAAAGGGTGGAGCGGAGCGACGTTCCCGAAGGGTTCGCAGGCGCCGCAGAAGACCATGACGTTCGTTCCAATGCGCCGCCGGAACGATTCGAGGAAGCGACTCTTGCCGATCCCTGCGGGTCCCTTGACCCAGAGTGTCCGCGAGCGGCCGGCGGTGACGTCTGCCATCGCTTCGTGAACGGCCTTCATTTCGAGCGTGCGGCCGACGAACGGCGTCAGTCCGCGACGCTGCCTTGCCTGCGACGAGTCGAGCCCCGACCGCCGGAGGACGATCGACGCTAACGTCGGCCGCTCCTTGCCCTTTAGCGACAGAGGCGAAATGTCTTCGACTTCGAAGAAGGCTTCGAGACCTTGCAGCGTCGCCTGGCTGACGACGACCTGGTCTTGGGATGCGACGCCACACAGGCGCTGCGCGGTGTTGACTGCGTCGCCCGTGAGATCGTAGCGGCCGTAAAGCGTGCTCCCTTCGCGCACGAAGACGAGTCCCGAATGAACGCCCGAGTGCATCCGGACCTCAAAACCAGGCGGCAAATGCATGGCTTCGGAGCGAATCGCGCGCACGGTCTCGTGGAGATCAAGCGCGGCTTCGATGGCGCGACGCACGTCGTGCTCCTCGGGATGCGGGTAGCCAAAGACCGCGAGGATGCCGTCTCCGTAGACCTGATTGACCGTACCGCGGTGGTCCTCGATGACACGCTTCGCCCTCTCCATGATGGCGCGCCGCAGGTCTCCCACGTCTTCCGGATCACTGGCTTCCCCAAGCGCTGTAAAATTGCACAAGTCGGAGAAGAGCAGCGTTATGTGGAAGCGCGTGCCCGTCCCGCGGCCTTCGGTTCTTTCCGGAGGAGCCATCTCTGACATCACCCGTTGAAAGCGGGCGGACCGACACGAACCGTCGAGGAGGGCGAGTTCTCCCGAAACCCCGCCGCGGTACGCGCCCTACGGGTCCGCACCCGGGAGGCGACCCATTGATGGCCGGGCCGGCAGTGCGACGCGAACAGAGAGACTCGGAGCACGAGCTGGTGAAGGCGTACGGCCATTTTCCCCCTCATGCTCGTCCGAATACGACGAGCAGTTATCACGCGGAAGGGCGGCGTGACAATGCGAACAGCGACGGCTCGAGCTCCGATGCTCCGAATTTCGGGCGGTTCACATGGTACGAATTCGACAGCAACCCGTGAGACATCCGTCTGGGTAGGTGAGCCGCAGCGCTTGCGATGGCGAGGCCCAACCGATCGCTCACCACATGGCGCGTCTGGGAAGGAGGGGAGGGGATGCCCGTGGCCTCGGGAGGGCCGTCTCCCCTGTCCGGGAGCCGCGTCTCCCCACGTTCGTGGCGCGACCATGAGGCAGGGGATGCCCATCTCCCTTGCTCTTGCTGGGAGGACCGTCTCCCCCGGTTGACCCGGTTGATGGCGCGGTCGCGAAGGAGGGGAGGCGCATCTCCCCAACCGGGGAGACGAGCCTCCCCGGTTCGACCGGTTCGGGAGACGAGCCTCCCCACGATGGGAGACGACCCTCTGAAGCTAAGGGATGCCCCCATGACGTAGGGGAAGCGTCCCTCCTCGACCCGAGAGATGCGCGTCCCCCTGTTCGGGAGACTGAACTCCGAGGCTCAGGACCGCGTCATGACGTAGTGGACGCGCGCCCATCGACCGCCTGTGCCGCCCATCCCCCGCTGGGAAGACTCGCGCCTCACGCTCAGGGCCGCGACCATCCTTGATGGTCGGTGCGGCCGCGAAGCAAGGCCGCCCCTCACCGCGCTTCGAACTTCTCCGTCTCGAAAGACACCCGGTACCGGTTGGCGCAGGGCTCGTCTTTCTTCGGCTTCCACTTCTTGTCGAGCGAGAACTTGCCGTCGGCGCATTTGACCTGCTTGCCGTCGGCGGTGCAGGAGAGGGAGCCGTCTTCGGTGCAGGGCTCGTTTTCGGCGACGATGCTCTTGTCGCATCGAACGCTGTAGTTGCCGGGGAGCTCGCAGCCGATCGGCCCGAGGCACTGGAGCTGCGTCTTGAAGTGACCGCCCTGGCAGACGAGGACGTTCTTCTTCGCGATGTCACAGGCACCGGTGCCTTCGGTGCGGCACTCTTCGTTCTCGAGGGCCTGTGTTCGATCGCATCGAACGCCGCCGCCGGGCGGGGTCACGCAGCCGAGCGCGCCGTGGCAGGTGCGCGTGGCCGAGAGCTTGCCGTCGACGCAGTCGAGCTCGGACTGAGCGGCGACGTCGCACACGATCGAGTCCGGGCGGCAAGTGTCCCCGATCTGACCCGTGGGCGTGCACTTCGGGTTGCTGCTGGAGTCGAGGGTGCAGCCGCCGCGACAGCTCCACTCGACGCCGAACTTGCCCTCGCGGCATCGGAGCTCCTTCGTACCGTCGACGCTGCAGGCGCGCGCGCCGGCGTGGCCGCACCCGTCGTCGACGTCGGCCTTCGTGTTGTCGCACACGAGCGACTTGTCGTCGGTGCATCCGCCCGCGCCTTTGCACGTCTCGAGCACGTACTTGCCGCCGGTGCACACGAGATGCGACGCCTTGTCGGAGCAGCTGCCCGGCGTGTCGGAGCACGCGTCGCCGGGGTTCGAGTGGCACCCGGCGAAGAGGCCGAGCGCGAGGGCGATGGCGAGCGCTCGCGGCGTCCTGACGGCGAGCACGAACGACCTGATCGAACGAACGACGAAGCTGCGGGTTTGCATGGATGAGGCGGCATCCTAGACGAAAAGCACTGTGACGAAAGCGCCTATTGATGCTGTCGATCGGCGCGAGTAAAGCCTCTGTGAGCGGTCGGCGAGCGGTCGGCAGTCATGGCGTCCAATTCCACCCCGACTGACGAAGAACGCCTTCCCGCGAAGGCGTTCCCCATCGTCGGAATCGGCGCCTCGGCGCGAGCCGACGGTGTTCGTGGACGGCGGCGGTCGCATCCGGCGGTTCACCAACTCGGCGATCGATCTGCTCGGGTTGTCGTCGGGCGACGAGGGCCGTCCGTTGACGGCGCTCCGAGACGCGCTCCCCGACGCCGATCTCGGTGGCCTCGTGAACCGCGCGATCACGCGCGTCACCGTGGCGGCGGCGGAGACGCGCTCGACCCGGGGGCACTGGTACGCGTTGACCGCGACCCCTTACATGACCGCGTCGTTGACGATCGCGGGCGCGCTCCTCGCCTTCGAAGACATTGACGCTCGAAAGCGCGATGACGCGCTCGCGATCGACGTCGAGGAATACGCCGAGAAGCTCCTGTCGGCGATTCCGCACCCCCTCACGGTCATCGACAAGGACCTCCGCGTGCTCTGGGTCAACGCGTCGTTCCTCGACTACTTCGGGTGTCGAGCCAGGACACGATCGACAATTTGCTCACCAACCTCGGCAACGGCCAGTGGGCGCACCCGAAGCTCCGCGACACGATCCAGCACACGCTCGACGACGGGACCTCGTTCAGGGGCTTCCGGATCGATCATGAATTCGAGGCGGTCGGTCCGCGTTCATTGACCGTCAGCGGCAATCGCAAGCCCGTCGATCTCGAGGAGCTTGCCGAGGCCATCACCGCCGTCGTCTCGACTGACGCATCCCGTCATTCCGAAGGCCGCCCCGAAAGTGGGTAGAGGCCCGCCTCGCCGGCCAGGTGGCACGCCGCCCGGTGGTAGTCTGCGTGCGAAACGGAGGCGCCGCGATGACTCCCGGCCGCATGATGGACTTCCCATTGACGCTCACGCACCTTCTCGATCGCGCGCGCCGGCTCTTCCCGCGAACGGAGATCGTCAGCCGGCAGCCCGACGGGACCTTGCACCGGCAGACCTGGAAGGACACCTACGAGCGCTCCTGCAAGCTGGCTCACGCGCTCGCCCGGCTCGGCGTGAAAGACGGCGACCGCGTTGCGACGCTGGCCTGGAACCATAACCGGCACCTCGAGGCGTATTACGCCGTGCCGATGATGGGCGCGATCGTACACACACTGAACCTGCGATTGCACCCGACCGAGATCGGCTATATCGCGCGTCACGCCGAAGACGCGGCGATCCTCGTCGACCGTTCGCTCCTGCCGCTCCTGAACCAGTTCGTGGCGAGCGTCCCCTCGGTGCGCCAGGTGATCGTGATGGCCGACGACGGGCCGACGCCCGAAGGGATGCTCGACTACGAGCGGCTCCTCGAGCCCGAGGCCATCGAGTACGACTGGCCCAGGCTCGACGAGAACGCGGCGGCGACCATCTGTTACACGTCGGGCACGACCGGGAACCCCAAGGGTGTCGTGTACAGCCACCGGTCGAACGTCCTGCACGCGCTCGTCTCTTCGTTGCCGGACGAGGCGGCGCTCTCGAATCGCGACGCCGTTCTGCCGGTCGTGCCGATGTTCCATGCGAACTGCTGGGGCTTCGCCCACATGGCCGCGGCCGTCGGGTGCAAGCTCGTGTTCCCGGGCCCGAAGCTCGACCCCGAGAGCCTTCTCGACCTCATGGCCGGCGAGGGGGTCACCATCGCGGCCGGAGTGCCCACGATCTGGATCGGAATCCTCGCGCAGCTCGACGCCCATCCGAAGAGGTGGGATCTCTCGCGTCTCCGCCAGATGAACGTCGGCGGAGCGGCGGCGCCGCCCTCGATGATCGAAGGGTTCGAGAAGCGTCACGGGCTCTTCGTGCTCCACGCGTGGGGAATGACCGAGACGAACCCGGTGGGAACGATGGCGCGCCTGAAGCAAGACGTCGCGGACGCGAGCCCCGAGGAGCGCATGTCGTACCGGGCCTCGCAGGGATACCCACTCCCGTTCTTCGAGACGCGCCACACCGACGACCAGGGCCGGGTCCTCCCGTGGGACGGCGCGACCATGGGCGAGCTCGAGTGCCGCGGGCCGTGGGTCGCCGCGTCGTACCTGGGCGACGAGGGCAAAGACCGCTGGAGCGCCGACGGGTGGTTCAAGACGGGCGACGTCGTGACGATCGACGCCGCGGGTTACGTGCGGATCACCGACCGCTCGAAGGACGTCATCAAGTCGGGCGGCGAGTGGATCAGCAGCGTGGCGCTCGAGAACGCGTTGATGAGCCACCCGTGCGTGCTTGAGGCGGCCGTCTTCGCCGGCCGTCACCCGAAGTGGGACGAGCGCCCGATCGCGGCGATCGTCTGGAAGAAGGACAAGCGCGCCACCGAGGCCGAGCTCACGCAGCACATCGCCGGCGACTTCGCGAAGTTCTGGATGCCCGACGCCTACGTCTTCGTGGAACAGATCCCGCGCACGTCCACGGGGAAGTTCTTGAAGACGCGCCTTCGCGAGACGTACGGAGCGATGCTCGAGGGCCGCCCGAAGAAGACCTAGAGGCAATGCCGCTCATCCAAGAGGAGAGAGGAGAGCGAGATTGGCCGCCGAGGCGCAGAGGGCGCAGAGCCGTGAGAGGGTTGGTACCGAGCTCCAACTCGCGCGCGAGAGGGTCAGCGTCGTACGACGCGGCTCACGAGCGTCCGGCCCCCTCTCTGCTTTGGTGCGCCAAGCAAGCTTCGACCTGGAGGATGCCATGTGATGCCTTCACTTGAC
>ODAK010000635.1_pt1 | contig 40079 bp, 21 predicted proteins | sample 1539591 | NCBI WGS metagenome assembly ODAK01 (sample SAMEA3539303, study PRJEB22396) | soil metagenome | biome: tundra; feature: field; material: soil | place: USA | collected 2010-05 | depth 0.15 m | reverse complement strand
CGGCGGCTTCTGGCGGTTCACAGCATTCCGATTCCGCAACTTGCGCCAGAGAATCCGCCTCCAACCAAACCCGTCGAGACGGCGCCGCCGGTGGACAAAGAGGAGCGTGCCAGAAAGAGAATCGCGCTGTTTCGAAGCCTGTTTTGCGGGAGAGAAGATGTCTACGCACGGCGATGGGAGAATGCTGATGGCCGGCACGGATATATGCCGGCGGTCGTAAAGGACTGGAAGGCCATCAACAGAAGCCGCCCGGAGGAGCGGAAGAAAGTCGCCCAGAAACACGGAAGTTTCTCCCAATGACCGACGCCGTCATCGAGCAACACCTCCTGCGCAAGGAGACCATTGGTGTACTTAGCGACGGACCGGGTTCTTGCGACAGCTAGAAACGAAGCTTCAGAGCGAACTGGATGTTCCGTTCACCCTGGGAACTCGTAATCTGGCCGAAGGTCGAACTGTCAACATTCATGGTCGGAGCGCCGAAGTGTGGCGTGTTGGTCAAGTTGAAGAACTCATTCCTTAACTCGAGTTTGTACCTGTCGTGAACTGGGAATACCTTTTGGAGCGAAAGGTCAAACTGAATTAAGCCGGGGCCCCGGACAACCCCAACGCCCGAAGAGCCGAATGTCCCCGGGATCATCGACGTGAATGCCGATTTATTGAACCACGAGGAGTTGGGCCCAACGCCTTGCGTGCCCTCTCCATTGGCGATCCGGTTAGCACGTGCGCCGCGAGAATTTGTGTTCGACCGGTCGGTTGCGGTCACAGTCAGAGGGAACCCGCTTCTGGAAGTGAATACTCCACCCAGGTTCCAGCCGCCGAGCAACCCATTGGCAAATCGGTTTGCCGATTTGCCAAACGTCCGGTCGTGACCGTAGGGTAACTCGTACGTGTTAGAAAAGTTCAGTATATTCTTCGCGTCGAAGTACGTCGGCCCCCACTCCGCCTTCCGGTCATAAAGGTTCTGCCAGTAGGCCGAGGCAGACGCGGCCTGCCCGCCATCCCCGTAGTAGCCGATGGCGTCGGTCATCCCTTTCGAGAAAGTGTACGATGCCTGATATTCGAACCCGAACGACAGCCGCTTCCGGGCCTGTATCTGCAGCGAGTCATACCGCTGGCTGCCGTCGGACTCGGTTCCGGAGATCTGCGTGATACTCGCGAGAGCGGGGTTGCCCGAGAGATAAGGGCTCGGTTCGATCGAACCATCCGCAAGCCGGTGCTTCTGGAAGTATGGCATGGGCACGATGAGATGCGTGCCGTGCTGGCCGACATAGGCTGCTGTCAGAACGTTGCCGCCGGGCAACTGACGCTCGAGCGTAAAACTCCACTGCTGCACGTTAGCCGGACGCACAAACGGATCCCAGAGCATGATGGTGGCTCCTTTGTACGGGTCCTTGGCGGAGACAATGGTAAAGCCCTGGTCCGTGGCCTGCCCCGGTGTGTTCGTATTGTACAGGCTCTGGTACGTCGGGCTGAAGGGCGGGTTAAAGGTCAAGCGGAGGTTGGTGCCCGTCCCTTCCATGAACGAAGAGATCGTGTAGGCACCACGGAATACCATCTTCTTTCCAAGGAGCGCCGGCGTCCAGGCAAAACCAACGCGAGGCTGGAAGTCCTTGTAGTAAGGCTCGTACAAGGCCCTGCTGTTCCCATTCTGACCGGGCAGCTCCAGTTGGCCCGAGAAGGGAGAAAAATTGGCCTCCCGGTCCGCGACTTCGACGATTGGAGTGTGCAACTCCCACCTCACCCCGAGGTTCAGCGTGAGTTCGTTGTTCACACGCCAGTCGTCCTGAAGATATACACCATACATGGTCGTGCGATGGCCCCACTCTCCTGAGTCCACTCCGCGCGCGACGGAACTCGGGTAGCCAAGGAAGAAGTCCGCTTCAGCAGACCCTTTGGATGAGGGGTTTGTGTTAGACGTGAAGTGGCCGTCGAAGTCGATGATACCCATCCGGCCATTACCTCCGGCGTAGTACGAATTCAACTGCAGTCGTAATACCTGGCCCCCTGTTTTGATCATGTGCCGGCCGTGGATAATCGTCAGGTTATCGGCGTAATGGAAGTTATTGTCCACGGACTTCTGCTGTGTACCAATTTGTGCACTGCCGATACTGGTTGCATAGCCGCCGAGGAACTCCATCAACATCAGCCCCGGGCCACGATCGTTGCCGCTCTGTATGCCAAGCGACTGGGCCAAATTTCCCAGTCCTTTATCGGTAGAACCGGCCCAGAGCGTGACGCGGTTGATGCCAATTCGGGCCTCGTTTACCATGGACGGGCTGATTGTTCGCGTCCAGTTGATTACTCCATTCTGGAACGGGTTATGGGTGTAGCTGTTGAACGTCAGCGGGAAGGAATTAGAAGTCGGCAACTCCTGTCGCCCCCAGGAGTAGCGCGCGGAGAGATCGTCTTTATTGGTCAGTTTCGCGTCCATCTTGACATCGAACTGGTCCGAGACGATCTGGCTCCCGGCCGCGTTGTACTGGTTGAACCGGAGAGCCGAATTGAGAGGAGTCGGGTACAGATCGGGGGACTTGAACAGGTTCGTCGCAACAATATTCCGGCGCGAGAGCGGAATCTGGTTGTTTGGGAACGCCGTCTTGATCCCATTCGAGTTCGCAGTAAGTGGATCGTAAAGCGAGATCCCCACTTCAGAAGCAAGCCGGGAAAAGTCCCCGTTTCGATATTCCGATGGAATCACCGAATTGGTGCTAAGTGCCGGGGGAGAAGCCTGGCGAAGACCCTGGTAGTCGCCGAAGAAGAAGAGTTTGTCGTGCTTAATGGGGCCGCCCAAAGTGCCGCCGAATTCGTTCCAGCGAATCGGCGTCCGCACATTTCCGTTGTAATTCCTGGCCCAGTTGTTCGCGTTCAGCTTATCGTTGCGGAAGAACTCGAACGCGGTGCCATGCAGTTGGTTGGTTCCGGACTTCAGTGTGACGTTGACGACCCCACCCTGGAAGTTCCCGAACTCCGCGGAAGCGTTGTTCGTGATCATCTTGACTTCCTGGATCGCATCCGGGCTTGGTATATACGCCGTCCGGTTGTTGGTGGGTTCGTTATTATCTACTCCGTCCAAGAGGAAATTGTTGGCTTCCGCCCGGTTTCCGTTGACATACGGGCGGCCGCTGTTTGCTGTACGTTTGCCGCTGTTGAGGCTGCTTGGATCGGTGACCGTCACACCAGGCGCGAGCAGAGTCAGGGAAATAAAGTTCCGGCTGACCAGTGGTGTGTCCGTAACCATGTTCGATGTGAGCACCGCGCCGATAACGGTTGTGTCCGTGTTGAGTAGTGGCGCTGCTCCGGTTACTTCGACCGACTCGCTGAGGGCGCCAAGCTGAAGCGCGAGGTCCAGGCGCGCTCTTTGATTTAAATCCAGAACGATATTCGGGCGCACCAAAGACTTAAACCCTTTCGCTTCGATGCGCAACTCGTAGGTTCCGGTGGGGACGCGCGGAAAGGCGAAGATGCCTTCCTCGTTAGTCGTAGTGGGCCAGACGGTAAGGAGGTTGACGTCTCTTGCGGTGACGGATGCGCCAATCACAGCCGCCCCACTGGGATCAGTGATCCTTCCGGTCATACTGGCGCTGGCCTCTTGCGCCAAACCGGATGGTGTGCACAGAAAGAGCAGCGAGGCTAGCCCTGTTAGAGCACACCCTCTCCGCAAAACATGGATCAGTTTCGTCATTGAGTCCCGTCTCATATACCTTTACTCCTGAAATGGACAGGCATTCTCCCTGCGGGGAGTGTTTGACCTCGGCGCGCCCGGTGGGGATTGGTCCGGGAGACGTCAACCGGGTTGTTGGACCGGCCGTCATGGATCACCGCATTCCGGTGGTTACGATGCTTATTCTTTAACTCCGAGTAGTCATGATTCGAAATAACACTACCAGAAGGGAGTTTATCCGTCAATGCGAATCTTCCCGACGTCGCGCGACGCAGATGCGATTATGAAGCCGGATCAGGGCGCTTTGGAGGGGTCAAGTGCACCTTAGTGATTCTTGCGATCAATCGAATTCCTCCTGGGCTCAACTGGAGTCCGAGTAGGCTGCGAACGAAATTGCGGAGGCTCTCAATATGGCCGCCCGTGCGTGACGGTGATGATGCCTAAGGTGATCGAAACTATAGGCATTCCGACCGCCCTGGATGCCCATGGAAACGTTCGGCCACTGAGCCTCCGCGATAGAAAACATAAGCTGCGGCGGGCCGGCGAGCGTTGATAAAATGCGAATCGCTCTGCCGGCCCCGCGAACCCCACCGGACCGGGAGGCTTGGGACGCTTATCATTATTTTCACTTCGCACAAAAGGGCCGCTCTGACCTTTGACCGCGCCATCGCTCTTTGATAACCTCTGGCAGAGTCGCGATGCGGAGCGACGTGTCCCTTTCGTGTTATGTCGGTCGCTTTTACGTCGGGCATGATGCCGACACAGTCAGTGAGCGTGTCAAGTTGCAGTTCCACCTGGAGGCCTTCAGCGTCCCGAATCATCCGGGCACGAGCGTTCCCACGCCCGGCAGCGATGGTGTCATTACACTGCACAGTTCCTATGATTCGGCGCGACAACTGCAATTGGCTTTGCGGCTGGCCCGGAAATGTGAGCTTGAAATTGACCAGGTAACAACTCGGAGGATTGGGCGCGCGGCAAGGCGCCCGCTTTTTAACAATGCCGACGGTATCTATACAAGCGAAGGTCCACAAGGGAGCAACAAGTTCGGACGCTGCCGGCGTCGGCCGAGTGGTTTCCATCGATGCCCTTCGCGGCTTCGACATGTTCTGGCTGATTCGCGGGTACGGAGTGGTCACGGCCGGCGCGGCGCTGATCGGCCCGGAAGTGGGCAAAGCAGTCGCCAGTCAGTTTGACCACTCGCGGTGGGTGGGCTTCACGTTCTGGGACTTCATCGCGCCTCTCTTCCTGTTCGTCGTCGGGCTCAGCATGCCGTACTCCATCAGCAAGCGGCTTCAGCGCGGCGACAGCCGGAAGGAGCTGTACATCCACATTCTTAAGCGGACCGGCATTCTGCTGCTGCTGGGGTGGGTGATGAACGCGTGGTTCGCCCTGGATTTCCCGCTGCGCATTACCGGGGTGCTGCCGCGAATTGCGCTCTCGTACCTGATTGCGGCTTTGATCGTAATGGGAACGGGTGTGCGCGGACAGATCCTCTGGACTATCGGGCTGCTGCTCGGGTATTGGGCGGCCATGGCGCTGATTCCGGTGCCGGGATTCGGCGCGGGCGTCTACACCATGGAAGGCAATCTGTCGGGCTATCTGGATCGCCTGCTGCTGCCGTCGCACGTGAGGTGGTGCTGCGCGGATTACGCGAAGTTCGGCGACTTCATGGGCGTGCTGGGCACGTTCCCGTCGGCGGCATCGGTCATGCCCGGTGTATTGTGCGGCCACCTGCTGCGGTCGTCGATGCCGGCTTCCAGGAAACTGCTGGTGTTCTGGGGCGGCGGGGCCGCGGCGGTCGGGCTGGCGTTGCTTTGGGGCATGGTCCATCCCATCGTGACTGCGCTCTGGACCAGCTCCTATGTGGTCTATGCCGCGGGCTGGAGTATGATGCTGTACGGCCTGTTCTACTGGCTGATCGACGTGCGGGGTTATCACAAGTGGGCGTTTCCGTTTGTGGTGATCGGGATGAACGCCCTGACGATCTACTTTTTGCAGAGTCAGTTCAGGTTCGCGGATTTCGCGAACATCGTGATGCGTGGAATCATCCATCGCTCGGGAAGGTACGGAGACCTGCTAACGTTCGCGTCAACCCTGGCCGTGGAGTGGCTGTTCCTGTATTGGCTCTACCGCAAACGGATATTCTGGAAAGTTTGATCAAAGAAAGGAATCCGGATGCGGCAGTCGTTGAGGCATCAATGGACCGGAGCCAGCCCGGTGCTGCGGATCGCGCCGCTATTCGCCGGAACCGTGTGGGGCGGAGACCTCAAGGCGGGCTTCGACCGGCGAAAGGCGTCCGCCGGAGATGTCGCGAGCTGTCGTGGCGTGTAAAATCCCGCACGAGGCTTCGTCAGTGGCCCTGCCCGGATTCACTGGATCGGCTCCAGCGGTACCTCCGCGCCATGCTGTAGTTTGCTGCGATCCGCCGCTTCCATGAATGCCAGCACTTCGAGCGACTCGGCAGGAGACACGGTCGGATTGCCGGTCTGGAAGAACTTGACGATCTCGACGATCAGTCCGTCGTAGGCTCCGGCGCCGGCCTGCTCGGGATGCGCCAGGTTACTGCTCACCGCGACCTTCTTGGAGCCGAACACCACGGCTCCGTATGTGGATGGCGTCGAACGAAGGCCGCGAATTTCGCCGATCCTACCGTCTTTCCAGGGGCCGACCACGGTATCGGCCCCGTCGGTGTGAACCCGGGCGACACGCACGCAACCGGGGCCCATCAGTTGGTACAACGACTCCACGCTATGGATGCCGTACCAGAACAGGTCCGGCATGTACGTTTCAATGTCCATCGGTCCGAACGTCATGGCGCCCTGGATCGTGCCCAGGCTTGCATCCTTTTTGAGATCGACGAACAGGGGTGAGTAGCGGATGCTGCTGGCGCTGAGGAAGGGCACGCCCGATTCACGGGAGAGCCGAACGATCTCTCGCGCGTCCTTGAGGCTCCCGGCCAGCGGTTTATCGATGAAGACAGGCTTCTTCGCGGCGAAGACAGCGCGGACCTGGTCGAGATGCTGGCGTCCGTCGACGCTCAACAGCAGAACGGCGTCCACCTGGTTGCAAAGTTCGGCGATGGTAGGAACCAGCCGGACGTGATACTTCGTCGTGACCTCTTGAGTGAAGCCTTCGATCCGATGCGCACTCTTCTCCACGGTCGGACTGCCTCCCTTAAAGGCGGCTACAACGACCGCGCCCGGAACATACCCTGGTGCGGAGGGGTCGTTCAGTTTCTGGGCAAACGCAGTCGCATGAGAGGTATCGAGGCCGATAATTCCGACCTTTAGGGGAGCCTGAGACCGGCACAGGGATGCCGTCAGAATGGCAATCAGCAGCGGGAGTCGTATCGGTTTCATAAAGAACACCTTTCTATCAATAGTGAAGCTGGTTCCCTCGGGACCGAAAACACCAATCGCGGCGGCCGGGCTTGAGAGCAGGTGGCCGCGAACGCTCCTCCGCAACTGCGAACTAGAGGCCATCCGAAGACTCACCCAGGAGGGCCGATCTTGCGATGAAGTGCGAAAAATGGCTGTCCGGCATAAGCAGGGCCTCGCGCAACGCGCCTTTGGCCTGTTCCTCACGACCCAGTGCCCGCAAAAGCAAACCGCGCTCCACCGTTTCGCGTCCCTGGTTGTTGGAAGGCTCAATCAGGCGCGCAGCCCCGGCCTCCGCCCGGCTTCGCCAATCCGCCGATTCCAGCTTTCGGGCCGCCAGAATTCCAAATGCCCCGGAGCCGGCGGCGGCGGATTGCCAGTGCCGCCGCGCGGCCGCTGGATCTCCGCACAGTGACTCGATCCATCCGGCCAGGTACTCGTATCGATCGCCTCTTTGAAAAACGCTCATGCCCTCGCGCGTAAAAGCCAGGCCGTCCACCGGTTTGCCCAGCGCGGACAGAATGGCCCGGGCTTCGTCCGGCTTGCCGGTGCGGGCAAGTGTCAAGGCTTTCCGCAACTGGACCTCTATATATGCCTGCCGGACGTTCACCGCACCCTCTTCGCGCAGGAACGTGCGCCCCTGAAAAACATGGTCGGCACCGGCCAGGCGGCCGGCTTCGGCCAGCGTCAGCGCCAGGTCAAACACCATGGGCGTGGTGAGCGTGCCCGAACCTGGATACGAGAGGATAGTCTGTGCACGTTCCGCGGCGGGCCTGCCCAGGATGCTGAGGGCATCATTCAGGCCGGTATACAATTCGCGATTCCCGGGGTCGTGGCTGAGCCCTTCCCGGTAGACCTCTACAGCCTGTGCGGTATCATTCTTGACGGCGAGCAAGGTGCGGGCGATGTTCCGATGGAGCGCGGGCAGGTCGCGATTCACCGATCGCGCGCGGTTCCATTCGGCCAGGGCCTCATCCGCCATTCCGCCCGCCATCATCATGTCGCCGAGAAGGTAATGCGCGGTAGCGTCTCCTGGATCGGTTTCGATAGCCTTTCGCAGCACCGCCCATGACGACGGGCGATTCGGAAATACGTAGGCCACCGATTGGTGCGATGCCTCATCGAAGTCAGCCCTGCCGGATTGCGTGAGCCGTTCGCGGCAGTAGCCGCGGTAATACGCAATCAGCGGGTATTGCCGCGGCGCCGGCGTCCCCGGTTCGGAGGCTATGGGCGCGGCGTCGGGATATCGACGGGTCAGCAAGCTCAGCGCATCGGACCACAGTCCGATCTCCATGTAGTCTTCCGCCATGCCGACGATTCGTTCGGGGTCGGCAGCCAGATGCTGCCAGAGAGCCTCTTCGTTGCTGCCGAGGAGCACTTGCTCATTGCGTAGAAACGATGAGGTGGGGTCCTCGCGCAGCCAGTGCGATAACCGTTCTCGCGCCTGCGTTGTGTCGCCTTGAGCTCTCAGCAGCGCCACTTCCATGGTTCCAGCCCGTGCCATTCCAGGATTCCCGGATAGCGCCCGGCGCAACAATTCCAGTGCGGCGGTCCGGTTGCCCCGGCGGGCCACCAATCGGCTCCACTCGAACAACGCCGCGCCGCGCAACTCCGGTTGGCGTGCGGCGGCTTCCCATTCCGCCAGAGCTTTCGCATCCTCGCCGAGAGCGGCTTGCGCGACTCCGAGATAGTAGTGCACTTCCGGATCGTTGCTCACGCGATACTGGGCCTTGGCGAGCAGTCGCACAGCATCCTGATATCGCTGCAGCGTTACCGCCAGTCGACCCGAGGCCCGGTTCAACTCGAAATTATCCGGCGCCGATCGCAAGGCCTTCTCATAGGTCGACCAGGCCGACAGCAACCGGCCGTTGGCTTCCTCGTCGGCGCCCATTTCGAGCGGGTCGGCATCGCGCGGAACGGCGTGCTGCGGCCCCGTTTGGATCTCCGGCGATGGCGTCCAATCGAACTGCTCCTCCGTGTGGGTCAGAAGCACGCGGCCGGAGGCATCGGCAAGTTCAAAGGTGCACTTGGCCAGCGGAGGGTCCGGCAGCGACTGGTGGAACATCTTCTCCGGCGCGAGCGAGGCTCGGGATGCGTACAGTACCTTGCCCCCGGCAAGTATGCGAACGCTGGCATCGGGGATTCCGTGATTGACATTGAGCTTCGCCGTTAATGCACCCTTCTCACGCACCATGTACAAGACGCCATGCAAATTGGCCCGTGTGATGCCGCCAATCTCCCGGACCGGCATCCAATATTCCGTGAAACCCAACGTGGATTGCGGACGCAGGAATCCGTAGGTCTCCTGATTGCGAAACAGCCCGCTCTGCACCTCCGCGTAGGCGCTGTGGTTGTCCGAAAGCGCGTCGCGCCAATCCAATCCGTCGGCGTCCACTCCCCAGGTCCAGAGTTTCTTGGCCGGCAACTCCGCATAATCGGCGTAGTGCACCACGCCGCTCGCGGTGTGCGGATGGTACAAGCCCATGAACGGCTCGCGGCTGCCATGCACGAATTGCGAGACCGGGCCGTCCAGGTGATTGGCGATCACGCTCAAGTCGCGGCCGGCGTCATTCACCGGCCAGGTATCGACGTATGTAAAGCCGTGACTGGCGCTATAGCGCATCGGATACCAGACCCGGGTATCGTCCCAGACCTGGACGCCGGCGTTGGTCCACCAGTAGTATCGATGCCGGACGTCGCTGCGATTGTAGAGCGTCACCCGCTGTTCGAGTACCGTAGAGTTCGGCCGAAGCAGCAATTCCACCGACCATTGCATGCCGTAGGGACGGTCGATATTGGAGACGATCACAGACGCGCTGCCATCCACGTTGGTATGAAACGCGAAATCTACCGGCGACATCGAGACCCAGTTGTGCGACACCGGGAAATTAAATTCGACTCCGAAAGCCGCCCAGGCGCCGCGATACCCGATGTTCGCCTTCTTCAATGAGGGATTGGCATAAAACATTTCCCGCCCGTTCAGTTTGTCCGTGCAACTGTAGACGTGGCCGCCGACGTCGGGCAGAATGGAACACTTGAGGTACTGGTTTTCCAGATAGAGGGCACGCAGGTGTTGCGCTACCGGATGATGGCTGATGTTTTCGCGCATCGTGTAGGGGTAATTGAAACGGAAATTCGCGAAGGCATCGAAGGGCGGGTTGATGTCCGGAGATCCTTCTTCGTAGACAGGCAGATCCAGCGTGCCGAGCGAGACCTTCACCGCGTCATCGGCGGCCACCGCTACCAGCAGAACAGGTAACATCAACAGCAAGACGGGGCTAAGTAGATTCATTGTTGGATACCTAAAATGCGGACGGCACGACAGCGGGAGCGTTCAGAAGCACAGACGAAAGACAGTGGTGGCGCATGCAGCATAGTTGCTGTCAACCGGAACTGTAGCATCCGAGGAAAGTGGGCGCAAGAAAAACAAGCCCCGGGGCGACAGAGATAATTTCAGATTGATCAAATTGCAGATCGGGCCCGTTCTTTCCAGCGGTTCTGCGCGTCCGGGTATTTGACAGGCACGCTGCCAGCGCCCAATGAGGAATCGCTCAAGGACCAGGGCGCGCTGCACGAGGCGGCGTCAGACACATCCGTATCGGGCGGCAATCCTTCGCGGATTCAGGTTTTGTCGAATAACAGAGTATTAATTTCATTATTGAAAAATATTGCGGACGACAATTCGCGGGTGGGCCTATCATCGCCATTGAGGACAACTTTGTGCCAATAGGTATGCGCGCTCTCCTTCTTCTCTGGATCTGCCTGGTTGCCGGGTGCCTGGCCCAGGACGCCGACAAGTCTCAAGCGCGCCTGGTGGTGGTGGATCCGGGGCACTTTCACGCGGCTCTGCTGCAGAGGGAAGATCTCCCGGCAATCTCGCCGGCCGTCTGGGTGTACGCGCCGCTGGGGCCGGACCTGCTGGCGCACCTGAAGCGCATCGCCCAGTTCAACCAGCGCGCCGGTCAACCTACGCACTGGATTACCCGGGTCTACGCCGGGCCGGATTACCTGGACCGAATGCTGGCCGAGAGGCCGGGGAACGCCGCGATCTTTTCGGGACGGAACGCGGGCAAGATCGACGCGATTCAGCGAACGCTGGACGCCGGCATTCATGTACTGGCGGATAAGCCGTGGATCATCGAAGCTGCCGACTTTCCCAAACTGCAGCGCGTTCTGCAGACGGCCGCGCGCAAAGGACTGATTGCATACGATCTGATGACGCAGCGGGAAGAGGTCACGGAAATTTTGCAGCGCGCTCTGGTGAACGACCGGGCGGTTATCGGCGACGCTCTCGTGGGGAGCAGGGAAGAGCCGGGGATTACTATGCGCAGCGTCCACTACCTGCTGAAGACCGTCGCCGGACAGCCGAACCTGCGGCCGGCCTGGTTCTTCGACATCCAACAGCAGGGCGAAGGGATTACGGATGTGGGGACGCATCTGGTGGACCTTGTTCAGTGGATGGTCGCGGCCGATAAACCGATCGACTACCGGCGCGACATTCAGGTGCTCGATGGCCGCCGATGGGCGACCGTTCTGACCGCCGCCGAATTCGAACGCGTAACCGGCGAACCGGCGTATCCCGAGTTTCTGAAGCCGGCCGTGCGGGAATCTCGCCTGGAGTACTTCTGCAACAGCCTCGCGGAGTACACATTTCGGGGCATTCATACCCGCCTCGAGCTCGAATGGAGATACGAAGCTCCAGAAGGCGCCGGCGATACCGAGAGCGCCATATTCCGTGGATCGCGATCCCGAGTCGAGTTGCGGCAGGGGCCCGAGGAGAAATACCGGCCGGAGGTCTACGTCGTCCCGAATGGACCCGCGATGAAGGCGGAGATCCGAGCCGCGGTGTCGCGCCGTTTGGAACAGCTTGGAGCGGAATACCCCGGCCTGGGCCTGCGCGACTCGGGCAACGGCCTTCTGGTGACCATCCCCGATAGCTTCCGCATCGGCCATGAAGCTCATTTTTCACGGGTGAGCCGGCGTTTTCTGCAATACGTGAATGCCCCCGCATCCATTCCTCAGTGGGAAGAGTCTTTCATGCTGGCTAAGTACTACACCACTACGAGAGCTCTGGAATTGGCCAAAGGGCATCCCGCGGCGGTCGTCAATCGCTGACATTGCAGAATTGCGCTCCGCGCCACACTGACTCAGCATAGTTATACAATGCGTCCCGATCATGGTCAATCAATGCGCACCTCATCCTCGGGCGATTAATTTTGTTCTGAAAATATCTCCATCTCCCGTTAGTGCGAACCGGCATTGCCCGCTTGACGCTTGCAGCTGTCGCGAGCGAATAATGCGGTGTCGATGAATATCTCGGGTTTCAGCAGACGCGAATGGACGCGGCTTGTCGTGGCGACTCCCCTGGCGGCTGCAATGCCGCCTCGCAGTTACACGCTTAGCAATTCAGCCATGGTGGTCTCAATCGGAATCGGCCGCGACCGGCTGGTTTCCAGGCGCATCGCCAATCGGCTTACGCACCAGACGGTGGAGCTTCCACCCCGGGATTTCGCACTCGAATTCCAGGGCGGCTACCGGACGACGTCGGCGGAAATGAAAGTGGAAGTTGCGCGATCGAGCCCATCGGAACTGACACTGGTCTTCACCGGCCAACGGCTCCAGGTTCGCGTCGAGCGGCAACTCGCTTCGGACAAGGCTTACGTTCGGAAGCGGATTTCCGTGCGCGTCCACGATGGCCCGCCTTTGCGCCTGTTGCGCGCCGAACTGGACGATTGGCACGGCGTCCGCCGGAACTGGCGCTCCATGACGGCCGACCACCTCCCATACGGCAGCCATCCAGTTTACTGCGAGGCCTTTTGGGCCGGCGTGGAATTCGTCGTCGCCTTCAACCAGTGGGGGCCCGACGGTTTCCTGCTCGCCAGCCGGCCCGGCGGACGGCAGATCGATGGCGACTGGGCGGCGCTACGCCCGACCGTCTGCGGGACGTGCCACGCAGGCGCCGCGCGTGCGTCGTTTCTCGATTATCTGGAAGACGTTCGGCTGGCGCCGCCGCGGATGGTGGCCTGTTACAACTCCTGGTGGACTCTGCCGAAAGTCGTCACGCAGTCGGACAATCTGGCGCTCATCCGCGAACTGATCGCCGCTATGCACCACCCCCACGGCGTGTTCTTCGACATTGTGACGACGGATATGGGGTGGAGCAATCCGCGGACTGTTTGGGAATTGGATCGCTCCATATTGCCGGAAGGCTTCGACGACATTCGCGCGATCGTAGAACCGGCTGGCGGCAGTCTCGGCTTGTGGGTTTCACCAAGCGAGCGCTATCCTCCTGTGTGCGACTACGAGTGGGCGGAGAAGGCCGGTTATGTCGTCTTGCGCCCTGAAGGGGAGAAACCCGCGTTATCCTTAGCCGACCCACGCTACCGTGAGGAAACCAAGGCCGCGCTGCGGAAGCTGATTCGGCGAAATCGTCTGGCCCACATCAAGTTTGACGGATTTTTGGCTCAGGAAGAGAAGCCTCATCATGGGCTGCTGCCCGGTGTCGATTCGGTAGAACCCCTGGCCGACTACTCGCTGGAACTACTCCGTGCTGCCAGGCAGGAGAATCCGGGTCTGGTTACCGAACCCACCTACATGAACTCTTTTGTCAATTACATCAGCCCGTGGATCCTCATGCACTCCGACACGATTTGGGGCAACGCGGGAGGCGATCTGCCGCCTGGCATGACACCCGCGCCGGACTACCGCGAGTCCGCCACCGCCGCTCGCGACTGGTATATCTTTTCCTCGCTGGACGAGATATGGGCGCCGCAGAATGCGCTGCACTACTTCGATATCGTTCATGTCGATGCCCCGGAAGGTTTTCCTAACCACGCAGCGATGGCCTTCGGACGCGGCCGTTTCTTTCTGTCCACCTACATAAATCCGAAGGTCATGAACTCCGAGGACTGGCACGTTTATGCGGGCATGCTGAAGTGGGCTCGCGCGAACGCCGGGATTTTGAGACAGACGCTTGTGGTTCCGTCGGATGTGGCGGCCGGCGAGCCCTATATTTACGCGCACTGGCAAGGCCCCCGCGGTATCCTGGCCGTTCGCAATCCATCGAACGAGAGCAAGGCGTTCGAGTTGGATCTGGGCCGTTGCGGCGCGCCCCGCGATTTGTCCGCCGCGACTTGCTACGCTCAGTATCCTTGCAGGCGAGGGATTGCCGATGGTCTCAACGCGACATCCACGGTTCGTCTGTCGCTTGAGCCATGGGAGCTGATTTTTCTCGAAATCGTGCCGCTCGGCGCGCTTCAGGAAGTCGTCGCGATCGGCGCCCGCTGGAAATCCGAGAGCGGGCGTCTACAGATCGTGCCCGATCGCGGAGTGACCCAGGTGCGGATCCTGTTTCCCGGTGGGCGGAGGCTGGTCCTGCCGGTAGGGGCGCGCACTGCGGAACCGGCGTCGGGAACCATCCTTTTTCAATCGATTCGTCCGACCGCCGAAAATGAGTGGTTAGCGGGCGGGGTGTTTCAGCAGCCGGAATTCACGTTTCACTATCCCGCCGAATTCGGCAGCGAGCAGATTCGGCGTCTCGAAGCCGCGCGGAAACAAAGAAACTTCCGTACGGTGTCATACGAGTTGAAGTGCGAGGTAACGCTCCCCACTGACGCTTCCCGCAGTCAGGTGCTGTTTCTCCTTCAATTTCCCGGCCGCGAATACTGCCCCAGCACCTGTTCGGTGTTGCTCGACGGCTTGCCGGTAAATCCCGAAATCCGCCCTTCGAGCGTCCGTTACGGTTACCACATGGGGCGCCCGGACAACTATTGGAAAGACAGCCGGCGCCTGGAAAACGAGTGGTGTTGGTATCTGGTCGAAATTCCCGGCGGTCAGCACCAGCTTGAATTCAGCGGATATGCGGGACATGCCAACCCCCGCCTGGGTGTGTGGGCTTGGATCGACCGCGACCTCCGTGGGCATGCGGTCTATCCCCCCGAGAGTTGCGGCGAGCCCGCGATGCCGCAATACCGGACAGATCTGGAACGCGAGGGATTTCAGATTCTTTAAGATCACGGATGTTCGTTTCCGGCCAAATACCCTCCCCGTTCCCGGAAGAATAGATGCGGCTCGCCAGACTAGCCCGATGATCGCGAGACTCATTCCGAGGAATATAGCCCTCAACGTATTTCAGTGCTTGAGCGGTCCCGGGAAACTGATCAGATCGGTGCGTGTGGTTCCGGCGCGTGTCACACGGGAGAGGCAGTACACGGCGCCATCTTTCCCGACCGCAATGCTGTTGACATACTCAGGCCGCGAGCCATCTTCGAGGAAGATGGCGCCGTTGTCGGCATACTGTTGACCGGGAATATTCCAGGTCACCAGATGCAGATCCTCGATGCCTTTGGATTCTCCTTTGGCAGTGGATGCCTTGCCCGCGACTCGCTGGTTGTTTTCGTAGACGGGCGCTCCGGTCAAATAGTGAAGCGTCTGTCCATCCGGGCCCAGGTCAAACCCCAGGTACCCGTAGCTGAATTGATCGAACATCCCGCTCAGCTTGGAGGGCTGTGAAGTAATCCGATCCAGAACATCCACCCGCCCGGCCTTCGGCGAATAGCGGAAAAGATAACCGGAGTTCCCGTGAACGCCGTACACGGCGCTGTCCGCGCCATGCCAGACCGCGAAGCGCCAGTTGTATCCCATGGTTCCGGGAGAACTCGGGTCGTAAACGCCGAAGTAGTCCTTGACCATGGTTTCACCGGTTGTCTGAGTAATCGCTTCAGAAGCGTACTCATAGCGGAAGATCTTCCCAAAGGAGTTCGTGAAGTACACGGCGCCGGTATTGGGGTCGACTACCAACGACCGGCAGATTGTCTGGTATCCGGCGCCTTTTACGCTCTCGCCTTTATCGGCAACCGGTCCAAGGTCCTTCCATTTCCTGGCAGCCAGGTCATAGCTGAGAAAGTGACCGGTGGGCCACGATAGTCCGTAGAGACGGCCGCGGAGCGTGTCCATGTTCATGGTGATAATGCCTTCGCCATTCGGCGCGGTACCGAAGTCGTCGAAGTGGCGGGTAGCCATGTCGAAGGCTAGGAAGTGGCCGCCCGGATAAGGATGGTGGCCTGGCGGGGGAACGCCTACTGTCTCCATACCGTCGCGAATCGTGTAATAGCCGATGTGAGTGGCGAAGTAGAGCTTGCCGTTGGCTTCGACGAAGCGAACGTGGCTCTTGCCCTGGGAAATGGTCTGCTTCCCCTTCTCGCCGCAGGCTTCGGTCAGGTCGCCAACATGTTCGATCTTTCGGGAGCCAGGGTCAAAGGAGTACATTTGAGCGCCGACATCCACCGACTCGGAGCTCAAAACGTAATAGATTTTGCCGTTACTGGCGCAAGAGATCGCGTTGTAACTGTCGTGAGCCAGGGGAAAGCCGGAATCGTAAGTGGTCGCGGCAAGCCTGCCGGTTTTGGAAATGGGCGCAGTAACTGCGGTGCATCCACTTAGCAGGAGGACGCAGGCAATCAGGAACAGGACGTGCTTCTTCATCGATCATGCCTCTCGAACGAAATGAACTAGCGTGTTTCGTCAGAATTGGTAGCCTTCACCATGTCCGCCACCTTCTCGACGATGATCTCTTCGATGGCCGCTCCGAAAGGTCCCGGGAGCTGCCCGGACATTGCGTCTCCCCCTTCGTAGCCACCTTCTCTCAGGACTCGAAGCGATGGGATATAAGCGAAGATGTCGTTGGAATAACCGGCGACCCAGGTTGTGTCCCATCCATGCTGGCCTTTGAGGCGCAGCGCATAGTCGGCCACGACTTCGCCGCCCAGGGCGATAAACTTAAGCCCACCCCCGAACTGCCACACCTGTACGGGGTAAGGGTAGCGGTCGATAATCTTTCCATCGCGATCCAACAGTCCGACTAAGCGCTGCGCACGCTGGCGCTCTGCAGCGCTGCCGTTGGCAAGTGTCTGCCGGAGTTCCTCGCGGGAAGGTGTTCTCTGGAATGGGACATCCACCCGCTCGAACGCCGTCTTCAGCGGTCCCGCGAGTTGAGTCATCTTCGAAGTCAGCACTTCTTCGACGGCCGCGGCGAGGATACGCCCGTACATTTGGGCGAGTTCCACCGAATGCCGCGGGAGCGGGTTCGTGTCCGCTCCGCACCCCTGCACAAAGAGTGCGGTGGCTCCAGGGTGGTTCTTCTCGATCTCGTGTTGCGCGTAGCCGGGCCAATCGCCGCTGATCTGGTAATCCTCAAGTGCCGTGGCATGGCACGAGTAGCCGATGACCAGGACGCGAATTGTGCCTCCGGGATCCCGCACAGCGATGACGGGCACGTCCGGATCCACGGGGCCCGGCAGGGAACGGTTGCGCACGCGACGCCGGTTGACGGCGATGCCGGCGAAGCCCTGGTTGAACTCCAGGGTGGCCGGTGCGAGAGACTCGATTGCATGGCCTGCCACAGCCACGGCCGCGTCCAAGAGGGCCTCCGTGTATCGGCGCACGACGTCCTGCTGCTTCGCGTTCAGGGGGTAGCCGCTGGGAGTCAGTAAGCGACTCACTACCGGTCCGCTGTGACTGTGCGACTCGTTGAAGACCATCCGATCGCGAGTCAGCCCGTACTTCTTTTCGCATCGCTCCGCCACGGCATCCCAGATCTCGCGTTGGGTATCGACCAGGTCGACGGTCATCAGCAGCGAGACTCTTCCGGTCTGGTCCTGAAGTGACAGGGCCTTGAGATAGATATCTTGGCGAACGCCCTCCGATGGATGGTTTCGCGACCCGAACCCGGCCATCCAGATTGCTTCCTTGGGAGTGATGACGGCCTTGGCAACACCTGCTTTCCAGCCGGCCCGAGTCTGCGCGTGAATGCCGCCCGAGACGATTCCGAGCAGCAGGGGTAGCGTGAATAGACGGTTCCTCATGATGCTGCCGTTTCAAGCCCCTTTCAGGTCCGCTGAAAACCGAAGGCCTTCCACCTCGCGGACACGGTCGCCATCGACCTTGACCGGAACGCACGTGAGAGCCCACGTCCAGGTCTTCTCGGCCTTCGGCGCCTTAATCAGCACCTTGTTCCATCCGGCTTGGAGCGCCACGGAGACCGGTTTCCGGTAGAAATAATCCTCATCGACCAAAGGAGTTTCGACGGGGTCGGCGACGGCCCCCGGCTGCTTCCAAACGGGGGGCGGTACGGCGCCGTCGTTGATCCAGACCTTCGAACCGACAAGGGTCCACTCGCCCTGCTGGGGATTAGGATTGCCGCGGCGGTTCGATCGTGAGGGCCCGTTGAAGCCGATCCAGAAGTCGACCATGGCGGCCCGGGGAGCCCAGACGTGAGTCAGAACGTATACCGTGCCCGCACCGATCTTTGGAAGCCAGCCATCGTAAGAGACGTGGTTGACCGCGATGGTCGCGCCCACGACGTCGACCCAGCGGTAGGTTTTGCCATCGACCTGATAGCTTTCGCGAATCTCTTTTTCCGGCGCGAAGGCGGTATTCAGGTCTCCTTTGTGATCGAACGGGCCGATCAACTTCCAGGGGATATTGGTTTGCCGGACGTACGGGAACGGCCAATCCGTGAAATATTTATCGCGATGTGCCAGCAATCGATCTTCGAATTCGACATAGCGGGCATACTCGCTGTCACCGGCTCCGGGCAGACGCGCCCAGTATTGCGGATGGTGGGGCATGTGTCCCCGCCAGTAACTTTCGGATGCCGCCAGGAGCGAAGGGAACACCGGACTCTGCCGGTAGATATTCATCACGGTTTCGACTTTGATGTCGGGCCAGTGGCAGAGTGTGCCGCCCCAGGCAATGTCGCCGCCTTCGGACTGGCCCGCCGTGGCGGAGTTGAGGATGCGCGCCGGCGCGAGAAACGGGTCCACGTGGTTGATGTAGATGTTGCGGGAGTCGACGATCGGTATGCCGGGGATGGCGTCGAGACCGGGGCCGTAGGACCAGATCTGAGAGACGAATTTGTCGGCTGGAGGATTTCCGGGGTGCCATGCCAGAACCTGGCGGTTCCGCCTGCGAATCAGGCCGGACATGCGATCCATGAAGCGCGGGTTGCGCACGTGGACTTCGTCGGAACCGACATGCAGGAACTGTGTGTCGACGCGGTCCATGAACTCGTTGAGAATGTCCTCCATGAGTGGCATGCCCTTTTCGTCCTGCATGTCCACTCCAAAGGCACGCTTGAAATAGTCGCTGTGGCCGGGCATGTCGATTTCCGGCACGACCATGATGTTGCGCTGGCCGCAGTATTTGATGAGGTCGTTCAGTTGGGAGTAAGTGTAGAACTCACCTGGATGGCGGGTTGGCGGGTAACTGGCTGGTGCGTTCAGTTCCGGGTGGACGCGGCACTCTACCCGATAGCCTTGATCGTCGCTGAGATGAAGGTGGAAGACGTTCATCTTGTAATGCGCCATGACGTCGACGAACTTGACGATCAGCGCCGGCTCCTGGTAGTTCCGGCTGATGTCGTGCATGAATCCGCGCCAGGCGAAGGCGGGCCAATCCACGATCCGGCAGCCGGCATGCGCGCGGCGGCTGGCCTCGCCGGCGAGCAGTTGACGGAGGGTTTGAACAGCGTATAGCAGGCCGGCGGCCTTGGGCGCGGTAACCGTTACGCTCTTCGCCGTCACCTCCAGGAAATATGCCTCGGCAGCACCGACGGGACTTGCGCCCTCGACTGCGCCCAGGCGTAGAGCAATCTTCGCGGCGCCAACGCGGTGTTTCGCGCCCGCCGCATCCAGCAGGCGGGTGAGTTCCGCGGTGGCAAACCCGGCTTCCACCGGTGCCTCTATCTGGTATCGGGAGCAGTCAAAGGTTTGACCTGTCCATTCGACACGCTGCGGATATGGAATCAGCGCTGGATGAGCGGCCGCGGCCCGCGGTTGGGCATCCAATGTGGTCCAACCTGCCGCCAGCGATCCGAATAGGAAATGTCTACGGTGCACCCGCTTTGCCTTCCTGTCACAGTCAGTGTAGATCGATGCGGCAACAAGTGCGCGATCTCCTGTTTCGTTTTATTGCAGCATGCAATAAACACACGCTGCGAGACTTTCCCCCACACCCTTTCTCGGTTATGATCTGCCTAGTCCGATTCTCAAAGGAACTCACGAAGGGTCCAGGCACTGCCGGGTTAGCGGCGCCCCCCTGAGAACTGAAGACCTATGGATCGCAGAACGTTCATGCAAGTCGCGGTCGGCGTGGCAGCATCGGGGTCGTGTATATTGGGCGCCAATGACCGCATCAATGTCGCTGTTGTTGGCTTCGGAGGCCGTGCTCACGACCTCGTCCCCGCGTTCGGGTCTCTGGCCGATTGCCGGGTGGCTGCCATTTGCGATGTGGACCAGGCGCACGCTGCGGCTGGAGTAGAATTTGCCGCGCAAAGACTGGGCAGCAAACCTGTAGCCTACCAGGACATTCGAAAGCTGCTGGAGAACAAGGAAATCGACGCCATTGCAGTTTCCGCCTGCAACCACTGGCACGCTCTGGCCACGGTCTGGGGATGCCAGGCAGGCAAAGACGTCTACGTGGAGAAGCCGGCAAGCCACAATATCTGGGAAGGCCGCCGGATGGTGGAGGCCGCGCGCAAGTACAAACGAATCGTGCAGGTTGGGATGCAGGGCCGCAGCATCGAGCACAAGAAGCGCGCCATCGAACTGCTGCACCAAGGCGTTATCGGCAAAGTCTATCTCGCCAAGGGCCTGTGCTACAAGCGGCGGCTTACGATCGGGCATCTCGCCGACAGCCCGGTACCGCCGGGTGTGGACTATGACATCTGGCGTGGTCCGGCGCCCATGCGGCCCTTCAACGCCAACCGGTTCCACTACAAGTGGCATTGGTTTTGGGAGACGGGCAATGGCGACATCGGCAACCAGGGGCCGCACCAACTGGACCTGGCGCGCTGGGGTCTGGGCAAGACGACGCATCCCCGGCTGATCACCTCCACCGGTGGCAAATTCGTCTACGACGACGACCAGGAAACGCCCAATACGCTGCTCAGCACCTACCAGTACGAAGACTGCCAGATCCAATTCGAAGTCCGCGGCCTGCCGACCAACGGCGAGGGCGACATCACCTACGATCCGAACAATAAGGGCTACATTGGCAATCTTTACTATGGCAGCGAAGGTTTCATGGCGCTGGATTACAAGGGATTCCGGGTCTTCAAGGGGGAGAACCGGGAACTGGTCCAGCAAATGACTTACACCGAGCCGCAGACCGACGACAATGTGCCGCATGCCCGCAATTTCCTGAGTTGCATGCGCGACCGGAACCAGCGGAATCTGGCGGCCGATATTGAAGACGGGCATATCTCGACTTCGCTGGCTCATCTGGGAAATATCGCCTATAGGGTGGGCCGCAAACTGGAGTTCGATCCGGCCAACGAGACGTTTCTCCACGAGAAGGATGCAAAGGTGCTCTTATCGCGTGAATACCGGAAGCCGTTCGAGATGCCCGCGGCCGTGTGACAAGGCGTTCCAGCGGCGCACCTGTCTCGCCCAATCGGATCAGACCCGAACATCCGGAATTTTTTCGATAATGGGTCTGATGCGGCAATTCCTCCCTCTTCTGGTTTTGCTCAACGCCTTGCCGGCGCTGCCGCAGTCGGGTGGCAGTCTCAGCGGAACCGTCGTGGACGCCAGCGGCGGCGTAATTCAAGACGCGAAGATCTGCAGCCGCAATACGCTCACCGGCATGAAGACCGAAACCAGGAGCAACGGGGAAGGCATTTTCCGATTCTCCGCCCTGCCGATTGGCTGGTATGAGGTCACAGTTGCCAAACCCGGTTTCGAAAGCCTCGTGCGATCCGGGTTGCAATTGCTGACCGGCCAGGCGTTGGAACTTACGTTTCCTCTTCAGATCGGTCCAGGAGCCAGTCCGTGGAGGTCTCGGAGGCGGCCCCGATCGTGCAGGCGTCCGATTCGGAACTGCAGACCACATTCAATCGCCGGAACACTCGCGATCTTCCGTTGAATGGCCGCAACCCGCTCCAACTGGTGGCGCTCACACCTGGCGCGCAGCTCAGCGCGATCGGCACTGCCGGCAATCAGCAGGAAAACAGCGGCGTATCCGTCAACGGTCTACGCTCGTTAGACAACAACTACGAACTGGACGGGGCGATTTACCTGAACCGCCAGTTCAACAGTGCGCCCGTCCTGCCGAATCCCGACGCCCTGGAGGAGTTTACCGTCAAATCGTCGAATTACAACGCTTCGGAATCGGGCGCGGGTGTGACCGTGCAACTGTCCACCCGGTCGGGCGGCAACCAGTTTCACGGCGAGGGATTCGAATTCGTTCGCAATAACAGGTTCGACGCCCGCAACTTCTTCGCCCCGACGGTGACGCCTTTCAAACGAAACCAGTACGGCGGAACCCTCGGCGGTCCCGTCGCGAAGAATGAGACGTTCTTTTTCGTGTCGTACCAGGGCACGCGCGTCGCCGGCGGAGTCAATCCAGCGCAGGCGACCGTACCGACGGCGGCGGAACGGACCGGCGACTATGCGGGCAGCGCGAAAGTCGTCATCGACCCCGCCACCGGACAGCCGTTCGCCGGCAACCTGAATCCGCAGACTGCGTTCGACCCCCTCTCGGTAAAGCTGCTGCAATCCGTTCCCCTGGCGAATGCCGGCAACGCGCAAGCCACCGAAACACCCAATTCCGGCATCAAGGACGATCAATTCATCGCGCGCCTCGATCACAGCCTGGGCGAGCATGATCACTTGACCGTTCGATACTCCGGCGACGAGTACGATTACAATCGCCAAACCAGCCAGTTTGCCGCCATCTACGCGCGGAACTTCTTCCGAGCCCAAAATGCGGTGGCGAGCGCGATGCACACTTTCGGGCCCAGGCTGATCTATCTCGCCCAGTTTGGTTTTACCAGGGACGCGCGGACCCAGATACCGACGGAACCTACCACTCTCCAGGCCCTCGGCCAAGCCGTGCCGGCAGCGATTGCGGGCGCTGCCCCGGAGTTGCGCGTCAACGTCAACGGGTATTTCAACCTGTTCAGCGGCGGCGGACTCGGTGCGCAGACCAACATCTACCAGTTCCGGAACCGGCTTACATGGAACCGCGGCAAACACTTTTTGCAGTTCGGGTTCGATTTCGAACGCGACACCATGTACGCCTACGATACTTCCTTCGCGTCGGGAACCACGACCTTCAACGGCTCGCGGACTGCGTCGGCGAACGTGAAGAACTCGGGCGACGCGTTCGCGGACTTCCTGCTGGGATTGCCAAACGATTTCAGCCAGAGCGCGCGCACTCCCCAGGACTTATACGAAACCAGATGGCAGGCGTGGGTGCAGGACGACTGGCGAATCCTTCCGCGCTTCACGATGAATTTGGGACTGCGTGGGGAACCGTGGCTGCCTCCGATCAATCGTCTCGCGCCGGCTGAGGGGTTCGTGGCCGGCGTCCAGTCCACGGTCGCTCCGTTCGCGCCGAAGGGATTGCTGTTCTCGGGCGACCCGGGACTTCGCGCTTCGATTTTTCCCGCCGACCGGAACAACATGGCGCCGCGCGTGGGGTTTGCGTGGGATGCGGACGGCAGGGGCAATACCATCGTCCGTAGTGCGTTCGGGGTCTTCTATCGGAGCGTGCCTCTCAACCTGATCCGCGCATCCGATTCCGCGAGCGCATTCACGTCCCTCAACATCGATATCGTCAACCCGGCCAGTTTCAGCCGCCCCTACACCGGATACGCCAGCCCGTTCCCGTTTACCGAACCCGCGCTCAGTTCGCTCGGGACGTACCGGTTCGCCGCTCCGGTGGTGACCTCCGTCCTGGATCCGGGAACTAGGACCGGCTATACCGGGCAGTGGAATGTCACCCTCGAGCGCCAGTTCGGTTCAGACCTGGCGCTGTCGGCCGCCTATGTGGGCAATCGCTCGGCCGGCATCCTCTCCGCGTGGCAGGCCAACGCGGCGGTCTATGTTCCGGGGGCGACGCAAACCGACCTTCAAGCGCGGCGGCGGTATCCGGGGCTGGGAGCGCTCGCAGTCTCCTCCGGGTGGGGATTCGACAAATACCATAGTCTGCAGGTTCAGGTCACCCGGCGCGCCGGCCGCGGACTCAGCCTCATCGCCAATTACGCTTACTCGAAGTGCATGGACAACACGACCGCCCAGACTCTCGGCGCCGACGCCGGAGGCGGGGCGGAGATCCATAAGTTCGACCGCAATGCAGACTACGCGCGTTGTGATTTCGACACCACGCACGCGGTCAACGTCTCGGCGGTATACGAATTGCCGCGCGCCGCTTTCCTGGGCGGTGTGGCCGGCAAACTGGTAAATGGCTGGACGTTCACGAGCATCTTCACAGCCAGGTCGGGCCTGCCCTACACGGTGTACAGCGGGCGGGACAACTCGATGACCGGTGCGCCGAACAACGATACCGCCGACCAGCTTGCGGCCGGCAACAAGCGGCCGGCGGGTGTAAATCCGCTGAAGGAGTGGTTCAACACCGCGGCCTTCACCCTGAATGCCATCGGCACGTTTGGCACGTCGGGAAGGAATGCGCTGACCGGTCCCGGGTTGTGGACCTGCGACAGCGCGCTGTTCAAGCAGACGGCTCTCACCGAACGGCTGGGGTTGCAGCTTCGGATGGAGGCATTCAACCTGTTCAATCACGCCGGCTTCGGCCCTCCGGTAGCAACGGTCACGAGCCCGAATTTCGGCGTCATCACAACCGCAAGCGATCCTCGAGTGCTACAGTTTGCCGCAAAACTTACGTTCTAGTGGTTGGTATCCTGCGCGGCGATTGGCAATCGCCGCAGTTTGGCAAGCTGCCCGGCAAAGCGGCAAGCCGCAAGCAAAGAATGGCCCCATAAATGGGGTCATGGCAGACTGAAAGTCTACGCTACGCCGCTGCGGCGAACGGCCCGGCTGGAATCGTCGCGGCGCGCGAAGGGAGCAACAATTTAGTAGTACAAAGCACGAGACGTGTCACGCTTTCAGCAACTGGGCCGCATGCATTTGGATCTTGCGAAACGCCGCGGCAATCTGTTCCATGTCCGTGCGGGTGCCGAGCAGCATGTTGTGCGTGAGCCAGACCGCTTCCAGGCAAAGTTTGTCGTTCTCCGGGCAGGAATTCCGCTCTTCCCAGCGGGCGAGCCGCTCTTTGGAGAAAAGCGATTGGAAATCCCGGCCAGCGAATGTGTTCTTCAGAAAAGGTTCGAGGTTGAGCGGCGAATATCCACTGCTCGCGACCACACCCTCGGCCGCCAACGCTTTCAGGAAGGCGCTTCTCGAGAGCCCTGCAAAGGCTTCCGGTTGGTATCGGAGCATGAAGAGGTGCCAGGCATTTCGTGTGCAGCCCCCGTACATTCGGGCAGGCAGAATGCCGGGGATGTCGTGAAGCAGCTTGGTCAGATAAGCGGCATTCTGTTCCCGCGTCTCCGACTGATGCGGAAGGCGGCTCAACTGCGTGCTCGCCAGGGCCGCATGGAACTCATCCATTCGCAGATTGGCGCCGGCGGTCCGATACGTGAAGTCGTACCCCGAGATGGTCCGCGCGCGACCGTGGCTGTGGATGGCGAAACACTTCTCCAACAGCGCCAGGTCATCGGTGATCAAGGCGCCGCCCTCGCCGCAGGCCATATTTTTGGTGGCCTGGAAGCTGAAACAACCCGTCGCCCCGTAAGTGCCGAGTTTGCGGTTACGCCACTCGCCGAGATGCGCCTGGCATGCGTCCTCGACTACGGGCAGATGGCGGCGCTCGGCGATGGCGAGGATGGAATCGAGGTCGGCGGCCGAACCTCCGAGGTGCACCGGCAGAATCGCCGCAGTACGATCTGTGATGGCGGCTTCGATCTTGCGCGGGTCCATCTGGAACGTCTCGCGGTCGGTGTCCACGAACACCGGGAGCGCATAGAGCATCATCACCGCGTTGATGGTCGCAATGAACGTGTATGGCGGCACGATCACTTCGTCGCCGGGGCACACGCCCAGAGCTTTCAGCGACAGCATGAGGGCGGATGTTCCGTTCGAAGTCGCCAGGCAGCCCTTGGCACCGAACACTTGGGCGTAAGCCTGCTCAAATCGATTGACGTTTTGCCCGTTCACGCGGAGCCATTTGCGGCTGCGCAGCGTCTCGCCGAGGGCCTGCTCCTCGCGACGGTCGAAAACCGGCCAGACTGGAAACCGACCTGGGTGAGCCGGCGTTCCGCCCAACAGCGCCGGCGTATCGTTTCGCGAGATGGCAAAGGCGGGCGCCGTGGTAATTGCAGCGCCTGCAGTCACGAACCCCCGGCGGGTGATTGATTTCAATGTCCTCATCCTGAGCTAAAAGCCGCGGGGGAAGCAGCCGCCTGCGAGTTCGCGAGCAATCCCCTATACTAATCCATGAGCTAGTGTAGAATAATGCTGCCACCAGCGAACACCCGATGCGAAAAGCCCATCGCCTGGAAGATCTGATCTTCTGGTATGTCTTCGATCGACCTTCCTGCCTGAGAAACGACCTCGGTCACCAGTTTGCCATAAGTTTAGCCACAGTGTCGCGCGCGGTTTCCGCCTTGCTGGACCACGGCCTGCTCGTCGAGACCTCCTCCGCGATGGCGGCGCCGGGCAGGAAGCCGCAATCGCTCGGGATTAATCCGAAACTTGCCGTCCTGCTGGGGCTCGATATCCAGTTGGACGGTGTGTTGGCGGTGGTGACGGATATGGCGGGCACGCTACTGGGTCGCGGCGCGGTACACTGCAACGCGGATCAGGGCGTGGACGCGATGCTCCGCGCCAGCCTGAAAGCCGCCGATGCCGCGCTCGAGGACGCCGAAATCCCCCGCGCGCAGATTCAGCACCTGGGCGTGGGCCATTCCGGCGACCTGGACATCGCGAACGGCGTGTGCGTCTCCTGGGCCAATGCCCCGAATTGGAAGTCGGTGCCGATTCGGGATTTGCTCGCGACAACCTTCGGGTTGGATGTTACGATCGACGACCGGTCGCGCGCGCTGGCGCTGGCGGAGAGGCGGACCTCGCCGGGGGATTGGGAACACTCCGAGGCCATCTACATTGTCTGCGCTTTCGGGGTCGGCATGGGGTTCTTCGTCGATGGACGGCTTTACCGCGGCGCGAGCCAGGGGGGCGGGGAGATCGGCCACACGGTAATCGATCCCAATGGCCCGGTGTGCCGGTGCGGGAGCCGCGGCTGCCTGGAGGCTTACGCCGGAACGGTCTCGATCCTGCGGTATGTGCGCGATGCCCTGGGCACGGGCGCCGTTTCGGCCTTGCGATCCACTCCCGACGCGGAACTCACCTTGCGGGTTGTGGCCGCGGCGGCGCACAAAGGCGATGCCCTGGCGCTGGCGTCGATCGAACGCGCTGCGAAGGCGCTCGGAACGGCTGCCGCCAATACCGTGCAGGTGCTGAATCCCTCGCTGGTGGTGCTCTGCGGCGAAATGGCGCGTGCCGCCGGCGCGGAAACCCTGGAGGCCGTGAAGCGCGCCGTCGAAGCGCAGTGCGTGGAAACTGCCGCCCGCCGCGTGGAGATCCGCCTGGCACGCCCGAAGAAAGACATTTCCGCTATTGGATGCGCCCTGCTCGCGGCCGAGGCCGAGGCGGAACGTGTGCTGCGGGCGCGATTCGACTAGCGCAGGTCGGCAGGTTTGGTCAGCCGCAGGACGGCATCCACCTTTTCCACGATGGTCTCTTCCAGCGCCGCTGAAAACGCCCCGCCGGCAGCGCCACTGGTCTCGTAACCGCCCTCCAAAAGCACGCGCTTCGAGGGAATGTATCCAGGGACATCGTTCGAATACCCGGCAATCCACGTGTCGTCCCAGCCGTAAGCTGCCTTGAGCCGGAGCGCATAGTCGACCACAACTTCGCCAGTCAGGGCGATTAGTTTCAGCCCGCTGCCGAAATAGTAGACCTGGATGCCATACGGGTATCGATCGGGAATTTTGGTACCGGCATCCAGGGCACGCAGGAGACGCTCTGCCTGGGCCTTCCGATTCTCGTCGGCGCTTTTGCTCCGGGCCTCCAGTTCCTGGCGAGGCGGCAATGGCTCAAAGGGAACGTCGACATATTGAAACGCGGCGTTGATCGGTCCCGTAACGGGAGCCATTTTTCCGCGGATCACCAAATCCACCGAAGCTCCCAGGACCTTGCCGTACAATTTGGCGAGTTCCAGGGAACGCTGCATGAGTTCGGGATCTTCGAAGTGGTAACGCGGAAGTGGATTCGTGTCGGCGCCGGCTCCCTGAATAAACATCGCGACGGCGCCAGGGTAAAGGCGCTCCACTTCGGTTTGCGCAAACCCGGCGTAGTCCGCACTGATCGCGTAGCCCGCCATGGTGGTGACATGGCACGCATAGCCAAAGAGAATAGCGCGAAGCTTCCCATCCGGCGCGCGCGCGGCCAGCACGGGAACATCCTGGTCGACCGGGCCCGGGAGCTGTCGCGTATTCGGCCGGCTCCGCCGGCGATTGACGCCGATTCCGGCAAGCCCCTGGTCGAATTGCAGGGTAGCGGGCGCCAAGCTCTCGATGGACTTACCCACCACGTCGACAATCTTGTCCAGCAGGTCTTTCGTGTACTCCTGGGTTTGCTGCTGGCGCGGTGTGGTTCCCCCTTCCAGGCTGAGGTCGGGACCGCTGTGGTTGTGCGACGCGTTCATCAGGAGCCGCTCGCGTGGGAGCCCATATTTCTTCTGGCACCTCTCGGCAATGACGTCGGTGAGGGCGCGGCGCAGCGCGACCAGGTCGGAGGTCACGATCACCGAAGTCTTGCCGGTCTGATCCTGCAGTGCCAGGGCTTTCACGTGCAGATCGCTGGCGACGCTTTCGGAGGGCTTGGTGCGGCTCGCGAAGCCTGCCATCCAAATGGATTCGCGCGGGGTCACATCCACCGACGCCACCCCAACCTTCCACCCGGTCTGTCCCTGTGCGAGCGCGTTGGCCGCGCTAGCGGCCAGCATTCCGGTTAGCAGGACCCGTCCGAAATAGCGAATCGACATGTAACACCCTACGCGCACCTGCTCATATTCGAGCACCGCACCGGGGGTGTCAAGAATTCACGAGTCCGTTGATTACACAATGAAAGTAAGTCTCACGCGACGAGTTCGACGCGGCGAACTACCAGGAGCAACACCAGGTATCCGAGCAGCGGCATCAGGCCCGCCGCCAGGAACACAGGCAGGTAACTGAAGCGGTCTACCACCATCCCGGTGGCCAGCATGAAGACCATGTTCACAATGCCTTCGCCTGCCCCCGTCACGCCGCTCAGGCGTGCCAGCACCTTTTCCGAGAAGAGATCCGTGATGGCGCCAATATAAACCGCCGAATAGACGCTGATGCCGAAGGTGGCAAGGGAGATCAGCATAATGGGCGCCCATTCACCGGGGACCACGGGCACCAGCATGCTGGTGACGCACACCGTGGCACCGATGAGAAATGTCAGTTTCCGGGAGCGATCGGCAGACCATCCGCGGCGCATCAGATACCCGGAAAACCAACCTCCCGTCACGTTGCCCAGGCCGGCAAAGAAAAACGGCACGCCGGCGACCAGGCCAATCGCCTCGAGGCTGAAATGGCGCTCGCGTTTGAGATATTCCGGCAGCCAGTACCAGTAGAAATGAATGACCGGGCCACCCAGCATCCGTATCAGGATCATGCCCCAAACCTGTCTGAGGCGAAAGAGCGGCAGAAGTTTCAGAGGCTCCGGACGCTGCCTTGCGGGCGCTTCGCTGGGGCGAAAATAAATCAGCCACGGGATAATCCAGAACAGGCCCAGCGCGCTGGGGAGCAGAAACCCGGCGCGCCATCCGAAATGCCGGCTGATGGCAACGATCATCGGCGGCGCGACAAATGCGCCGATCAGCGTGCCGCCATCGAAGATTCCGCCGGCGAGGGCCCGCTCCCCCGGCGGAAACAACCGCGAGATGGCCTTGATTCCGGCGGAATAATTTCCGCACTCACTGGCCCCCAGGAGGAAGCGGAAACAGCAGAACTGCACTACGCTGCGCGCCGTACCAGTCAGTGTGTTGGCGGCAGACCAGAAGACCATCAGCAGGGGAAGACCGCGGCGTACGCCCCACCGGTCCAGGAGCATCCCGGCGGGCACCTGGCACAGAGTCATGCCCAACAGAAAACTCAACAGGATGTACGAATATTGCGTGTTGGTGAGATGCAGTTCGTCGCGGATGACGGGAGCCAGCACGGAAAGAACCTGGCGGTCCACCAGGTTGACGACCAGGGAAAGCAGCAACAGGGTCAGGACCCACCAGCGCGCCAACCCCGTGCCGCTACTCGCCATCCGACCGATTATAGGCGATTGCGCGCTCCGTCACGCGCGGGCCACTTCCGCCGCGTGTTTCTGAATCTTGCGCATGGCTTCGGCGATCTGCTCCATGGCCGTGCGGTCCGCCAGCAGATGTCCCTGCCCCAACCAGCATCCCTCATTGCACAGCCGGTCGTTGGCGGGAGTGACATTCTGCTCTTCCCAACGCGCGAACCGTTCGGCCGGGAATAGCCGGCGGAATCCGCGACTCTGGAACGTCGTTTTCAAGAACGCGGACTTGTTCAACTGATCGTAGCCGGCGGCGGCTCCGATGCCTTCGGCCTGCATGGCCTTCAGGAATTTCTCCCGCGAGAGACCGCCGAACTTGTCCGCCTCATAACGGAACAGGTAAAGGTGGTAGGCATTTCTGGTAGAGCCCTCGTACATTTTGGCCGGCACGATGCCGGGAATTTCGCGCAGCAGGCTGGTCAGGTAGGCCGCGTTCGCCTCGCGCCGTTTGGACTGCTCTTCCAGACGGGTAAGCTGCGAGAGGAGTATGGCAGCTTGAAACTCCGTCATCCGCAAGTTGGTGCCGCTCAAGTTATAGCTGAATTCCGAAGACAGCTTCCGCATCCTCCCCTGCGTATGGAAGCCGTAGCAGCGTTCGATGAAATCTTCGTTTTCCGAAATGATAGCTCCGCCTTCGCCCGAATTGAGATTCTTGGTCGCCTGGAAACTGAAGCAGCCGCAATCCCCAAGCCTGCCTACGTTGCGTCCGCGCCACTGGGCGATCCAGGCCTGGCAGGCATCTTCGATCACGACCAGCTTGTGCTTCCGCGCCGCGGCGACGACGCCGTCCATATCGACCGGGTTGCCGCCCAGATGCACCGGGATGATCGCCTTCGTGCGGTCGGTGACCAGGCCGTCGATCTTCTTCGGATCCATCTGAAAGCTGTCGGCATCGCTATCGACGAACACGGGCAAGGCATGCTGGCGCAGCACCGCATTCACGGTGGCGACAAATGTGTAGGGCGGGACCAGCACTTCGTCACCGGGTTCGATGCCCAGCATGTTCAGGGAAATAATCAGCGCATTGGTCCCGTTTACCGTGGCGAGACAAGCACGGGCACCGGTTAATCGGGCATAAGCCGCCTCGAACTTTTCCACTTGCTTCCCGGTCCCGCGTCCCCATTTTCCGCTGCGGACCACCTCTGCGAGCGCCTTCTCTTCGGTGGCATCGAAGACAGGCCACGAGGGAAAGGGGTCGGTTCGCGCGGGTTTGCCGCCGAGCAACGCGGGCTTCGTGTCCGCGGCGCCAATTATACGCGGCTGCAACGCCACCCCCGCCGCCGGAATGGCGGCCAGGAAACCTCGTCTCGATATGGCTGGCTGATTCACTGATATTTCCTCATCTTCAAATATCAACCAGCTTTGCGATATGCGAAAGCAGTTTTCCCGGAGATAATTTCAAAACGAACAAATGACGGCCCTGTGATTTCGACGATTACCCCGCGGGCCGATGTTCGCGCAGCGATTGTTCGGCAAGCAGGGAAACTCGGATCGCCTCTCTACCAACATTCCCGTCGCAGACAGGCTTGCGGCCGGTGCGAATGGAATCGAGGAAAGCCAGGGCCAACCGGTAGGTGCCCTCATCCAGGTCGCGCCCGATCTGCCGCTGTAGAAGCTCCGCGGGAGCGACGCTCGCCACCGTCACCTCGCGAGGCTCGCCGCCCTGTTTACGCACCGTGATCTTGCCCGGCTCCAGGTGGATCACGCCCCCGGTGCCGAGGAACGTCAAACTGCGTCCCTGCGCCCCGGCCGCGGGCGCGAACAGAGAGAATCCGAATTGGAACTTCACACCGTTTTCATACTCCATCACCACCGATGCATGGTCGATGGTTTCCCGGCCTTTCAGAACGCTGTTCCCCCCCGTGGCGTACACCCGATCGATGCGGCTTCCCAGCACCCAATTCACAATGTCGATCTCGTGTATGCCGTCCTCCAGCAGACTGCTGCCGGTATATTTCGTCAGGTTGCGCCAAATGGTCGGCTGTCCGGTTTTCGGGTCCGTCACGCGCCAGCTTTGGGGATTCCAATCGCCGCGGAAGAGGTTCCCGGATACGAACTGAATCGCTCCCACTTCCCCGGACCGGATCAGCTCGAAGAGCTTCTGGTAGATGGACGTGTAGCGGAGTTGCTGGCCGATGAGCAGGATCTTCCCGGCGCTCTCAGAGGCCGCGATCATGCGAGCGGCGTCCGCTATGCTCGTGGCCATGGGCTTCTCGCAGACCACGTGCAGGCCGCGCTGCAGGCACGCCACGGAGAGCTCGGCGTGCAGGCTGTTGGGCGCCACCACGTGGACGGCGTGGAGATCCTTCTGTTCGGCCAGTAACTGCCGGTAGTCCGGGTATACCGGCACGCCCTGGCCGGCCACGGCGGCGGCACGCTGTAGAAACTCGGGAGTCGGGTCCGCGATGCCGGCGATCTGAAAATCGGGAATCGCCTTAAGCACCGCGATATGGGCCCACCCCCGGTGACCGGCGCCGATCAGGCCGACGTTCACTTTCCGATCCGCTTGAGGCTGCGCTTGCGCGATCGCCGCCGTGCCCGTAAGAAGCAGGCTCCGCCGGGTCATTCGATCTGGTCCCGCTGGCATAACATCATATAGTAGCGATCAGCGCAGTTGAACACCTACTTGCCGCCGCGCACGTGATTGACCGCCTCGTGCACGGTGGCGATCACGGTCTCCTCCACGGAAGGCGCCCAGGGGCCCGGCTGCAGATAGAACTCCATGGAAATGACACCCGCCTCGTAGCCGCCTTCGTCGAGAATTCGTTTGGATGGTATGTAGGCAAACACGTCGTTGCTGTAGCCGGCAATCCACAGATTGTCGGCCCCCAGCTCCTTCTTGAGCCGGAGCGCGTACTCGCTGACCACTTCTCCACCCATCGCTACCAAGGTGAGATCGTGCCCGAACTGCCAGGCCTGTACCGGGTAGGGATAGGTGGCCGGCAGACGGCCATCGCGATCGAGTATTTTCAACATGGTTTCGGCATGTCGCTTCAACAGGGGCGTGCCCGAATTCAGCCGCTCATTCAACTGGGCGCGCGTCGGGGGTTCGGCGAACTGTAGCGAGACCGTCTGGAAGGCGGCCCGCAGATTGCCGGTCACGGGCTGCAACGGCTTCCTCATTCGGGCGTCCACCGTTGCACCGAGCACTGCTCCGTAGCTCTCGGTCAATTCCTGCGATTCGTTCGGGTAGGGCTTGACGTCGCCGCCGCACCCCATCATGAATAGCGCCACGGCGCCGGCATGGTGGTCTTCCAGCCATTTCTGCGCGCTGCCGGCATAATCGCCGTGGAACTTCAAGATCCCGATGCTGCTATTGTGGCAGGCATAGCCGAAGACCACCGCGCGCAAAGTTCCATCCGGCGCCTCAATCCGCAACACGGGCACATCATGGTCCATCGGTCCGTTATAATTCGGTCCCCACAGCTTGCCGCCGGGCATCCGCCGGTGCACGCCGAACGAGGCGATGGTGGTACCGAACATCAGGCGCGCGGGCGCCAGGTTCTTGATGGCGTCGCCGATTACCGCCACCAGCTTCTCTTTCAGTTCCGCCGTGTAGGCGTTGACGGCGTCCCAATCCCTGGCCGTCATGTTCCATGTGGGAGCGGCCTGCATGCCTGCGACCAGAGGCCCGCAATGCGTGTGCGACGAGTTGAACAGGATGTGGTCCCGCGGGATTCCGTGTTGTCCGCCCACGCGGTCCGCTACGGCTTTGCTCAAGCTTGCCGGGAAACCCAACATGTCGGTAGTTACCATTACCACGCGGGAACCAACGGGATCTTCCAGCACCAGCGCCTTGGCGTACAGTTCCTGCGCGGCGCCTTCTCCAGGCTGGGTCCGATCTCCGTAGCCGGCCATAAACAACGGACCGCGGGGAGTCATCGGTACCTTTGCCGCCCCTGCATTCCAGTCCGCGGCGCTCATCAGTGGCGCCACAACCAAGGCGAAAACTACGCATTGAAGTTTCATCGGCTGGCCTGATTCAAACATAGTATGCGAAGGCATTAAGACCGGGGTTTGCATTAATTTCATTCAGCACAAAACAGAGCCCTCCAGGTTTGACGCATAAGGTGGGTTCTGTTAAGCTCCAGCCGGGTCGAAAAACGGATCGCGATGTCGCTTTCGGGCTAACCGTGCTTCGCGACTTCGGCGAGGACGCCGAAGCCGGCTCTTTTCAGGTGAGGAGTTGGGATATGTTGACAGCAATTGTACGTCTTAGACTGCTCTGGCTGCTTTTGGCGGCGGTTCTGGTGCTCCAGGCGCAGACCGGCAACGGAAGCATCGTAGGCACCGTGACGGACGTTACCGGAGCGGTGGTTCCAAATGCGCAGGTGACCCTCACACAGAAGGCAACCGCGCAGACGTTCAGCGCGACCACCAACAGCGCCGGACTGTACGTGTTCCCATCCCTGGTAGCGGGCGCTTATGAAATCCTCGTTTCGGCCAAAGGGATGCAGGACTGGAAGGCGCAACTGACGCTGCAGTCCATGCAAAGAGCGGAAGTGGACGCACCGCTCTCGGTGGGTTCGTCCAGCACCGTCGTGGAGGTCAAGGGCGATGTCGCACCGCTCGTGACCACGAGCGACGGCACGCTCAGCAACGTATTGGAGCGGGAACGGGTGGAACAGTTGCCCCTCAACGGGCGCATGTTCTATTCGCTGATCGCGCAGACTACGCCCGGCCTGCAGAACGTGGGTTCGTCCACCCAGACCGTTTGGGGTGTCCGCTACGCCACGGAATATTCGCAGGACGGCGCCCTGATGCAAGACAAGTACCTCCAGGGCATGGTGGACAGGCCGCCTGCGCTGGAAAGCGTGGACGAACTGGTGGCGACCACCAATGCGGCGTCCGCGAAACTATCCCGGCCGGCGGTGGTCACCATGAGCACCCGCTCCGGAACGAACGTGATTCACGGATCGCTCTTTGAAACGAACCGGGATAACGGATACGGCCTGGCGCGGAAACGCACCGACGTCTATTCGAAGGCTCCGCAGTTGGTGCGCAACGAATTCGGAGGCTCCATCGGCGGCCCGGTATATATTCCAAAACTCTATAACGGAAAGAACAGGACCTTCTTCTTCTTTACCTACGAGGGCAGGCGCGTGATGCAGGGCAGTTCGACGCAGATCGCGGTTCCCACGGCCGCCATGAGGAACGGGGATTTCAGTGCCCTCACCGACTCCACCAACCACGGGATCACCATTTACGACCCGTTCAGCACCGGCCCGGCGCCGACCTATGGGCGCACGCCATTTCCGAGCAACCAGATTCCGATTACACGGCAATCCCCGACGGCCAAAGCTCTCTGGTCCATCACACCCATGCCGAATCGTCCGGACATCAACCCGCTGGCCGGCTATAACTATTCCGCTGCGACCGCGGATCGCGATCGGGAATATACCTACACCATGCGTTTCGATCACCGGTTTTCGGACAGGGATCACATGTTCGCCCGCTATACGCGCTCCGAGTTTGGAGACGTCCTGCCCGGCAACAACGCGAACGACGGATCCCCCACCACCACCGACGGGCAGATCAACAATGAAATCGTTCTGCAGCACTACCACAGCGGCGTCCTTTCCCTGGTCCATACGTTCTCGCCCACGTTGATCAGTGAGACCGTGGCAAGCTATCAGAACGATTACAATGGCACCAACGCCGTCGATATGACCGATCTCGGAGTGGCGGCCCGTCTCGGGTTGCCGAATCCCTTCGGCGGGGGCGGTGCGCCCTATGTCTCCTCCGCGGGAGCCTCGTCCGTGAACTGGATGAGTTATTCCTCTCCGGTCATCACCCTGACGCAAACCAAATCGATGAGTCTGGATGAGAACCTGACCAAGGTCTACGGGCGCCACGAGCTTCTGTTCGGGTTCCGGATCCGCCAGGATCTGATGGACCAACTTCCAAACCAACAGGCTGCCGCCGGCGCTGAGACCTATTCGAGCCTGGCGACGAGTCTCTATGACCCGGCTACGGGAAGCAATTACGGCACGGTGCCGTACACTGGCAACAACACCGCGAATATGTTCCTCGGCGTGGTGGGCTCCTATACGGCCCAGTTCAATCGAAGCTGGTTCCGCTTCAAAGGGGCCGAGAGATCCGGATATTTCCAGGACAATTTCAAGGTCAACAACCGCCTGACCGTCAACCTGGGGCTTCGTTATGAGTTTTTCGTGCCGTTTCAAGTACGCGACGGCGGTATCTTCGGTTTCGATCCGGCGAGCCTTTCCGCGGTACTCGGCAATTCCATAGACTATTTGACCAGGGCGAGCTACACGGTACCATCCATCATCAACGCGCTGCAAACCCAAGGTATGACTTTCAAAACGAATACGCAGCTCGGCCTGCCGACGTCGATGATTCACAACTACGCCAAGAACTTCGGCCCGCGGGCCGGGTTGGCCTACAGGATCACGCGCGGCGCCAAGCCGCTGGTGGTGCGAGCCGGTTACGCCCTGTACGCCTACCCGGAGTCGCTGCGCACCGCCACCTCGAACCTGCGGAGCGCCACGCCCGGGATCGGGTCCTTCACCCTGAATGAGAATTCCGCGGCACAGAGTCCCGACGGTCTGGCTAACTATTACTTGCGGCATGCGCCGGACATTATCGCAGGCGTAAACAGCTCCAACGTTGTGAACATTAACAGTCCGAACTCGCTGGCGCGCGGCACACCCGGCATGTACTACTTCAATCCGGACTCGCCGACGGACCGGTCGTCCACGTGGAATGTCACGTTTGAGAAAGAAATCGGGATGCAGACCAAGGTCAGCGCCGGATATGTTGGCACGCACGCTTTCAACCTGGGCCAGTATGTGAGCCTCAACGACTCTCCGAGCAACTGGACCTGGTACACGGAAACCGGCCAGGCGCTGCCGACCGGCACGTTTGCCGGGGTGGCCGAGCGCCCGTTTTACAGCACCACGGGTCCGGGCAGCGTCTGGGGATCGGTCCAGCGCATCGACAAAATCGGTTGGGAGAACCAGAACGGCGCTCAATTGCAGATCATGCACCGGTTCTCGAACGGCCTCAGTTTCCAGGCGTTCTACACTCTGATGAACATCATGCGGGCCGGAGGCAATGGCTGGAGCGACGATACGATCCAGGCGTCGCCGAATTACTTCGAGCCGAACATGAAGGCCGCCCAACTCATCAAATCCGGCGACTTGAATGCTCTCGACCGGTTGGAGTTTTATGCGCGGGATGTGGCCTATCCCAAACACCAGATTCAATATAACTGGCTGTATAACATTCCGGTCGGGCGCGGCAGGCATTTCGGTTCCAGCATGAGTAAGCCGTTGGATGCCGTTGTCGGCGGATGGCAGTTTGCCGGATCCGGCGCCATCACCAGCACCTATGTGACGGTTTCGACGAGTTACTTTGGTAAGTTTGGCAAAATCGAGAGATACGGCACGCAATACCCGATCATGGATTGCCGCAGCGGCGCGTGCGAGCGGGGATATCTCTGGTGGAACGGCTATATCCCGGCCAACCAGATCAGCTCCGCACCGGTGAGCGCGTGTTCCAAGGGCTTCATCTGCGGCGTGCCCTCGAGCTATACGCCGGCTATCGCCCCCATCATTACCGACCCGACCGACAAGTATTACAACACCAACAACGTGACCGTCAACGTGAACGGTGTGCCGACGGTGGTCGCCTATAACAACAGCATGAATCCCTACCAGAACCAATACCTTCTGGGACCGTTCGAGTGGGGCGTAAATGGATCGCTCTGGAAGCAATTCACGCTCCATGAACGCGCCAGGCTGCAGTTCCACCTGGATGCCTTCAATGCCTTGAATCATCCGGGAACGCCGGCTCCCAGCGGCAGTGACGGGACGCTCTCGCTGCATAATTCGTACTTCTCGGCGCGGCAACTCCAAATGTCTTTGCGGCTGGCATGGTAAGTTTTCGGGAGCCTGAATGACTTACAAACTCTTACGCCGGATATTAGCGTCCGCTTTGCTGCTGGTTGGCGCCTCCTGGGGCGGCGATTTCAAAGCCGGATTCGGGAGGCGCCAGATCACCCCTCCCATCCCCTTCCCTATGGCCGGTTTCGATGCTCGCACGAAGCCGGCGGAAGGCGTCGCTCACGACATATGGACCAAAGCCCTGGCTATCGAAGACGCCAAAGGCCAGAAGCTGATCGTGAGCACCATCGACATGGCGACCATGCCGCGGGACATGATCGACATGGTGGCCGCCCGAATCACGCACCGCCAGGGCATTGACCGGTCGCACCTCCTGATCAATATTTCCCACACCCACTCGGGTCCCGTGCTCGATTGGTCGGCGCATACCGACCGCGAGATGATGAGCCGCATCGAAGCCTACCGGAACAAGGTCATGGACTCCATGGCCGAGGCGGCCGATGAAGCCGTCTCGAAGCTTCAGGCGGCGGATCTTTCCTACGGCGCCGGCAAAGTGGGATTCGCGCGCAATCGCCGCGAGCGGGATGCCAAGGGCGAATTTGTCTTCGGCATGGACCCCAATGGGCCGGTGGACCAGACTGTCCCCGCGCTACGGGTGATCGGGCCGGATGGCGCCATGCGCGGCGCGCTCTTCGGGCTTTCCTGCCACCCCTCCGTGCTGACGTACGAATTCTTCGTGATCAGCGGCGACTATGCCGGCATTGCCCAGGCCGACTGGGAGAAACTCCATCCCGGGGCCACGGGCATGTTCATGCAACTCTGCGGCGGCGATCAGAACGCCTACCCCCGCCGCAAGATGGAACTGGCCGAGAAGTACGGTCAGGAGTTGGCCGCCGAAGTGGAGCGCGTGGTGAAAGCGCCCATGAAGTCCGTGCACGCGCCGATGAAGACCGCCATGCTCACCACGGAGCTGCCCTTCGCGGCATTTTCGCTGGGGCAGTACGAGCAACAGACCAAGGACCCCGACGAACTGGTCCGCAAGCATGCCGCCCGCCTGGTGGCGCAGTATGAATCGGGCAAGCCGCCGCTCCCGGCCCTGCCCTACACGATGCAGGCGATCCAGTTCGGCAAGGACCTGACGTTACTCGCCATGAACGGCGAGGTGGTGGTGGACTACTGTCTGCGCGTGAAGAAGGAATACGGCGCGGAAGGCATGATCGTCGCGGGATACTCCAACGACCGCCAGTGCTACATCCCGTCCTTGCGAGTGCTCAAGGAAGGCGGCTACGAAGCTCGCGACTCCATCCTCATGACGTCTTTTCCCGGCCCGTTCGACCCTCGCGTGGAAGACATCATCTTCGCGGGCATCCGTGAGCTCATGCACGCCGTGGGCCGCGCGCCGCTGCGGTAGGCTTATTTCAGCCATCTGTCGCGATTGGTCAGGACGAAGTCGTCATCGTTCAGGTGCGGGTAGCTGGCGAGCACGCGTTCGATCTCTTCCAGCTGTCCCGGCGAAAGGTCTTCGGACGGATCCAGACACCAGCGGCCGGCAAGCAGGCCCTGGCGGCGCAGTACTTCGTGCAGGCCGGCGATGCAGCCGGCGAATTGATGGCGCACGTCGAACAGCGCGGAGTTGGCGTCGGTCAGAGCGGCGGAACACGCCATAATCTCCATGGCTCCCCTGTCATTTTCGGCGCGGCAGGTTTGTACCGCCCGCAGCAGTTCCACCGCGCGATGGGTCCACACCGCCCACTGGCCCAGCAACCCTCCCCGGAAGCGCACGGCGCCCGCGGGGAAACGGAACTCGGTGAGTAAGTCCGGGATGATGTTATCGTCGTTTCCGGTATAGAGAGCGACCTCGCCGGCCCTGCCGCTGTCTACCATGTCGATGGTTTTCTTGTCGTTTTCGTGGAATGTGAGTTGAACGTTGGCTTCGCCG